>Ga0180217_1000219_pt1 | contig 111730 bp, 46 predicted proteins | sample eDN3rd37CBELigOP_FD_128521 | JGI IMG/M metagenome (GOLD analysis project Ga0180217, IMG submission 128521) | Enriched Organic Plus compost microbial communities from Emeryville, California, USA - eDNA 3rd pass 37_C BE-Lig OP (version 2) (version 2) ... | reverse complement strand
TCTCCACTTCTTCATGATTGGTTTCGCTCCTCTCACCTCCCGCGGTGCTCAGCAATACCGCGCTCTCACTGTTCCTGAGCTCACTCAGCAGATGTTCGATGCTAAGAACATGATGTGCGCTTCGGATCCTCGCCATGGTCGCTACCTCACCGCTGCTGCCATGTTCCGTGGTCGCATGTCCACCAAGGAGGTCGATGAGCAGATGCTCAACGTTCAGTCTAAGAACTCCTCTTACTTCGTCGAGTGGATTCCCAACAACATCAAGTCCTCGGTCTGCGACATTCCTCCTAAGGGTCTCCGCATGTCCTCCACCTTCATTGGTAACTCCACCTCCATTCAGGAGATGTTCCGCCGTGTCTCGGAGCAGTTCACTCTGATGTTCCGTCGCAAGGCCTTCCTTCACTGGTACACTGGTGAAGGTATGGATGAGATGGAGTTCACTGAGGCTGAGTCCAACATGAACGATCTCGTCTCTGAGTACCAGCAGTACCAGGAGGCTACCGCTGATGATGAGGAGTTCGAGGATCAGGAGGGCCACGCTGAGGGTGAGGAGATGTAAATTGCGTGAAAGCACACGCAGACGAGCTCCTCGAACATTTACTTTACGTGATGTTCCCAAGTGGATTTCGATATCCACGGTTCTCCGGTTGAAGATTTGACTACCTTCGGGGTCGAAAGTGGTTGCGCTGCACGAAACATTAGTAGATGAGGCATACCGTAAGAGTAGTGCGAGATCTAGTTTCGTGGAGAGCTTGACCCAACACCCTGATTGGATCTGTTTTCTCTTTGGCCACCACCATATCAATTGTATGAGTGTTGATAATGAGGAAGTTTTCACACTCACGAAGGCACCCATACAAGGTAGCATATACACTGTCATTTCCATGCTCATTCTTTCATTGGCAAGTCTCCTGGTTGCTTGTCACCGTTGTGACTGAGTGATACAGAACGTGTGTGTCCAGCGTGCCGTTTAACTCCGTTGTAGCTTAGAGTTAGACGAAACGACAATCTGCAGCGTCTGCTGATTTAGAGTGATTCACCAACGTTGGTGTCGATTTATTGGTCTGTACGATAGTTAAAGCGTAACATTGTCTTCCACAAGATGTCTGACCTGCGAGGTACAGCACAACTAAACACCTTGATGGGCACGTATCGTGCATCCTATGCAACGAGCCCATGCAGCATGATGATCGATCCTACTTTTGACCCCATTTATAACAGTGGCGTTGTTGTTACATATCAAGCTTGACGTCATCGTGGACAAAGTGCGACACGGGCTCTTGCTCATAATGACGGAAGGCTGATAAATCGTACGCACCAGCCGCAGCTGCTGCGGCAGCCTCAGGAGCACTGGAGCTGTCGGCATCCTCCACAATCTTAGGCATGCGCCAGATGAAAATAGCTCCCTCTTCACCTACCGTAACAATGTGGTTCTGATCGGGAGCAATTGTGGCCTTGGTGATTGCACCAGAATGCCCTGTACCAACGGAGTGGCAGAAACCCTCATCATAGTGCCATACCTTGACAAGGCGATCCGCGCCGCCTGATACGAAGGCAGAACCATCTGGAGTAATTGCGAGGGTGGTGACGACATCCGTCTTGGATCCGTCCATGACTCGGATGGGAGTACCATCAATGACGTCCCAGTATGCAAGCTTGCGATCCGAACCAGTGGTGAGAACTTGGCTCTGGTCGGGATGATACACGACCGCCTTGAATTGTGTCGAGGCGAAGAGACATGTATCGCGAGCGAATCGCTCAAGCGACCAGACAATGCATGAACCATCAGCTGATGCAGAAACACACTCTGTATCAGTATTGTTGAGCTGCAGTGAGTTGACACATGCCTTGTGCTCCTTCATGGAGGCAATCATGCGAGCTACGCCGCCGTTGATGGCCCAAACTCGCACCTGACCGCCCTGACCACCAGAAACAATGCGTGTGCCATCCTTCGTGAGTGCGAGAGCAGTGACACCATCAATATGAGCATCGTTGATCACATACAAGAGCTTACCCGACTGTGGTTTGAATGCACGGATCTTGCCATCATCCCAGCCAGACACAATGCTCTTGCCATCATATGCAAAGGCCACGCAGAGGCATTCAACGTTGGGGATGTGGATACGCAACAACTCCGTACGAGTGCGAGAGTTCCAAATGCGGATGTCGTTTCCACCGCAAGTGGCAAAAAGTTCTGAGAAATTGTGTGGATAAACCACATCGCGAATTGCGCTGCTGTGGCAGGTATTTCGGAGTTCGTATTGGAGCGACTGAACTGCGCAGAGATAGATGTTGCTCTTGTTGGTACCGAAGAAGAAGTGATCGCGTGCGGCATTCATTGTGAGTGATGTGATGCCATCGCCTTCAATCTGAATCTTCTTCATCGTCCTCATGCTCTCGTGGTTGAGAATGGCAATGGTACCATCACCACATCCGACAATCACATTGCCCCTCGCTGTCAACAGGACGCAGCTCACGCCAAGAGAGAATGGTCGCTTCTCTGGCCCGCTTTCTTTGAACAATTTCGTATTGAGGTTGACCTTGAGGACATCACCAGTCTTGGTGCCGCAGTACATGTACTCATCACGGTCATCAATGATAAGGCAGGTGAAGGAGCGCTTGAGCTGTCCAAGGTTGCAGTCAGTCGCACGGAGCTTGCGGTTAGCACGATCGAAGGCCCACACCTTAAGGTTGTAGTTACCTGCAGTCACGAGTTGGTCGTCACGAGTGTTGCAGAAGCGAACGGTGGATGCAGTCTCGCTGGAAGCTGGGCTACCGCAAATGGCCTGACCCGTCTCAACGTCCCAAATAACGAGCTTGTTGTCGTCGCGCCCACCGAGGGTGGCAATATACTTTTCATTGTACGAGAAGCACAGGTCCTGGACCTTGCCCTTGTGGAGGACGAGCTTGTGGACGATTTCGTAGGTCTCCAGGTCCCAAATGATGACAGGTGCGGGGAAGCCCATGTGTGATACTTGGCCGGAAGCGAGGTACTTGCCCGAGCGTGAGAGTGCGATGCAAGACACAGCGCTGTTGTGCCCATTGCGCTGGAGGAAAGCCTGAGTGTCATCCATCAGGTTCTTGATCACGATGGTGGAACCGAGGGGGTAAATCACGTGCTGGTCACCAGGGTGGAGAATGAGGCCATTGGGAACACCACCTAGATGAGATATGATGGGATGTGAGAAGGGAAAGCCGAGCGGGTTGATTAGTTAACTCGGTTAGGTTATGGACCAGCTGGGCCGCAGGCTGGGTCGCTGGTTAATGGGAGAGGCCTCGATCAGCTCCGAGCTGGAAGCACGTCCAGACAATGTATATAGCCATTCTCGTGGGGTATCGTGGATGTACTGAGTCGGATTGTGGATCAGCCGCTGCACGTCATCCTTCTACCCGTCTGTTACTCGGTTGGAAACCAGTCCAAGGCTCACCTTCTGAGCCAACCTAGTATCCGGCTTCCATGACAACCGGCGCAAACAGTATCAAATCAATAGTTCTCTTCATTATCACGTACCATTGAAACCAATCACACCACTGAGCTCGAGTGGCGCTGCCCCCTCGTCAACTTCGGCAGCGGCGCCATACTGAGTCAAATCCGCCTCGAAAGTGGACATCTAGAGAGCGTGTGTGGGATTTTATAGGAGTGACACTGGGGTAAGACACCATGCTGAATGTAACACGCGTGGTAACAGTCACGCTTCGGCACTGCATTCCCAGCAAACATACGCTGAGTGAGGTCTGACAACGGCTTTCTCACTCACATCCCTCGGAAACAGGAGTGAAGCGGCGTGTTAAAATGCAGTTTCGAGTATCTCCATCACTGCAACAAATCCACATGGGTGTGCATAATGCATCTGTGCAAGCAGCTCGAGTCCACATGCGTCCCGTATCGAGAAAACAGCTCGTATTCCATTCGGTTTTCGTTTAAATTTTCCTATTTTGTCTCTCAGTCAGAGTATTCCGTCACCCCTGGTTCCGATTTTCCGTTACTCTCTTCTCGGGTTCCTCACCCAAGTGTCGGTCGACCTGTGAGATGACGACTCGGGAACGAAGATATTTCTGCACCCCTGGGCGCGTCCTCAGGGCAGCCCCAATTTCGAGGTGAAACGCATGCTGTTTGAGACCCTGTTCTCGGACAATGCGAGTAGCGACAGTGTATACAACGTATTTAGAAGCGTAGAATCATGTGTGTAGTTTTAGCCTTGAGTCGAGATAATTGCATTGAGCGTGGGAAAGCCCCGCGTTTTAGGGAAAAACCGAGCCTCGATCGGGGAGATATGAAAAACGAAGAAAAATCATGCTGTGTTTAGTGGTGTTTTTGTGGGTTTTGACGGTGTAACACGAGTGCTAAGGAAGTTTCGTTGTATGCATTCGATACATTATCTCATTGTGTACTGACTCGTGTATACCACATCCTGATACACTCTAGGTGTATGAAAGCATACATGGACAAATACGTGGAAGAAAAGGATCTTGAGCAGACCTCGACGGCACAGAACGGCGGCTCGCAGGACGGTACGGATGATGGCGCTGCTGGCGCAGATCCCGTTCCTGTCCATGTTCCACGTGGTCGACGAGCAGCGATTGTCTCGGAAGTCTCGTCCTCCACAGCCGTCGCAGATGCACCCAAGCGCTTCTTCCCCAAGTCACAGGAGGAGTCGGACCAGATCTACCGCGCGATTAGCTCGAATATCCTCTTCGCACACCTCGATCCCGTGCAGAGCAAAGAAGTTATCGATGCCATGGAGCGCAAGGTCTACCGCAAGGGCGACTGGATCATTCGTCAGGGCGAGGACGGTAACGACTTCTACATCGTTGAGAAGGGTGTTTGTGAAACGTACATCAAGGCCACGGACCCTACCACTGGTGAGGTCGTAGAGAAGATGGTCAAGACCTACACCGATGGTATGAGCTTCGGTGAGCTTGCACTTATGTACAACTGCCCTCGTGCTGCTTCCATTCGTGTTGCTTCAGATGAGTGCACAGTCTGGGATTTGGACCGTGCCACCTTCCAACGTGTCGTCATTGGTTCGACTCGTGAGAAGCGCCTTAAGTTCGAGAAGTTCCTCTCCGAGATCGAGCTCTTTGCTACACTTACTCCTGCTGAACGCAGCAAGATTGCTGACGTCCTTGTTGAACGAACTGTCCCTGCTGGCGAGAACATCATCACTGCTGGTGACACCAGTGACACAAGCTTCTACTTGTTGATTTCCGGTACCGCGATTGCGACCAAAGAGATTGATGGTCAGCTGCGTACTGTCATGAACTACGCTGCAGGTAACTACTTCGGTGAGCTTGCATTGCTCGACACCTCTCCTCGTGCTGCTAACGTCGTTGCTGTCACCGACTGCCGTGTGGCTTCGCTCGACCGTGATGCATTCGAGCGTCTCTTGGGCCCTGTCAAGGACCTCCTGGAGCGCGGTAAGGCAAAGTATTCAGAGGCTGATCAGGTTGCAAAGTCGAAGGCCAGCGAGTAAACAGTTGGTATTGACGGAAGAACAGAATAGAAACAAGGTAGCTAGTAACTCGCGCCGCTATCGCAATGTCTACAGTTCAGTCGCTCTTTGCGCGAACAATTTCAACTTCGTTGGGCAAAACTTGAGCGTTACAGACTCTCTATATATCTAGCCGACAATTGGTATATACAACGATCATTATGCCCTGAATATCGCGCACACACGGCACGTGACAAAAATACTCGAATCACGTTTATCCGATCAAGCCAAGTCAAATGGGTGCATGGAACTCAATCTTCACATATTGTGGAGACCGTTCTATATGTCCAAACAGCAGGTTGCAAGACAACTGACAGCCAGGTGATGATATTGTAGACATGAACCATCGATGGGGCTCAAGACGATGAGCAGTGAACGGGCTCAATCTCGAAAGTATGCACAGACACAAACCTCATTGTTAATAGCGTACGCTTTGATCCTGACACCTCAAGCCCCTTCGCATTTGTGTCATGCTTTCTCACTCATCGGTATTTTACAATGTAGTGTATTTGACGCCGATCAAACGTATACTTGTGTCTGTCCGCAAACCTCCGTCGTCCTTATGCTGCATGTTGCACCTGCTACTGTTCGAAAGCCGGATAATACTATAATGAGAGGTATATATATCCCCTATACGCCGTTCTATGGCAACTGATTCCCACGTGAGATTGCTCAAGTCGTTTGGTGTAGATCTCGCAGTGTTGATTGTTTTCTTTTCATAGTCCTTTTTCTACCACGGGTAGTTGTTCCTCTGCAGTTGTACATGTGAATGCACGCACTATTTGCCACATCCACAACGTTTACAGCCCCCATGTGAACGCATGACGGCACAACGTGGCCGATGGCGTTATATTCTCTGTCTAGGTGATGCTGCATATCCACAGGTCCTCTCTTATCCTTACCACGACATCCGAACCACAATCGTGTTTACCGCACGATTCATCAAGACTTGCGTATCGTAGGTGGCGGATGGGTCGTGCAGCGGCTGCAAGGGATAGGCTTTCGTTTATTCCACCTTCCCGCCCTTGATGCGCAACCAACAAAGAACCACCTCGCATTTCATTTCCTCTCAATACACTCGAGATTCATAATGTAGTACGGGCATGACGGGCATGACGCCAACGGATTGGAATATCGACAAATATATCGCTAATGCGTGCATTTGCGCAGTGTATTCCCTATTTGAACACAAACTATATCACCACTTGACGTTCGTTGTCATCCACGTCAAAAGTCTGATTCGCGAAATTTTCCATGGGCGACGGAGAGGAATTTTTTTTGTGGAGCCAGTACACTAGGTCACTACCAGGTTTGCATAGGGGACGGTACCGGACTATCGTTTTCCCAATTTTTGTTTGATAGTAACGACAATCGCCTTGAACGCCGGAGTGTGCCTGGCGATATGAGACCAACGGGGACGTCCTGTTTTGCACACTCAGAGCTAGAGGACTGGTTCAGCAATTCGAGCTCACTCGACTGACTAGAGGGGAAACCGAGATAGGTAGCCTTCGAGAAGCAGCTAGGTGACAACGAAGATGGGCAACGTGCATGCGAGACAATATGAATGGGTTGTGGTGCGGTCGCGAACGTTGTCATCGGCGCTGACTCAGGTGCGACGTGGGTATGATGGGCATGAGATTCCTCAGATTCATTCTCAACCTCTTCAACTACATCCAGGGCTTGGAACTTTCGAAGTAGTCGTTGCCGCAGGGGAGCGTCACCATTTGTTGCATCCAATACAGGTGCTGTAGTTTGCGTTTTCTCTGACTCTGGCATCGTATCTTGGAGCATTTCATCGAAGAGATCACATCCAGAGGTGCTCCTGCTTTGGACAGGCTTGACAATTTCGTTGGCGCCTTCAAACGCACTTCGTAGAGAGACCCTTCGACCACTACCAGCAGGCGTCGGTGCGCGCTCAAGTAGGCGTCGCCGACGTTCACTCAAGACGACTGGTGAAACAGTCGAGCTTTGGGATGTTGTTAGGGTCTGGGTAGGAGTGCTAAACTTGCTTCTAGTCCTAGTTGGCGTTGTCGTAGCGGATAATGGAGTGGCTGGAACGGGAATTGAGCCCTGCTTCAGAGGAGAAGGTGTAGCACGCTTTCCTCGACTGGCAAGCTTTTGAGGGGTTGCCACCGGCATCAATTGAGAGACCTCCATACTCGCGATTCGAGGGACCTCAGGGGGAGCCACGACCTCTTCTCCGAATGTCGCGGCTTGTGCAGGAGCAGAAGTTGTGATAATCCGGAGCTCATCAATCGCAGGAAGAGGGTCTGGCTGTTGAGAGGCCTGGTGAGTCTCTACCTGTGTCGTTGTGCTACAGAGCATCTCCTCGAAGATTGGATCATGGACCAACTTGTCCATCCTAGAGCATTCACTCATACTCATTTTCGTATGTGTGGCGTCGGTAGACGGAGTAGATAAAGCAGCCTGCTCAGAGCCTAGTGGAAGTGAAGGATGTTCAGAAAGCTGTGTTGCTCCTACGCTGGCTACGACTGCAGTCGGTTCTTGAGTCGAGTCTCGCCTCGCTTTGTCCTCTTCAACCGCCTGTGCAATGGACTCCGAGAGGAGCGTCTCAATCAACCCTGATGCGCTCGCCGTTGAATCAGTGGTACTGGATTGTGACACAGGAGGGTTAACAGGAATCGGCTGGTGGAAAAGGGTCTGTTGGAAAAGAGGCGGCCTTTGGGCTTCACGCAAGACTCGCTTGGCGCGAGTGGGGGATTTGACATTCAAGAAAGCGCTAGAAGGATTGGTATCCTCTTGGCTGCTTGCAACGGAGGGGTCAGGAGTGGTAGTAGCTTGCTCTTTCGGTTCTGTCTCGTTGAGTCCAATCTTGGATCGCCTTCTTGCAGAGCGAGTGGGAGATGTGATGACTTGGGCCAGGCTCTCTTGAGACTCCGATGTCGGTAGTGGGGATGGCACAAGTGGCGACAGCTGAGGGGGCTGCACTTGGTTGTGAGTACTGTCGTTTAAGAGGTTCATAAGCCGCTGACTTGCTCCTCTCAGCGACCTGCGAGAGGGAAGGGTTTGAACCGGATTGAGCTTTCCCTTCGCACGCAATGCCTGCTCGGCCCATTCGCGAAAGATGCTTATGTAGTCTAATTCGTGGCTTGGACTCGAGTCGGGGGATGTGGCAGGACTCGATATGACGAGCTTGGCGTATCTCTCTTCATCGTCCGCTGTCGATGGACCAAAGACAATAGGCTGGCGACTGAATGCAATTCGCTTGGGATTGCGTGAGGGGACCTGGGCAAGCTCAGCCTCAAGAGCTGCATACTCGACAGGATTCTCGTGACGCTTTAACCCAATCATTGGAATGATCGACTTTGAGTTTCTTCGTGTGTTTGCCTGGGTCCTTGACGAAAGAGCCTTCTCATCGAGTTGGAGGATAGCTTGGATCTGGTCTTGGCCTTCGCGGAATGGAACACCTGCCGTGGTCGATGCAACTTGCAGATGTGCTTGATCCTGAGCAGTGGCCACTGTCTTGCGGAGACACGATGGCTTTGAGGGTACTGCGGGGAGCGAAATTGGACGAAGGGGTTTTGGCCATGCACTTTCTGCGTCATCCTCATCTCCATCGTCGGAGTTATCACTGGTGTTGGCGATTGTGGTGGTTTGCTCTACCTCACACGTAAAGTCCAGGCCGATGGCGGTACCCTTGCTGCATTGCACGTCATCACCACCAGCCTCGGAGAAGGTAGTGTCACACTCGGAACTACCCAACTCCTTTTCAAGTAAACTCACGATGCTATTGGACTGTGTCGTTGGAGTGTTGAAGGTGCCAAGCTGGCCGTCGTCGCTCGGTGCATCGCCCTTGGGGCCTCCGCCAGTGTCTTCACATACATTGAGGCGGGCCCCCGATGTGGTCACAGCCGCGTCTGGAGCAGGAACTGATGCCGTACACTGGCTAGAGCAGTGGTTGTCGGCCTGAATCTGACTCATCATCATCGTCCGGACCACGCCCTATCGATCAAGGGTCAAGTGATCTGGGAGAGAGAGCGCGTAGGAAGGATGGGGATGGAGCACAAAGGTTAGCCTGGGTTGGATTTAGTGTATCCAAATGCAGCTAACCCAATATCATCATATATTTTTCGATACGATTCAGTACAAGTTGAAACTCGAAATCCTACGCGTGAGCGAGTTCAAACCTGTGGTGTTTGCAGCTTATTGGGGCATGATCCACACGAGAAAAGCATCTATTTCCAGTTGAATTAATCACAGCAATCCCACTAATACGTCGCAACCATACACTAACTACCAGATCCACCGTTTTCACTATACTCGAAATTTGTACACACAACGGTTATTTCGAGAAAAATTTCGATTTTGAGCCAAGGGGCAGGACTCGCGGGGGCCGCGCTCGCTACTAAGCAAAGAGGCGGCACTGGGAACTCCCAGAATCGGATGTGTTGCTGCGGTCAACGCATACAATGCATATCCTTCGTCATGGCCTTTGAATCTCCTCAGCGGGACAGCAGGATCACTAACCCGACCACTAACCCTGGCTTGAACTGGAATCAAGTCAACATTCGATCGGTTGGTGTAATTCATGGAGCATCGATTACTCTATTGATGCAGGCAAGCTGTAGTCAAATAAGTCAATCGAGGTCGCTTCCTGGAACACTTGTGCCGAATATCTCATTTGGCCATCATGAACGGAAGACACGAGAAGAATGAAAGAAGGAGCTAACATACACATGCTAAATATACATTCGGCAAGATGAAATCACGGGGGCTATCTACAACAATTGCCGGCACTGGGCACCCTCACGCTGCAAACTCTGGTGACATGCGCTGTAGTGCCTTACTCATGGGACACTCCCATGCCTGCTTGTTGGTCGGGCATAGGGGGCAAGACCGATGGGTTGGGGTGGTACTTGCGGATGTAGGGGTGATACAAGACATCACGTAGCCGCATACGCTGCTTGGGATCCTTGACTAGCAGCTTTGTGATCAAGTCCCAAGCCTCGGGGCCGAACTCTTCGTGGTATTTGAAGCTGCAGCGCCGGATCAGCGACATGGTCAGCTGCTGAGGGTCGTCATTCGACTCCTCCGCAGCCCTCTTCGCCTCTTCGTTGGTCGGATCAGTCGTGTCGAACGGGGGCGCACCGTGCAAGAACTCATACATGAGGACACCAACCGTCCAGATATCTGCTCGGTGCGTGTGCTCCTTCCTCTCGATCATCTCGGGGGGCAGATAGTCCAGAGTACCACAAAGTGTGGTACGACGGTCACTGGGAGTGTGAACGGCCCAGCCGAAGTCGGCGATCTTCAACTCACCGCGAGCATCGACAAGGATATTCTCGGGCTTGATATCACGGTGAATGACGTTCTTGGTGTGGCAGTAGTCCAACGCACTGGCCACGGAAGCGACATAACGGGCAGTAGTGGCATGGTCAAACTTGCCGTAGTGACGAAGGAACTTGTACAACTCACCCTTAGCCGCGAACTCGACAATGAGGAAGACACGCGTGGCGTCGTAGAAGTAACCAAACAGGCGCAAAATGTTGGGATGGCGCAGATGGGACTGAATTTCAATCTCACGGCGCAACTGGTGCTCAACACCACCCGCGCTGAGTTGACGCTTGAAGAGAACCTTCAACGCGACAATGTACTTCGTCTTCTTCTCTCGGGCGAGGTAGACATAACCGAACTTACCTCGGCCCAGAGGTCGACCAATATCAAAGTCATCCAGGCACCACATTCGGCGGCTGGGCCCGTTCTTGATGGAACATGTTGGCACCACTGCTGCTTTGGCAGCCTCACTGGATCCAGAAGCGCCACCCGCAGTCATGATGTCCCGGGGCTCGGTGTTCTCCTGGCCATTATCTATGTCGTATGTGTCCATGGTGTGCTTGTAAAGTCCGGGTGTGATGAATGGATGGATGGACGGATGAACGCACGGATAGATGGATGAATGTGCGTGTGTGTGTGGTGCGATATGTACGAGTTAATGTCAGACGAACTGAAAACGGTTGGAAGCTCGGGTTGCCCTTGACAAGTCTCAAGTTTGCACAGCTTTCACAGGGTTAACTGGGAATCACTGGCGTGGCAGGTGGCGTATCTCGGCTCAACCAACGCTTCGACAAGCGATTAAGGCCCAAGCTACTCGAAGATATGCTCTAAAACGCTAAGTAAGCGCGGAGCCTCGACGTGGATCCTAAACGGTACCAAGGTGTTGTGAGTCAAAAAAGCAGCATGTGTGATGAGTGCAGAGATAAATGTGTACAATAAAGCGCAAGATCAGGCAATGGTCTATGCAATAGAGCGCAGTTGAAGTGAATGCAGTGGGGTGATGGGGCCGATCTTCGCGTTTTAATGCCCGCGTTTCGTTTTGAACTTTTCACTTTTTTCCGCTCACGTTTGGTGTGAATTCTTGTAATCTAACGGCTAGTCATTTCCGGGCCAGGACGGATGCCCACCCCTCACCCCCCTTTAGGGAATGTAAAAATGGCGGAACTGAATCACTTTTGAGACGAGATTGTCGCACTTGGGCCACGGGATCTTAAGTAGAGTTAGACGTTTTTAGACCATCGCGCCAAGAACTATTTATTACAACTATTCAAAACTAACTACACCGCTCAACACGCTGGATATCATGATATCTTGCTGGGAATTTGGAAGGTGAGTCATTGCACTGAGTGACAATCTTGGACCTGCACGACGATCGAACTTGATATGAAACGTCGACTCGATGGGCTGGCGCGTCCGGCTAAGGATGCACCGCGCCGGGACGCACGGTGTGGACCCAATCTCACGGTTTGCCCTCCGGTTTCCCAAAATCCGGACCAAAATTCTGCCACCTGAATTCACTGACAAGTCAGTTATCCTACGAACCCGGGTGTGTCTCGAGTGCTGAGTTTTATTCTCTGGACGCATCTCATCCGCTCCTCGCTGCCTCTCACTCTACCTACTTGATCCGGTCAGATTCTCCGCCTAACAATTCAATGTTTACCTCAGCGCTAGCTCGTTCGGGCAGACGAGCTTTCCCGTCTGCCCTCGCCCTTAGGTACGTTGAATCAATCGTCGTAGCCCCAGTAGTGCCTGACTAACTTGAGTTTATGCATTCCAACAACGGCGGACCCGAGCTTATGTTGTCTACCTTGGATCGACCCCTACAATCGGACATAGGCGAACGGTTTCGAACTGTCCTCCCAAGCGTGGCGAGAAGACGAAGGACTATGCCCCTGGATCACCCGAGCGCGAATCTTTGGCAGCCGCCCTTAAGGCTGTTCGATCGACTGTGGTGGATGTTCCAGTCGTTGTTGGCGACAAAGCCATATTCACGGACGACGTAGTCGAGCAGGTGATCCCCTCAGATCACAAGCATGTAATCGCTCGAATTCACCAGGCCAAGCCTGAACACATTCGCGAGGCCATCGAGGCCGCAAAGCGTGTGCGCGGCGCCTGGGAAGCTATTTCTCCAGAGCATCGCATGGGTGCCTTCTTGCGTGCCGCGGACAAGATCGCAACGCAGCATCGTGATCACATGAATGCAGTGACCATGCTGGGTACTGGTAAGAATGTGAGACAGGCCGAGATCGACTGCATAGCCGAACAGGCTGACTTCTTGCGTATGGGATGCAACTTCTATGAGGAGATTCTCAAGATGCAACCCCCTCTGTCTAGCTCCGGAAGCTGGAACAGGATGGAGTACCGAGGTCTCGAAGGTTTCGTTGCAGCGATCTCACCCTTCAACTTCTGTGCCATTGGTACGAATCTTAACACTGCACCCGCCCTCATGGGTAACGTCACTCTCTGGAAGCCCTCCAACACTGCTGCATTGGAGAACTATGTCGCATTCCAGATTCTTCGCGAGGCTGGATTGCCCCCAGGCGTCATTAACTTCACGCCCTGCTCACCGGAGACCTTCCAAGAGGCCATTAATTCTCCCGACCTCGCAGGTATCCACTTCACCGGCTCGACCAATACGTTCCGTACTCTATGGAAGGCGGTTGCCAATAACATTGAGAATTATCGCAGCTTCCCGCGCCTGGTTGGTGAAACGGGTGGTAAGAACTTCCATCTTATTCGACCGAATGCTGACCGTATGACTGCATTGATGCAAACCGTTCGCTCTGCATTCGAGTACCAGGGCCAGAAGTGTTCCGCGGCCTCGCGCTTGTACGTACCTAAGTCCGTTTGGGAGGGTCGTGTAAACTCCAACAGGGGCACCTTTAAAGAGGAGTTGGTTTCCATGGCTGATCAACTCTCCATGGGACAGCCCGACGATTTCTCAGTCTTTTTAACAGCTGTGATTGACGAGAAGGCTTATGACCGTATCAATGCGGCGTTGGAGCGTGCTCGTGCGGATCAGGCCTGCAAAATCCTGACGTCAAGAACCCCTGACAAGTCGGTTGGATACTTCATCCCTCCCACTGTGATTGAAACCACTGACCCACGCAGCGAGACGATGCGCGTGGAGCTGTTTGGTCCGGTACTAACGGTCTATGTCTATGATGACAAGATGCCACTTGAAGACCTCTGCAAACTAATTGACACGACCACGCCGTATGGCTTGACAGGCTCCATCTTCTCGAGCTGTCAATTCGAACTTCGCAAGTGCGAAAAGCTTCTTCGCCATGCTTGCGGTAACTTGTACTTGAATGACAAGTCAACTGGAGCTGTTGTGGGTGAGCAACCCTTCGGTGGTAGCCGCTTGTCCGGTACTAACGACAAGGCGGGCTCAGTGCTGAATATGCTTCGTTGGACCAGTCCCCAGTCCGTGAAGGAGGCAGGCACCGTCCTAGAATGTTACAAATATCCTCATATGCAATAAGAACAATGCAGTGAGCGAATACTGCTGTTATTACCCATTGTGAACCACATCGTACTAGCTCTTGACCATCTTCATTAGCAGCTTCTGCTTTTTGTCTTTGTCCTGTTATACGTAATTCAATTGTCGATCAACCGAATCCAATTTTGGAAACACACGGTCTAATTATCAAATCTGGTATCTATGTGCTATGTTCAGTGCTTGACCAGTTATTTCTCATCATTGTGCAATGTGGTCGCACTATGCATTCTTGCAAAGTGGAGTTGAGTGCACCTGCTACGGTTATTCTAGACAACCGTGACTTTTAGCTCTTTCGAATTAAGACCGATCATCTTCATACCCACTCTAAATGTTTGCTGATTCCCCCAGCCGATTCTAGTCGTTCACCTCTGCTTGACATCTTGCCTACTTGGTCTCATTACTCCTGACCAATTGGCGCCTTGATTACTCACGTCCCGCTTTTCGTGCTCGTTTGCTGTTAATTTCCAGAAATTCAGGACAAACAGACATCATAAACATGCGTGTAGTGTTGGTTTTATTCATTATATCGCATCTGCTCGGCGTCATCTAACCAATTGCGCCGCATTATAGCAGCTGACGGTGTCTGGCACCACCATGTCGACTCGCTCGCAATGCATGGATTGCATCTGTAACACGAGCTTCGAGTTCATCCGTAGTATTAGATACCCACTGGATCGCACTAACCTGAGCATTGATTACTTTCGTAACAGTTTCAAGTGGCGCATTGCCTTCCGTGAGTCGGGATTGAGTTCGGGTGAGCGATTCTGACACATCATCCAACATCTGGTTGAGCTGCGTGAGGTCTTCATCCACAGCTTCTGCGACTTTGTACACACTCTCACGCCGAGCAGCGTCAGGACCCAAACGCTTGCGCTCGGGCTCCATCTTTTCGAGCCTTGAAATCTGGCGCTCAAGTTCTTCTTGGCTGACCTTCAACGACTCCAGCAGTTGACTGACCTTGCGCTGAGTTTGCGAGACAGCCTCTGCACTCTTCTGCAGGCCGATAATACGACTACCATCCTCACGCAGTCCGACTTCCCACTTGCGAACTTCTGCGGCTTGCTGCACGAAGGCAGCCACCTGAGCATCAAGGTCATTCGTCCAGAGCTCGAAAATATCTGCAACAGACAGGGACTTGATCCTCACAGTAGGATCCGCGCCAGCATTGATACCTGTGCTGCTGGTCGTGGTTGTTCCGCTTGTACCTGACGCTCCAGATGTAGTCGTAGTTGCACCTGCAGCAGCAGAGTTGGAAGCTGTGGTTGCAGATGTAGTAGTTGCTCCACCACTCGTGGTGGTTGATGACGTGGTAGAGGTTCCAGATGCTGCAGGCTTAGCCCCAAGCTTCGAGCCCAGAGTTAGCCCACCAGTGGCAGGCTTGCCAAGGCTAAGAGTCGGTTTCGACGCGGCTGTGGTTGAGCTCTGTCCCGATGCTGCACCTGCGCTTTCTGCGGCGCCTGCGTCTCCACCCTTATTTGCGTCAGCACCATCGGCCTTCGACTCGCCAGATGGTGAAGCTGCAGTTGTTGCAGGCTTTGCTCCACCACCAATAGGAGTTTTAAACAGCGATGATGTCTTTGATTCGGTTCCTGCTCCAGTGGGCGAGCTTGCGGCAGTCGCACCCGCCGGCTTATTGAATACCCCTGCGCCAAAGCTCGGCTTGGGTAAGCCGCCTAAGGTAGGCTTACTAGGCGTCGTCGTCGCTGCACTTGCACTTGCACCTGCAGCTGCAGCTGAGGTGCCCGTGGATGCCGCTGACGACCCCAATGAGAGAGCTGGTGGTTGCTGCTGCTGACCCGCGTCACCTGGTCGTGTCACAGTGGGCTTTGCTAACGAAGTCAGCCCACCGGGAGGTTTACTTGTGAAACTCAAGCCGCCACCCGTTCCTGCGCCTGTACCTGCTCCTGCTCCTGCTCCTGCTCCGGCTCCTGCTCCTGCACCTGCACCCGCATCTGCTCCTGCTCCTGCACCTGCACCTGCACCTGCACCTGCACCCGCGCCCGCGCCAAAGGCAGGCTTACTGAGACCGAACTTTGGGGGTGCTGCAGGAAGCTTTGCTTCTGCTCCAGCACTCTGCTGCTGTTGCTGTTGTTGAGCTCCGGTTGCGGCCAAACCTCCAACTTTACCGAACGACAGCTTCGGTCCGGCAGCACCACTGGCGCCAGCACCTGCACCGAAGGCTCCTCCTGTTGTTGCACCAGCGCCTGAGCCAGCACCTGCACCAGCTGCACCTGCCATGCCTGCAGGCTTTCCAAAGCCGAGCTTTAAACCTCCGCCGGCCGCGGCTTGACCCCCAGTGCCGGCAGCTGCCTGGCCAGCCGTTGCACCAAATGTCTTTGTTCCGAGAGCACCAAAACCAGGCTTGGGGGCTGTAGGAGTTGAGGTAGCTGCGTTGGCACCACCAGCGGCAGCGCCGAAGCCGCTGCCGCTAGCAGCACCCGCACCTCCAGCACCAGCGCCGCCCGCGGCACTCGCACCGAACTTGGGGGCTCCGAATGAGAGTTTTCCGAAGCCCTGGCTCATGTGTCTAGACGTCGTTTTGTGGATCGGTTTGGACGATGGGGTGAATCAAGGCTGTGAGCGCGCATACACGTCATGGTCTCGGATCTTGCAATATCCGCACCGCTGCAACGGCATAAAAGTGGGTGCAAGCGGTGAGGATCACTTGACCAGGGCGGTTTGGGTGGGGTTTTTGCTGGACTTTGTGTCGAATGGTGCAATTCATCCCCATTTATACGGTACATCTATAGTCAATCTACCACTCTCTAACATATATGATTCACATCCAGAACTCAAAGTACTCAGATTCGTATGTTTCTCAATTAACATACGAGTAGTTTTCCGTTGCGCCCGACACGGGTGGATGGAATCCCTAGGTGCCACAGCCGCGGTGGCTTTGCAACCGTCGAGGAGAGTCACGTGCAGTTCGAGTCACTATGGAGAGAACATATGTGAGGCACCAGCTCCTGGAAAGCCTTGATCTGGCACTAGAAGCATTCTGTCTCTTGTAATCTCAGCAGTATGCCCCCTGAAATCCAGCGGCAAAGCCAGCCGGCCCAGTCTTGGCTCGGGCAGTATCCAAGCTTATTTCCAGCGTGAAGTCCATCAATGACGGCTTTTGGGAGTACAATACAATATCGCAGTGAAAGAGGAGCCTAGTTCAGTAAAATCACCTGTGCATGTGTCCATACCAGGCCGCTATCGACAGGCAAAGTGGTGCTAGTGGGTCGGGGAGCGCGGTCGAAAAAGGTAGGCTCGTTCGCGATGAGGGGTGTCTGAATACAGGCGGGGTGCTGGAATACCCCACGGACCAAGGGAAAAGAGCGGAAAACAGACTTGAAAGCGAGTGTTAAATTTGCAAAATTAGGCCTAGTCCGAGGGTATAATAGGAGAATCAATACGAGGATCTTATTATATATCATACCAGGTACTGAATTAGGCTATAAGTAGAGCGATATAACCTACGTTTTACGGCCTAATTTCCAACAGAAAGCAAGTTTACGCACTTCTTAGATCCTTTCATACCCTTACATCAGCGTGCATCTGACCCATTTGGGAATAGATCGACACGTTATATTCACACCCGCAGCAGCTTAAGATGTCTCAGTCCTCGCTGCCTAGCTTCACCCTCCCGGCGATCCTCGACAACCCCGCCGGATGGGGTCCACAGCCTCAGTCCAATGTGCCCACCTTCACACACATTGACTACAAGGGTGAGCGCCTGGGTATGATCTCAGATTGGACCAACCCGAAGGCCAAGAGCCAGCGTATGAACGCTTCGGGCGTCAGCATGTTCGATCCTCGACGCGAAGACGAGGAGGCATCCTTTAATCTTGTCGATACTATGCGCGCCAAGCCCACTCGTGTTCGATTTGCTCAACGCTTCGGCGCCGCAGGCAGGGGACGCGGTGGAGGTGCCGCCCGTGGCCGCGGCGCGTATGTTACATCCTTCCAGCGCCAGGGCCAGGGCCGTTCGGGTGCCAGCGGTGCCAACGCGGGCCGCACTTCGGGCCGCGGCGGTCTCGTTGCTGCTTCACGCAATGCTCGTGGCGGCTACCGCTCCGGAGGTTACCGTGAGGAGGTTGTCAAGGAAGCCTCCGTACGCGTTCAGCCCACTTGGGGTCTCGTTACAGAAATTGACTTCAATCAGCTCCAGTCTGTTTCCAGCATGCCCGCTTCTTCGGAGACTTTGTACGATGCCGGTGTCTTGATGCGCTACCAGGACCTCGAGCGCGTAGTCCGACCACGCAGCGCCAAGCCTATTCCGCCTGTTCCAATTGTTAGCTACCCTCCCGCATCGGCAGATCCCGTGCTTCAGCGCATTGCTACCGAGAACAATGCTGCCGTTGCCTCCAAGAATGGTGTTCAGATTTTCGCTGCTGAGGCTGTTCTCTCCATGTTGATGGTTGCTCCCCTGACCACTTACGGCTGGGAGGTGCTCGTTCGCAAGGTTAGCGATGTTGAAATCTATTTCGATTCCCGACCGGGCTCTCGCGTCGATCAGCCCCCCGTTTGCGAGAACAACCTTGAGCAGCTTCCCACCGACGCAGATTCTCCTTTCTCAGCTGCAAACCTGGCAAGCGAGCTCGAGCGCGTCCAGCATGCTGTTGCATCTCTTGTCACTTCCACAAGTGCAATTCCCAACCCGGCACCCACCGCTGCCATCAATTTGGAGCTTCAGCACCCATTCGTCGAAAGCGAGGCCAAGAGCGCTCTCCTCTACCGACGATGGTCGTATCCTGACAACGTTGATGTCATCGTCCGTGCAGGCATCGATGCGTATATCCCTGCCGAAGGCGAAGGTGATAGCAAGTATGTCGTCTCCCGTGCACAGATTGAAGTCGACTCCAAGACTCTTACTGGTACTTCGTTCGACTGGAGAGATAAGCTTGAGACCCAGCCCACCGCTGTGTTCGTGTCAGAGCTGAAGGCAAACCCAACTCGTTTCCTTCGTATGGCAATCGAAGCATACTTGGCAGATGCAGATGTTATTAAGCTGTCTTATGCAAGTCGCACCTCGGTCCGTGACAACAGCAAGCACAGCCTGCTCTTGACCACCACTTTGGACCCACGCGACATGCTCGCACGCAGCTTGAAGCAGCAGATCCGACCTTTGTTCAGCACATTGCGAGCCATTATCAATGCCGTTCGCTCATTGGTAAGTACCCAATCCTGTTCTATTGTTCCATAGCGTTCCCTTATTCTTCGAGTGCAACTTCATCCAGAGTGCAATGCCTTTCTTCTGATGGTACATGAAGTGGTTCATGATGACAACAACGGAAAATCTTAGGACACCTTTGTAATGGTCAGGCGTGGTATTTCCATATCCGTCTCACCTTGAAAAGAAAACCGATTCTGACTCGCCACTTTTCAACATGTATTATCTGAGTGTTTTATATGAAGCGATTTTGCTTAACGCTCGCCGCTCCTCCAGTGTGCAACATTCGACTCACCAATGATCTTTATCCCCCTTTCACACGTGTAGCCCAACGGCAAGTATGTCATTCTCCGTGATCCTAACCGCAGTGTTCTCCAGATCTATTCTCTCCCTGAGGATGGTTATGACCACACGACCGGCGAGATTACTCTGGCTGCTGAGTAAACCAACCCGGTTTGCCGAAAACAAGCAATCAAAACTGCTCTCAATCCAATGTATGTCATTGTTAACGCCTAACTTACCTAGAATACAATCAACCCTTTGTCACGATTGAATTATGGCTTGGTCAACTCATATTTCCAGATCTGCTGCGTTTTAGAGTTGGAAACGCATCAACATGGCTGAGTGAGAGTTGGAGAAGGGAGAAATTTAAACCTTGGTGTTCCTTTGCTGCGAGTGCGAGATCCACGCTTGGAAGGGATAGCTTACTGAAATAACCCGTTATTTAGTGAGGTATCCGGTCGCTAAACACTTCTACTCTCTGGATCGAGCATTGGACCACGAATTCTCGACATAATCCCGATTCAAACAACTCAAAGAGTCAATTACGTCGCAGTGACGGCCCGAGTACCCCGGCGACCGAGCCTTAATTCGGCGATACACGCAAGTACCTTGGTTCCTCCCGACAACCGTATGCAATTAACCCTCTAAATGGATTTTATCATTGTCATCCTCCTATATGGTTGTCTCGCATACCTCCTTGGAGCACTTCTGTTTCCCCCAGTGCTCCGATGGCCGCTTGCGATCCTGCTGTACATCGTCTCGCTAATTGAACTTATACTCTACTTCGCGTTACGCTATCTGATATTCTTGTTGGAGCTCTTCCGTAATACCGCGCGCCGTCATCGAGCTTTGAGGCAAAAAGTCAGGTTCGGAGAAGGGTGCAACACTTTCGAAGAGTGGGAGAAGTGCGCACGAGAGCTGGACATCTTAGACGGCCGCGAGGAATGGAAGGACATACTTGAAAGTCCCATTTACAACTATGAGCTTGTTCAAATGCTTCTGGATACGATACGAACCAACATTGCCGCTGTCAACAAAGTTGATGCTGAGATTTCTGCCATGAAGGAGGATGGTACCAAAGTGCCTCCCGAGCTGCTAGAGAAGTCGCGCAATGCTGTCGCGACGCTGTATCGCACATTGCAAACGTGTATGAAGAGAAACGTTGGCGCTATTCTCAACGAATCGCTTTATTCTCAGACTAATACTGGCACCAAGCGGGTGGTGGTAGAGTTCATTGCAGAGATCCAAAACGCATTGTACTGCTTAGGGCGGGTTCCCGTACCTTCCGCAGCACCCTCAGGGCATTACCAAGAGCCAGCTAGGCCTTCGGAGATGCGAACAACCTCTACATCCTCTGGGGAAAGTCCAACCCCCGATCCTCTGTCCCCCAGCCGTACTCCATCCAATCAGTTCTCGCAATGTGAGTCGCTCCGAACGGAACTCACCAACGTGCGAACACGTCTGGGAATGCTTGCTGACTTGCGGCGTGCCTTTGGTCACACCGCACTGTGCCTCTCAGGCGGCGGAGGGCTGGGACTCTATCATCTGGGCCATGTTCGGGCACTTAGGCAAATGAAGTTGCTCCCCAAGATTATTTCAGGTACTAGTGCAGGTGCCCTCGTCGCGGCCCACATCTGCTGCCGTACTGATGAGGAACTAGAACTGACGCTCAATCCCGAAGCCTTGGTCAGCAAAATGAGGTGGGATAATGGCCTGAGCTGGTTCGAGAAGATCCAAAAGTGGTACAAGGACGGCTACATGTTTGACACGAATCAGTGGGTGCGAGACATGCGGTGGCACACATGCGGAGACATGACGTTCCTAGAAGCGTACAAGAAGACTGGGCGCTCACTTGTGATCTCGGCGACCTCGACGCATCACCACGAGCCTCCAGTCTTCATGTCTCATATTACCACTCCAAACGTTCTCATCTGGAGTGCAATCATAGCATCAGCCAGTGTTCCTGGGCTGTTACCGCTTGCTCGTCTCTATGAAAAGGACGAAAAGGGCGAAGTCAAACCATGTGAAGCGCCCTTGGTTGGTCTTCGAGATGGTTCTTTCAAGTCCGATATCCCGACGAGTGAAATGGCTTTCTATTTCAACGCAGGTTTCTTCATTGTCGCCCAGGTGAATCCTCATATTGCTCCTTTCTTCTTTTTTTCACAAGGTGATGCGGGACGAGGCATTGGACGATGGGTGGGCTGGCGTGGTGGGTATGTTCTCAGCTTCTTGGAGAGTTTCTTGAAGAATGAGCTGCGCAAAAACGTGTCCATCATGAGAGATATGGGCCTGCTACCTACAGTTATGGGCGCCGATTGGTCCTATTTGTTTTTGCAGAACTTTGAAGGCCATATCACATTGGTCCCTCAAATTGACTTCAAATCGTATTTAACGATTATCACCTCGCCTACAGTTCCGGATCTGTACAAGTATTTCAAGGTGGGCGAGATGACGGTGTACCGCAAGGCATCTCTAATGCGAACTCGTTTGCTCGTCTGCAACACACTGACGGAGGTCACGGAGAGGTTATCAGCGTACCGACGCCAGGTAACCAAGGCGTACAAGGCAGCACTCACCAGCGTGGCCACTACCGTCGCAGCCCAGCAAGGAATGCGAGTCGTCCGACCTGAGCGATGGCTCAGCCTGGAAAGTCTCCAAGGTTTGGAGAGCCCACGGGTCGCATCCACAGGTGCGCAATCACACTCTGGACTCCGGGCCGATGATATGGACTTCGTACTGCCCTCGGGCTTGGCAGTTGATACGGAGAAGCTTCGTCCAGAAAGGTTTGCTCACCTGTCCTCGGGAAATGATAAAGAGGTGGAGCAGGAGGAGAGCGATGACGAGCATCAGCACTTCATGGTTGAGTCACATGAGCCCCACGACGAGGCTAACGAACCTCGTCCGAACTTGGGTGTGCCCAAGCGCGATCATAGTGCTGCAGAGGCCGCACTTCGAAGCATACTGGCTGTTATTCTGGAGAATGTACCCTCCTCGTCTTCCAGTGGGGCAAGCCGTCCCGAAGATCAACCAGCACAGCCCGGACAACACGAAAGCAGGAATACGTTACTCGCGGAGGGAGTCGCTGCAGCTGGCAACGCTCTCGATGCAGCACGATCGCACCTCGCAAAGCTTTTGATGCTTCCCGAATCTGCACGAACAAAACTGGCTGCCTTGCTACAAGGCTATGAGGAGGGCAGTGCCGAGGATCTTGCTACAGAGCTTACGAGGGGCATCCGACGTGGTACTGATGCAGTAGCCACGACACTACATGAGCTTTATGAGAAGATCCGTGCAATGCCAGATGACATGCGCGGTATGTTCCAAAGTCATTCAGCACAGGACGCGGAAAGCGCGACCGACGGAGGTTCCAGCATTCTCGCAACGCCACTTCGACATTCCGAGTTTCTCCGTCGCGTGTTCCTGAATGCAATGGCAGGTGCCGGCCTTTCATCATCCTCCGATGCACCACAACCCAATGAGTCTGCATCTAAAGAACGAGCAGAAGCCTCTTTCGCAGAGGGTAACAAGAGCCCAGTGTTGTCCCCTCGCGTTGACATTGTTCCCACTGGAGATGGATTGAGGAACAATAGCAATCCGCATGAGATCCGTGAAGAGACAAAGTCAACAGTGGACATTACAACTGGTGTACGCCAACGAGGTCGACTGCGATCATCATTGGAGCCGGAATTGGATGAAGGCCCTGCACCAATCTTGAGTCATCGCGACGGCTCCAGACCACGACGAGGGGTTCCACCACGATCATCCATTGGACAAGGATCAACAGAGTATGTTCCATATTAGTTAAATAGCAATTATTTCCGAACTTATTGTGTAAAAACTAACGTATTTTCTCATACAGTAGTTCCAGTTTGAAAGTTCCCTCACTACTTACGGTTGGGCAATGACCATAGTCACACTCTGTCGTTGTTAGGACACTGGGTTGAAATTGTGAGCCGTATCCAAACTGCTCTACGCGCTGCCGTTCGTAACGGCCGTACCAATGCGTGGAGCTAGCGTCGCAGAAAAGCTTGAGCAGGTGAATCGTCAGACCGGGAGGATGGGATTAAAATCACCATCGCAAGCGCACATTATCAAGGTGTGTAAAAACCATATTTACTGGAGATGATTGTCGCATCTTTTTATATAATACGATAGTCTAACCTTTCCTATTCCCTATTCTTTCCGTGTTTGTAGCATATCTCGCCATGGCGGAACGCGATCGCAGAAAAACGCGCCTCGATTTGAGCAAGTACATCGATAAGCGTGTTATCATCAAGCTCAATGGCAACCGCCAGGTCGCGGGCGTGCTGCGTGGTTATGATGATTTCATGAACATCACCTTGGATGACCTGACGATCATCAAGGACAACAAGCCCGCGAGCGAGAACCTTGGCTCTTCCGTCATCCGAGGACAGGCCATTCTCATGATGGAGTCGCTTGATCGCGTTGAAGCAACCAATTACGCGCCCAAGACGCGATAAATGGACGTCGAACTCGCCGCTCAGCAGTATCATTTGCGAGCCCGTGTCTCACCACGCCACCACCTGGAGCTCATCATAATGTTTGTATAGTAACAAATTTATACCTGCTTACAGTGTATTTGACCAGACCTTTAGGAATAAACTCGGTTCGAGGTTGAAACATGTACAATTGGTGGATGTAGTGGATATGTTTGAGAATGGACCATTAGAGTGAGTGAGCACCTCTGATTTAGTCATCTTCGTCGTCCTCAAAAAAGAACCGTTCTTGTCCCGAGTGAAGTCGAGGCCTCATATGGGGTGGGACGAAACCGGATTGGGTTGAGCTCTGCGAGTGAGCGGAGGACGATAAGGCCCCAGCCACACTCGATGGTTTGGCTGGATCGTGAGTGGCATCTCCTGTGTTAGTTCGCAGTGGCGAGCCCACAACGACTGCAGACAACGAAGGACTTCTATCTTGGACAGGAGTATTTGTCGTGTTAGGTCCTCCTGACCTATCCTCGATGTTAGAGGGTGGGGTTTGGGTAGTTGTGTCGCGCAATACTGACGCAGTGGCACTGACTTTAGGTGAAAACGTCCTCGATTCCCCGCTTGGTGAGAGGATCTCTCGTTCCATATCTGCGAACACAGAAATCTCATACAGATCCTCTAGGTGGTTGTTAGATCTCGCCCTGTAGTCCTTCCGTTGCTTATCTTTGTGTGTACGATGCGAGCCTCGTACATCCTCCGCAATGCTCTTATTTGCCACAGGGCCATCTTCTTCTTCTTCGTCATCGTCGTTGTCGTCGGACTGTACGGTGTCTCTATACATTGTCCGTTTGGAAATGCTCGTTCCTCCGCCCACTTGAGCACGTGGTTGTACAAAGCCCATGAATACAAGCAATTCATCCTCAGGGGCCTGCTGCTCTTGATTCTTCTTGCCGCGTTTCTTGTTTTGATCTGCTGAGCTTTGGTCATCCGATTCCTCTTCGGGCTCGCCATCGGAAAGCTCTGCATATGACTTGAGTGCTTCAGTAGAAGCTTGGGATAGAGCAGGGTCATTCGTCGGGAAAATGGTATTTGCAAGAAAAATTAGACAGAGCGCATTCGATATGATAAACAGGAATTGCGCCAAGATGACCCATTTGGCGAGAGGATGTAGCTCGGTCGCCGCGTGGTCAGCCAATAGAATAAGATCCTGAAGCAGGCTCAACTCGACTCGTTCTGGCAGGATCGAGGCTTCAGCCGTCCTTGTTGCGCGAGCCGCGGATACAACGCTTTGGAAATCAGTTGAGGTGTGGATTCCAAGATGGCGACTCGCGAGGTGTGACAGAATCACGTGAAGTGAGTCAATTTCGGCCAGAAGGCTATCATATGAAGAGCCCCATAATACACCCGAAAGCACAAGCATCACAGACGCAACGAGAAGGGCATTCGGTACCGTTCCGACCTGGCTTGTTCGTGCCAAGTTAGATTCAAGCTCCATGTCTAGCCCATGGGTTTCTAATGCAAGGGCTGATGCTACAGTTTGCACAATTTGATCCCCTCCACCAACAGCAGCAGCGGCAACAGATTTTCCTGAATCGACATACATCGGAATAGACGTAGCATTCTTCGCATTTCCACCTAAGATCTTACGCTGGATGCAGGCCACCTTCTCGGTATGCGCACCTCGCTGTGCCGTCAGCACACGCTCGCGTTGAGTATGATCAGAGGCCAAAATCATGAGTGAAATAAGGGTGAGCAGAAGCGTTGTGAAGGCATACGCTTGCGCCACAATCGCGTGGACATCCATTCCCGACTCACCGGCGATTGCTGACAGCCAAATGGTCCTCAGAGGCCGAAATGGGGCTGACCCTAGGACTCGAGTATCAATCGGATGCGGCGTCTGATGATGAGCGCGTACATCATCGATAAATTGTATAGAGTCACGCTCCCACACGACGTCAACGGAGAGCGGCTTCGTCAGCTTCATTTCACGTACATACGGGGTCTGCTGGTGGAGACTATTGAAAGCGCCCGTGGCTTCGGCAAGCACATTCAAACCAGATGGAGACGAATATACGTGGAGGGAGTCATTCACTAATGCAGCGGAGTATAGCGTCGGGTTATGGGTATACGTTGTAAATGCCAGTACGGCTAATGAGACGAGCTGTACTAGTGCTCCAAACACCCAAAGCCCGAGCGCTATCCTTTTGTGCTTTAAAGAGCATGCCCTTTGACGCTTAGCTGTTGCTTTTGCAGACACCAGCTGGGATGGAGTACCTTCATCGAAGCGAAGTCCTGCGTGATCTTTACGAGCCATCGTAAGCGCGCCTTCGATTTCGAATTCTTGATCCAGTTCTTCGAGGAACTTGGTCATCTGCGCCAGCAGGTGCTGAGAGTATGCGAGGGCACGGTAGAGGACCGAAGAGTCACGCTCAGATACCCTCGTACTTGTTGAATCTGACATTACAGTAGCAGCACTATGAGATGCTGGTCCGTCTTCCGCATCCGATGACTGGTCAGTGTTCACGAGGCCACGGATCTTGGAAAGTTTCGATTGGCTTGAAAGCAAACCCGTCTGCTGGAGCGAGGACTTGGGTTGAAGATCACCACCTTGTGGCATCAAATCCATTAGGGCCCGAATACGCGCCGCACGCTGAACATCATCTGGGTCAATACTGCTTCCGTCGATATCATGTGGTATGGGCTTAGCACCCATCCGCGTGGGGTCTTCTTGCGTGCCTAGGGCGGCCTCAACAGAGAGCTGTGCTGCCCGCTTGCTTCGAGCGTCTAACAGCGCCGATGACGAACCTGCATGGGCGAACAACCACCTCAATAGTAGTCGCCATGATAGTCGCCCCCTCCGGTTGTAATGCAGGACAAGCCGCATTTGAACGAAGAAGGAGAGCACTGCAGATAAGAGTATGCCATAGAAGAATACGTGTGACTGAGGCGCAAACTGCGCCAGATAACTCAGCGTTGGGTGATGGGTCCAGAGATACCCCATCAACGACTTGAAGAAACCGAAAAAACCCCAGGATCTGCTAGCGGAGTCCGTGCTGAGGCGGCAGTCACAGTCTGTTGACACCGTGATCGCCAGGAGCACTGTCAATAGGCACGCACCTAGACCTGTCCAAACAGCCGCATACGCGGCGTACCTAACCACTCGGTGTGAGAAGAGAAACCCACGGACAATGCGGGCAGATAGCCATGCACCTAGTTGAACTGCTACCGAAGTGTCTTCCGACCGACTAAAGCCTGATTTTCTGGGTGTACTCCCTGCGCTCCTGCGATACCCACTTAAAAGTGAGTTGGTGGCCAGGTTATCCGCGTAGTCCTCATCGTCTTCGCCTGCGTAGCCACTGGCTATCCTTGAGCGCTTTGAGGATGGCTGCGTCGACCGTAGACCCTTGTGAAGGTTCGAATCCGGACCCGTTTCTGCCCGCCGCTGCGCCGTTCGTGCTGGGATATATTTCCCACCACTATGAATTATGGCGTCGATATGCATTGTGAGCAATCCACCGTGCTTATCCGGAGTTCCCCACCTCAACACGCCCTGCGACAGGGCCACAACTTGAGTGTCTGATTCGTCACGTTTCCAAGCGCGTCAGTTTGGGTTAATATTCCAGCTTCGTGGCTGAATTCTGCTCGATGAAACGGAGTAGACAGGCACGGGAACGCGGTGCTCTACGCGTTCCAATTCCCAAATCTAGTATACAATGCCGACAATACCCCTATTTCATACACCTGGAAATGTGACTTGGAAGATAATCCTCGACGCGCCGAAAGCTGGTGGATGGGGTCTTTTGATCTCTATTTCCACACCCCGGACTCCGGTCGGAACTGCTCCTGACGAAGTCAGAAACACCAAAGAGGTGCATCAAAGTAAGCTACTAAAACGCGATTTTCACCGTATAGGCGGGTCGGAGTGACTGGATGCACTATATAGCAGGGTGGAGACAAACTATACACATCTGTTTTCATAGTCTATTTTGCGTAACAATATGTGCCAATTGAGGATAATGTCAGTATTTGGATCCTGGTTAGGTTGAATGTCATATCCAATGGCATACGCACGGGCTTTTCTCGCTAGGGAGTGTGTCTTGCTCCCTGGATCGTGTTTTCTTCGATGTATGTCGGTATGGGATGTGCTGGATACTTGCGTTTGTGGCGCTGTTCGCGTGCAGTGACTCGGACCACCGCGCAAACCGCACTTTTCCGGGTTCCTATGATTGGAAGATCTACGTATGGTGCTCACAAGTGGATGCTTTGACCACGTCATGTGTTAAATTTCTAGCAGATGTTGGGTTCCAAGGGCTCCGACGCCAAGTATTTCTCGTCCTCGAAGAAGGGCGAGAATGCCGAGCTGCAGGCGGATCTTAACTCGACCAACCGTGATAAGGTCAAGGAAGCCGTGAAGAAGGTGATTGCCTCAATGACGGTTGGCAAGGACGTCTCCATGCTGTTCACGGACGTTATCAAGTCCATGCCCACGGATAATATTGAATTGAAGAAGTTGATCTATCTTTATATCATCAACTACGCGCGTTCTCAGCCTGAGAAAGCGATCTTGGTCGTCAACACCTTCCAAAAGGATGCAATGAACAAGAGCAACCCTCTTATTCGCGCGCTTGCCATTCGTACCATGGGCTGCATTCGTGTCGACCAGATCACTCAGTTCCTTTGCGATCCCCTCCAGGCGAGCCTCAAGGACTCCGATCCATACGTTCGCAAGACCGCTGCCATCTGCGTCGCGAAGCTCTACGATATCAACCCTGAGTTGGTCGAGGACCAGGGTTTCTTGGACACCCTGCGTGACTTGATTTCTGATCCCAACCACACCGTCGTCGCCAACGCTGTTGCTGCTCTTCTTGACATCTCAGAGAGCTCCGGCCGCGATGTGTTCCAGATGAACGAAGACATGCTTGCACGTCTTTTGACTGCGCTCGACGCCTGCACGGAGTGGGGTCAAGTCTCAATCCTTGACTGCTTGGCCAAGTACAACCCAACCGAGAAGGAGGCAGAGGAAATCGTTGAGCGTGTCACCCCACGTCTTAAGCATGCCAACCCCGCGGTCGCGCTCTCTGCAGTGAAGGTTATTATGAAGTACCTCGATGTCATTACTGACCGAAACGTAATCGACAATGCTATCGGCAAGCTGCAACCTTCTTTGATTACCTTGCTCTCGGAGCAGAAGCCAGAGATTCAGTACGTTGCTCTTCGTAACATCCGACTGATTGTCCAGAAGCGACCTGAGATCCTTGCTAAGTCCGTTAAGCACTTCTTCTGCAAGTACAACGATCCTTTGTATGTTAAAATGGAGAAGCTTGAGATCATGATTGCCCTTGCACAGGAGGACAACATCGACAAGATCCTAGTCGAGTTCAAGGAGTACGCATCCGAAGTCGATGTTGACTTTGTTCGCAAGTCCGTTCTTGCCATCGGCCGCTGTGCGATTAAGATCCCTGAGGCTGCTAACAAGTGCATCTTCGTCTTGCTCGGTCTGATTGACAACAAGGTCAACTACGTCGTTCAGCAGGCAATTGTCGTCATCCGTGATATCTTCCGAAAGTACCCCAATCGCTACGAGACGATCATTACCAAGTTGTGTAACAACCTCGAAGCGCTCGATGAGCCCGAGGCCAAGGCTGCTGTAATTTGGATTCTGGGTGAGTACGGTGGCCGTATTGAGAATGCAGGCGAGCTTCTCAACCGCTGGGTTGAGACCTTCGAAGACGAGCCTGCTTTCGTCCAGCTACAACTTCTTACTGCAGTCGTTAAGGTCTTCCTGCTCAACCCAACTCAAATGCGCACCATGGTTCAGACTGTGCTTAAGCTTTCTACTGAGAACACAGATAATCCCGATCTCCGCGATCGTGGTTACATCTACTGGCGTCTCCTCTCAACCGATCCCAAGGCCACCGTCGAAATCGTCCTTGCGCCCAAGGATCCCATCGAGGATGACACTGCAAAGTTGGACCCAGTCTTGTTGAACAAGCTCATTGGCCAGCTCTCAACCCTGTCGTCTGTCTACCACAAGACTCCCGATACCTTCGTTAAGGATGCTCGCGTGCTCTCCGGCATCGGCCGTGGCGAGAGCAAGGATGACGACGAGACGCCCGAGCAGCCCGAAGACGACAGCAATCGTAACGATGATGATGAGTACGTACCTGAAGCCAAGGATGATGGTAAGTCTGGAGGCAGCGCGATTAGCCTTGACTTCTTGAACCTCGGCCAAATCACGAACCCCACTCCTGCTCCAACCACAAGTGGACCTGGTACTGGCAACATCTTCGACATATTTATGGTCGGTGCATCGGCAAGTGCGATGGCTAACCCCGAGTCACAGGCTTCCAAGGCCATCGCAGACCAAGAGCTCGGCCCCGTTGTCCATAGCGGTGATGGTGTTGAATTCCGCGTTCGCTTCGGACGTGAGAACAACAAGCCTGTCGCCTTCTTCACTGCCAAGAACACCTCGGGTATCTCGTACGACGTTATTCCTTTCCGATTCCAGGTCAACTACTTCGCATTGGCCCCTGGTGGTGCTATTCCCTCACTTCCAGCAGGACAGACTGTTACAACTGCCATTCCTCTCGTCAACTCACCCGATGACTTTGAGGGCGTCCCTGCCAACCGCACGGACGGTACCATTTTGTGTGCGGCAAAGCTCAACACTTTGATTCCCAAGTTCCAGATTACGGTTCCCCCTGAAATCCTCTTCTCAGAGACTGGTGCGCTCGAGCAGAGCGCATGGCTTGCTGAGTGGAAAAGCAACACTTCGCTTCAAGTTGTCAATCTGAGCCCATTCGCCGTCCCCGGCGCTGATGTTGCATCTCTTAAGGCAAAGCTCGCTGCCAAGAATGTCACCTGCTTGGCAGTCCGACAGATCAACGGTCAGGACCACTGCTTCCTGAGTGCTTACTGGCGACACACTCCTGTCCTCGCCGAGATGATTGTTGGCGGTGGCAATGTTTCATTTAATGTCCGTGCCGCATCCAAGAAGGTCGCAGACATCGCGGCGAATGCACTCAAGGCCATTGTTACTAAGTAAGGTCGCGAATCCGCGTGGATCCAAGCATCAAAGTACACCCAGAAGCCAGAGTATTCTGCTATATTTGCCATGTTAACAGTTAACACTTCATTCCCATCGTGCATACATACACGCTTATCTAAGTTTTTTATGTAATCATGCTGTGCATGGGTTCGCGTGTGTCCTAGCGGAAGTGTCGATAGTATAACGCATACGCACAGCAGAGAGTGAATATTAGAATCACTGCGAGCTGCCGAGTAGTATCAAATCCACCCTCATCAGGCCGCTTACCGATACTAATATTGGAACAGACGGCCGGCGACGTCTGGATCCTCAGATTGCGCTTCTCGGCTGGAGGCTCGATTGCGAGCGGAGCCTGCAATCCGTTACTAGAGCTGGATGACGGAGATTCGTCCTCCTTTGTCTCTGGTCTAGTAGTAATTTCTTTGTTCGTTCTAGTAGTGCTCATGTTCGCTCCCTTGTCCTTCTTGTCCTTCGAGAACAGCGTAACCTTCGCCTTTAGGGGCTTTGAGTTAAATCGGGCTTGATGCTGTGCGAGCTGCTCGCGCTCAGTCTCTCCAAACTTCCCGGCAAGTTCTCCTAAACCCTTACATGACGGTCTCTGCGGTGCTCGAGCAACCGACTCCTGAATAATCTCGCCCATGACATAATGCTTGGCTGTTGCGGTGATACGAACTTCGATCATCTTGCCCATAATGTCCTCTTGGGGTGGAATCAATACCTGGTCGTATTGCTTATTATGGCCAACATAGTATCGGCGGTCCGTCGAGACGTCTGTAACCAACACCCGCTGGGTGGTATTCAATAAATGGTCTCGGGTGGTATACGAGTCAAAAAGAGCTGTTAACTCCCTGGATCTCGCCTTGACGATATGGGTAGGCAACAATTTGTAGCGTGCGGCAGGCGTTCCTGGTCGAGGGTAGAACTGATTGATGTGCAAAATTGGGAACTTGTAGTCACGACAAAGGTCCACGGTATGTCTCCAGTCCTCTTCAGTCTCAGTGGGGAAGCCACAAATGACATCCGTCGCGATCGTAATACCAGGAGCTTCACGCCGAAGCACATTGCACACATGCCTGAAGTTCTCATTAGTATACTGCCTTCGCATATCGCGAAGAACGTCGTTACTTCCGCTCTGGACTGGAATGTGGAGGAAATTGTAGACACGAGGGTGGTTAAGCCATTGTGCGATATCGCTGAGATGCTCCATGATGTATGGAGGATTTGTCATTCCACATCGCAGCATGGTACCGTCGGGTAGCTCTGCTACAACTGCTTCAAGAAGCTTGGGTAAGGATGTGCCGATGTCACGACCATAAGTGCCCAGGTCCTCGCTAGTCAACCAGATCTCAACTACGCCTTCCTCCAGCACAGACCTGACGCGACGGACGATATCCTCGATCGGATAAGACCTCAAGTCACCTCTCGCATGCTTGGTCTTGCAATATGTGCATTGATTCAAGCAACCTGTGTTGATGGGGATGATCTCGATCAGTGGATTCTTTCGGATCTTGGGAAGAGAGAGCGGCGCACCTGCGACCTTAACAGTATCCATAAGAGATACTGCGTGACCCTTCAATGTCTCTTCAACAACTTCAACAACACGGTCCATCTGTTGGACGCCCAGCATTGAAACAACACCCGCAAATGGGGGTGGAGCTGCAGTCGAGGCAACTGCAGGGTCACTGGATTCGCAATGACCTTGGGGATGTGCCGCGCTGGCGTCAGGACCTGCTCTTGCCTCGGTCTTGTTCTCCTGTGTAGATCCATCTTCATTGTAATTTGCTTCCTGGCTTTCCAATCGCTTCGCCTTCATTTGCTGTTTCTCGCGGCGCTTGCTATCATGGCTGACAGCACCACCAGTAGATGCTGCGATAAAGGCTGGGTGATTGGGCTGAGCCTGTGGGACACATCCTGCCACGACGACTCCGCGCCCAGTGTCCCTTCCCTTCTGGAGTAGAGATAAGAAGGCAGCCTCAGACGGTCCCTTGACGGTACAACTGTTCAGAATCCAGATATCTGCGTTGGGAGCATCCGAATCCGAAGTAATGATTTCATAACCACTTGCTGCAAGCATACCTGCCATATACTCTCCATCACTGTTATTGTGGGAGCAGCCCCACGTCTTGATCCATACCTTGCCAATTCCTGGGATGTTCGAGTTGCCCTCTCGGTCGAATTGGACCGACGGATTGACGGTCGACACTACGCTTCGAGCAGCAGCACCAGCAGAGCTAGCAGCTGCGTTAGCGTGTGACTGACCTCCACAACACTGGCTTGCGTCATTCAAACTGAGTTGACCTGCATCGCCACAACATCGGTTTGATGAAGCGCTGCCACCGCAACAGTCTGACTTCGAGACCTCAGCCTCTGGACTTGAGTTCTGATCGGACAGCGGAGAACTCTCGTTACAGCTGGTGCCATTGCAGCACTGGCCTGCACTGGAAGCAGAAGACCCACTTGCTACCGCTACTCCTGTCGTGACAGCCTTTGATATTGATTTTCTGGTGAAGGGAACAGCCGGCTTCGACTTGATTACGACTGGCTTGACTATGCGAGACACCGGACCGTCTTCGTCTTGGAATAGGTTCTCAATATCATCTACGCCCTCGTCATGCCCGTCCGGTAAGGCCAGGGTGCCTGCAGCAGGAAGAGTGCTCGGGAGGTAATTGTACACGTCCTCGGGTTGGTGTTCGTCGTCGCTGACATCCCCTCCGAACGAGTTCGTGGCGTTCAAGTCGGGTGTCAGGCTATGTGAGGTACTATCAACAGGGCTGCCTGTCGTAGTTTCGAGTCCCAGCGCTGTCGGATCCTCCAGGCTGCGGCTCGAGGTGAGCGAGGCGGCCTCAGAGGACATCGGCTAGTGAGGGACAAGTGTGTTTGTTCTGAGGTAGTTCGTGATCTTTCACGGATAATAATTCACGAAATAAAGTGGTATATACAATTATGACTGACCTCTGCTATTAGTTTCAGCCCGTATACACCGACACCCGAGGATTCGATGATGTAGTAAAGTGCGCAAAGGACCGAATTTCGCACGTTTTCTGAGGCGTAAAACCGGACGAAGGACGAGCGACTCACTAGGTTTATTCTATCAAACAAGTGTATTCACACCAGTGCAACGCACTAATCCCGCTTTAATCTAGTGGCAAACCCGCCTTCCCTTCCAAAGTTGAACTGCGACGCATACTGGTCGAAGAAGCGAGGTTAAGTTGGTTCGTATTCCACTCAGCGTGTGGCGTACAGGCGGCTTTTGGGGCGCGTATTGAATCTACCTAAGGGTTACTAGTCTACTTGTATACTCCTAGATACACAACCATGGCGCGTCGAGGCGATAAGCCCTCCGCAAAGATTCAGCCACTGCTCTCGGGGTTGGACGATAACGCGGCGTCGCAGCTGACACTCGAGGCAAAGGCGTATGATGGACAAATTAAGCATCCAGTGCTGTACCCGGCACGCACGCTTCGACCCATGTACAAGCCCTTTGGAGAGGAGCGCCGCATGGTCGATCACGCCAAGTTTATCATGGACAAGTTCATGTACTCAGGAACTTGTCAGAGGGTTGACGACGACCCGCTGACGAGCAGCGATAAAGACAAGTTCCGTGTCCTAATAGGTCTCAGAAGCGTATACGACGATCTCGACGAACGTTCCCATCCATTCTTCCCCGCGGAGTTGAGGCGAAAGTTCCCGAAGAAGAAGAAATCTGGTGGGGGTACGATTACCATACGTCATCCAATGGTTAGCAATAACGCCGTCGTTCCAATGCTCAGCGAAACTGTTGAGCGCTTGGCGGCATTCAGTGCGGCGGCATCTACTAAGCGTGTCAAGACAGATGACAAGACCGCGCCCACCGCGCCCTCGACAAGTCTAGAGGAGATGATTCAAATGCTCTCGTCAACAGCCGAGTCGGCTGCTGCTTCTGCTGGCGACACTCTGGTCGACTTGCAGCTCGAGCCGAAGGCACCCGAGGAGAAGAAGAGCGATGAAATTATCCCTGTTGAAGGCGACGAAGAGGAAGAAGAAGAAGAAGAGGATGAGGAGTCAGAGGAGGAAGAGGACTCCGAATCTGAGGACGACTACACAGCCGAGTACCGCGATGATGATGAAGAAGGCCACGATGCATTCGGCGAGGATGACGGAGACGCTTATGATTAATCTGCATGCCAGTAGCTTGTCTGTTTGCTTAATAAGCCACGTGAGACGCTCATTTGGACGTCTCCCTCTTAGACGTGCTCGAAACTTGATCGCGTCTAAGACATTTATTTCAGATATATTTGAGAACGAACGGCTGCTGTGGGTGATAGTAGAGCACCCGTCTCCGATGTAGCAAAGCTTACGCAGCCGTGTTTATGTCCGCGGTCAGGTGTCATAGCTGCCGCGCTTGGTTCGGCTCTCAAACTAATACACACCTCATGGGCTTTTGTAAGAGGTCATCACCAGCCGTACAATCGAGGTGAGCGATTTGGGTCGCATCCTTGTAACGTCTCGTTGAGCACATGTCCGTACTAGCTCACCTGCCTCAACTCCTCCACATGACTCCTCTTCTCGCACCTGTTCGGTTTCAAGCGTTCGGAGGAGAAAAAATTACTGCACTGAGTCGATTTGCTCAAGAGCCAGATTTCGAGTGCTTACATCGTGCATTCATATTCCGACCCTGTCAGTATATAGAACACAGACTTGTAACATGTTCTCAAGTCTTTATCGAGCTCAGAGCGCGGCAGTACTCACGAAATTCGTCACACAAAGCTTTCCTAGACACGCTGCAGCTGGCTTCCACACGACAAAGCGCTTAAGCGAGCAGGCGAACAAGGGTTCTGGCGGCGTCGTCCAAAGTATACGCGGCTTTGGACTGGGTGAAACTAAAAAAGTGAATGGAAAGCTCGTATATACACGACCCATCGAGGGCCATGTGTTTTATGAGCTCGACGAGAAAGGCCTTGGCTCGTACGTACTGTCTGTTACACGCGATATTGGAGCTGTTCGATGAAGTGCTACGCGGCTGCCGTGTAATCTCATCTCACTGACTCTACTATTTGCGCATGCTTAATGACACCAAACTTGTATTATTCGCTGCTCACATGCACCTGTAATTTGATTTCTCGTCGGACATCTAGGCTTCGAGACAAGTCTGTCTTCCCTGTGGGGTGCATTCTTGGCTCACTTTACGCACTCTCAACACTGAACTGGAGCACACCAGGCATGCTCCTGTGGCTGGGCACAATCATTGCCTCAGGCCTTAACTTGTTTGCGATTTCCAAGCAGCTCACACGAGTCGCGGTTATCCCCGAGAACCATGTTGAGCAGAGAATGTTCCCGCGAAGCAAGAACATTCCAGCCGCTCGAACGTATGTATTTGAGCAGTATGGCCTGCCCTTCTCCTCTTTCAAGCAGGTCAAATATGCGGCCGGTCCTTTCACACGCTATCCCGATGGTACCTTCACACCTCGTTTCGTGTCGACACGTGATCTGAATCGTGCGTCCGAAAAGGTCTTGTGGGAACGAGTCCTGCTGCAGCGTGAGAATTTCCGCGCCGTTCTCTATCTTGATCAGGTTCAGGACCTGAATGCTTTGAACCAGCTCTTGGCATATGCGAGTGCACCTGCAAACACGGACAAGGCGCTTGAGAAGTGGTTTAGCACATGGTATCCAGACGTCAACCCTGCAGTGTACAAAGCAAACCCAGGCTATAATCCCGCGCTCGATCCTGCGTATTTAGCACGAACAAGTGGAAAGACGCAGTGAGCTTAGGCAATGCTGCCGCAGGATTCAGTTTCAACACTCGAATGCGACTGCAGGTCACCATACAACGAATACATTAGTGACGATGAGGTTTCTTAGTTTATTTACAGTAACTCTTGCAGGCGTATCGTGTGTCTATGTACAAAATTGTCAGGACTAGTTCCGTGGCCCTCCTATACCTTGGCGAGCGAGCCTGCCTCAAGCTCCTCAACCACCTTATCCAGCGGCGCGAGACCTTGTACAATGGCTTCAGCCTGTCTATCTTCTTCCTCCAGAGGTCGGGACTCGAGATCTTCTACAGAGAATTTAATCACTTGCGAGCTCTGGAAGGTTGGAAGGGCCGCGGAACTCAGCAGATAAGTTAACTTCTCGAGTTTGCTTTGAGCAACCTCGGCTGAGTCAACTCCTGCCTGACTCGATGGATCAGTCTTTGCCTCCTCCTCGACGAAAGCAGTGCTACCGGCAGTTCCGGATTGAATCGACGGTTCTTCAGGGGTTGCGGAGGGTTGTGTCACATGTGACTCTGGTGACGGCTCGGCTGAAGAAGCGGCTGCAGCTGTCATCGATGGCAGTCTAACACCTCGACTGGGATGAGGCTCAGAATCAGAGGCATGCGTGGTACTGGAGTCATTCGATGACGGTGAGGTCGTACTGGTATGCTGGCTCAGGGATAGCGGCAGGTTATCGTCACCGCCTGATTGATCAGTTGATGATGAAGCCGGAGTGCTGTCAAGCAGAATGCCGTGCTTACCCTCTGTAGAATCTCTAGATGGATTGGGTGCGGCACTGGTTGGCATGGGATTTGGAATTGGAAAGACAGCAGTAAAGGCTGCCGCCTTAGCATACACAATGGGTGATAGCACAGGGAGCGACGGGTCCGGGGGTATTACTCGAACCACTGGAGCATCCCATAGCATGGTTCCGTCAAGTTCGATAGGTCGTGACGTGGATATCTCAGGGACAGCAGCTCCCGAAGGTACCACTGCAGGAACGGAACGAATGACCTGGGAGTTTGTATCGTCTCCAGGACTTCGCTCACTCTCGATAGACTCCTGGGAGGAGGTCTGCGGAGAGATTGGCACGAGTGCCGACGTGTGTGTTGGGGGAGACGTTCGGATCGTTGCAACTGACTCAGATTGAGCCAACTGCGGGGGCGCCACCGAAGTGCGCAAACCAAGAGCTGCTGAGAGGGGATCTACACCCAGGTCGGGTACGAGAGTGATAGCGCGCATCTTCGGCTCTGGAATATCGATAAATGGATCAAGCTTGGTGCTGGCCAAGGCTTTGGACGTGAGTTGATTGATGGAAACTATAGGTATGGGTTGCGCACTCACGTACTTCCCTGTTTGCCCAATTAAATCGCTGGGAGGCCCATCTTTAACGGCTTCCTCGACAGATATCCTTTGTAAGGGGATAGCTGTGCGGATATCCGCGAAGGTCTGCTCGACATCAGGCGCTGTTCTCCGAGTGGCTTCACAATTCCGTACAAGACCACGAAGAAGAAAGTTGTAGATCCAGCTCAGAGTCAGCCAGCCAAAGATAACGGGAATGAGTTGACGTGAGGGATAAGTTTCCCTGAATGTGTACGCAGCAGTTACGTCAGGGGGGACTTCCAGCGTTGTGCTGGTCGGAGTCCTACCTACGAACCCATACTCACGGCCTAGGTAAATAAATGAAATGACGACGTGTGGAAAGACCCTCAGAAAAGGCTCGATGCAACAACAGAGAGGACCCCACAGCTCGTCCGCTTGGGGTGAGAGCGGATTGTTAAACAGGCCACAACACCGAGTGGTACATCGTGACCCCGTTGCAACAAACCATGAGGGAGATATGAACGAGCTCAAAATTCTGGGGAGCCACCACGAGCAGAAACGATCTGAGCGCCATGCTTGTACGTCAGGGTTGTACTTTAACTCATATGATGCAATGATTTGTGTCACAATGAATGCAAAGGCTGCGTTAACCAGAATGAAAGCAACTGTAGCATAGTATAGACTCCGAACGAGGTCATGATAGCTGCTGGAGAATGGATCAATGGCGGCGGGATACAACCCAGTCTCAGCACTTAGCCTAATGTCATCTTCATATATGTAGCGTCGTCGAAGCCAAATCGCGAGGATTACCACCAGAACAAAGTCGACAATAGAGTTTAAGCTGCCAAACACATCACTATACCTCCTAATCTGGCCTGGCAGGATATAGCTTGCGTCACGTCCAGACTTTTCTTGTTGAGATGGTACGATCATCAGTCCATCTAGCCGCAAACGGCCTTATCTGACCGCAGAATGACGGCTGGCGGACTCAAACGGCAGGGAGTCTCTCAGGACGACCCCGAGTGCGCTTCCTTTTACGTGTGGTTGCAGGTGTGAACTGAGTCAAAATTGATAGATACGTTTGATGAGGAATACTAGATAGTGCTGTGAGTTTTGCAGGTCGTGTGCACTCGTGCAGCGCGAGATTTGCAGCGCTTGGAAATGTGAATACAGAGAAAAACCGTTGAGTTTTTATCCGGATCCGGCCAAAACTGGGGCCAAGCCAACTCTTTTCCTGGATCGATATCAGTGCGGGACTCGGCGGTGCGGGTTGGAGCGGTGGAATGGATCAACGTGATTCCACTGATACAGCCTCACCCACTGCTGTTGCATCTGAACAAGCTCCACAGCAGTCTGGTGTTCATCCAAGAATGAATGGTTCACACGACGCTGCCACGCTCGATGCGCAACAGGCTTCTGGGGACGCCACAACGACCGTCGAATCGGCTGAGCCCAGCGGCTCCACTGCGCCCCAAAGCCATGGCGAAGCTTTCTCTGAAGTTGGAAAGAAACGCAAGCCTGCATATGTCCCCAGCGACGAAGAGCTTCGGGGAATTCTGGATCCAGAGGGCAAGATGACCAAGAAGCAGTGGCGAAAGGCCCGTGCGGAGTATCATCTCAACTCATTGCCACCTGAACTTCGACAGGCAGGACTCGAACGAAAGGCCAAAGCGGACGCCAAGCGTGAGCAGAATCTAAAAGTACTGGAAGAACAGGAGAGAGCCAGCGATGTCGTCAATATGGACGTGGTGAACTCCACCGAGTATTACTTCGAGAACGGACGAAGATGTGTATGGCCATATTACTACGTACACAGGTCCAATGCAAAGGGCCGCTGGGTAGGTCAAACTCTGCGGGAGATGCTCAAGTTCGAGTTCGCCCAGGAAGACGAGTTCATCCAGCATCAACTGAAGCACCAGCGATTCCTTGTAAACGGAAAGCCCGCTGGGTTAGATTACGTTTTTGAGATGGGAGATGTCTTCGAGCATTCTGTGCATCGGCATGAAGCCCCAGTTCGTCCAGACCCTGTACGCATTGCCGTCAGGGATGATGCAAGGGAAATCATTGTTGTGGACAAGCCTTGCACAGTACCTGTTCACCCTGGAGGCAAGTTCATGATGAACTCAGCGCTCTATATTCTTGCAAAAGAACACAAAGAGACGAAGCTTTATATGGTGCATCGAATTGACCGACCAACATCCGGTCTCCTGATTCTCGCTCGTTCTCCTAAGGCTGCTGCGCGAATGGCTTCTCTCATAGTTGCACACAATGTCCGCAAACACTACCTTGCTCGTATTCACGGGCGTTTTCCCGGGACCCTCGAAGAGGCCAAGGCCCTGTCTCCTACAGGCACTGACCCTTGCCTCTGCACGACCCCGGCGTATTTAGCACGGGCGCGAATGAATAACGGAGTGGTGCCAGATGCAGGTTCAGCCTTAGCGACAGGGATTAAACTCCCCTCAATGGTTGAAGGTGGTGTTTCCGCAGAGCTTTGGCCGGGTGTTCAGGTCAGAGCGCCTTGCGTGCAGGTAACTGATGGAGGAAACCCTTGGGAAGGTAAAGTTGAGATTGTGGTGGACCGCCCGCTTGCGGCGTTGAATGCTAAGTTTGGTTACTTCGCAATTGGGGCGGAACCTGTGTCATCAGAAGAAGGCCAAGGAACAAGCGATGAGAAGACTGCAAACAAAGCCTCACTTGTGAGCGATCGTTTGAGCGATCCTGACGCAAAGGTCGCTTTGTCCTTATTTAGATTGGTCGCGTATGATCCTGACACCGACACATCACTGGTTCATTGCTTGCCGTTCACAGGTCGCACTCATCAGCTCAGAATTCACCTGGCCCATCTCGGATTCCCCATAGCCAACGACGAGCGCTACGGAGGGCGCATTCGTGTGTCATGGCGAGAGTATCGTAGATCATTGGGCCTCGACGAGTACGATGACTCCAAGCGCCTGGCGTCAGAATACGAGACGGAGTCAAGCGCGACCACACAGACACAGAGCGACATTCATGCGGCGCAAGATACTAAGCAGGATGTAGAAAGTGAAGAAGAGAAGCGCCTACGATTATGGAAGCAGAGCTATGAACCTACTTGTTTATTCTGCCAAGACATTACCTCGGGAATTTGGACCGATCGATTCCACTTCATCCGTGGAAACCAAGAGGAGGTCACAGATGATATGGACGCGGTGTTACCGCAGCGAGACTCAACCCTTCCTGCGGTATCCTCACTCGAGGATTCAAGGGAACAACCAACTGAACACGGGGCCGAAGTTGAGAGCAGCCAGCACGCGATTGAAGACGTCGACTCTCATGAAACTTCCAAGCCATTTGAGATCCCTAGACTAGAAAACGGTCACATAGACATGACCAAATATCCGAAGACAATCAATATTGACCCCGAGCGTGAGGCAATCTGGCTACACGCGTACAAGTACGAAGGCCCTGGATTTGCTTACCAAGTCTTCCTGCCGGACTTTGCCGGTATCGCTTCATTTGACATTCCGTCTTTTCAAAAATAGCTGCACGTTATTGCATCCTCGTACAATGTTACACTAGTTAGTTAAACGCCATGTATGTTTTCAAGTTCCTCGCCCGCCATATGGCGAGCTTTCCGCTCGGCTGGGCCAGGCTGGGAAAATTGTCGCAGTAACTGATTTTTCCAAGATTGTTGCATTCGTCGTATAGTGCGATCACCATGGAGCGCAAGGATACGATTGCATGCAATCGATGCTGGGAAAGCATTACCGATACTAAGGCGGTTTTAACACCGTGCTCACACATTTATTGTACGTATACAAACCTAGTTTTGCATTTTTCCCACTGGGCAATATTGGAAATATCTGTTTCCAAAGCTTACACAACCGAATATGCTCATTCTAAATTATAGGCGTGCCATGCGCAAGTGAATGGTTTGCAACGCACTCAGAGTGTCCCGCGTGCGACCGCGGCATCAATCGGTACGTCGCCTGGTTACTCAAGACTTGTGAACTGAAGTTGGCGCTGAGATTTCGGCTGTGCTATCTCACGATGATGACTGTGTAGGCATGTGTCTCATACTTCGTTCTATGTTTACTGCGGTCCACTCCTGATTAACTTCTCTAGCGATGCGGAGCTGTACTCCGTTTTCACCCAACCAACGCCTCGGCATGAAAGAATCCTCATGGGTTTGAATCCCACTGCCATCCTTGCACTTGCATCGGCAGCTGTTGCGTTCTGGAACTATCAGAAGAACGTGCGGCTGGACTATGCTAACCATCTCCTTGCACAGGCCGAGGGGTCGGCTGCAAATCAGGAAGAAATCAGGAGACTTCGAGCAGAGCTGACAGAGACTCGAGCAACACTGCAGTCCTACAAGTATCGATTGTCGAATGCTGAATCAGAGTTCGCTCGTGCCAAGCAAATTCTCAGCGACTTGGAGGCTGAAAATTGCGAACAGCAAAGGTACGTGGTTCAGAGTGACTTAGACGCCCAACTGCGAGAGGTTTGTTTACCGGGACCTCGCTTCAACTTGGCTCATCACTAGTGAGGCCAGCTAGCCAATCACATCTGACTTATAACGCGGATCCTTGCTCACTGTTTTCACAATCTAGAAAGCTTATCCGTTTTGAAGAGGCATTTGGCGGCCGGCGTTCTGGCTCTACACTAGGAGCTCGAGAGCTGAATAGTTCCAGTCTTCATTCGCCGAATATTACCCTCACTCCCCGTCCTTCCTCGTACGTACTCAAAATGACACGTTCCAGTTACTGCATGCGCAGACATTTGCGATGACCATCCGTTTGGCCGTACTGTTGGTGGATCCAGATTCTAACGCGCTTGATTGAACACCTTATCCTTAAACTCCTTAAACCACTATAGAAGTGGCTCTCAAGCAAATCGGATCTCTACCCCTTCAGCGGTGCAGAGGGTTCAGTTCTTGCGAAAACCAAATTCAGGAGTATCATCTTTATCAACTGTGATGTCGCCCAGACCTAGCGACTCTCATTATACAAATGGCCATAGTTCGCTTGGAGTGCCGACAAGTCCAAACGTGCTTGTTCCGTTGCTCCCTGAGTCACTTGAGGTGACACATGATGGTCACACCAATTTATCGGCACAAAATAGCTCCGTAACTCATTACTCGCAAAGTCTTGTCATGAGTCCGAACTCAGAGGCACAGAGCTTTGAAGATTCTAATGGTTTAGGCTCCAAACGAGCCTATTCCCGCCTCGGGCACGCATCGCCCCAGACCTCACAACATGCATCTTTGGTTGGCACATCGCAGTCTCAGCAACTTCGCTCCAGGATCGGTGACTCGGTAACAGGGCAGCCACACGGAGGTGCAGGCGGCGGTAGCTCGAGTCGAGGAATCAATGGCCTGAACGAAAACCAAGCCAACAACCACGAACCCTCAGTTTTCTCGTCTAACGATAATAACGGATCTGCGCCGGCTGCGAAAGCTTCTGGCTCCTTTAACAAGAGTTCATTCGGACAGCCCATGACACCTCGAGGGCGTTCCATTTTTAGCAGTGCTCCCTCATCTGGCCATCGAAGTCTTTCGCTGAAGAGCAGGTTTTCCAATGCCCTCGTTCCTTCTGGTTCGGAGAATAGGTAGAGCCGACACTAGTATGTATGCTAGGTAAACACGCACCTGAGCTGTGTCAGCCTGAACCTTCGCGGGTCCTGGACCTGGTTGCCAGTGCGTTTGGAAGTTGGTCTCGGGAAACATTGCTCATCCGAGTATATGCCGTTATTTGGCTGAAGGTTAGTAAATCATATTACATTTCGATAGAATATGCCCATAGAAATAATTTTTTTGTATTTCATAACAGTTTGCGCGGGATGAGGGTGCGTAGCGCAGTGTTTTCGCAGCGATTGCAGCCACGCCGCCCGCACTTGGGGAGCCAGAATAGCCGTTTCCATTTCAAAAAACAGGGGATTTCCAAGGTGAAACGCTTTAGGTTCGGGGTAGTGGTTCATGGTATGCGTGGCGTGTAGTGTATGAGAAAACTATATACGTCGATTGCATACATGAATTTATATCATTTTATTCAGTTCTAGTCCCATTACACTCCCTTACAGACCTTAAACACGACCCCTCCGTGTTCCAAGTCTAGTAGAAGAATCTGACATTCAGTCAGTCAAATCAACCCGACTGGCATAGCCCCGTGTCGTAACCATCCACAACAACTACGTCTAGTGAGCTATCCACACACAGGGCCTTCACGCCTACACACTCCACACTCTCACGACCCCTCTAAGCCTCTCTTAAGGCCACCCACGCGTGCGCTTCCCAGGCTCTCACACGCCTCCCTCTGCTCCCTCAGCCCTCCAGCCGTGGCGCTCCCAACAAGTCTTTCGCTTGGCTTCGGAAGCTCTAGCTGTGGCTCGAACCCCCAAGGCGAACGCACCATCGGAGCTGACAACGAGCGTAAGAGAGCGATCGTACTTGCAGCGAACGTAAGGCGGAATTGAATTGACCAGTGTCGCACCAGCATCAGCATTATTGTAGCAATGTCGACGACGCCCAACGAAGATCCGTCGATGCCGGGTGTGACTACCCACAACACCAATCAGCCTACACCAACAAGCAGTGGTGGAGGAAGCTCCAATCTAGTCTGCTACTCGTGCAATGGACCCATTCAGAGTCAACAGTTCTTGCGTGTGGGAAACTACTGCTTTCATCCTGAGCACTTTACGTGTCGTGTCTGCGGTATGCAGCTCCTGAGCGTCCGACCTAGATTCCGTGACGGGGCCTTCTACTGTCCCAACGACTACAGCGAGCAGTTTTGCCACACGTGTAGCGCATGTGGTGAGAAAATCTCAGAAGGTACCGTAGTCAGAGCACTTGATACGTACTTCCATCAGCATCACTTTGTCTGCGCGACCTGCAAACAACCCTTCAAAGATGGCAAATACTATGAGCATGAGGGTAAGCCTTACTGTGCAGAGCACTACAGCCTCATGCAGCTTGAGATTTGTGATGCATGCGGCAAACCCATCCCCATATCGGCTCTCACTCGATTATCGAACAAGAACTATCACGCCAACTGCTTACAGTGCTGCCATTGTGGAGAGAGTTTGATGGCAAAAGGCAGCATCTTCAACAAGAATGGCCAGATTTACTGCCGAAAGGACTATTTGAACCTGTTTTCACGGATATGCTCAGCCTGTGGTGATCACATTATCAAACAAGCACTATCAGTTAATGGAGAGGCTTATCATCCAGAGTGTTTACGCTGCGCCGTCTGCCATGTCAAGCTTGAGCAGTACATCGCTCACAATGGTTACTTGTTCTGCTCTGAGCACACCAACTATCCCATGCCCCGAGTCGTTTGCACCGTGTGCAAGTATCCAATTACAGAGAATGTTCAGTTCGCCGTCGGCATGAAGCTGCATCAGCATTGTCTCAAGTGTTCTTTTTGCTCGGCTCCCCTGGAGAAAAGCACTGCAAGACTGAAAAACGAGAAGTTGGCTTGCTACGCATGTGTGGCAAAGCAAGACAACCCCAAGTCCTCTCCTGTTGCAGGCGCCCAAGGGCAGAGTGTTAGCCCGTCGTCTTCAGCCCCTGCCAATCCAGCATCGGCACCGGGAGGCATCCAGGTCACTGTCAACTCTCCCCTTGGCGGTGAAGGTCACTTGAGCAAACTAGAAGGCAGCCAGGCGATCCACGGCCCTTCGTACGATTCAGCTGTTGGATCTGGTCAGACTCGGCAACCGTCTACACCGAGTCTAACTAAGGGGATAGACTCGAAGTCCTCACAGTCAGGAGATGCAAAGTCACCCGAAAGTTCTCGCAGCGCAGCGCACCTTGGCAGTCCAAAGCAGAGCGACAATGCTCACACTAGCGCCAGTACCAGTGCCTCTGCTGACGTGAGACAGACCGAAACAAAGGAAGCACAAGCCCCATCACCGAGGCCACGAGCACCTAAGCAATGCACCATCGAGTGGAAGCGTGGTGAGCTGATTGGTCGTGGCTCGTTCGGTAAGGTCTACCTGGGTATGAATCTAGCAAACGGTGAGTTGCTGGCAATCAAGCAGGTCGAGCTGAACACAACCGAACAAGAGGAGACAGCTCGACAAATCGAGACAGAGATTTCGCTTATGGAGGACTTGCGTCACCCGAACATCGTCTCACTGCTTGGCACGCAACGAACCGGTAACAAACTGAACATCATCATGGAATATGTAGCTGGTAAGTCTTTGGACACCATCCTTGAGAGATTTGGACCTCTGCATGAGAATGTCATGGTCAACTATGCTCACCAACTCTTGGAAGCACTGGCATACTGCCACGCCCATGGTGTTGTCCATCGTGATATCAAGGGTAAGAACGTACTAGTCGATCCAATGGGCCAACTCAAATTGGCAGACTTTGGCTCAGCTAAGCGATTTGAGGATGTATTGCGGAAGGATGCACCTAGTCTGGGATATAATTACACTCCCCTCTGGACAGCTCCTGAGGTGCTCATTGGTGACTACAATAGCAAGGTTGATATCTGGTCGCTAGGGTGTGTCGTGATTGAGATGGCCACCGCCAAGGCACCTTGGGCTGAGCAGAACTTTGAGCACCCTTTCCGAGCACTGTATCATATTGCAAATGAGAACTCCATTCCCAAAATACCAAGTCGTCTATCACCAAATGCCAAGGATTTCTTGCTGAAGTGTCTGTGCCGTAATCCAGACGAGAGACCCACAGCAGCGGAGCTGTTGAAACATCCTTGGTTCGATCAACTGAGGAACAATAGTAACGCGCCTCGATCCTTCGCCACACCAGATTCCAGTAGCGACAACGCAGATGATCAAGGTGGTAGCGGGGCCGGTGCGAATGGTACCAGTCAATAGGATAGTTCAGAGGCTGGTTTAGCCCAAGATTAGTATTTGTTAGATGGCCCGTTTGAACTTTTGGTACCATACATATGCATATGATCGTAATCGCCTGTAGTTTAGTAAAATGCTTGCATTTTTGCATCAGCCTTTTGGGGTGACTCGCTTGAAAGCTCACTCTCAGCAAACTGTCGAGTCGACTCCGAGTTTGAGTCGAATCAATCACAACTCCAACAATTGCGGAACTCGCAACTCCGCAGCGTGATGGACGCAGAAATTGTACGTATAAGTCCTAGCCTTGTATGCAAACATGCGCATTATTCTAAACATCTCGAAAACCTCTCACAACTGCGCAATTTCTTTACATGTAAAATCTAGGAGCGCCTGAGAGAGCTGCTGATCCAAACTCAGCAGCGGCCCAGCGCCTCACAGCTGTCCAAGCGCAATATCTTGAGTATCATTCACAAACTGATGGAGTCACATGGTCTCGATGCTGTTCGCACCCGCACAGGCGATGAACTCGTCACTCGTCAGCAGCTCAAGGTTGAGATTCTAGAACAGCTTCGAATGAACAATGGAATGGTGAGGCTTGGGGACCTTCCCGAGGTGCTGGATATCGATATTGACGATATCCGGCCCGTACTCGACCAGTTAGTTGTGCTCAGTCGAGAGACTATCGGAGGAGCGAAGCAGACGTCGGCTGGTAGTAGGAAAGCTACACATGCTTCTGAGGGGACCGAGGTTTCTGGTCCCAGCCAAGCGATTCAATGTAGCCTTTCATCCTCCGTTGACGAGGACACCACGAGTACACTCAAGACGTCACTGTTAGACCTGGGTGAGCTATGTGTCGAGGGTGACCTGTTAGTCACATCACGCTGGGCAGACAGTCTGGTCGACCAGATCATCGGCCTCCTCAGCAGTAGCTCCCCTCGACGTAACATGCTGGAACAGATTGGCATGGCACAGAGTGACCAGGCTAACCTACTCATCCCTTTTCCGTATTGTTTATCCATTCCTAAACTCGCCGAGCACTTTGGCTTGACCCCCATGTACCTTGACGAATTATTAGGCGATCGTCTTCTTGGTCAGCGTGCAAAAGAGCCAAATATTCCGAGACCAATGCGAAGGTGGGATACCAGAGCTAAGTTGAGCCAGGCAAGTGTGAAAGCGGTGAACCGCTTCGAAACCATTCTGTACTCCGAACGATTCGTCGACCTGTGTCGCAACGCGCTTCGTGGAGCTGTTTTGGGCATGTGCCTTCCAACCAGGTTAACCGACCTTCTACAGACTGTGTACGCCATCCACGGAACGAGCACGAAGCCAACGAAGACTATGCTGGGCTTGCTGACGAATGTGTGCTTACGAGAGCTTAAGTCCCTTGCGGAATGTCCTGAAACACGTGTTGCAGCCATCATTCCCGGCTCGCGAGCAAGCACGAGCAGCATCGCGCCCATGACATCTGAAACACAGCTGCAGTCCCAAGCATCGAGCGTTCTTGTAGTTCCTGAGCTGTATTTTCTTTCGCAAGAACGAGAGGTTCTCCGTCTGATTTCTCAGCAAGACTATGTGCTGTTCGATCAAGCTACTTCGCAGCTCAGGATCTTGGGTGATCTTCGGACGTACATCAAGGTCCTTGCTGAGAGAGGTCAGGGAGCACTGGCTCAAGGCGTTGTCCTGGACGGATGTTTTGTAACAGCTCATCTATGTGACTCAGTAACAGATGAGCTTCGAGCGCTGGCCCAGGCGACGGAGGCTGCATGTCAGGCGGCAATTTCGGACCAGCTTAGTTCTACACGTTCCTACCGCAACCTCATCTTTTGGGCAAGGCTAAGCGAAGTTGAGCGCCTGAATCCCGAGCTGGTCGCGCTACCAGTGAAGGATAGCGTTTGGATCTTCAAACACGCAATGCACAGGCTTGACAAGCAGACTGCGGCTCAAAACGAGGAGCCCTACTATACGTTTGTCCCAACGGTGTCAATGGAGGAGGGGTTGGCCGGAGTTGTACACTCATCATCTCCAACAGCAAGTGACTGTGAGTATATCATGAGTCGCTCACTTGTGTCAACTCTTGATTCAATCTCTCGTTTCGTTGGTGAGAGGATAGCACTCAAGCTGGTTGCAGCGGAACAGCTCAGAAAAACACAAATCTCTCTTGCAAAGACGGGCATCTCAGGACATCGGCACGATACTGTGTCATCCAGCCTAGATGGAACGCACGCCTGCGCCCTAGGTTTATATCATCAAGCCTCGGCGCTTTGGAATCTTGCGCGGCAAGAAATAGCAACTGCACTTGATACTGAGGGGGTGGAGAGCAAGAGCAAAAATACGGTTGAAGAGTTTCAGATAAAACTCGAGACAGTCACTGGAAAGGCCTATGGAAACTACGCGGCACAGATGCCCGCCTGGATTTGTGAAAGTCTCATGCACGCAGAAAACAGTCTAGAGAAGGTGATCGACGAGATCCTCAATAAGAGCGATAGCGCAGATCTCGGCAATGCCGAGAGCGTCTTCGAAACATTGCCTCAAGACGTAATCACTTGCTTATTTACGAGCTTGTTTAAGCTACTCTTCCGTGATCCATCGCCGAACAAAAGCCGCACGGCAGAAATGAGCTCTCTCAATGGCATCGAGATTGAAACCATCACGCTCATGGAGGCCCTCTCATTAGATGTTTTCGCACACCCAGTTCTCGCACACCTCTCAGCCACTGAGCTGTTGCAGGCCAAACACATTAACCGCCCGATTCTAGCCGCACAGAGTTCGGATTGTCGGTGGATCGCGCTGGTTGCTCACTCGCTTCGGCGCGATGCATCGTCATCTAGAGGTACGAACGGTACAACCAAGACATTTTATCAGTACCTGGTAGATCATGGAGTTCCAGATCCCCTTGTTCCACGATGTACTCAACAGGTCCGCCGTGGATTCCTAGCCGGCTACGAGAGAGCTAAGCGGTTGGTACACTTTATGGAACGAGTGCGCTCGGAAGTTAGGGTTTCACCGACGAATCAGGAGAATCGACTCAACTTCACTACATTCTCACGCAATATGGCGACCTACATCGCATCGCTCGCTAAACTTCGCGACAGCGATGCGGAACTCGTTAATTCACACCAGTTTTCACAAATGTTCGACATCGTCACACAATGCGTTCTCGACCAAGTGCAGAGCGCTCTGCTGGATGCTCAGCAATTCATCACATCAGGCAATAGGTTGAAGAGTCTCTGGGAGCTTGCAAAACTAAAGGAGGTAGATGACCACGCAGCCTCAGATTTCATCCAGGAGCTCACCTATGTCCTGACAAGGTCCAAGTTCGAGAGTAGCGATGCACCCCTCATTTTCACCTTTTTGCATCTCATTGCACAGATGGCACCTCCACAAACTTCCTCCACGCAAGCGTATGAGCCTCTTGAAGCAGTTGGGAAGCTCTTCAGCCTTTTAACTGACCCTTCAGCGTGTAAAGAAGCGAATGTGGTCGCATATGCTGAATCTAAGGCTGCGATTTCCTTCGACAGTGAGACTTTGGTAAAGCTTCGTGCCAGTTCACTTCAGCTATTCGCTTCGAAGGCTACGAATCAGAAGCATGCTGTGCTCTCACTAGCCTTTGAACTTGTGCTCAGCCGCCTGACTGACACTTACATTCCTCTCAAGGAGGTCGAAGCGAGCGTCTGCCTCGGGTTTACACGGGAAGTCACTAAGAAGCACGCCGCGCATAGAAGCGATGTCTTAGAACTGTGTGACTCCATACATCAGCTCCTTTCGTCAGGAGGTGACCTTGCGGGTGCTGAACTAGTAGCATTTAAGAAGAAAGTGATCGCAATCCTGAGCTCAGCGTAACTTTCGAGTGTTGTGGTTGTAGGTAGCAACAATAAACTCTACATAGATCTTTGTGATTTATTTCATTTAGAGCTCCTCCATGATGTCTTCGTCACCCTTTTCTTCAGGCTTGTCTCCACCTTCCTCTTCGTCGCTGGCAAACGGGTCACGGACAGGGAAGTCACCCACAACAACCGCGTTTGGCTTGACGAAGGCACCGTAGTTCTTGTCACACTTGAAGTAGCGCTTGCCCTTGAAGGTTCCATCGTTCTTGCCCAGAGGCTCATCGAGAACGACACCGATGTACACCTGGGGCAGGTCCTCTTCCTTAATCTCGGTCTTCACCTCGCCATCCTCGGTTGTTGTGGTGGTAACAGGAATGTTGACTTCTCCCAAGTAGCCAATGTACGCAATGGTGCCGCGTCTTGCGCCAGGAGCACATTCGCAACGGTCGCCAACCTTGAAGCGGGACATCACGGACTCAAGCGTCTCGCGAGGGCCTTCAGCCTTGCGCTTGGCGGCCATCTCATCGCGCTTCTTCTTGAGCCACGGGGGAATCCAGTTGGGGTCCTTCTTGAGCATTTCTTGTTTCCAGGCACGGTAAGTGTTCGGTCGTTTTGCGTATTCCTCCTCACTCATGACGTACTTCTTCACCTGACTGACATCATCAAGTCCACCATTTGCAGCGACCGAGTCGGGGTCGTGATCCACGATGTTAATTACATCGTGATCCTTCACATTATAGTCGCGCAGAAGCTTGCCGTCCTCGAGCAGCACTCCATTGATGGAGAGCTCCATGAACTCAGGCTTTGAGCCAGTGTGCGTGTAGATACGGTACTTGACATCCTCAATATCTGTGTCGACGTGGAATTGAATTTCAGCAAAGCGTCGCTAGATGGGAGAGAACGAGCCAATAGGGAGACCAGTGTGAGCCAGGAGGTAATGTTCAGCTGACTTTCAGGGACCAAGACATTAAAACCGCTGGGAGTATGAGGGTGCAGCGGCAGGGCACACGACCTCGGGCCGTAATATATTTCCAATTTCAAGTGAAGGTGTGGGGATTCGTCGAGGAACCGTGCAAACAGGGGCAAACGAAGAGTAGTGGAACAGACGTGTATTGCTAAAAAAACGTACACTTGTGAGGTTGTGCTTCATGTCGAGCAGAACGTATCCGCTACCAACGTTGCGCTGACCAGCGAGAACATAGTCTCGCAGGTCGTTCTTCGTAAGAGCAGCCATATCGCGACAAATGCCGTGATGAAAATGTCTGCTTTCTGTTCTCAAAACAAGCCCTCGCCAGTATCCGTTTGAATTTGAAATGCCATTCCAGCACCCCCGAGGCTGGCTGGAGTGGGCCCGCCAGTTGAATGGGCCCGCCTTGTTGCCTTACTGCCTTACTGCCTGACTGCCTTACTGCATATTAAAGCAACGTGACACGGCAGAGAGTGCACGATGTGTATTATTTTGGCGACAATATACACGGCCAGTACGCATGGATAAATATTCCCGCGCAGTACAGAACATTCAAGCTAGGAAGGTCCCTGGAGTAGAGGTTTCTGGACGAGAGATCAAAGCTGAAGTGCCAATGTTAATGGGTAGGATGCTCAAACATAGGACCAAAGTAACGCGGTGAAAGCTAAGGAGCGAGAACAACTTCATAACCAGATATAATTATGGCGATTGACTGAGGTGGAGGTAGGGGGAGGTCAATGTACACAGCAGGGGAAGACCAGTCGTGAGAAAACGTTCGTTGGACAGAAAATGACACACAGATATACGAATGCAGTTCGTGTTAGGAGATAAACTCCATGCCTTCTAACAGCAAAGCTGGGTTCCGCCATCGACGCGTGCCGGCAACTTGGCGAGAGCGGAGACTCTGCTGAGACAGAGCTGGGGAGCTCAGATGACGGGATCGCGGCGCCGCCGGAGACTGTTTTGCCGGCGTATCTGTTGGTAGTCGATTGACCATTGACTTACCGACCGCCTTCCAGAGTGCCTGATGACCTTGTCGAATGGCTTCGGCTAAGCTGATCGGAGTGGAGCGGGGCTGTGCAGCCCCCCTCCGGCGGGCCAGAGGAGAACATTGAACACGAGCAGATGTAGTCGAGGATCCAGCCCCTTTGTGTTCGGGGGCTGTGGAGGGGCGCAAGGTATATGCATTACTGAGATTCGTGGTCACTGCGTCACTCAGAGCATCTTCTTTGGCTTCAACCGCGTTGCTCTCCGTTGCTTGATCTGAAGTCGAAAGCGTTACTGCAGCAGTTGCATCGCTGAGGAGCGAGGGCTTGATGTGATCAAGTAACATGCGTAGCTTCAGTTTGCGTGAGATCAGCTCAACAGGCGCAATGCCACAGGCCGCGCATCCGCCTGGGTTTCCGGGATTTGCCACTGCTCTGGACAATGACTGTGTACTGTGACCCTTGAGCATCGTTGCTGAAGAGAATACGCATGGGCCCACAGCAATCGAGACGCAATGAGTGAGGAGATGGATAAGAACATGCGCCTCGGCTTCCCCGATGGACTGCTCCTGCCCCTGCGGTGCCAAAGATCGCCGAGAGTCGAATTCACTCAGGACAGCTTGGGCGATTGCAGCGAGTTGCGCACGTGCAGCCAGCACCGAATCAGAGATCGACAGCCTTGAGGTTCCACCGTTTTGCGAGGGGATGATGGTCCCAGTCTCGGAGGAAATCACACCAAGCTGTTGTAATTTGGAGACCGCAACGGCCGCAGTCGTGGGGGTTAGCTCTACTTGCGTGGTGGGCAGAATGTCATTCACAACACGTTCTGCAAGGACCTGACTCAGCTCACGAAGAGATGCCTTTCCAGAAAACACTAAGTCAAAGACCAGTTGGGAAAGCAATGGCCTTTCAGTTGCTTGAACGGCCGCAACAAGAAGCTGGACCTCGGGGAATTGCTTGAAAACTGCCAGTGCATGCTGCTGTGCGGAGCTAACACAGAGAGCTGGCTCAATCTGAGCAGGCATCCACGGTAACTTACTCTGCATCTCTTCCCTCAGCAACTGGTCTTGCTCATGAATGCGATTACTAACGTGGCGTACATCCAAGGCCGCTTTGCACTGAATCAGGTGATCTGGACCCTTCGGAGTTTCAATTTGAGGATGATTCTCTTCTTGCGGTGGGCGTTTCGGAAGGTCTCGTAGACTAGGTCGATCACGATGGAGAGAGGCAAGAGACGAAGTAGCGTATGCACGCGAAGGGCCCTGACTACGACCTCTCTCGAGGATTTCCTTGCTCCATTCATCTTCGAACATATCGTGCGGCTGAGATGGATCGATTAGCGGACGCGCTGCTGCTAAGCTTGCAAAGGCTGCATCCCGTTGATTCTCCAACGTTGGACGAGAGAACGAGTAAATCTCTTCGACGACGAGCTGGAGCATACCCAGAATTGTGACAGAGTGCGCCAAATCTGGATTCTCGGTTGACTGCTTGACCCGAACGGCATTAATAAATGCATGAGCACCGTCAAGTCCGACGAAAGAGGCAGCATGCTTCGACGCCATCGCATTCGACAAATAGGTCAAAAGCGGATCTGAGAAGTTTCGATCGATTGGCTTGCTCGTATCGCCAGCCTGCTGCGACCTCATAAAGCGGCCAGTGCCATGGAGCAGGACGTTACCGAGTAAAGCCAGTCCCGATCTGAGGAGCTGCGACAAATACAATGCGTATACGAAGGTGCCCACGGAAATAAAAGACTCAACGGGATTCTCAGAGGACGGTTCACGACCCGGCTGGTTCTTCAGATCGATTGTAAGCCCAGCGGCATGCGCCTGAACAAAGATCGTGTCAATGACTCGGGAGGCGGCGGCCTGTGAGTCCACAAGAGCGACTTTGTGTAGGGCACGGGTGGCAACACTCTTTGAGACAAGTGACATAAGTAACGCCTTCTTCTCCTCACCAAAGAGTTGCTGTCCGTCATGGCCGCGTCTAATTGGGACATTCAGGTCAAAGATGTTGATATTAAATCGCTCCAGAGGCGTCGCAACGACTGAGTACAGGTTCGCAATCATCTCCTCCGAGTCATTTGGGAGATAAACAACCGCATCGTTATGATGAACAACCTGGAGCTGCTTCGCCGTCAGGCGTGAGGTTGCACCGGCGACCCGGCATATCGATCGGACTGAATCCGCAAGAATCTCCAAAAGCGTTTCGGGATTAACAGGGTGAGATGGTGTATAGAAGAACCCCTGCTCGCCAAATCGGAGGATCATATCCAACACGTATCTAAGGATCAGGTTGCACAAGGCGAATGAGGCGGGGGGTGAAAGTGACTTCGGAACTTGCAAACCCGCCACCAAGTCGTTGGCCTCCATCATTAGCGCCTCATAAGGTGAAGGCTGTGTGAGAGTCTCATGATCGCTTACGTCGTGATCGTTTGAGGCCTGTCTAGCCTTAAATACGTTGGCAATCGACTCCGAGACTTGAGTTGTGTCGATGATCTGCAACATCGGGGCCTCGGTTTGTAGGGTTTCGAACTGGAAAAGGGTTGGAAGGGCCGTAGCGAGTGGATCATTTACACCAATTGAGTCAGCGACAACGTTAGCCACGTGATGTGCATAGACTGGGTCATTGATCCAAAGACTAACAGATGTGGTGAACTTTGAGTCAGCTTCCAGGGACGAGGATGGCAATTCCTTCAGTGCAAGCGCTTTCGCAGTTGCGATGAGTGGATTCACCACCCGGTCTTGGGATAACATCGCACGCACCCACTGATGCTGCTCGCGCTCTTCCATTTGGGATACAAGGGGTAGTTGGCCACTCGCCGACAGGGGATTGAGTTCACACCTCGCCTTGACCTCTGTACTTGTAAACCTCAACGAACCTTCATTAGACGCGCCGCTGACACCACCATTCTCCGCCACCAACGAAGGCGAAGCAGAAGAACTGACGCGTCGTGTGGTGCCACCGGGAGAAGTGACTGCTCCTGCTGCAGCTTTGACAACGCCCATAGCAGCTGAGCGCAAAGGTCCCACAAGAGTATCAATATCGACCTTACCCGCAAGTAGGTTGGAACTCACGACGCGTGAGATGTCTGATGCATTTTTCGCCGTCAGATGGGCTTCGAGAGTTGATGACGTTGCTGTAAGGGCTTGAGATTGCAGGAGCGAATCGTTGCGAAGCAATACAGTCTGCACCATTTTCCGCACAACCGGATCCGTTGGTTTGAATCCTGCTTTAACAAACGCAGAGAGGACAGCCAGCCCGGGGTGGGTTGGATCAGCGCTTGCATTGGGCACGCCGGTGTCCAGCACAGCAGCACAACACCGATTCACCTCGGTCGCCCAGCCTGGGTCCTCTTGAAGTTTCTTGCGATCAGCCTCGGTCTTCGTCAATAAACTCAACATGTAGAGAGCCACGTCGGGCTTCAAGACACCACTGGCTCCACAGCTAATCCACAGTGGAGAGGCTATGCCGGTGAAATAGGGGAACCACATTGACGCGCCGTGCTCGATTAGCATCTTGGCGATCTCAAAGTGGACTGGCAGGCTTCCAAGCACAGACAAGCTCAAAGCAGTGTGCCTGTGGATAGGCGATACCAAATCGACCCGCGCCTTGTGTTCTAGCAACAGCCGTACAAGGCTGCGTTTGCCCGACTGAGCCGCCACCATCATTGGAGTCAGTCCAGTATATGGATGGAATGCATCGACGGGTGCTCCATTATCTTTGATCATGGTGGTTGCAGTGCCTAGCACGCCTTCTTCAGCAGCGTAGAAGAGCCGTTCAAGCTCGGGTTGGGCGCAGTGGGTGGCACAGATGCCGTGTCCGTCGGGCGTTCGCCGCACGGGAAATACTCGCGACTCTCGATAGTCGCTGTAGCCATGCTTGACCATGGCATATGGGGGCAGGGGAGCATAGTTGCTGCGGCTTTTCAACATGTTGCCAATGGAAGCCGCAATGCCTTCCGCGTTACAGCCCTTGCGCGCACCTTAAAGGGAATCAATGTCTGTGCAGGTCGCTCAAACACGACCGAAACCTCCAAAGAGGCGTTACTCCTTCGAGTGAGTAGGGAATCCAGTAGGCGTTTCACAGGCAGGAAGGGACTGCAGTGTGAAGTCAAATAGATCTTGGACGGAGACACACAGTCAGGACGTCAACGCTGAGCTTTTCACGAACCCACACTAGGTACTCGCGCTGATTTCAGTTCCTATCTGTTCTCGTTCCGAACGTGGTTTTTAAACTACACATCCATTGGAAAAGAGAGTAGAGAACGTTGTCAGTCCCTTGAACATTCACCGAAATTGCTGTATATGCGCACGTAGTGTCTTTATTCAATCTATTTCGCAGTCTTGACCACCTACATATCCTTCAGCAACACCTCTACCGAGGAAGATCCGCGAGATCTTTCATAACATTCGCGTCGTGGTCGCGTTGCGGGAGACACTCTACCCAAGAATGAGTCTCAGAAATGTCAAGGGCATCCGGATAGAGCCGCCAGCCAGCCCGGACCCCATCCCCGTGCGGTCGTCGAGTCCAGCCACTCCGAGCTCCACCTCTTCCCCAATGAGTCATACGTCTCGGCTTGTAGGTGAGTCGGGTTCGGGGATTCGGACCCAGCCAAGCACGCCTTCTCGACCGCAGCCCCAATCACAGCCCCAATCCCCGGCGACTGGTCAGAACAGTCCAATGCGGTCCACCTTCAACTCGTTGGGAGGGGGAGGGGGAGGTGCTGTAGCGAAGGTCAACCCTGAAGAGTTTAGTCATAAGGCGCTGGAGAAGTACGAAAGAGTCCTGGACTATGAGTCCAAGTTAAACGCGTCGCTTCCCTCACACGATCTCTCACTACACAAGCTTCTGGATCCCAACCCCGGAGAAGAAGTGTCTGCGTTGATTGCAGATATCTTGGGAGGGGCATCCCCAAGAGGCGAAGTACACGAGACTGATAATGGATATGGAGACGACAACAGGGACCAACGCTTGGTTGATCCTGACGATAACACCCACTTTAGCGTACACCTAGAGCAGGTAAAGGATGACCAAGGGCAAGGGAAGGCTGAGGATGTTATAGCACCCGTTGGCAGCGTGATCGAAGGGGGGCTGCCCTATCTTGTGACAAAGCTGGGGCTGTATCGCCGGGCCCTTATCCTCGAACGCGCTGCACGCGGCCGTAGCGAAAGTGCCCTAGCGGCTCTCACAAACCAGCTCCATGCGACGAGCGCAGCACTGCTTCGCCGTGATCGCATAATCTCGGATCTCTTAGTCGATCTTGTGTCACTTGAGCAGGCATTGCATTTACAACGCAGCGCGACAGGATCGACAGGCGGAGCGCTTCCTCCTGCTGTCCTTGATGTGGTTCGCGGAAACCCTGGTGTGGACGAGAGCGGAACTTATGCTACCGGAGGTGAGTCAGTCATCGAGGATAGGTTGAATAACATCTTCAGCTCTGCTCCAATAGACTCTCGCGAGACAAGCAGCGGCAGTACACAATTGTGGTCGTTGTGGCTCGCTGGCACAAAAGACAAGGTGCGCGAATTGCTCACAGAATTGGAGTCGTTGAAAACTAGTTTCAGGGTGCTTCACAAGGATGCTGCCGAGGAACGTGCAAACTTGAGACAAAAACTGCTATTAGCAGGTCGTGATGCAGCTGCGAATGCAGAGGATCGCCGGCATGAACGTTCCAGATTCCAAACTAAGCTTGGAGAGGCACGTCAAGCTGTGCAGCTCCTCCGAAACGAGGTTAATGAGCTGCGAGAGCAGTGCACTGAGAAAGAGAATGTCATTGCACGGCTAAAGAAGTTGCTCTACGCTTCTCGGAAGGCTCTTCTCAGCATGGCCTCGGGTGACCCTCGGCAGAACCAAAGAAGTGTACCTGGTCGTGGAATCGCCCTTTCGCAGAGTAAACTTGACTTGACGGCTGAAATTAGACGAGTTATTGGGGACGAACTGGACGAGCTGTCTGCTGACGAAGTCCCTTCTGCGACAACCTCAAACCAAGGTGAAGCCTCAACCAAGCGAGACATTGGCTCTTCGTCGCCGCAAAGATCCTCCACACCACCTGAATCGAGCGTCAACAGGCAGATTTCAGCCGGAGCAGCGACGGCCGAGGCCACCGCCGCAACCGATAAGCTCCTTCGTAGCGTGTCCAGCATGGAGATGGTGCCAGAAGCAAGAATCAGCGACTTTAGTAGCTTAGTCCGTTCCACTTCTGATCTAACAGCTGAAATCAGGCGTCAACAAGCGGCTAGTCAGGTGAACCCGTCACCTACGGATCGTACCGCTTCTCCCAGTCAGATTTCTGTTGCGGCCATCGCCTCAGGACAGGCTACAGTGATTGGAGCCGCCACCGCTGGTGGTGCGATTATCAGCGAGGCAGAGCTCCGCAGTTTACGGGAGGAACTCGCAGAGGCGCGAAGAGTAAATGAGGCTCTGGCTCGTCGTGCGTTCGAGTACAAGCAGAGGTTAGACACATTCGAGCTCCGGTTGAAGAAGTTTGCCGTAACAAGAATTCTGCACTTCAGGCCCAGCGAACCGTATGAATTGACCATCAAAAAGATCACGTCTACGGGTGAAGTGTTTATATGTCTAACTCAGCTAGCTTCAGTTTCGTCTTCCTCTACATCCGCACCGCAAGACAATCAACCAGCTACCCAAGGTCAATTGACGAGCGTAGACGAAGAAACGCGAGGGGAATACTCTCAACTGCTGGAAACAGTAACAATCCGTCCATTGCCAAACCCAGTCAGGTTCCTACTGATCTTCACTGCTGACGGAAATAGGCAGATGACTTTTGATTGTGACACTCCCCAATTGCGTGAAAGCATTATCAGCGCGATCGATGAGATGAAAAGCGCCTTGTAGATTAGTTGACAAACTCTATCAATACAGTTGATCATGGTCTGACCCATGTACTCAAGGGGGTGCGGTGGCGTGAAAGCCTCGCATTGGTTTATGGTTATAATGATCTCATCGCAGACATCGATCGAACGAGTTACAGCGCTATGAAGCTAATATACAATCGATCGTATTTGTGTTTGCCATTCTGATGGAATGAGTGAGGTGGTCACCTATCCGGACTCTTTCTCTTCTCTCTTAAGCTTCGTCAAAAGCGTGTCGATATCCTTGCGCTTGAAAGTCGGAATTCCACGCGGCATCCGCGCCAGCAAGCCAATATCCTTGAACTTGTCGAGGAGTCGGATCATCTTGCCCAAGTTGAGATACGGGAATTGTCGCGCGCGAGTTGCTGGGTCAGCATACGCATTAAGATCATTACCGAGCAGAAGCTGAGTGAGCTGGCGCATCTCTGCGAAACTGTCTGGAAGGTTAGGGAGATTGCACCTTGCTGCAAACTCTTCGAGAGCGTTGACATCCAACTCCATGTTGGCGATTGCGATTTGGTTGAACTTTTTCACATGAACATGTAACGTCAGCATATATACCGTAGCAATATGCTTGCACATAGTGAACTGCACAGCTTCTCGAATTGCATCCGGGAGGTGAAGCAAGCACATAAGAGTCGTTTCCAGGTAACCGATAAGATCAACAATGGGGTCTGACGGTCCGGGAGCACCAGCTGAAGGGAGCCAATCGAGATGCGTGAGCATGCCCAGGAAGTCATCAATCTTGGATCGAATCGATTCGTACAATGCATCCTCACACACAGCTCTAAGGTTGACAAGTTTATCGCGAACGGCGTCAACATGTGCATGAATGAGTGCGGCTGAATCCGAGTTCGGTTGTCCTGCAAGGCTGATACCGTCTTTAGACGCAGAGGGCGACGAAGCTGGAGCGCGCGAAGCTCCATCACCTTCACTATCGACGAAACTCAGCAGGTACGAACGTAGGAACTGGGTTGAGTCTGCGAGCGCCGCTGCGTTCAGTGCGAGCTGTGCGACGTGAGCTACGTTGCTGGCTCGCTGGATCAGTCCGGTGAGCTTCTGTGGAACGATCTGACCCATGATTCGGACAAGTGCTAGTTCTAGTACTGCGTCTGGTGGAACGGGGAATGGCAAAAAGCTCGTATAGCGGTGATGGGAAGCGATTAGGCTTCTAAGAGCTTTACATATTCCTGGCACCATCGATGAGAACGGCAACTTCGTGGGATATGACTCAACATGGTCGGACTGGTCTTTCAATCCATTTGCAAGCACTACGCTTTGATACTCTTTGGGATCCTTGATCTCCATTTGCTCAAAGCGATCCGTTGCAAGTACAGTCGCGAAGTCCGAAACGAATCGACCTTCGAGCACTTCTTCAAACCTACGGAACACTTGAGATCGCAAAATCATACCGATGGGCTGGGCAGGCAGATGGCATGCAGAAATTGCGGATGCAAATGCGCTCAAAAGTTGCTTAAACGCGATGAAGTGGCTTGGTAGCCTAAACGTGGCCAGAGCCTGCCTGCACAAAATTTCAGAAAGCCTCGAGCAGGCCCGCTCCCAGACGGCCTCAAGTTCGGTCAGAGTGCTAAGCTCCGTAGCAGAAGCAGCAATACGCGCCTCAAGGACGACAAAACCAAGAATAGCACTAAGACGCGTCTCCAGCACGCGCAAGTATGGTAGAACCTCATCAACGGGTGGCAGATGCAGCAACGCTGCGAGGGTGTGAAGGCGTCTCGCGGCGAATCGGTTTCGGAAGATGGCATCAGCGCCTCGATCACGGAAGGTGTTGCTGCACTGGTAGAGAGTTGCCAAGCCAAAGTCTGCATCGACAGCCGAGCCTTCGCCAGCAGCTGCAACGGATGCTGCCGTGGTAGTGGGTGCCTGGGTTGAGGGTAGCGCATCTGAGGAGAGCCCCTTTCCATCGGCAATTCCATCACTGCCTTCTGACAGGGCCACCAAGAGTTCACTTACCGATGCAGCAACAATTGGCGCCCCTGGTGTCGCTCCTGCGGTCGCCGAAGCGGCACTCGGAACTGAGCCGGTACTGGAGGACGAGGGTGATGCATTGGGACCACTTGCTGATGAGTCAAATTCTGGGAGAACGGCTCCATATGATCCTAGATACAGCCCAACCAGAGAAGTCCTTTCGAGATTGGATTTCCTTGAAGGCGGAGATTTGGATGACTCCTTCTTGTGTTTCGATGATGACGACGATGGTGAGGCTTCATCAGGGGCACTACCCTCCTCATCACCTTGGTCGTCCTCTCCATCATCCAAACCACGCGACGACCCTAGGAAAAACATCATGCGCGCAGCACGAGCGCGCCGAGCCTGCATCGCGCGGGCCTCTTGCGCAAGTAAGGATTGAACATGCATCTTCAGAACACGTTCACCTACTTGAGGTGATGTGAGGCCAGCTTGCGTAAACCACTTCTCAAGCTCCGACTCAGCATGAGCAAATGCTTTCGCAGTCAGTGCATCAGCCCGTTGCCTTACGTGCCTTGCGAGCTGTGGGAGCTCCGACAGAAGCGCGCTGTAATTGGTTTGGAGAAGGCGCAGGGCTCGAAGACCAGCATAGTGCTGCTTCTCGTTAACCAACTTCTCTGCACGTACAAGGGAGTCCAATAGACTTTGAATTCGCAGGAAGAGAAGTCGAGTGACTGCAAGGTTCTCACGAATGCTACGTGCAGCGCTTAGCTCGCGTGCACCTGAAATCAAATTGGAAGTGGAATTTGCGATCTGGTCTGCGAGTGCCGTGACTTGCTTTCGTAGCGATGTGGCGTCGGATCCTAGGGTCAGTAACGAATCGACGGCCTCAATGAATTCACCATAGCAATTTCGGCAGGTTTCTCGAATCTCTTGCTCCTTCGCAGCGATCTGCATGTCGAGATACGTCCTGAAGCTGTGTGTCCAGGATCGTTCGTACACTGCCTTTACAGCGGCTGCAAACTGTCCGTTTTCGCTTAGGCTGATAAGCAAGACGCGTGGGTCGCTGCCTCGCAGCGCGCGGATATCTTCTGCTGGATCATGGTCGGCCGTGACTGGTTCTCCTTTACCCTTGGATCCCGATTTGCTTGCCAAACCTTTTCTTCGGTTTTGCTGGGACACGCTCAACGACTCGGCGTATTTCTTCAACAGTTGGGTGCGATCAGGGAGAATCGCTCCTTCACCAACGGCGCGAGCGGCGCCTCCCAACGCAGCCTTGGAGACCGCAGAGAGCTTGGTTGGAGTTTTGCCATCGTCTAAGGAATGAGGCAGAGTACGCTTACCTCCCTTTCGATTAAGCGCGTTGGCTGTGTTGTCAGACGAGTCCGCGGCGGCCGATTTGGCCCGATCCATGTCGGCACTGTTCATGGAGCCAAGATCTCCTGTAAGCTTCAACTGGCCTCGGTTGAGTTGAGCCTATCCACGAGGTTCTTTGGAGTGTCAGACGACGGAGGGAAGTAGTAGGGATAGGCTTGAATCTACCAGATCCACTCTACACGTTCGAAGCAGTGGTGAAGCTCCACCCAGGAAGCGAAGGAGGCGAGTGTATGCCCACTTCCTCAGGTAATCGCACGTTTGGCACGGCCGTTTCGAGGCTGTTGCCTATTACTGAAAGATGTGACAGGTATAAAGCAATTTGCCTGTCGTCTTGGAAATGATCTACAATATCTGATCGACCCTATCACCTGGGCGTGTGCCACAATTGGATCGAGAGAAGTGTATCTCGAGTTGTCCTCTTCGCTCATTTCTAGGCCAGGACAGATATTCAGTCAAGGCCAGGACGGATAGAACCTAGGCAGTACACGTCACAACGGTCAGTTCCGTGGATCTACCCACCAACTGAGTGCAGCACCAGTGTGGCACGTTCGTTGAAACCAGCTACTAGTCAAGACCTCATTGGCAACGTTTTCCGTGAAGGCACAAACGAGAACCCCACAAACGGCGAAGACAATCACCAGACCTTGACTGAGTGACGTCAGGCACATCCGAGTCCTTACGACTGTTCAGTTGAGTTGAGCAGCAGGCGAGCATCAGTTACCCATGAGCGCCCGGCTGGAGAGCAATCACCACACAGTCAGTGTCAGCGCCGAAACCAGCACGAGTGCAGTTAACGATGCATCGCAGTACTTTACCGTGAACGAGGGCAGCAGCTTTGGATCATTCCTTGCTGACAGCAGTCAGCTTGGCGGAAGCCGCCAGCAGCCCCCGCCAGCACCAGGAAAGGAAGAACGAAATGCGATCAGTACGGCTGCGTTATCTGGCAATGACACAAGCGACAGCAGAAACTACTCAACGAGTGTTCATCTTCAATACCGTGGCGGTGACATGACCGCGTCGAAACTTGAAGATGCTTCGTCGACAGGGCATGTCGTGGGCGGTGGTAACGCGAAGGTCCTATATCTCCCTGAGGATTCTACTACTCTTCAGCTCAGCGGCGAAGCTCCCTCCAACGTTTCGTCTCTGGGGATTTTGTCCGCCTCAGTCGACACCGACGTGCTCAAGACTGACAAATCCCCTCCGTCTGGTCCAGGGCATACTGTCACGGATGCGAATGGGGGTATTGCCGCCCGAGGGTCTGTGCTCAAGGCCACTTGCGGCATGGAGCCCATCTCGGAGAACTCCTCTCTCGGCTTAGCCCTCCCGTTGAATGATTCAGGGACCTCTGCACAGGTGAATGACTCTGTTGAAGAAGCCATTCGCAGATTGAAGGACGCACGAGGAGACCGCATATCACTCATCTCTACGGCCACGTCGCCTACTCGGATACCAGAAGACAGCATCCAGCCAGGTAATGGCTCTTTACTACAAGCAAAGGCCTCAATGTCAACAAACGGGGTGGGCCGTAAGGGCGATGCTGCTTCCGAACGGATGGTGCGCGACAGCTCACTATTGCGTCAGGCTGAGACAATAAGTATTTCAGCGATCACTACAGCAACGACTGAAGAGCTGCAGACTTCACCTCGTAGCCTCACACGGAATCCCGACACGTCGTTGGGCTTCGTGATGAATCAAACGGATCCTGACGCCGACAACTTTGATGCAGCTGACACCAGTAACGACAATACGCGGGATCTCAGCTCGCTGTATGTCACCAAGCGTATGCCCCTATCCGGAGTCCGCCCTGCACCGACAAATGATGGAGCTCATCCGGTTGCCTCACACGCCCACGACCTGACACATGATCCCATCGAAGATACGAGTGTTCTCGATAATAGCCAGATCGACGCACAAATTGCTGCAGAGATGCTTGGTGAGGTGCAAAAGATCGAGAACGAGGGGTATTTCACCGAAGAACAGGATGATCGCACTGAGCATGAGGCATCTCTACAGATGTGCGGAGGAGTATCCGAAGAGACGGTGCCCCTTGAAGGGCCGGTACAGGACACAACAAACCAGATGGCATTCGATAAGGTCTATGAATTCCTCCTATCTCGCGGAGAGCACAAATTGGCTCGTGCCCTGCTGACTGCAAGAGCCAAATCTCTGTTGGACGCTAAGCAGCAGAGTTCCCACCTACGATTTTCCTGGAGTAAGCTAATCACGTACTTGTTTGAAGTTAACGATCGTTCGAACCGCTTTTACATCGCGACCTTAGTCCTGTCATTGATAGCAACGTATCGTGTGTGGATTGTGCAGTGGCGAAGAAGCTCACACGCAGCAGCTCTAACTTCAAACGCGCTGTCCGTACGATCACGTGTCTTGAGCTGGTTCCAGCCGGTGCTCAACTCCGGTTTAGCAAAGTTGATACGTTCCATCACTTATCCTGTTCGAGCGCTGTGGCCACATGCCATGGATTTGGATCCGCGCTTCGCTCTATTGCCTCCGACTCTCGCATTTATCTCTTTTGCGGCCCTTGCGATAAAGTTCCTTAGCTGGAACCGCGAAGCTCATAGGTCATCAAATTTGGACATGGCCGATGAGCCCTCAGCCAGTCTCTCGGGGGAGTCTAGCGAATCACAAGAGAGTCAGGCTATTGAGGTAGCGACTTCACAGGTCATTGAGTCACGAGAACAACACCATTGCACCACAGCCGCTCATGTGGACAATACGTCCATCCGGCTTGACCCTGCAACGGGGCTCCACCATCTTCAACTTTCTGTCAGTGTTCTACACTCACGATTGTGTTGTCTGTGTGGAAAGGCCCCCAAGGGCCTTACCCGCCCAAGCAGTAGTGAAAACTTGCTGAAGGCTTCTGAAAACACAAATGAAAGGAGTAGCATGGGAAATGCACTTGTTTCGAATATTGGCACTTTGATTGTGTTTATTTACACATTGTTCCTACATACTTAACGCCGATTTCCAAATACAATGCACTAGCGACGTTCGACCAAGACATGCATATCACTGGGCCTCAGGAATGAGTGCATTTACAACATCTCTAAATAATAAGCAAAACGATGAGAGTGGGAACCCAATCACATTATTGTGGCAGCCATTGATGCCCTTGATGAGGCTTCCACCTATACCCTGAAGAGCATATGACCCTGCCTTACCAAAGGGCTCTCCCGTTTCGATGTAGGCATCGACATCGTCCTCAGACAGGGGCTGGAAGGTAACATCTGTAGTCTCCACGAAACTCATTTGAATCGCGTTGGTCTCTGCGTCTGTCTTCTGCTCGGGACGCGGCGTTCCACCTTCAGCAGCGATTTTCGTTGCGTGTTCACAGACAAGATCCGTGATCTTATCTCCAGCGACGGTCGAAGCGCGGCTGTCGAGCCAGCGAGCACCAGGAACAGCGGCGTGGAGGCGTCGCAAACGCTCGCGATCTTGGCTGCGCACGAGCACCACCACTCCCGTCAATACTTGGTGAACCTTCCCACTCAGTCTGAGTAATGTGGCTCGGGCATCAGCTTTGTCCTTAGGTTGGCCGAGGATTTCGATGGCAGAACGCGTGGCGTCTCCGTCATGGGGTGCAACCACCATGGTATCAGCTGCAATAGTGATGTCCAGCTCCGGGTGCTGCCCGAAAACCGCGATGGCCTTACCCAATGCGGTGAGCTGGACAAACGTTTCTGGAGTATACGCAGTTCGGTCGATATTCTCACTGTAGTCACTGGGAATAACTTGTACAGGGATTTGCTACATGAAGCAAGGGTTTGAATGGCGATATATAAGATCGTTGTGGCAGGACCAAACAATCATGTAGTGGAATGATGCTAGGTCTTCTAGACGTACCATAATTTTGAACATATCGATCCGGCGGGGACTCGTGGACGCAAGTGCAATCTTGAGCTGGCCGAGTTTGGCACGGATAGACGTGAGCATGATGTTTTCTCGAGCCAAGACGCGCCAGATCCTGCGATCCAGACACCTTGGAAAAGGACTCCGAACTCCGAAATTCACATTTCCAGGTATAGTGTTTCTTGTCAGTAGGTGTTACACACTTGTAAATAATTGCATAATACCGCGTATTCCACTAGTTCAAATCGTTTCGCTTCGTCATATTGCTCACTGGCGGTACGCAAGTGCATGTTTGACACCGCACGCAACACCCACTTAGGATGTTCAAACTAGTAAAGCATGCCGGGAGTGCGGCGCGGGTAAGTGCGCAGAACCGCAATGGCCTCCTTACCTGTACCCAGGCTGGCAGCGTGCTTGCCGCCCTGTTTATGCCTCATGCCTCCTTTGCCTCGCGACAAAAGACTCCCAAGCACAAACAGGGAACAAAAACGTCTCCTTCATCGCTGGAGCAAATGGCGCACGCGCTGGGCAAGCCGACCAAATCTACACAAGAGAAGCAATCACGCGCACAAGCTAGGACAGAGCCCTCGGCTGCTCATAAGGGACAAAACAAGCAGCTTCGGCAGGATCTGAGTAAAACCGTGATGCCTGCAAACGAGCCCGAAGAAGACTTGGAGGCACTTGCAAGCCTGTTGGGGGAAGAGGAGGACGAAGATAGTGTCCGGATTGCTAATGCCATTACTGCACGTGTGCTCCAAACGCAGGAGTCCAAACGAGAACAAGCTCTGGCGGAGGAAAGCAACAACTTCCGCTTGCGGGTTGCACCTGAAGATGCTCTGTACGAAAAGGAGAAGAAAGCGGCACTCGCTGCTTCGGCCGCTTTGGACGATGGTAGTGAAGAACCTGATGAGGGCGATACTTCAGAAGAGCAAGGCGCTGACTCTCCACCCACGACTAACCTCGACGAAAACGAATTCGACGAACATGTGCCCGAGGAAGGTGCAGACGAGTTCGTTGCGGAGGTTGTGACCGAACACCTACAGGAAGGGGCAGTCACCATAGATTCAGCTGCGCATACGCAAGGGAGCGACACCTGTGGTATGCACGAGGCAAGTAAGTCCGAACCTATAGGAGCGCAACAGCTGCTGACGAAAATCGGAATGGAGAAGAAGCAGGGTCTGCATCGATGGAGGGAGGCTACTATTAAGAAGTCCGTTGACCTACGAGAGCGATGTACTGCATATCTCCAGGCCCTCCGAGGCTTAGTGATCCGTTCAGATCCCAAGAGTACAATGAGTGCGTACTCAACAGCCAAGGCCATTGTTCGAGAGTTATCGGAGTTCCAGCAGTATCTGGACGAACGAATCAAGCTTTACAACACTGTTGTCCAGCAGATCCCTCTTGCATTCAAGTCCCTTGTCGAGGAGGACCCGCTCTGTGGTGCGTCACTTTCTGGGAAAATTATAGAGAGTGACGCAACGAAATCAACAGAGCGATTGAGAAGGATTGCTAACGAGCTTCTTCAACTCGGAGTTTCCCCTCGCAATTCCGGCCGATTCGTCTACTTCAGCTCTGCTGAGTGGAACTTAATTGCACGTGCACTTATTAACAATCATGGTGTTCAAGACATCGATGACCTCGCCGTGCATCTCGTTACGGAGAACACTTTCCACATTCCACTTTCCGAGTCACTGTCGATCCTGGCCCATATTGCTCTCTCGCTGGCGCGTGGAACAACGACAAAACGACTCGGTGTATCTAGTGCATCCGCACGCGCATCAATTAATATCTTGCTACGCATGTTCCCTGGGGATAGTCAGCCCCTGAGCGAACCTCTATGTGAGGCCGTAGGCCAGCGTTTGGCAGCAGGTGGTCAGTATGTCTTTGCCCTTGAACTGCTCGATTTATACCTATCGAAAGGCGCCAAGCCACGTCCTCCCGGAACCAAAGAGGATACCCTGCCACCACTCATCTTCACATCATCATCCCTCTTAGATAGCCGGGTTCCAGCTAATTGGCCCTTCGGCGCGATGCTTGACGGATGCGCAGAAGCCTGCGCTGTTGATGAGTCCTTTGCACTATTCCGTGCAGCACGCGCCCAGGCGATACTGCCGCTGGACAGGCACGCGTTTCTACAATGCATTTCCCCAGTCGACTCGACGGCCGGCTCGCGACCGTTGAGAGCGATGCTCGTACCGCCACATGAGGTTTTGCAGCGCATGGTCTATTTGAGAGACAGTACAAAACAGATGACGGCTGAAGAGCGTAAAGCCTTAGTACGTTCCATACCTGCAGAGATATTCTTTTCGCATAGGGCCAGGAGGGCATTTCTAGAGAGTCCCCAAGGTCAATTTGTTTCGACCCATGTTATGCTACCGCCGATCCGAGAGGTCCCAATCTCATACTTTGAATCTCTTCTGACAGTGCTGGCAGCGGCAGGAAGAGCAGATGATGCACTTGAGGTTCTTCAAATAGTACTAGATCATAGTGATAGTGTATTGAACGACCCAGCTTCACCCAATTATCAGCCCCCCGTGTACCTCCCTCTTCCAACTGAGGTATCTCTGACTTCTGTATCATCAACACTCGAGCACAAGAGCCTTCACACCGAAGCAAATACTTCAAGTAGTGCTTTGATTACCACTGGAACAGTCCCGCTGGTAACAGAGCGTTGCTTTGCCCTAGCCATTGAGGCATGCACACGGGCCGAGAGGTATACCGATGCGATGCGGATTTTAACAGCAGCTGAACTCGGTCTGACTCGATTGCCCGATGGTTTACGGGACTACCAAGCCGCTTCCCACCTGGGGAGTCCGGAGGCACATGGCGCGGATAAGCAGCTAGACAGGGCAAAAGCAGCTTTCGCTCAGTCTCTGGAGGGCAAAGCACTTAAGTTAGCTCGAGCGTATATTAACCTCTTGCCAGGCGCTGCCTTATTCAAGCCGTATTCGGACCTGCAAACTAGCTCCGTAGACCCATTAGAATCGTTATGCCCCGTACATGTTGCAGATATTGAGGCTTCTCAGACAGATCAGCAAACTTTTACGGCTAATGGCAAAGTCTACGTTCGAACCGGGGCGTTCTACGAAACGCCACGCCCAGCGTATCGTAAGTCATTTGGTGGCGAGGAGATTCCAATTCAACTGGTTTATGATGCCCTCAAGTTTGTCGGTGCGAGAATGGATCACGCCCCGGTGTTACATGCCTACGTGCAACCAGCTGCTCTACACATTGACCCCTTCATTCAGGAGTTGGCACCAACTATTTCCAATAGCAATATTGTCGTGGTGGCAACATCTAAGCCAAAAGGTGGTGCGGGTGTAATCACAGACTCTAATCCCGTTCCAGCCTCAACGCTCGCGGCAATGGGGATTTTTAAGGAACGTGGCTTAGATGATGACGGGCCAGAGAACCAAGATCAAGACGACTTTGCAGCCCTCGATCAGAATGACGAATCACAGATAGATATTGATAGTGAAAAGTCCCGTATGATTGAGGCTTCAGCTCAACAAGCATCCGGCCAGGGTAATGGGGCGCCTTCAGTTCATCCACCCCCAAGCACTCCATCGCCTAACGCGCCTCTATACAAGCTAGTTCCGCTCACAAGAGGCCCACTCACCATATCCCTCTCCATGCAGGGCCAGTACTACGCTTTGAAAGCGGCAGCTGAACTGGGGCTGGTACCGGTTGCGGCTCTTCTTCTGGACCGAATCAAGAAGCAATATGAATTGAATCGTATCGCCATTGCGCGACTGCAGGCTGGTTTGCCCGCAGTGGCACCATCGCTGGAAACTCTACATCAGAAGCCAGCGCAAGTGGGTGAAGCTAGACAAACGTGGAATGGAAGTAGAATTAGCCAAGTACAAGCTGAGCGGTTGTCACGTAGCCTAGCCGAGCCACGACAGAGCCGAGCGAAGTTACCAGGTGAGGTTCCTGTTCTGCCTCCACTAATCTTTGTTCGACCTGTGATCCCCATGAAAGATGATACCAAAGACGCAAACGATGCGATTCTTGGAGTGCACTCGTCCCAAGCAGTACCTAATCCTATTTACGCTATCCCTGACCGTACTGAGGTATCTTTAGTTCGTGTTTCTCCCATTGCCGTCCGGTTGGCACATTGTCAGGCTATTGGCAGACCTATCGTCGAGAACATCCGTGTGTGGGAGCTAGTGGAGCGTCGACCATGGCCACCGGTGCGTCCAAACCTCCCTGATACTGGTAAAGAGTCACTTTCCCGTGATAGCCAAGAATATGCAAGTGATCCTGTCGACATTGCGCTCGTCGATTTGCTAGCTTGTGCCTCCATCAGTCGTGCGCATCGCGTTCGATTTGAGTCCATGCTGAACTACTTCGCCGGAGCATTATGTACCGTCGCAAAGCTCTTTGAAAAACATGGCAGAATTGAGCATGTTTTGGCTGTTACGCAGCTCGCAGCGCTGCACTTGTTACCACTTGTAAGAGCGTCCTCAACACTGTCCCACATGTTTCCGCCGTACTTCGTTGAGAATGTCGTTGCACTTTTATATTCTGGGATTAACAGTTGCGCGCTGCGAGACGCTCCAGTGGCCACTCTGGGTCAGCTTGATCAAATCGACCGTGCTCTTGTCTTGAACCCTGAGCTGGCATTAAAAGTTGAGTATCGCCTGGGTGCATCGCGCCGAAAGCCGGAATTCTTGCCCCTTACTCATATCACTGCAAGGGCTCAACGTCGCCGGGCTCAACGGTACCGAAACCTCAAGGCGCTAGCCGAGAAGGGCTCGACCAGTCCTTTTGACAGTAGCGACACTGACGACGCTGCACGTAAGGAGCAGCGACTACAGGAGGATGCTCTAATGAAAGATCAAGAGCCTCTGTGTTACCCCGTCGGTCTTCCGGTACCTGGGGGTTCAACCGTGCTCAACCCAATTCCTCCCCCTGCCCTCTGGAAGCTCAGAAGAGAGGCTTATGTCTCCGCAATGATATGCTTCGCTCGACTTCCGGCCAAGCATAAGCTAATGAGTATCGCCACGGTAGCCCGGCCTGAATTCGGTCCCGAGCTCTTGACGCAGATGCGCGTGAATGGCATGTTGTTCTCGTATGCTGTGGATAAGGCATATGGCTGCGTTTCGGTCGCAGACGCCCTTGCGGCAGCGACTTCGGCTCGTGATCTGATCCCCAGCATCCTTCGCACGCCACGCCACCTCGGAAAGGGCCAATCGAGTGCTATTGAAAAGTATGCTCGGTATGTAGCGCGCGCCCGTACATCAAATACGCTACTTTCTCAGCATTCCAGTACAAAGAATGTTTCTCCAGCTGCAGCAGCATTGCTATCCAAGATCCAGCGAGAAGAGGCCAACGAAACCTGGAAGCAACTCATGTACCAGAAATTACCGGACTATTTGGACTTCTCCCACGTTCATGGCATGCAGCCAGATATCGCAACCTACACAGCGCATCTGAATCTCATCGCATCGCAAGGATTGGGCGAACTTCATAAGCTTCATCCAGATTTGTTGACTAACGCAAGTGCAATGATCAATGATGCTAGCAAGGAAGTCGGGCAGAGGTTGTCATCTGCTATGCAGAATCTAGGGGCGCAAGGCACGACTCTCATTAATAAGGGCAAGGTTGTATCCAAACGTGCTCACCCGGGAAGAATCTGGGAACAGCTTATGCTCAGTGCTCTGCCCTACCGAGACACCCCTTATGTTGAGGTCGCCCATCAGCTGATGCTACAGATTATTTATCCGCAACTGGCCACTGGCCCAGAAAGTCCGGGTGAGGACATTCTCGACCCAGCAGTATGGTGGAAAATTTTGACACCTCTCCAGATGAACAAGATACTTGACCATTTGGCCTCGAATAAGGAGAGTTTAAAGGCAAAAGTCCCAGGAATCTTACAGGATGCCAAAATTCGAAGTGATATAGCGAAGGCCGTGAAGAATCGTGGGGCCACTACGACGTTAGTCTCACAAGTTGGCCAGGAGCTCGCCGAGAAGCTTGTTCAAGCGATGCCCCTGATTGACACATATGATGAGCCTGCTCCTGCGTATCTTGCACTTCCCTCTGCTGCGGAAGTCCAGCGCTGGACCAATCACTCTGGGCTCGCGAGTGCACTCGGTGCAGATGTGGAGGGCGAACTCGAGCGCAGGATGCAGAGTCGCTGGAACGCTCATGTACACCATCCCATGATCTCCACTTTCGATGAGACCATGGGCCTACTTCCGCCCGCCCAATCGCCTCCAATCCTCGCAGTCGAGGTTGTGGAGATGAACGCAATCGCTAAAAGTGAGAGAAACCAACTGCTGGACCCACTTGAGCAGAAGCAGACTTGGATGAATGCCCTACAGATGCGTTTTGCACTGATGTCAGAAATCATTGCTACAATTGCGCCAGGGCTGGCGCCGAAACGTGCTGACTTGCTACCCCATCCCAAGACCTTCGATGCGTATTTGGCGGCACTCGTGGAATTTGACGCAAGTGACCGTCCCATTGCAGTGAAGCGTGCTGTAAAACAAATGCGATCCAGTCCCTTCTGCTATGGCCTAACCTCCCGCTCCTGTTACAGCCTTCTACTGAACGCCGGGAAGCAACGGTCCGCCCTGGCATCGATTCAAGCTTTCAGGCTTTTTGTCCAATGTCTTGCAGCAGAGGTTACCTCGTGGGAAGGCAATCTAGCACAAGCACAGCGCGAACAGTTCCAAAGCACCTTTGGTTCGCTCTCAGGATCATCAGCATGGCTGGAGGCTAGGTTCGGAACCTCGCGAATGCAGCTTCCCAGCTCGTCAGACACTTTCCCAAGCGATTTGGAATGCGCATTGCTGATGTACAGGTTGGGTGACCGTGCGATGCCTTCACATCGGTTCGGCGAGGGTGTCTCTATTTCACCACGAGAAGTTTCGTCCGTCGTTCAAGAGTGCCTTGCACGTTGCTCGGTTGCACGTCGCGCACCAGCCTCGCGGAATTCAGTGGCTAGCACGGTTCTTCTGGCTGCAAAGTCTATCGCTGCAAGTCAGAACAGAGACTCAGCCGAAGTTACTCGAAGCGCAGCGGCAATGCTTCCGTACCTGAATCGAGATGACAAGACAAAGAATTTCTTCGAGCTCCCAGACTTCGTGCCCCTCGAGGAGATGTCGCACCACCTCTCAACCTACTCACCAGTTCCCATGGCTCAAGCTGTTGTCGGACTCGCCTATGCACTAGAGCAGAGCGGTGATGTTCTAGCATTGCGAAAGCTTGTTGCTTGGTTGAGTAGACTGGAGAAGATTCATGCGCATGCGCTGCAACAAATCGCACTTGAAAGTCTCATTCCGCTCCCTGCACTTACACTCGCGCAAGCCTTTGTGCCATCACACTCAATGGAGACCTTGACACGACTTACTCAATTGTTCTACGGTCCATCGTTTGCAACAAGGGCGACGATTACAGGACCAGCCACTTCCTTGGCGTATCGCCCAAGAATGATGGCGTATGCGCCCAGGACATTGAAACAACATTTGATACTACCAGCCAGCGCAACAATAATGGAACCTTCTTCGCGCACCACGCTTACGTATGAGCGTATGCCACAATCACCGCGTCTTGTACTCGTTAGACCTAATCGCATTCGCGCTGGAGGGCCCCTCGTTCCAACAGAAGTATACGCCTCATTGATTTCCTTGATTGAGCGTATGGCCAATGCAGATTCAACGAGTCGTCAACTCGCCAAAGCGGCACATGCCCTCGCAGAGAGACTATTTATTCAAGGAATCACGACTGGGCGTCTAGAATGGTGGCAGGATACGAATTCTCCAGGCAGAGCGGTGCACTTGAACCGCCGCTATCTTCTCCTTGACTTGCATACCAGATTGCCTCTGGCTGCATTGGCACTACGTATGTGCCTGAACGATTTATATGAACTCTTTAAGCAATTCGTCGTTAGACCGAACGGAATCCTTCGAGTTGGCAGTGCAGGAGCAGCATTGCCTGAGACAACTCCCAATTATCCTTCAGGGGAAGAGGGGCCGTTTCTTTCTCTAGGAGTTGGCAATGTTGTCCCTGCGACCAGATCGCTGGAAGAGCAAGAGAATCCTGGAGACAAAGCCGACACGCGCCCTACTGACAACTTGTTTGCAACCATGACTTCGCTTGTTCGGAAGAGCAAGCCTGACACCCCACACGATGCCTCGAACCCCACGAGTATTTCATCATCAAATGTCCCTGTGGATCTGAACGCTGTGGTGGCCGAATTAAAGAGCTTGTATGCGCGTGCGCTTGAGGAACAACAGACTCTTCTCCCGACCACCTCTACGATAACGCAATCTAAACAGGCCACAATGCGCCTTCTCGCAGGACGTAACTATCTGGTTGCATCTCCTGAAGTCGCACTAGACTACGCCCTGTTGGGTGGCGGCCTACTGCTTTCAGTGGGATCAGGTACTCGGTCCAAGCCAGCGATGACAAGATCTCTTGTCTGGGCAGCTCTGACAAAGGGTTTAGGTGGAATTGTGGTGCCAGTTGAGGCTGGTTTCTTCGCCCCGAAGCAGGTTCATCATCAGCCTGGGCTTAAGTACAACATGGGTGTCATCCACATCAGCCCGGAGGCCCTCCTCACCTGGCTAGAGAAGCGGTATGTCTTGGAATTCGGCTCATTGCCTCGACTAAGTCCTCAGTATCTTCCTCAGTTAGAGAGGATGGACGTGGCTGCCGCTGCTGCCGTTTCTCCTTCCTCCGTTACACCCCGTATCGGGCAGCCCATCGGCTCATCCAAGGCTGACTCAAGACCAAGTGTGAATCCGTTCGATTCCATGGGGTCCGTGCAGGCCGGATCACTTCGCTTGCTCTTGGAGGCTCGGTATGCACTCCCTCAAGAGATGTACATCGCCCTATTGCGTGACGTGCTTCAAGCACGCCTCGCATCGAAAGTACCCGTCCCACAGGCACTTCTGCATGCTGTAACTAAGCAACTTAGTCTCACCACAGCCGACCAGCACGTTCAATTGCTGCACTCTGAACTGAAGGCTCTCCTCAAACAGTGTCAGTAGCCAGTTCGGATCTGTCAGAGATACAACATGTGAATAAAATTGATGCTAGCGTTGATCATGCAACTGTCCCCCAAGTTCAGTCGAGGTTGTCATCATGGCGTGCCCATATGTACGTCCGTACGCCGGTACCCGGCATCACTGCATATTGTTCGATGCAGTTGCGACTCCAGCCATCGAGTCAGAGACTGTAACCTGATACGGCTAAAAAGTCTTTTCAAAAACCGTCAGTTACATTGTTGCATGTTGGAAAAAGTGGTATTAGAGGAGGTGCATTACTGATTTGACACGCATGTTCGTTTTGACACGCTTTATAGGTATTGTTTCTCAGGGGCCTACCGGGCTTAGCATCCCAGAAACGCGCAACACGATGACTCTTTTTCTCGTAACAGGGCTACGTAAGTACATCTCGATCCGTTAGCCCTTCCAAGCCTGATTATGTGCCCAAAGCACGCTCTCTGCATGCTCATCATAATTAATATCAGTAATTCGTATTAGCATTCGCTAATTCTTGCCTTATCATCGAAAACTGTCCCTCTACCAAACGTTCTAGCCTGCTCGGGTAAGAAAACCATCGTGACACAGATTTACAACCGCCTCAAACGCAGTCCCAAGTACACTTTCTTCCGAGTAGTTTCAACACGACTCGAAGCATGCAATGGGAAGGCCGAAATCGACCCAAATCACGAGGTTTCACTCACTGAAGAAGAGTTCCAAAGAGCCAAGGATGCCAACAAGTTTATGTATTGCTGGACAGAAGCGAGGGGCAAAGATACACCCATCCAGTGGGCAATCCCAGCATCACTATCAAACGCGCTGGGTGATGGCAAAAAAGTGCTGCTGGTTATTCCCTCGATCCATCGCAGTGTGGCATCGGACATCGAGAAGATTTTATCACTTGCTTTCCCCGTCAAAGTTCTAGCTATTACAACGACTGCAACGACCATCCTTTCGAGGATTAGGGCGAACCCCAAGCTGTTGTTCACATCACCTGCCCTCGGTATCCCTGTTACGGCCACGACTGAATCGCTGTCAGGAGACAACGCACCTTCGAGCGCGCGTCCGGGAAGCTCGCAGGCTGGATCCACAAGCACAAGCAGTGGCGCTGCCGCAGCAGCTGCATCTTCCGCATCGCAGGCAAATGACCAGTTCCAGGCGCTGATTTATGCGTCGTTGCAGACGTTGAGTGGGTCCAAACTCGAAGAGAAGATCGGAGCTGCAAAGAAGCGCTTGACCAAGTTGATGAGCGAAGCAGAACCCTTCGCATCCGCACCCGGTGTAGTACACATTAACAACGAAAACAGTATCGATTCTGCTGTCGAAGAGATGCTGAGCGTTATTGGATTTGACCCAGAGAATGACTTCAAGGTAGAACCCACCGTCTCTACAGGGCTACAAGACTGTCCTGCGCAGGAGTATTTGCAAAAAACAGTATATGGTGCCCTGTTCCCTGCACTTAGAGCGCTCTCCGTAATGCGGCCCGCGGATCCTGTTGAATATCTTGCCTTAACTCTGTTGAAGCAGTCCCAAAGCACTTCTGTCCAGCAGCAACAGCTGGAGCGAATCCGCAGTGTCGAAGCGGCACTTCGTGTACAGTACACTCTGGAGCAGCGTGAGGCTGAAGAGACGGGGCGGCTATAACGATTGGGTATCATTTGAATAAATGGAACGAATGTATGTACGACTAGATGTATCATGAAAGCTAGACCGTTGCCTCAGCTAAAGGATAAGATGAGACAATATGGGAACAATAGGTGTTGGGGAAACCTGGTCATTACTCAACACGAACGTTGCGGTGCATGCGGATCGTCCAGCTTGCACCGCCAGGAACTCGACGTTCACCATCGTTGACGGTTGCGACTCTGGGTTGCCCGCTTTGTTCAGAGTTCTCAGGCTGGATTGTACGATCGGCATTCGTCGACGAAACGGGACCAGTTTCGCCTAACCTTTGGGCAACCATCAGACTGGCCGGAGGATCAAATCGCTTGGCCTGTGAATCCTCAGAACCGTACACGTCAGAGATCGAGTATGCTCCATCATCGCTGTAAGCAAAATCTGAAACGAGCGAGTTGCTTCTTTCCAGTGGCTTCACTTGCATATGACCTCGAGATGGGTGCTGATGAGTCGACTGGTGCAACGCACCTCCGGATGGCAAACCCTCTAAGACCTCGGGAGAGATTCCAAGCTTTGCAGCATATCCAAGGAGCTCTTGGAGGCTCAGTTCGTTGAGTGAAGCGGTATCTCCGAGTTCAGCGTCCTCTTCGACGGCGTGTTTGCTCTCTGAAGACCCTGAGCCTGCAACTGCCTCAAAAGGCGCGTCATCATCAGTAAATGCCTTGAACGAACCCGTCTGGCTGGATACAGGATGTACCCGGGGAGTCTGTGTTGTCAAAGGCACAACTTTTGGTTTCTGTGGGGACGGCTTTCCTTGTGGTTGGGTTGTCGGTGCGGGTCTGGACACCTCAGGGGTTGAGCTACGCGATGAAGGCCTCGATTGCGTAGAAGTCGCTTCCTTTATCAAGACGGAGGGTGAAGTGGAGCGAAGCGAGCCACTGGAGAGACCTGGTCGTCCTGAACTGCTTCCAGGGCGCGAGGATGTTTCCAGTGTTGAACTTCCCTGCTGGCTCTTTGCTAACGTCATAGGTCGAGATGCGCTCGTGACAGGGACTCGAGGTGGTAGCGGTTTGGAGGTTTCCTTCAGTTTCGCTGTCGTAGTTCTCCTTGCTGTCGTGGGCTGTTGAGCAGCGGCAGCGGATGACGCTGCAACCGCAGCTGCAACGGCTTCAGCCTTTGTGGGCCGCTTCAGGGGTGCACCGCCTGTATCTTGCGATTGGTCCAGCGCCTCGTCATAATTGGGAGGGTTATATTCGAGCCCTGAGCTTGTCTGTAGTTCCTCTGGATCGCTGATCGTAGCGAAAATGGGTGCGCGTGGAGCGTCGGCTCTTGGCAGGCCATGCATTGCATCAACTGCGACATCACCCTTACCAGTTGCCTCTCCCTGCTTGCGCTCGGTTTCAGGGATGCTATCCTCGTCATCTTGTCGCGTGCGAGGAGTGTAGCGGTGCTCGAAAGAACGGCCCAAGATCTTGGCTTGAGTGCTACTTGTTGTGGCAAGGGAACGTGTGTTCTGTTGCGAAGCAAGCGTTGGGGACTCGTCCGCAGTGAAAGGCTGGCCCGTTCGCTTGTCAGACGGAAGGTCTGGCATCCGCAAGCCCTGCCTCTGCTGTCGCTCAAGCTGCAATTGGACTTGGGACTTGCGTACGTCGATGGCATCTGCATCCTGGACCTGGTTTTGAGCATCTTCTCTAGGTTCAGTGCGCGAAGTTGCCGCCGGGTGTCTTGAATATTGGGGCAGTGTTAGTTCTGGCACCGTGGCCGGCTTTGATTCACCCGAAATGCTTGGAGAACCTGTGGTCTGAGCTTGCAGCGGCTTTTGTTGCTGCTGCTTGGAGCCGGACTGTTGAGGCAGCTGCTGCTGCGGCTGTGCTTGAGCATATTCAGAGCCAGTACGAGGTACGTTGGCGGTAGACTGCAGCGATCCCTGCTCCGAGCTCTTTACCACAGCCTTGGCGGGCGAGGCGGGAGGTTGTCGTGCAGTCGCAGGGTTAGACCGCACAAAACGTTCGAGATCGCTCAGTTGCGTTGCAAACATAGCGAAATTAGATGCAGACGTCGCTTCGAGCTGAGTGATTCGAGCACGTAGCTCATCATTTTCGATTGTTAACGCCTTCGCGTGCCCAGCCAAGGCTGTGAGCTGCTCTGAAAGTGTTTTCAGCGCTGCGGGCACTGCCACTTCGAGGGCTGCAACTGAGCGAGCTAATGGCTCGACTTGCGCCTTTGTCCGAGCCTCAAGAGTAGCAATCTGGCTGCCAATGTCTCTGACCAGCTTGGTAACCTCTGCAAATGTCGCGTCTGCATCGTCCTCCTTGGGTTTCTGAGGATTATAGATATGGGAACCCATGATTGGATGGCTTGACTGACCGGGCTCTGCTGCAGCAGCCGCCTGAGGAATATTGGAAGTCCCCCGAGTAATATAAACATCTGATGTCATTGATGAGTCCAGTAGAGATCGCTGCGGTGCTGGATGCGCCTGCTGCGGAGGAGGCAAAGCGGCCGGCATAGAATAGCTAAACGCTGGATTTGCTCGGTGTAGTGCGTTACCCATGGGCGAGGGGTCTACGACGTCCGCGCCAGAGAACGCGGACGCAGATGTGCCGGTGGGAGACGTTTGCGCAGTTGGGGAGCGGGTTAGTGACTGGATCCGCTGACGGGCATAGATCTCATCTTCCGCTTGGTCGATCGCCCGTGCGTTCTCGTGAATCAGACGTTGTCCCTCAATACCCCCATTCGCGCCCCATGCCGACGTTGCCACATCTGGGTGCGAGTTCATCCGTGCCTGAGCTTGATCGATGGATGCATTCGTCTGGTCATCCCTGAAGTCTATACCTCGCATAGCGAGGAACTCGTTTCTGGCTCGTGTCTTTTCGGCCAGCTCCTGCCTGAGCATCCGAAGTCTTCGCTCGTCCTCACTCGAAAATGCTGGTACGGAAGTCTCCACAACCTTAGACATCGATTCTACCTCTGACCGGGGAGTGCGTACCGGAACGGATTTCCTCGAAGGTGGCACGGGGGGCGGATGCTTTGCGAGTGCCCGCTGCAATGCTCTGAGCTCGGTTCGGTACTCCTTCAGCGCACGCTCAATCTTTGTCCTATACTGTGATGGAAGATTTCGGTCGCGGAGTCGCTCCATGTAGTCGCGCTGTTGGGACTGGATTACGCCGATGCGGTGTTCGAGCTCTTCTCGTGGCATGGTCTGAAGCATCTTCTCCAGCATTGCCTCGTCGTCCAGGACGTACTCAGAATCATCGACAATCCTACCATTCCACTCAGGCTTGAGTCTCGGTCGGCTCGAAGAAGTTGAAGCGCGTGCCGAGCTAGGCCGAGCAGCACTAGACCCTGTGCCAAGAGCACTTGTGTTTCTCGCCGTCGGTGCTGTCGCTGTTGCTGTCGCTGTTGCCGTCCCAGATCCTCTGGCCGAGGCGGGTCTTGATCTTGACATTCTCTCACCTACTTCGAGGATGGATGTGAATGAGGAGTTTTCGGGCAGTCCGAAGACTGTGGTAGGCGGCCACGCCCTTGGTTAGATTGCGATGCGGCGCGTCCCACGGGCCTGCCGTGTGGTGTATGTGAGCTCTCTGCCCTATCGACTGATCGAGCACCAGCAACCGAGACACAAGGAAAGCTGGGTTAGGGAGGGTTAGCTAGAGATCAGGACGGTTATTAGCGGGTTATGTAGGGAGTGGGTGAGACGGGGTGATAGGCTGGTATAAACCCGGGTCCCATTCGATTGTGGCTGGGCGAATTTGGGCTACTTGTTCCTGAGAAGCAGTCAAAATCCAAGCTCGTGCGGTGATTGTGTTGGATTTCAGGGGCTTAGGGGGGCGTTCTGTGATATAATTCCAGGCGGCAACGACGTGTCTATACGTGTTGTACTCGGTACGTATGCCCATCCCTGAACCGCACACGTACGTGAACGTCCCACACAACCCTACATATCTCAGTGATCCTAACGGTCTTTTCAATTTTTAGACGCATCCGGCCAAAATAGACAGGACATGGCCGATTCGAATTTGAATTCGAACGGATCCCGGCCAGCCGCCTTCGGTCGCATTCTACACGCAGCAGATACCTACTACGGCGCAGAAAAATATAGCGGTAGTCGTTGTATGGGGCTCTCATCCCTTCTGCCTTCTGGAAGACTGAACACGTAGGGTCAAGGCGCACAAACCCATTCCTCATACCCCGGTCAGTCACTGGACAAGAAAAAAACGAAACGCCGTTCGCAGCTCGTCACACCGGGGGATATTCACTCCCTGGATAATACCCGGAGATAATAGGTGCAGAAAATACTTGGGTGGACTCTAAACGTTTGATTGGTGACTGGTCAACTCTGAAATCTACCCATCAGAACCGAGATCGCTTTTCAGCAGGCTTGAACCAACTCGACAACCAGGTTCGCGGCTTGCACATAGGGTATGGAAACTAGGTGGCATATGCATTCGACGCCAACAAGCATCGGACAGGGATCATCGACTGTTCAGTAAACCTTCAGACCAGCTCCGTGAGTCGATTAGATTAGACTGGTGTGGGAGACTAGTACCGCTACACCGTTCGTCTAGGCGAAGATGAAGTCGTTTTCGACACCAACCAAGACCCAACTGAAGCGGTATCAAGACCAAATCAACGCACCTCAAGAGTGTGCGGCATTTCACCCAACCCTGGACGCAACTCAATTTCTTGGACCTAATGCGGTGCCCGTTACACCTGAAATTGTTTTGGCACACTACATGGATCGATTGTACAAAGTGTTTGCCTCTTACTCAATGTTTCGGGCAAATGGTGAAGCGCGTGAACTAACGATGAGTATGGACCAGGCACTCATGCTGAGCCGTCACTATGGCATCTGTCCTGCCCTATTGAGTCACAATGAGGTGAAGACCCTGTTCATGAACGCTGCCAAGCGAGAGGACGGAGGGATGAATGATGAAGTCAAACAGTCTGGCACCAATCTGTCGGGGATGACACCAAAGCGATCCATCGCTCAGCGGCTTAATTTCGATAATGCCCGGAATGAACTCACAACACCCAAGCAGGCAGGTCATGGGTCACGGCCGCTGAGTGCACACGTAACGAGTCGGAAAGAACCCTTAGAGTTACCAAGTCAACCACGAACACAGAGTGTTCCACTACTCACGTTCCCCGATTTCCTATCATTGCTTACTTCGATTGCACGTTCGTCGAAGTTGTTAGCTAGTACATTTAGCAGGATTCAATCAACGACCTCAGAACAAGTGTCACGAGGACACTCTGAGAGCGTCTTTGAAGCGATCGCTGAACAACTGATTAAGCACAACATCCAGTCCAAGTTTACTGGGTGTGTGGAACAGCACATGACGGCACGGCAGTTAGAGCTACTGCTGTATCTGATGGATGAAGCGATTGTGAACCGCGCAAAATCGTCAATTCAGAGTGCGACTCCTTCACGGACTTTTCGGTCCACGCTGGATCGCAGGAGCGGCCAGTCAAGTGCAACAGAGTCTATTGAGATGCTCAAGGCGCGACGCTTTTCGCAGGGTGAACTGAGCTCGGTGACTACCGATGGTACAAGCAACCAGGTGCGTTCCGACTCCGACCGAAAGAGCGGATCATCATCGTTAACTTCTGGGGCATGGCTAGGCGCCCCTAGACTGCACTGGGTTGGCTTTCTGACGCGGACGATAACAGATGCGGATAGAACCGAGTTGGAAGACTACAAACAGCAGGCCGCAGCAAAAGAGCAAGAAATTGCAGATGCCAAAGCCGCCATAGCTAAAGCTGAGTTGGCGCTTTCGAGTAAAAAGGCCCGCGAGCTCCTAAGATCTGCGCGGAAGCAACAAGGGTATTCCCGAACTGTGGGTATTAACTGGGATATCGATGACGAAGAAGACGCCAGCACGATGCCAATGATATCATCTCCCGAGCTGAACGACGATGATGAACATTCGATCAGTGCGCTTAGAGTGAGCCATGGCTCAAGTGTCGATCCAGATATAGCGCGCATATTATATCTGGCCGACCAACAAGCGGCAAATGCACGTCGACGGCAGCGCCACGCGATTACGTCCATGCTGAAACCTCCGCAAGAGGCAGACCTAATCATGACAAACTATCCCAATTCGTCGACCCCTGGGGGCGTCGTACCTTCTAGTATGATAATGATTTCAAACACAGCGGAAGGAGCGCGTCTCGCCGTTCCTTCCGACGGAGTCGTGAACCCAAATTCAGTGAATCCAAAGCTAATGGCCACTGAGAGAAGAGTAGATCCCGATTCCCATCCTGGCGCGTCTATCTTGCTGCCGCAACACGCAGCTGAATTCCAGACCCCAGAGCCAGCGCGGGGAACGAGTTTGTATGAACCGCAAGGCTCAGACCCAATGATGGTCATGGAATCGACTTCGAGTAGTGGGCAGTTCGTCACGATCAAACCCTATCACCCACTCGGGCCCATTCGGCAACTGCCCGTCCATCTTCGAGCTACCTACCTCAAGTACTACGTCGCATCCGCAGTCGATACGTGTTTAGATCCTTATCCTAAAGGACCTTTCTCCAGGCCGTAGATGAACTGGTGCTAGTCATAAAAATTGCTCGAGCAAATGTATGTGTTGGTTGAATTAAACGCATCTTAACGAAACATTGAAACAAAGATGGTGTCGAAATTTAAGGCGAAATATCTGCTCCAGGTGAGATACGATGAAAATACGATAGACCGAGGTAGATCCATGCACCAGGTCGTACGCTCCCCTCATGGGTCTTCTGGGAGCATGTCCGTTGAGAAAAGCTTAGACAAGGTGCTCGACGACCAACGGAACGTACGTATCGTATAACCAACTCACACGAGACTAGATATGTGAATAAACGCTTTACATAAAATTACAGCTAATGAGCTAGCCTTAGTCTGACTTGGCCTTGATTTGAAGAGTTGATTGAGGAGGGATGATGCCAGTTGCCTGGAACCAACGTCGCTGAGCTGCCTGCAGTGCAGCAGGGAACTCAACTTCAAAAGAGCGAACGGGCTTGTAACCCAGCTGAGTGATCGCCTTATTAATTGTGAAGTATCGATGGCTTGTGAGGGAGTCGAGGGTTGCCAAGGTGGGCCATCCCTTGACAAGGTGTTGCACCACCGGTACCTTGGCGAGGAAAGTCGCAATCAAGGTGAGCGGCTTGAGGACATGGAGATAGATATGATATCTAGCCCAAATGCTTCCGAGACCAAGTGCAAGTCTCGCCTTCTCCATAAGGTCCCACAGATACTGTGCATCGCCATCGGAGACGATGTAATACTCACCCTCCTCGCTTGTGGGCTGCTTTCCTGGCTTTGAGCTGCTCTTGAGCTGTGCGCTGGCAAGAATCAAACTGTGTGCGAGGTTGTCTACATGGGTAAAGCTAGCCATATTCGCTCCACCACAAGGAATGCGATCGTTGAACAAGCGGCTCGTTGAGGCCAACGCTCCGACGAACGATGTGGCAGCGGGGGCACGGACGTGGGCATCAAGCGACTTTGTAAGGCCGTTAGGGCATTCAGCCTCAGCACTGTAGAGACCACCAGCTGCGGCAACAACGCAAGTGTGTAGAACCCCCGGAGTATTACTCTTTCGGATGAGATTCTCAGCTGCACGGACTGCCATTGAATAGGTGGGCTTGGCAGCAGCCTCAAGGTCCTCAAGAGAGTTTCCCTTGAGTTTGCCAGACAGTTGAAGGAGACCGGACTCGTCCATGCACTCGACATCCGCATTGGTGGGAATACGAGCACTGGTGCTTGAGGCGAATACAATCGAACTAACCTTGTTTTGCTTAGCAGCCGCGACAATATGAGATGTTGCATTGGCAAAACGACGCGCGGGGTGGTTGGTTCGTGCGTGCTCTTTGGCAGCCTTAGCGGAGCGCGACAAAGCGTGAACAGCCTTTGCCTCCTCGCTGACCACGCCTGTGGTTGGGAGCTTAATGGGCTCGTACTGCCGGCCTGTAAGCTTGTCGTCGATTACGATCACCTTCTCGTTGAATGTCCCCGTGGCGAGTCCCAGATCGTAGATGTACTTTGGCAGCAAGTGATAGACTGTGTCCACACCTGCGAGTGCTGCTTCCAGAGCGACCTGAGCCTTGGAGGATTTGTCGGAGATGTCGAGAGCAACGGCCTCCACACCTGGCAATGCGAACACATCGTCGGCGGGATCTTGAGAAGCCGATTGTTCCTTACCCTGCTGGGCGATGGGCTCCACAATCACTGCGTGCTCATCGAGAGTCTTCTTCACACGAGCTCGCTCGGTGTGCAACTCCTGCTCGAATACCTTCTTGATGTCGTCGAAAGAGAGGTTGCTGGTAGCAGCTGCCTTAGCCACAGCAGCAGAGTTCGAAGGGAAGGCAAGATCGATCGCCACAATGCGCTTGGCGCCTCGAGCGACAAGCTGCTTGATCAAGGCCTGTCCGAGTGGGCTTGCGGCCTGGGTTACGGCACAGACGGCTGGAGCATCCTGAGCTCGAAGTGCACTCTCGCGAGTGTCCTGAGTTGCCTTAGGTTTGCACATGGGTGGCGCAAAGGGAGCAGGGCGATTGGGACCACCACCCGAGAGAGTCATTCGCACAGTGGTGTTAGCGGGGCCTACCACCTGGGGCGCAGCTGATGCATTGTTCAGCTCTCGAGGTTCGGTCCATTCGTAGAAGGTGCCAAAGATGCGGTCCCAGACCTGAGTGTACTGACCATAATTGCCCGTGAGCAGGCGATGGTGGGTGTCATGCTCCTTGACCGAGTAGAACATGATCTTGCCCAACTTTACAGTGATGTCGAATCGGGTGTGAGAGAGCGATGCGAGGACACCACCGACGGCCACAAACGCGATCGCAGTGTACATGTGGCAAGGCACGACCGCAATGGCGAAGAGATGGTTGTACTCACCGCACACGAATTCAAACGGATGCGTATTGACGGCATCGTCGTGGCCCTGGATCGGTGAAGCCTGGCGATGGTGGTGCTTGTGGATATATCCATACACAGATCTCACGTGCAGGAAGCGATGGAAGAGCGAGTAGGTGAAGTCATACACCACAAACAGCGCAATGAAGGCTGGAAGCGTGTTCCAAAAGCTCAACTGCGCGAGTTGCTTGGGCATGGTCTCGCTGTAGTATATGTAGTGTGCAAGGTGATACGCAAACATCACTGTGGTGCATTTGTTGATTACAATGAAGGCATAGTCTTTGAATGTGCGATCAAACAGTGCCTGACCGCCTGGAGGGATCCTCTTGCGTTTGCGTTCAGTTGTGTTTTCAAACAAACCAAATACACCCCAATTGAGTAGTTCAATTGCGCATAGTACAACAAAACTGAATGATACGGCTTGTAATAGCGTCCATTCACGCACCGAAAGGAAGAAGAACAGGGCTCCAGCACTTTGCGCAAGCATCGTTTGAGCTATCCAGGATCCTTCACTTCAGTGAGCAGAATTCATCAAGTGAGGAGAGGAGCGGGGCGGGGGCGGGAGCGGGGGAGGGAACGGAACGCACGGCGGGCACGTTTTGGCCTCATACGGCTAGACTCAAAACGCGAGGTACTGCATAATGTCAGCACTATAACGCGATCCCGAGAGCATCCCGTCTTGCCAGCCTGTGTCGAGAATGGGCTATTACCGCTGGACACAAATATGAATTTTAATCCGGCATATCTCCGGAGTGAACGTCGAATATACTCGTTTGTTTGCCGTTTCGAGCGCTGAAGCAGCTCGGGAGCGAAAGTATCCATGCACCCCAGACATTGGAATCCCCTGTTTTTGAAAGAAACAGTCGTTTTTCCCTCATTGCTCGGGGTGTGATATCTGGGGTTATAGGTGTGACGTGCACTAAGTAACATCCGTTTCCCTCTCCTACTACTGATATAGACCTAGTGGCTGAAGCCCAGCCGCAGCAGGAAGTAAGGCCCCCGCCATTTCCCCGCCCAAACACTCGTCACTGAGAAACAACCGGCTAGTGGACATCCAGCGGCCTGTGCTCCACGGCGCGCACATAAACGTAGTGGCTAGTATCACGGATCGCACCAGATTTGGCGTGCGAATCGAAATCTGGCCTCTATGGACGCCGCCGGAACGCTACGGCGGCCCGTCCCGATCGCCAGGAACCCGACAGAGACTGGAAGAGCAGCCGGGCGAGACGCACAAGGCACTGGACCAGGGGACCATGGCTCATCAAATAGCGCAAACTACCTGGCCAGGATACCCACGCAGACACCCGATGCAGACGAGCTTTTAAACTCGGTCAGCGACGCACGGTTCGCCAAGCAACGCGCCCTCGAAGAGGCGTATGGACCCAAGGGTGCAGTCTCGGCTGTGGTCGCCGGCATCCGACGACCACCTAACCCATATGCCGGGGGTATGCCATCTGGGGACGCCGCAGGAGCGCCCGCTCAGCCCCCAAAGACTGGAAACCATCCCCTGGTCAGATCAACAGAGACACCAAGGTCACCCACAACGGCTCGGTCGAAGCAGGGAAGTTCCACTTCGATGACATCATGGGATAGGCTCGCTCACTCCACGGTCGTAGACACGGCGTCAATTGATGAGAACTTTGAAGAGGCAGTGCAGTCTCTCGCATCTACACTGTTGCACAACGAGGCCACTGGACCTGAGGCCGAGCTGCCTGGACGCTTTGCGCATGTGCTCGCGCCGTCTCTCCGTAACAATGAGAGGGCTCAGGTGCGACAGCTCACCGAAGCGTTTGAGTACTTTGTCAGCAAACTCGACCGTGCACGGTTCCTAAGATCAGCTGGACTCAAGGACAAGCCAGGCGAAGGGACTTCGAAAGACGCGGAGATTCCCGAGGTTGAAGAGATTGATCATTTATTGGCAATTGTGCGTGAGGAGCAAGTGGTGTATGATTTGTTCTTCCAGGAGATCTGCCGGCAGGTTTCGCTTCAGTGCAAAGAACGTGGTGCGCTATTGAGTGGCCTACGAAACTACTATGCTTCCCTTTTTGCGCGAGTTCCCAAACACGCGGCTGCACTCCAAAATGCATTGAATCTTCAGCGGACTCTCAACCAAAAGCTCAGTGAGGAAGCCACAAACGCAAGAGCAAGAGTGGTTGCGCTTGAAACGGAACTTCACTCCAGATCGCGCTTGCTACGGCAGGCAGGTATCGAGATCGGTGAACTACGCGCTGAACTTGAACGAGCGAACCAGGAGCGAAGTGCAACTGAGGAACTTGTGAATGGCTTGCGTAACGAATGGAATCGCCAACGCAAGAGTTTGCAAGAGCAGGTGGCTCTCCTGAGACAGCAAAACGAAGATCTTAAGGCACGCGAAACACTCATGATTGAGAACTTGAAGCACACGCAGTTGCCTAACTCAGCGGTGTATGCGCTCCTAGAGGCAGAAGACGAGATCCAACGTCAGCAGCGGCTCCAGAATGATATGGGGGATTACATCACATACCGACCCGGTGGAGGTCAACGAATTCCAGGATTCCGAGGAGGCGAAGTTGTCACCATGCCTGTCTCTCAGTTCGACTCAAACACTGCAGGCGAAACCGAGGAAGATCGTGCTGCCGCAGAGGCGTTGGGAATTGATGTAACGACAGCACGACGCCTGCGCGAATTCAGGGAACAGAGATACATGAAAGTCCGCCAACAGAAAAGCACAAGCGATGATGAAGAGGAGGATGAGTCCGAGCACGCAGGGGCGTCCTCTAGCTCATCTCACGCGGCCCTCAAGCGTGCAGTCGATCATAATGCAGGCATTGCGCCGTTCCCTAACCTGAACGAGCTCGATAAGGAGGTCAGAGAACAGAAGCTAAAGCGGTCTGTGAGTCGCCCGAAGAGCTCAGCTTCCTCCAGGCCATCTGCGCAAGCGACCCAGCAACTCGAAACGAAAGTAGATAATGAACTAAAGACGGGTGATCAGACTCAAGTGGGCCAGAAACCGGAGCTGCATCGAAACTCGGCTGCGGACGGTGAAGCTTTAGTCAGGGATGCTGAGGACGAAGATGAAGATGAAGACCAGGACGAGGCGGAAACTGATGCGGAATTCGCTGAAGTTTTGTTCCCAATCCGACGAGCCAGCGCCTCCCACTCAGTTGGACAGCAGAGTTCGAAGTCCCGCGCAAGCGTTGATGGAACTAGTCCAGTGTCGCCCCATTCCCCTTTCCCAGGATCCGACACCCCTGACGAACACTCACCCTTCGACGTTCTGATGCAAGTGTTAAAGCACGCGGGTTTTTCAACCTCACCTTACGTCGATTTGTTGTCCCCATCAGAAACTACAACAGTTAAGAACTTGACGTCCAAGGGATCATCAGAGGCAGGATTTGCGGATGATAATCAACCTGAAGAGCGTAGGCATTCTCGCGCCCTGGCCTCTACCCTGAGTGCTGCGATTGCCCCGCAGAGAAGTGCTCACTCGGAGCATGTGCATGCGCTGGCCATCATGCAGGCCGAAATCTTGATGATCTTGCGTGAGGCTATCACGCAACTCAAGCAGAGGAGAGACACAGCGGCATATCAAATTCGCGAGCGACGAAACCAAATCAAGCTGGCCGAGAAAGAGTTGGAAGAAATTGAGACAGATGGTCGATACCGAATCGAGGCGACCTCGGTTCAACCGGTAGGCGATGCTGGCGGTGGTGCTGGCGGCGGTGGGGGCGGAGGAGGAGATGCCCAGGACTCTGATCATGAGGGTGACCAAGATCAAGCCCAGCGTGCAGAGATGCAGAAGAAGAATGCCATTGAGTCGGTGAAGAATCGATTGCACGTCTATGAGCGTGAACTCGTGCGGTTGATTGCGGAGGAGAGGATGGCAGGCGAGCGTGTGCTGAAACTTGCCCAGGACATCGAACTACAACAGCAAGTCGCCTTTTCTGCGATCGCTGCCTCTGTGGCGGCTTCGGTACACAATCCTGTAACGAGTCACGCATCGTTGATGCCTTCTGTAGTCACAAGCACAGTGTTTAGCCCTGTAGGCACGAACGACAAGGGTGCTGTCACCCCTATGGTATCGCCTAGCTCAACGCAGAATGTGAACGCGTCCGATGTTCCGCTCTCCGTCACCTTGTCTGCTCAACGCCTGTCCGCGATTTTGCCGCACTTACCACAGTCGTACATTCTTGCGGTCCTGAGTAGGCATCATTTTGCTGGCGCACTACCAAGCCTTGCTTTGATCCTGACGGATCCAACAAAGGGTACAACCTCGTCGAGTACAAGCTCAACGTCGTCAACCAAGGCCCTATCAGCAAATGCTATGAAACTGCGAGAGCAGATCCTTAATATTCAAAAGGATATGCGCGTTGGGCCGTCGGCAAATGATGCCAATCAAGGGGCGCAGAGCGAGATGGATCGTGATCTGATTGACGACGCGGAACCGACACACTCTGAACACACATCCCAGGGTCAAGGTGAGTCGCAGGCCCAGCCTAAATCACAAAGTGTGGTAAAGCCTAAGGCCGCAGCATCCACCCCAGTGGAATGGTTAAACGCGTTTTGGCTACCCAAGATTGCACCGTTCGACACTGTAGAGGCTCCTCAACTCGGCTCACCTCCCCCTGCAGGGAGCCCGTTCTTGCCATCGCCGAGCCTCTCAAGATCATCATCGAAGAGCTTGGCCATTGCCCGATCTGCATCGCCCCCTGCCGACCAGTCCATGCTTCCAACAGGTGGAATGCAGCCGCTTCCGGAGCCCGATGTACCTGGCTCGTCCCCGGCGCCGGTGCCGAAAACGCCTCGTAGCAAACCAACTCCGAAGCGTCACACTCGTGCGGTTTCCAACATTGGTCCTTCGGGACAACCATCCACAGCCGGAAAGGGTGCGTCAGCTGTAGAGAAAGCTCGCGTTGAACCATCTAGCGCGCCTGTTATCGAGTCCGAGAGCTCCGATTCGGAGAGTGATGATGTCGACTGGCAGCTGATGAAGGAGAAACTTGATGAACAAGTTGCCCGTGCACTGAAGGATCCGGAGGAATTAGAAGACGAGGAAGAGGATCATGAGACCCAGAACGACCCCGTTGCTTCAACTTCCCAGCCATCAGGTGAGTACCCGCTGGAAGACAACACGGTCGACGAGGATGTTACCGAAGAAGGACTCCAATTGCTCGAGGCCGCCACGGCCACCGCAGCCAGCGCCAATGCGCTGTCCGAAGCTGAGAAAGAACAAGCGGCAGCTGCTATCAGAGCCTACAAGGAAAAGCTGAAGGCGCGCCGCCGAGCCAAGAAGGAAGTCGCGCGGGCAGACTATTTGGCAGCCTCTCAAGCTGCTCGTGCTGTAGTCTACAAAAAGCAGCTGCAGCAGGCACAAGCGGAAGCGCTAGAGCGCTTACAGACGCGTGAGCGTGAATTACGCGACACAATTGCTCAACTGATTGAGCGTAATGATGCCTTGGTCGCCCAGAGGACGAAACTGCGACAGGCGTTAGCTGAGCAGACGAAACGACTGGAGGAGCTTGAGGAGCAGCAACGAGCTCAGCACGAGACCTTGACCCCATCGAAACCGATAGCATCGAGTTTGCTCTCGTCCAACTTCACGTCGGCCGCAGAAGCTCGCACATCCTTCGTTGCATCTGGTGGTGGAAGTGGTGAAGATGCAAGTCTTGAGCTCTTGTCGGCGCAAGTCCGCGCTGATCTAGCCGATCCGCAGATTCCAGAAGAAGCCCGACAACGTGTTCTCCTCGCAATCGTTGACGAGGTTGCAGCCCGGCAACAGGCTAAAGACGAAGCACAGGCCCAGCGGGAATTGCAAGGCTCAGCTATTGTTGGATCATCTGGTCAGAAAGACGACAAACCAGATCATGATTTGCCATTCACGTTGGATTCACCGGAGAAAGTCCTGCTGGGCTCAGTTGTCGCAACGACCAACCAGCCCAAGAGAGCGGCTGTGCATTCACAGGGTGAAGCAGGTGGTGGTTCACAAGGTGATGATGGTGACGATGACCTGAGATCGCCGGATCTTGCTGCACCCGCCCGTGCAGATTCAGCACTCTCGGAGCCAACACGTCCAGGATGGCCCAATCCTCTGGAGGCACTGCTTCCTTCGGGCGTTGCGGTCCCGAGTGCAGCAGCTTCACGTGTCATGGAAGGAGCTGGCTCGCTCTTGACACATTCACGTATCATGCGAATGCTAAAGAAGGAGGCTGAGCTGGGTGAGTCAGCAATGGCAGCCGCGAATGCCGCAGCCCAGTACACGTCTGGTCGCTTCCGCTCATCCAATGCTGCAAGACCGCAGTCTGCAGGACATAATCCGAGGTCATCAAAACTGCCTGGGCTCGGAACTGTAGGTGCGCTAATGTCAGGCCGACACAGTGCAGGCCGAACTGGTCACGCGAATGATGAGCATGAGATCCCAGTTCATATTACGATTGCCTGGCTCGTTATGTGGACGCGCGCTGTGCTCGATGAAAAGACCGCTGCGGATGCGCAAGCACGTCGCAGCGCAGCACACGGACACAGAGGCTCAGCCGATGCCGAGAGCGCGCCCCCAAAAGTTCAGCCGCTTCCTGAGTTCCTCATGTCCTTACAGCGACAGCGCTACGGTCTGCCTCAAGTAGTACATTCAAAGACGCTCCAGGTCCTCAACGCCCTTGACGCTTGGCGCGGTAGTTGCGCGGAAATTGAATTCTTCGCACAGGCGCTCGAGGAGGCTCGGCCGCTTGAGGAGCTTACGTTGTTCCTGCGCACGCGCGCACTCGTTAAAGCATGTCCAGTGGGTATTTTCTTCCAGGGTGCTGTAGATAGCAAAGCGCCAACGCCTGATGGCGTCGCTGAGTACATGTCTGTTTCGCGCGGTCTCGCCGTCATTCAAGCACTATTTGGTGATGACTCGCGTTTGTGCCGAGAGCTGGGGGCACAATTAATGGGTCTGAGTGTGGCTTGGACTGGATTACAGTGTGTTCCCCCAGCTTATGTCCTCGAGAGCGTGGCTGCTAAGGTTGCTTCTCTTACTAATTTGCAGCTGCCCAGTGCAGATTCTAGCAGTAGTCAGTCTGGAACGGGAGTTGCAGAAAGCGAAGAAGATGTATACCGATTCTTCCCTACAATTTCACCTGCCGCCGCAACGGCCCGTTGTCTCTCGCTCTATGCCTTCGCTGATGTGGTCTTGTGCCAATTCCGGAACATTGAGTTGCGCATTCGTCATGATGAACTTGCGACAATCCTGTTCGAATCTCAAGATCCACTACGAACCGGCCATCTTGACTTCGAAGCATTTAGAGCCATCTTCGCATTGGCTCGACCCAAGTACACCCAAAGAGAAATCGCCCTCCTCTTCACAAGCCTTACCCGTCAGAGCCGAGTGGGTTTCCTCACGCTGCCTGTGTTCAAGCATGCTATTAGCCAGCTCATGAGAGTAGGTGTCGTGTTTACGCACGTACCAAAGGGTCCCGATCCTGTGTCACAAGCAGTACTTGCGGTACGTCAAGTTGTGAGCCATCACTACACACAGTTTAAGGCCTTCTTAGACTCCTACCTAGGAACTTTATCCAACTCACTGGATCTTGCTGATCGTCAGGTTGCCGCGATCTGCATACGACTGAGACTGCTGGTGGAAAGCGAACTCGCAGACCCCAGCCGAGGTGTCATTTCGAAGGCCCTTGCAGAACTTGGCTTGTCGGGACCTGATTCGGAGCATCGCACTGCAAACGTTGATAAGTCGAATGATAAGTCGGCCTCTCAGGACCCTATTTTGCACCAGAACAACAGCGCCTTTGCTAATGCCACACGCGCGGTGACCCAGCTTGTGCGAGTGTACCGTGCACTGCTCACGACTGTACTTGGTCACCAGGCAACGGCTACCATGTCAGCTCAGGTGTTCGTACACGCAAAGCCCTTACATGTCGAGCTCCGTGCACTCGAACAGGTAATTTACTTCAGACATCGCTGCATGCTTGAACCTGTAACCGAAGCGGACGCATGGCTTTCACAACTAGATCCGAACGTGTTCCTCCCCGCAGCGGCACGTAGTGAAACCGTGAAGCTCGACAAAAGCAGGCTCCTCGTAGATAACACTCAGTCAGCCAAGTCACCTGAATCTGGCAAGGAAGCATCTGAATGGAATTTGAGCGTAGGAGATGACCTCTTCCCAACCCCCGGAAGTACCGAAGCAAACAACATTTCGAGTGGGAACTCAACCCAGGACATGACTCTGGAAATTCCACGCTCCCCAACTGGCACTGTGGCTCACTTGAATGGTATGCATGACGCCTCCAGTGTGCGAAGCCCAGTGCCTGCGGCCCACATGTCAGGAGCTTCTCCTACTGCTGAGAATGGCAGCTCCAAGCCAGTTGCTCTAGCGGATGCTATTCAGAGTATTCTTCAGGGAAGTGGCACTCGAACAGACGGTGGAGAGGCCACCTCTGATTCAGGAGCGACCAATGGCTCGACCATGAGTGGTGGCATCACGATTGTGCGCCGTATGTCAGCTTCATCGCATCGAAGCCCTGCAGCGGCGGTTGCAGCCGTGACTGCCGCTTATGCGAACGCCAATAAGCCGATAGATCCGACAGCGACTTCTGAGTTCCTTAAGTCTGCAAGTGTGATGCAAAGTCTGCAGCAACATCGACAGCTTCAGCAACGAAGGCAACACGTTGCGGATAGTGTGCAAAACGCACAGGTGCTTCATTCAACAAGTACTCTTGGAGCAGCAGGCTCTTCGTCATTAGCCCGACCAGTGGATTCCGCCTCCCGCCAGGCGGCAAAAGCCGCGACGATCAGAAGAGGAAGCATCGCAGCCGGTACCCCCACAGTTCCCCAACCGGATGCTCTGACGGACTACATTCAAACATTCGAGACAGGTTACATGAGCGAATTGAATCGGCACGCGGCTCACATCATTCGTTCGCGCAACAATGCTGGAGCAAGCACGAACGAGCAACACAAGCCCTAAGCGGTTAGTGATGGTTTTCCATGTGAAATACAATAGTTTATTGCACCGAATGCATGATCTTTGTGAGATAGTTCGAGGATTGATCGATTTTCCATGCAGGTGGAGCTGAAACAACAATATGCTCGGCAATTGTGTGAAATGTGGAACGATGTGTGTGTGAATCAGTCGATTCAAGATGAGATACTGAAATTAAGTTGATAAACGACAGAGAGTCACTGTAACACGCATATGAGTAGGACATGCTAGAGCATTCCATATCCTCATAGTGCAGCGGATCTTCTTAATCGCGGCAATGATGGGATTAAGTGCTCTTGGGCTTAGGTGGCAGGTAGGTCAAGGTATCGATGTACAGCTTTGCCATGTCAGCAACGAGACCAGTGCTTTGTCCAGCTTCATCTGAGCTGGTTGAGGCGCCAAGTGACTCCGCAACACCGTAGATCTGTGCGGTGCCACCCTTGTACTCATCAGGGTTATTCGCAACCTGCTGCACAGCGTTGCGCAGGTCAGACACGAAGAGGTTTGCGTTATCCTTATTCGCGTAGGTCACGCAGATGTGCACACATGGTGGAGCCTGAAGAGAGTTCAAATTCCACTTGCCGAGCTTCGACATAGCTTGCGCGATCTTGTAGATATCGAGCTTCTTGCGGTACTCGGGCTTAACACCAAACGCGACGACGAAGAGCTTGGAACTGATCGAGCCGACTACTTCTAATCCCTCGATCTCACGAATACCTGCGCGAATCGTGTCAGCTGCATCAAGAATCTGCTTAGCTGCCTGAGAGTAGCCTACACGGCCGATCGTCATGAGTGCGGCCCATGTGGCGGCAACTAGCGCACCAGGACGAGAGCCTGTGATCGTGGGTGAGGCATAGATTCCTCCGGGCCATGTCGTCGTGACGAAGTACATGTAGCGACGAAGCGCTTCGTTTCGGAACATGATCACCGAGCTACCCTTTGGTGCGTATCCAAACTTGTGGGTGTCTGCGGAGATGGAGGTGACGCCGGCAACACGGAAGTCGAACTGAGGAATAGAACGCTTATGTTCTTCGGCGAAGGGGATGCAGAAGCTACCCAAGCAGCAATCCACATGCAAGCCAATGTTGTGGCGCTGAGCAAGTGCAGCCAGGCGAGGGATGGGGTCAACAACACCGTGAGGGAAGGTGGGTGCGGAACCAACAATTGCGATGGTGCTTTTGTTGATCGCAGCAGCAACCTTGAGCACATCGATCTCTTGAGTGGTTTCATGGGCAGGGATATTCACGAGCTTAATACGGAAGTATGCGCAGGCCTTCTCGAAGGCAGCATGTGCCGTGGTGCACGCAATCAACTCGGGCTCAGTGACGCCACGCTCTGCGTAGGCCTTATCACGGTATGCCTTCACTGCCATGAGAATGGACTCGGTACCGCCCGAGGTCATAAAGCCGCAGGTTTCAGAATCACCGTTGAACAGCGAGCAGGTCATGCGAACGACCTCTGATTCCATTTTGCGAACGTAGGGGAAGAGATCGGGGTGGAGTGGATTGCTCAGTGCGAAGTAGGCGTAGGCTTTAGTGAGCGTTTCCAACAGCTCTCGTCCACCATGGTAGATCGCACCGCTCGCCTTACCCTTCGCCCACACACCCTCCTCGTAGGCAGCCCAAGTCTTGAGCTTGGAAAGGAGTTGGTCCGCAGGGAGACCTTGCTCGGGCAACGTGTAGTTGATTGGCTCTGAGGCAACTTCCTTGGGAATCAGCATGTGGCGAAGATCGTTGGCGATCTTCTCCTTCTCCTTGGCAATGAGGTTGTTCGTAGCCGGGAGCTTGGATGCAACTTGAATGAAGAGGTTGAGGATCGTCGCCTTGAGACCGCGCTTGCGAACGACTTTGTAGAGGCGGCAGAGCACGCTGCAGACGCCGATGGCGATCGCAGTGTCACGTGCGATTTGCCATGGCTCCTTGCCGGCGAAGAGGGCATTGATACGGGCCTTAATTAGGTCAAGAATCGCGCTCATTGGATGATAGGATGGGTAGTGGGCGGAGGATTCACTGGATCAGTGGATATGTCTACGGGAGGGTCGAATCGGGCACAGAACGCTGACTCAACGCTACTCAGCGGTGACGTTACTTTTCACTACGCTTCGAGCAGACCGAAGAAGCGGCAAGGGGACGGGGGAAGTGTGATAATGCTGAGCCAACTACTCGAGAGGTGCGTTGGCACTAGTGAAGCGAACGTGACTCGAGCGTGTTCACAAGCTCTGCCTAGAAAAGTACGTTGTTTGGTGATCGGAGAAAGCGAGTTAGGGTCATAGTCTGGGCGAGCACGTCATCTTCCACCGCTGAGTCGTTGCCGTGTGGGTCTGGATGCACTCACACTCAAACTGATACGTCGCGCCAGTGACCTGAGCAACGCTACATGCAGCTCTAGCATAGCACACGCAGGCTAGGACGGTTCCCTGCATCGAAGATCGAGGAAAGTGTTGACGTCGTCTTGTGAGTATTGGGCAGCGACTCTCCGCGTGTGAACTCGATATGTCGCTCATACGCACTAGCAGTATGGGTCTGTATCATGCGAGACTCTGTCTCATCGCCAGATGCTGCAATATCGACGCAAATCAGTTTTGCACAGGGCCTAAGAAAACTCTTGAGAGCTGGGCTAACTAACTAACTAACTAACTCACTAACTAACTGACTAACTAACTAACCCGCTCAGTGCTAAGTGTTAAGTGAGAAGAATAGATTTTTTATCTAAGGAGCGCATGCCAGGCGTAGGTACGCTTCGTCATCACCACGTCATTGCGCCTCAAGTCATGAGATCACATCACCTGACGCATCCATATACACTGGTAATATCACCACTTAAATCACCATGATGCATACCTTCGGAGATCCAACAAGATCCTGTCACCGCGCAGTGACCTGAGTGGCCAACACATGCTAAGGACCGACGACAAAACATGTGGTGGACTCTGGAGCGAAAGTAAAATAAGCGAAATGAACCCATCCATCTTAGAACGGTAGTGTACAACTATTGTCTCGACCATACGAGCTCGAAAGATCTTGTGTTTGGTAGGCTTTTAGCCGGATGTGGTTATACAAAGATCTTGTGCACTTTTGCTCAAGTGTGAAATACGCCGGATCCGCTGAGCGCATTGACAAAGAGACTGCATCGTTGACACTGATACATTAGCAACGATTATATTCTTGCCACCAAGTCCCGAAGCACTTCGAGTGAGGGACTTAGATTCAACCCAACCTCCGCTTCCTCTGAGCTCTGAGTAAGAACGCTTCCTCAGGCCGTCTCACCCCCAAGCCAAGCCATCCGCAAGGTCAGACCAGGTTCTGGCGTTGTATCCAAGAGAACACTCCGAGATGTCCACGTCCTCAGATTTCCACAACGGGTCGGACCTCGCCACCCTGCTCCAGTCCATGGACCCCAACACGCTGGAGCACAAGGTGAACGCACTGGTCAAGGCCTCCCGGCTACAGAAGCTGTTGGAGGCCGGCACGTCTGATACTCTCGCCGAGATGAACATCACAGGAGATCTCACGTACACACGCGAAATGCTTAGCATCCCTGATCCGGGCCAGGCCATCAAGTCCAGTGGGTACACCTTGGATCCCCACGTTCCGCCCTTCACAGTCGTCCAGTACAACATTCTCGCCAATGAGCTTGCGACTCCGAAGCACTTCCCGTATGTAAAGCCCGAGTACTTGCGCTGGATCTATCGGCGAGCGCTTATTGCTCGTGATATGCTTCGAACCAACATCCGCCGCGGAGGATCAGACATCATCGTCGCTCAGGAACTTTCGAATTACCACGACTTCTTCCAGCCCGAATTGGAGAAGTATGGATTTAATTCTGCGTTCTATGCGCGACACTCGATGACATGCTCCTCCTGGAGTGGGTTCTTTAAGCGTGATGGGTGCGGTGTGTTCTTCAAGAGGGATCGATTCACATTGGCTGACTCTCAAGGAATCAACTATGCAGATCGCCATGATCGTGTGGCGTTCTTCGTGCTGCTGCGAGATAATGAAGCCTCGAAGCGAGGGCTCAAACGATACGTTCTCGTCGTTACGACACACCTGTACTGGGATAGCACTGCTATCGAAGATCAAAAGGAAGAGCTAAGACAGCTTGAGCTGCGATATCAGCAATTCCTGGTTCATGCCCTGGCAAGGATTAACGCACAGCTGGCAGCCGAATCAACAACGGAAGGCGCCCCCGCACCACATGTGTCACCCTTGGATATTGCCGTTGTCCTGTGCGGAGACTTCAACAGTACACCCGGAGGACCCATCTATCGCTTCACAACCAAGAATCTGCTCCAGAATGTGCGTGAAGAAGTTCAAGTGGAACTCGAACGTGAGTTCAAAGATACTTTGCCATCAGTTGTCGCACGAGCAGGCTTTGACAGTTTACAAACATTGTTAAACGCTACGACAGTTCGTTTCCAGAGTTCATACGCTAGCTTCCGCAAACTAAGCCCCTCGACAAAGCGTCCGGATGGTGGTCCCGACAGTCCGAAGACTGTTGTTGACACCTCAGAAGAATTTGCGACCTTTACGGACGCCACCCAGAACGCCAATATTAAAGGCAGCACAGATGCGTCTTCCGAAGAAGCACTGGGAGCCGATGAGCCTCCATATACCACCATTACATTGAGGCGCAACGAATGCATCGACTATATCTTCTATGCCTCACCTGCTCCCCTTCCTTCAGGCCAACGACCGCTCCGCCTTCAGCCGATTGAGATTCTAGACCTACCACCCGCTACTGAACTAGGTAAGATCCCCAACGAACGAACTGGATCAGACCACATGCCGCTCGCTACGACCTTTGCGTATGCGATTTCTGAGTAGGATGGCTACTAGCTTTAGTCCTTGTCCTTCTTTTTCTCTTCCAGGACCACCTAGAGACCCAGGTGTTGGGTATGCTAACGTGGACGATTGTTGCACCACTTTGATTCACATATCCTTTACGAAAGGCAGACATTCGTAACTAAGAAAGTATTACAACTCTATTGACGCTCAAACTAAGAAATTGGATGTTGTTAAAAGCCCAATTATGCACACGCTGCCTCTTCGAACAGGCTGAGGAGTGATACTTCTACTCAGATGAAAGCGATACGCGAATTCTCGAATTCTACTAACTATACTGGGATCTTATTACCATACATATTGTACCTAACGACGCTTTCTATCGGCAGTGGATTTTTGGCTGCTTTTTCTTTGTCAGCAGCAGTTGGAATAAATCCTCCCAAACTCATCCAAGTGCCGATCGTATCAGCAGTCTTTCGATGTGTGGCTAAGTCGGTAACAGTGTAGTCCTTGCTGTCTGTGGCCGACTTCACTTCTTGCCCCGCTGAAGCAGCTGCAGCAGATGATGATGTAGCATCAGATGCTGCTGCCTTCTGAGCAGTCACTGGAGAGGGTTCGTTAAACGTGACTGGCTTGAAGCCACCGACCGTCCGTGGAGTGGGCGGTTCGACTACCTCCTCTTGCCGCTGCAAAACGGCCGTAGCAGCGGCCGCAGCTGCAGCAGCTGCTGCGATTGCTTCCTGGTCCATGGAACTGCGTGTGAAGAATCGTGCTGCGCCTGGAATGGATGCCAAGAACGACGTGAGGGAGGATCTCCTTCGGTGGTGCGCAGGCATGGGAGTCGTATCTACTCGCGGGGGAGGAAGTGGGCTAGACGATTTGTTTCGGACAGGCGCCTGCATGTAGTCGTCTGGCAATACGATCGGCTCCAGTGGATTGAACTGCCCATTGTTGGAATATGTCAACAAATGGTTCGAAGCGTAAGCGAGGAGAAGGACCGTGACCATAATCTTTACGGCGATAGCACACACGAGACATGCAGCGATCAAGTAAATTTTCATCATGACGCTGCATTTCAACGAAGCAAAGGCTATGATCAGTGCCCGCAGAATAACCACACCGAGAGGCTCGATCATGCAACCAAAGCGACGAGCGACAGAATGGAAGTGTGGATGCTCGTGACGTCGGGAATGGAAGATGACGATATCTCGGCAAATAACGGTGCGGAAGACGCGGTAGTAGTTGGGCAGGTGGTTGAATTTGTTCTGAAAACCGTGTTTGATCCAGTCCACAAGCATTTCTGCACAGTAGAGCACGGCCATGGTCATCGCGATGCGATTCAACCAATGCATCTCAAGACGCGCCAAGCCCATATGAGACAAGTTCTGAATGGTAACTGTCACCATAACAACAAACGCCTGGAATCGCTCGACAACATCAGAGCACGAGATCTGGAACATGGTTGCGTGGAAATACTTCTTGAACACGATGGATTTGAGTTCGATGAAATTACTCGATACAACGATGACGAATAGAGCGTTACCATCCGAGTTGACCGCAACGTTCATTGTAATAACCTGTGTCAGGACGGTCAGCGAGTGAAGCGCACAGTAAATGGCAGCGAGGACGAAGTGGCCGAGTTGATTAAGCGCGCTAGCGTTTTCGTCTTCGAGACTCGTATACATGGAGTCAACGACATCATCGCCGAGGGATGTCAGGAGTCGGTCAAAGATATACAGCATGTTAAAGATAACGTAAAGCTTCATCAACGACTGTCCTCGGATGTAGTGGTAGATCTCAGCATTCTTGACGGACAGTAACCAGAGCAACGAGATAATGATCATAAGACCACGGGCGACATCGCACTTGTATCGCTTGACCTTGGCCCATGCCGCTGACGATGTGGTGGGAACACCCATAAGCCATGCGGGACCGTGCACAAAAAGAAGCTGAATCAGCCCATGCACAAATCGAATGGGCATGAAGCCCAACAGGAACATGAACGAGTTGAGGCAGACCATCTGTCCCAGGATGATGAACTGCTCCAGATGGTATGGCAGCGCGAAAAACATTCGGACTCGTGCTGCCGTTCGCCCTGGACTGGGGTCTTTGTGGGTTGGGAGCTTGAACTCCTGTTGAATGAGTGACCAAAACCCAAGCTCCTCCTCTTCGCTCTCCCCTGCCTCTGATCCGATTGTGCTACTTTCGCCAGAACTTTGTCGGCTCAGAGTTGCAACCTCGTCGACCACTTTTCGCATGTCATACTGAACTTGAGCTGAGGACTGCCGCGGCTTCTCGTCTTGCCTACCTCCAATACCTTCCGATGGCTCACTCGCAACACGACGATTCCTCAAGAGTTGCTCGGGTTCGAATGACCCGGAGTCGGGTGCGGGAGTTGAAATGTGCGCGGCTTCAAGTTGCGGCTGCGTGGCGATGGGGCGCAGCTCGGCACTGTTTCCACTGGCAGTGCTGCTTTCTTCGCAAGTCTTCAGCTTGATCTGTTCCAGGTGCGGAATGGGCTCGTCTTCGAGACCAGATTCGGTCTTGACCGACGGCTTGAGCAGATCCTGCGTCTCACACATGCCGGCTTTTGAGTCATCGACGGCTGGAGGCGATGTGGCGAGGTTGCCTCCAGCATTCTCGGGTGAGCCCGAGCTGGCGACCCCAGCGCTTGACATGCTTTCGACAGATAACTAGCCCGATGTGATTGTCCGAGGTCGCGGATTCGAGAGTTTTAGAGATCTACAGCGAGTGAGCGGCAGCGGTGCAAAAAATATACGAGGTGAATGTCTGAATCGCGAGGCTATGCATCGTGCCAAGGCAAAATAGAACTAGGACCTGGCACGGATCACGAGAAATCGAGAAAACAGTCGTGCTGGGGGATTCGTTTTGTCATCATTTCCAACCGAAGTAAACGCTAGGGTTATTAGTACGATCGATCGAACCTAAACGTGTAGAAGTATTGCCACCAGGCTTGTAAACTATTTGAACGTGGTGAAAATGGAGCCCTGGTCTGAAGTCCAGAGTACCACCACTTCGAGAAGATCAACACAGAAGAGTTATGAAGTCAAGTTGAAGCGAGGCGAGCTCTTGGACACGGAGGAGCAAGAGCAGTTCATCGATGACCTCCGCAAACAGAGTGCCATGCTCAACAAGATATGGCGCCTTGTCATGATCATCTTTGGCGGCGTTTTGGTCTTGTTTTATGTCTATGCATCTGTTTGCTTAGTATTGATGGGACCCACCTACCTCGCCTTTCATGAGGTCTTCGCCCCAAAAATGGGGTCAAGCACGCTCCTATTGCTGCAGATGGGCTCACTTATGAGCATATGTGTGACAATAGTATATGCGCGCGCACTTCCACGACCGCGCGACGATCACTTCACCGCGACCTGGGTGGCTGCCGGCGCCATCGCCTTGTGCTACCTACTTATGATGTTGATGAGGGATGCGCACGACTGGTATAACCTGTGGCATCCCGTACTGCCATTGCTCTATGCAGGCATGACGACCTACGCTGAATCAAATGCAAAGAAGTTCGACACAGACATCGCGTGTCTGGAGGCTCTGAAGTACAAGTATGCTAGCCTTTAAGCGAGTACAACTGTACATTTGCCGCGCCTTCTAGCGGTGTAAAGCGACGCTCGCGTCGAAGACGATAATGATGTGATTCTTACCAGCCCAAAACTCAGCACATCACTGAAGAAAGTACGATGTATTGCTCTATGAAGGAGACTTAACAAATTTACAATCTGACTTAGCAGCGAAAGCAAAACCGAGCACTTGCTCGTATCCGCACGCATGTCTCCGAACACCGGGCTCAACGAGACGTGCGTGCATTTCTGTACACAATGGTGGTTTGAAGTAGTTGGATTATGCTTGACCACTTGAAAGAATCTAAGCACATATCCAAATGAAACTTGGCTACCGAACTTGCAGTAAAACCCTTGGTTGTCCACGAGTCCCAGGCATATTGGGCGTGGTTCTTCTGTCTTACTCAAAGCTCTTGTTCGTCATAATTGCGTAAAACTCCTCAAAGTCAATTCGGTGATCGCCATTAGCGTCTGCTCGCTCGATCATCTCCTTCAACTCGGCCTGTGACATAGGCTCGCCCAACTGGAAGTGGGAGATGTGGAGAAAGAAAAGATGGGGTACGGAGTTGATAAGGACGGTGAGTCAACCAGAAGAGCATAAAAGATGTCCACACAGTACGACGCAGTTGTCGTTTAATTGTCCAACGTGCGGGAAGAATCTGACTTACCTCCTTGGCAACCCTCTGAAGGTTTTCAATGGTGATGTACTGAGAATCACCGGCAAATAGTCGGAAGACCTACATAAAACGGATAGAGAGAGGGGTTTGGCAAATTGAGACGTCGGTTAACGCAACCAATGTACGCATTATGGATCCAGACTGGTCTAGAGCGGTTGCGCGCGCGTGAGGTTCAGGTCAAGGCTTGTGTCTCAGGTCTAGCATAGCGACCTACCTTAGCAATGTCTTCGCGGGAGTCTGTGTCAGAGATGCGTGCTGTCATAAGGTCGAGGAACTGCTCGAAGCTGATCATGCCCTGGGGCATGCTCTCGATCATATTGTATACCATCTTGTTCTTGTTCTTGTAGCCGAGGGATTCCATGGCCGCCTTGAGCTCAGCGGAGTCAATTAGACCTATATATTGGTGAATTATATCAATACAGTGAATCCAATACATACAACCGAGGCGTCATTCCACATTCAGCGGCAAGAACCCTGCAAAACCACGTACCTGTGCCTTCAGTATCAAATAGCTTGAAAGCCTCTTCAAGCTCTTCGAGCTCATCCTGGGACAAGCCAGGTCGCTCAATGCGCTCCTGTCGTTGAGATGCGGTTGAGGAACCGTAAGAAGCACCTAGTTGTTTCCTGCCCGTGCTCATTCGTGAGATATACGAATCCAGTAAATCACCTGTTTCGAACGTTTTCACGACCGTTTGGCCGTTTCCCCGTTCAAATTTTTGAATTCGGCCGAGCTGGCAGTACTGGCATCTCAGACACCGACGGCGAATATGGGGATATATCAATGATGTTTCAGGATATTCATGCTATATAACAGTTGTATAGGAGCGTTTTTCCTCTTTCTAAATGCCTCTTGGATCCGGATCCGCGAATTAAAATCCTTAACGGTGCTGTATTACTACTGATTCCTGACCCGGTTGCTGAGGTTAATGGCACTGGATCACAGCTATTCCGTCTACAGTAGCGCAATAAATATCGTGTTCACGAATAAATCAAGTCAAAATAGTTGGAATCTGTGCGAAAAAGTTCACATGGTGCAGTAATCATTAGAGATACGGGTTATCCAAATAGATTGACGATGCAAAGTACATCAAGTTTAACGAACATGTGGATTCGCTCAATCAGTCGAGATGAACCCACCGTGGTGATCAATGTAATTCTCAACACTATGGGTAATGATCGAGTGAGCCGTGCATACTTGCGACATCCGGGACGCCAGCGCTCCCAATATTGTGTTGGCCTTCGTGAAACGCCAGCTCCTGCTGAAGCAGTAGCTGTTGCTGCTGAAGTTGGATGGTTCTTGTGTGAATAAACTCCTGAAGTTTCAACAGCGACTGCAAATCAGTCGGTAGAATGAGCTCAGGAGAACCATCCTTGTTTGTAACCGTCCCGAACTGAGCCAGGCCTGCAGCAAGGACAGGATCTGAAGGAAGTGGGATTGTGGCTGGCGTACCAGAGGTCTCGCCATTTGCTTTAAAGTCCGATCCTAGCTGATGAGACACTGACGGTGCATATGCTTGTACAATTGGGGTTCCGCCAGCTAGGGTAGGCGTACCTCCGAACGCCTGATCCGCGACTTGATACACACTCGCCTGATCCGGAATGCCATGCGCTTGAGGTGTGCTAAGACCGTGCTGTGGAAGGGTGCCGATGGGGAATGCACCTACTGGAGTTCCTAGCGCATGCGAGCCAACACTCGAGTCGATGCCGACGTGATTCGGAAGCGGCGTATGCGCAACAACAGGTGCTGGTGTTGCCTGCATGTGCGACATGGGGGTGACATGCTGCGGAATAGAGGGAGTAGAGAGTCCAGGGGTTGACGGGTGCTGGTGATAGAATGCCTGTGCGGGGATGGGGGGCGCCTCAGGCTGAGCAATCATGGGATGTGGCTGTGGCAGTAGTTGCTGTGGGGTTGAAAGAGTGCCCCCACTGACAACGGCACCTGCAACTAGGCCAGATGATGTCGCAATCTCCGGCTGACAAAGAAGTGCCTGTGCATCGTTTGCGGCTGGGATGAAATTGGATGATGGAGGGTTCACAATAGGAATGGAGCTAAGTGAATAGGCTTGAAGTTGAGATGAAGCTTGAACTGGACCAATAGGAGTACCACCCACATAGGGAGTGGCGACTTGATTTGCTCTGCTCGATTGTAGCACTACTCCGACTCGTTGAGGAGTAGCAACCATAACCGGTTGCAGCTGTTGGACTGATTCAGGATTTGACACGAGTTGTCCCGTTGAAGCTAAAGCATAAGGAACAAGATAAGTTTGGTTGTTAGAGAACTGTTCTCCAACCGCGAGATGCAAAGCAGTTGTTGAATCGACAACCGCTCGTGGTTCTTCTCTCGGTTGGAGAATACGAGGTTCAGAACTTGGTAAAGCTGAAGCAATCTCGACTTGAGAAGGATTCGCGGGCAAAGGTACGTTCAAATGATTAGGATTCGTCCCAGGAGTAGTAGTAGTAGTAGTAGTTGTTGTTGCTGTTGTTGTACGAGTAGGGAGAGCTTGAGACTGTACAGGATTAGTAGCTGCAGTATGAGGGGCAATGGTATGGCATGGCGTATTCGCCTGAGATGAAGGATCATCGGGAATCACAAAACCCGCAGCCGCCTCAGCTGCTGCATAGGTCAGGATCTCTGGGTTGTTCTCAACATTCACCTGTAATGCTGCCACGGACAGATTCAACCTCGACGCCGAGGACGGCGATAGTGCTGATGATCCCGAAGAAGCAACTGACGGATCTACGGGCAGAGTCTCGCGGTTCTCAGGCGTGGCTGGAAGTGTCTCCTTTAACGATATAGCAGACAGCTCCCGTGCGCAAAGCGAGAGATTATTTGCTTGCTCAGGAGATGAGTTCTTTTGCTCTGCAAGATATGATTGCCTTGCTGCTTCAAACTCTGCGGTTTCTTCAAATGTCCAGGTCCCAGCTGGGATGGCTCGTGGGCCGGCCCCAAACAAGAAGGCAGCACCCATGGTGAGTACGGCTTGTTGCATCTGGTCAGAGTCTCCTTTGGTTAGATCGCTTGAGGTGATTATGGGCTGGGATAGTGGTTTAACCAGATCTTTAGGCGTATAACACAATAGTTCATCACGAATATAGTTAGCGTCTGAGCCGTATAAAGTCAAGAAGGGATGCTGCAGGAGTTCTTCCGCACTAGGTCGGTGCTTGGGGTTTTTCGACAAGCACTTCGTCACGAAATCTTCGAAATGTTCAGTGAACGTTCCGGGCACGTACTCAGATCCGTACGTGTAGAAGCTGGGTGGTGGCTCTTGAAGGGTGACCATAAGAACTTTGAGGGGTGGGAAAGCTGCATAAGGAGCATATCCGAATGCCAGCTCTAGGGCTGTGATGCCCACAGACCAGATATCTGCTTTGTGGTTATACCCTGCGGAAGTATTGGTAGATTCCATAACCTCTGGTGCCATCCAGCATGGCGTACCAGTGAAAGTTCGACGCTGAGCTCCTCGCCCAGCCTCGCTGAGTCCTGCAGCCACTCCAAAGTCTGCAAGCTCAATAGTCCCATCGGAGGCTAGCAAAATGTTGCCAGCCTTGACATCTCGGTGGATGCTCCCACGTGAGTGGAAGTACTGGAGACCCTGTAGAATCTCTCGCATGATCGTAGCGATCACACGTTCGTTCTTGATTCCATAACCATCATTGATGAAGGGCAGCAACGTAAGACAAGAGGCAACACGCAGGGGCATGACAATCCAGAGGTACTCTCGCTCAACAAATGTCGTATAGATTGTCGTGAGGTTAGGATGCTTGATGCCGCGCATGGCTGCGATCTCACGTTGAAGGTCATCCCAGTTACCAGAGAAGGTTTCCAGATCTATCACTTTGATAGCGACATAGTTGTAGTACTCATCTGACTGGATGCGTGGATCGAGGTTGGGTTTCAACTGTTGTGCCTCTTCGGGGATCTCTCCACAGTTCGGTTTCTTCACCCGGGCCTGATATACAATCGCAAAGCCCCCACGGCCAATCTCTCCAAGAAGCTCATAAGCCTGAGCCTGAGCTGGGTACTCTTCTAGAGTCGTGAGGCTGCTCTCCTGACTTGGCTTGAGCGAGTCTACCGGAACAGATCCACCGTGGATCGAATTGACGGCGGCATCATTGAAGGACATACCAAGGGAACTCGAGTACCTGAACGAATGTGATAAACAACCTGCCTTGAGTCGCAGACCCTGAATTAACGGACTATCAGGAAAGGATAGAATTTCAAGTCTAGAGTGGTGAGTATCCGTAGAGACGAGGAGCCAAAAGTGAGATCAATGCTTTTTAATGCAATAAGCATGGGAATCGTCAAAGATACTGGAGCAAACCTGCTGAGCCAGCGCCGGAGCTCGCGTTTCCCGGGTGATCCAGACGAGTCTGAAAACCTGGCGCGAGCCGGCTCAGCAAAAATGATTTATTTCTCGCTTATGCCACCATCGACTGCAAGGCAAAGGTGTGCAATCAGTATAAAAGTTATATACGCATCTACAAAAATATAATTCAACTCGACCGAACACGCCCGTGATACATTTCCAGGATGCCTGTCATTGTACAAACAAACTTAAATTTCAGTCTGGCCGTGGCGGACTTGAAGCAAGCGGGTGGCTGTGACGAACGAAGTGTACCAGTCAGCCGACGAACGAAGTGAGCCAAACAGCCCAAAATGTGCCTCAAACGCACACCCTAGGCCTGTGCTGCCCGCTCGCACGGGCTCCGCGGCGAACTTGACGGATCCGACCTGAAACCCAAGGTCCGGATCATCGGCGCGTGATATGAAAACCCTCATGGGACCAGCATGCATCGGCTCGCGAGAGTGAATAGTGCCGTTTCCAGTAGTTATACGCTTGGTTGCACTACGGATGCTCGCATTTCGCAGGGTTACTGCTTACTGACAGCTCATGGCCGCCTTGAGCCGGAGTTCCTCGGTCAAGTCTGCTCATGAGAGGGCCATGAGACTGGAAAGTCGGGAGCATGGTGTAGACTAACTTGGATCTCGCATGCGGGTGTCGTTACCGCACACCATCCCCATCCATGACAAAGAATAGGCAGTGAAATCAGTCTATCCAGTCAGTGACAGCCCTCGGCGCGAGGGTTATTCCAGGTATAATGATAAGTCCAGCCTGATAAACCCACGCTCATCTCATAGGCCCATCATGAATAAGCTTACTTCGCGTCTTTTTCAAGTTCGTCTGCGCCGCACCCCAGCGCTCCAAGCAGCCAAATTCCACTCACAGCAACCTCCCAGTCCAGCTCTCAAATGAGAGCCGAGTTTCCAGGACATGGGGTGTCAAAATACAACACTTCGAGGATTGCTTTCTACATTGGAAAAAGGCGAATATCTCGGTATATATCGAAGTTGCTTCGGGCTAGTATATACCATTGGATAGGGATTGACAGGATATAATCCTTTCGCCGGAAAACTAGATCATGTTGAAAGCTCCAGGCCGCACTGGGCGGGAAAACGGAAGCAATTCCATCGATCGCCCGTCGAGGCATCGTGGATACACGAATTGCCGACACATCTGCGTGGTGTTGCTCAGTGTTGTGTTCATGGTTGCATACTTCCCGACCAGCACTTGGGCAACGCAGCATGTGGACTTCAATCTGCTCAATAGCATGTTCACAACGGAGGACACAAATCCCGCGAGCACGATTGAGACCAAGCTCCAGGAGGAAGTAGTCCCCGGCTTGACACGAGCGCAGATCAAGGCCATCAATGAGGAGGCTGTTCGCAATGCGCTTCAAGTCGTTGAGCGCGAAGACACATATATCCCAACGCTGCTGGAGCAGGAGGCGTTCGTTAGTTTCGATGATGCGCAGCTGTCGCATCGAAAGCTCAATCCTGATGATGCAGCCCTTGCGGCCGTGACGGAAGGCCTTGCTGCTGGCAAGAAGTATGGTAAGGCTGATCTGAAGGAAGTCGTCTATCGTTTGCCGCCCACGGCTGGGCCTCTTTTCACTGGAGACGTCTTCCTTGAGACCAAGGTCGACGTCCAGCCCCAGCCTGAGTCGCAAGCCGCTGCTGCATCGATGAACTACTACGATCATGTACGGTACCACGAACGACCGCATTTGGTGGCTAAAGAAACCGTACTACCTCCCGTATCATTCATTGAGGTCTCATCCAAGACAACGGAGGACTTTTTGAGCCGCGTAAGCACCATGCTTGGACTTAAGGATCCCGAGGAACCTCCTCGTGAGCGTAGGCCATCACCACCTCCTCATCCTCAAGCAAACCGACCCGTACCAATGCCTCCGCCACCAGCACCCCAGCAGAACAGTGCTCAGGGTCAGCCATCAGACCTAAAGTTCGTTGAAACGAGGGGACGTGCCTTCGTTCGTAACGACGAAGGTGGTGAAGGTGGCGGTGAAGGCGGCGGCGAAGGTGGACAGCAAGGTGGCTATGTCGCGCCTCATGCTCCCCCGTCGTTCACGGAATGGCTTAACGGTGGTGCACAGGGCGCTGGTGAAACTGCGGAGAACCTAGGTGTCGCCTACAAGCCTGATCCCAGGCGTCACCCTCCGCCCCCCTCAGTTCCACCACCACCACCGCCCCCACCACCGCCTTCATTTGGTACAGAATCACCGCTTGCTGCTTTCCGGTTCAAGGAGCAGGAGCAGCCTGTACCCAAGGGCAAGTCAAATGCCCAGGACTACAGATCGTCGTTCCTTTCTGTTCAGGACAACGTCCACGCCTCACTAGCACGCACGACGAAACTTCGTTCGCAGCAAGGCACGCTGGATCCTAACACAGTGTAATAACAACAATCAATAAACCTTAATCAACAGCACGTTTATATGAGCATATCTGAGTGTGGCGCATGTGTACCATGCAGGAATAGGCTACATGGCACTTGAAAGAAGTACAGTTAGCACTACGAACACGGCTACGAACACACAGGCACGAACCACCCCACGAGCAAGTCCGATCAACTTGAAGGTTATCTTACACGAGACGACGAATTGGTTTTTGGTTTCGAACAATGTTTATTCTATTTGTGCCAATGACCACTCAACCGCATGCCCAATCCTCGGAACTACACGGAAAAGTGCAACATCGGTCACAACTTCCAGATGCTTGGACCTGTTAGGTTCCAATCATTTACTGCTGGCACTTGCAGCACTCCTGGCCGTTGGCAGCATGGAACTTAACAGTTGCCATGACCTCAGCGAAGGAAGGCATGTGCTCAGACGAGACGTTGGTGGACTCAGAGGCCTGGATCATGGAAGCCTTGACGTTAGGAGGAGTGCATGGGCAGCAACCCTGAGCGGTGAGAGCAACAGCAGCAGGGGGCTTGTACTCGCAGGCGGGCTTCTCGCAGACAAGCTCGCACTTG
>Ga0180217_1000218_pt1 | contig 111856 bp, 89 predicted proteins | sample eDN3rd37CBELigOP_FD_128521 | JGI IMG/M metagenome (GOLD analysis project Ga0180217, IMG submission 128521) | Enriched Organic Plus compost microbial communities from Emeryville, California, USA - eDNA 3rd pass 37_C BE-Lig OP (version 2) (version 2) ... | reverse complement strand
CAGCCCGGTAGCTCGTCAGGCTCATAACCTGAAGGTCGCTGGTTCAAATCCAGCCCCCGCAACCAGAATAAACCCCCGCACGCAATTGCCGTGCGGGGGTTTTTGCTGGTGGGGGCGAGCGCCATACACGGGCGTGCGACGGGTCAGATTTGACCTCGCCGTTGGGCTTGCCGCCACCTATACTCCGCTGACCAGCCACTCCGCGCCAAAGGTTTGGCCGGTCACATGGTTTGCGGGGAGGGCAGTTCATGAAGATCACGCGAGCTGGCGCCAATGCGTCGACCCGGGGGCCTCAGGAATGGTTCACTGGCGTCGTGCGCGTCGATCCGCTGTTCACAGCGGAGGCTCCCGGGCGTGTCGCCGGCGCCAGCGTTACCTTCGAACCAGGGGCGCGCACCGCATGGCATACGCATCCGGCCGGACAGACGCTGATCGTCACCGCCGGGCTTGGCCGCGCCCAGCGCGAAGGGGGACCGGTGGAGGAGCTTCGCCCTGGCGATGTTGTCTGGTTTCCTGCTGGAGAAAAACACTGGCACGGGGCCGCGCCTCACGTGGCGATGACCCATATCGCCATTCAGGAGGTCGTGGATGGCAGTGCGGTGACCTGGCTGGAACATGTGAACGACGCCCGGTATGAGGGGTGAACGGCGCCCGACGACCCGATCTGGATGGCGCTTTCACGAGGACCCAGACAGGCATGACGGTAGGCAACCCGACCGGATCGCGGATGGAAGCGGAAGCTGGGCGCATTGCTGCCGGGGTTGTGCTGTTTGGCCCACAACGTGACCGCCTGCTCGGGCTGATCGACGCCGTTGCGCCGGACGTGGGGCGGATTTATCTGTTTGTGAACGGGCGGCTGGATGACGCGTTGCGGGAGGAATTGCGGACTCTGGCGCCGCAGGTTGAGCTGATCGAATCTCCGGTCAATTTTGGCGTCGCCACGGCGCTCAACCTGCTCACGCTTGCCGCCGCGCTGGCTGGCTTCCAGGCGATCTGTCTGTTCGATCAGGATTCGCGGCCGGCGCCGGGCATGGTCGCCGCGCTCGCCGCCACGCGGGACAGGCTGGTGCTCGCGGGCGCGTTCCCCGCCATCGTCGGGCCACTGATGGTGACGCCCGCCGGTGAGAGCTACAAGGCCCCACGCGTATTCCGGCGCGCCGGGGAGGATGGGACGGCGGGCGCGACGCCGGTGGATTTTCTGGCCACATCCGGTTCGCTGCTCGATATCGCGGTGTTTCGCCAGGTTGGCGGCTTTCGGGACGATTATTTTATCGACGCGGTCGATCTGGAGTGGTGCTTCCGTGCGTGGGCGGCTGGCTTTTCCATCTGGCTTGATCCGCGCCAGACCATGCCGCATACGGTTGGCGAGGGGCAAATTCGCGCTGGCGCCGTGCGCATGCCGCGCCAGAAGCTGTTCCGGATGGCGACTTACGTGCGCAACAACGTCTATGGATTGCGCCTTCGGCATCTGCCGCGCGGCTTCCGCGCCCGTCAGGTGGTCTATCTGCCAGCCCAATGCCTGCTGTACTGGCGTGACCAGCGTTATGATCTCGCCGTGGCCCGCCGGCTGTTGCGGGCCGCCTCCGATGGTTTGCGCGGCCGCCTTGGCCCGCCCGACGATGCGCCGGAGAACTGAACTCAGCGCCGCGCCGCGTCACAGATTTTCCGGGCAAGCGCCGGCAGGTCGCCGAGCAACATACGCGCGCCGCGTAGCACCTGGCGCCATTCGCCCCGCCGTCGTTGCGCCAGGGTTTGGAGCACGCGCAGCGGCGTTTGCGCCAGTAGTTGCGCCGCCAGCAGGCTCAAGGCGACGCCCTGGCCATAATGCTTCGCCGCGAACAGGATTTCGCTGCGCCAGATATAAAACAGGCGCCTGTCCTTCACCTGCGCGGTCGTGCCCTGGCCCTGATGCCACACCTGGGCGTCAGCGTCGTGCGCCACGGTGCGCCCCGCGGCGGTAGCGCGCACGCACAGATCCAGATCCTCGTAATAAACGAAGAACCGCTCGTCGAAGCCGCCGAGCTGCTGGAACAGCGGGCGTTCGACAAGCAGGAAGGCGCCCATGACCTGCGCCACAGGGCGGGTGTCGCGGTGGTCCCAGTCCGTCATGAAGTGCGGCGTGACCAGTCGGGGCGCCACCCTGTCGAGGGCCAGCGCCCGGCCGAGCAGACGACCGGCCGATGGCGCGTTGGCGCAGGTGCGTTGAACTTCGCCGCTGTCGTCAACAAGCTGCGCGCCGGCGATCCCGGGCGGCGGGCCGCCCTGGAAGGGGCGGGCGATAAACGCCAGCGCTTTCTCCAGCGTTTCGGGAAAGACGCGAGTGTCCGGGTTGAGAAACAGGATGTAGGGGGCGTTGCCCGCGAACGCCGCCTGGTTGCAGGCCGCGCCAAACCCGCGATTGTCCGCGTTGCGGATCAGCGTAACGCGCAACGGACGCGCGTTCTCCGCCGCGCGCCAGGAGCCATCGTGCGAGGCGTTGTCGACGACGAACACATGCAGGGCGTCGGCGATCGTGCTGCGACCCAGCGCGTCCAGGCAGTCGGCCAGCAGCGCGCCTGAGTTCCAGTTGATGATGACGACATCGAGCCGGGCTGGAGCCTGGCGGCTGGCGGCGGAGGCAGGGGAAACCTGGGAGGCCGCGGAGTCTTGGGAGGCTTCTGTCATGGGCGCCTTGCCGCGTTCCGGGCCAGGAAGCCTGCCACAGGGCGGACGTCACGGCCCGGAGATTTCCGGGAATGCTTCAATAGCGTCCCTGGACCATACCTGCAAAGCGCGGCTCAAAGCCGGATACGGCGTCAACTCTTGCCGGCGTCGGGCGGGGCCGCAGGCCTGCCGGGGCATGGCCTGACCGGCGCCGCCCCTGCGATAACGCCGTTGCAACCATCTGCGATCTGGCAGACGTGCGCCGCGTGGATGCCCGCGACAGGCGCGGGCATGACTTGGCGCAGTTTTGACCGACAGGGCGCCGTGGCGCGCGAGGCAGGACGGCGTCGCCGCGCGTCAGCGGTTGCCGACGACGCCGCGCGCCTTCATGTCGGCGATGCGCTCTGCCGAAAAGCCCCATTCGGCCAACGCCGCTTCGGTGCCGGCGCCGGGCAGTTCGGGGCCGGTGGGCTTTGCGGGAACTGTCCGGCTGAAGCGCGGCGCCGGGCCCGGCTGGCTGACGCCGTCGATTTCGATGAAGGTGCCGCGCGCCGCGATGTGCGGGTGCGTGGGCGCTTCGGCCATATCCAGCACCGGCGAGACGCAGGCGTCCGAGCCTTCAAAGGCCTTCTCCCATTCGGCGCGGGTTTTCTCCCTGATCTTCGCCGTCAGCACCTCGCGCACGGCCGGCCAGTTGGCCTTGTCGTCGTCGTCGCCGAGGCTGGCGCGGTCGATGCCGAGGATCTGGTAGAACTCGTCGCGGAACTTCTGCTCGATGGGCGCAACGGCCAGCAGGCCGCCATCGGCGCATTCATAGACGTCGTACCAGGGGGCGCCGGAGTCGAGGATATTGTCGCCGCGTTTGTCGCTGTACAGGCCGGCGGCGTGCAGGCCGTAGGCTGACAGCATCAGCGAGGCGGCGCCGTCGACCATGGCGGTGTCCACCACCTGGCCCTCGCCGGTCTGGCGGGCCGAGAGGATGGCCGACACCACGCCGAAAGCCAGATACAGCGCGCCGCCGCCATAGTCCGCCACCAGGTTCAGCGGCGGCGAGGGGAGTTGGCCCTTGCGGCCGATGGCGGCCAGGGCGCCGGTAAGGCCGAGATAATTCATGTCGTGGCCGGCGATTTTTGCCAGCGGACCTTCCTGGCCCCAGCCGGTCATGCGGCCATAGACGAGTTTGGGGTTGCGGGCGAGGCAGACATCCGGGCCAAGGCCGAGACGCTCCATCGTGCCCGGGCGGAAGCCTTCGATCAGCGCGTCCGCCTGTTCGATCAGCTCCAGCGTCGCGTCGATGCCTTCCTTGCTCTTCAGGTCGAAGGAGGCCGAGTGACGGTTGCGGTTCAGCAGGTTGAATTTCGGCGGGCGCGGCACGCCGAGGCCGGTCGGCGCCTGGCGTTCAATGCGAATGACAGTGGCGCCGAGGTCCGCCAGCAGCATGGCCGCCATGGGGGCCGGGCCGATGCCGGCCATTTCTACGACGCGCAGGCCGGCGAGGGGTCCGCTCATGATGTCTTGTCCTGTTGGTTCGATACGATAAAAAAATGGGGCCCGCGCCAGGGCCAAACCCGGCGGCAGGCGCCGTGGCGCGACGTCAGCCCTGGAGCAGCGGTTGCGCCGCGCGCATCAGCCCGTCGCGCAGATCCGGGTGGGCGATGGCGATCATCCGCCGGGCCCGCTCCGCCAGCGACTGGCCGCGCAACTCGGCCACGCCGAATTCGGTGACGAAGGTGTCGGCGTCGCCGCGCGCCGTCGTCACCGGGCCGGAGAGGGCGGGCACGATGCGGCTCACCGCGCCGCCCTTCGCCGTCGCCGGGAGGGCGATGATCGAACGGCCGCCCGGCGCGGCCATGGCGCCGCGCACGAAATCCACCTGGCCGCCGATGGCGCCCACATAGGCGCCGCCGACAACCTCGGCGTTGACCTGGCCGGTAAGATCGACCTCCACCGCCGAGTTGAGAGCGGTGAATTTCGGCAGCCGCGCCAGCGCCGCGAAGCCATGGGTATAATCCGGCGTCCGCATCTGCAACGCCGGATTGTCGTGGGCGAAATCGAACAGTCGCCGCCCGCCAAACAGGCAGCCGGCGACGGAGACACCCGTATCGTAAGGCTTCAGCGCATTGGTGATGACGCCGGCTTCGATCAGATCAACCGTGCGGTCGCTGATCATGCCGGAATGGAAACCCAGGTCGCGGTGGCCCTTCAACGCCGACAGGATGGCGTCCGGCATGGCGCCGATGCCGATTTCGATCACCGCGCCATCCGGCACAAGCCCGGCGACATGGGCGGCGATGGCTTCTTCGGTCGGGCCTACTTTCGCCGGCGCCAGAATGACCGGCTCGCGGTCATCGCGCACGCAGACGTCGATGCGCACATCGGCGGGCAACTCCGCGCCGAATGTCCAGGGCGCCAGGCCGTTAAGCTGGGCGATCACCACCCGCGCCTTGCGGGCGGCGGCGGCCAGATAGTCGGAAATCATCCCCAGCGACGGCGCCCGGCCGTCCGGCCCAGGGCTGAGCTGCATCATCACCACGTCGGCGCGCTGGAAGTCGTTATCGAACAGGCCGGGCAACTGGCTGTAATGGGTGGTCACCGGATCGAGACGGCCGGCCCGGGCCAGCGCGCCGGCCTGCTGGATGCCGCCATAGCCGGTGAACGACAGGTTGGGGGCGGCGTTCGGCGCGAAGGTGCGTGAGAACAGGGCGCCGAGAAACACCCGCACCGGTCCGATGTCGCCCGCCTGCGCCGCCAGCGCTTCCGTCAGCGCCGTCGGCTCGCCAGTGCCCTGGCCGACAACGATCGTATCGCCAGGGCGGATCAGCCCCTTGAGGTCGAGGGCGCTGACGGAGATCGGGGTGGGCAGGGGCATTGAAAGTTCCGTGAAAGCAGGCGGTTGGTTGATGCGGCTGACGCCTCAGGAGGCGTGCTGCGCGAGAATTTTCTCGTTGATGGTGGCGGCGCGTTTGGCCCCGGGGCGATCACCCATGCACTCCAGATAGGCGGCGATGTCGGGGGTCTTTTCGACCACGCCAAAAGAGGTCATCCAGCCCAGGGCCGAAGCCCACAGCACGTCGGCGGTGGTCATGCGCTCGCCAAGGAAATAACGGCCCTTGCCGATCTGTCCGCGCACCGTCTCCATCACCAGGTCGAAGCTGCCGTAGGGCGAGGACATCTTCTGCGGCGCCTCGCGCTTCAGCGCCTTGTCCATCATCGCCGGCTCGAAGCAGGCGGCGTAATACACCAGCCAGCGCAGCCACGGGCCGCGCAGGGGATCGTCGATGGCCGGCGTCAGCCCAGCTTCCGGGAACAGGTCGGACAGGTAGATGAAGATCGCCACCTGTTCGGTGACGACCGTATCGCCCACCTTCACCGTCGGCAGCTTGCCCATGGGGTTGATGGCCAGGAATGCCGGCTCGTTCTGCACGCCTTTGGTGATGTCGATCACCTCCAGCCGGTAGGGCGCGCCCAGCTCCTCGATCAGCTCCAGCGCCGTGGCGGAGCGGGAGTGGGGCCAGTGGTAAAGGGTGACTTCAGGTTTCTGGCTCACGCTGTTCTCCTGTCCTTTATCTGCCGGGAACATGCCCACTGTTCACAGGAAATGCGCCCGCCCTTTGTCCGGCGCATGACTTTCACGAAAAGCAGGCCGTTGCCGCCCGGTCAGTAGGATTTCGGCAGCCCCAGCACCTTCTCGGCGATGAAGCACAGGATCAGTTGCGGGCTGATCGGCGCGATGCGCGGGATCATCACCTCGCGCAGATAGCGCTCCACATGGAAATCCCGGGCATAGCCGAAGCCGCCGTGCGTCATCACCGCCGTCTGGCAGGCCTTGAAGCCGGCCTCGGCGCCCAGATATTTGGCGCTGTTGGCCTCGGCCCCGCAGGAGAGGCCGTTGTCGTAGCGCCAGGCGGCGTTCATGGCCATCAGCCGCGCCGCCTCCAGCTGCATCCAGCTTTCCGCCAGCGGATGCTGGATCGCCTGGTTCTGGCCGATCGGCCGGTCGAACACCACCCGCTCTTTCGCATAGCCTGTGGCCCGCTCCAGGGCGACGAAGCCGAGGCCGATCGCCTCCGAGGCGATCAGGATGCGTTCGGGGTTGAGGCCGTGCAGGATATAGTCGAACCCCTTGCCCTCCTCGCCGATCAGATCGGCGGCCGGCACGGGCAGGCCGTCGAGGAACACCTGGTTGGAGTCGATGGCCTTGCGGCCCATCTTGTCGATCTCGCGGATCTCGACGTAATCGCGATTGACGTCGGTGTAGAACAGGCTGAGCCCGTCCGTGGGCCGGCGAACCTCCTCGATCGGCGTGGTGCGGGCGAGGATCAGCGCCTTCTCGGCCACCTGGGCGGTCGAGATCCAGATTTTCTTGCCGCTGAGTATGTAATGGTCGCCGCGCCGTTCGGCCCGGGTTTTCAGCCGCGTGGTGTTCAGGCCGGCGTCCGGCTCGGTCACCATGAAGCAGGCCTTTTCCTCACCGCGCACCAGCGGCGGCAGCATGCGGCGCTTCTGTTCATCCGTGCCGAACACCACCACCGGGTTGAGGCCGAAGATGTTCATGTGCACCGCCGAGGCGCCGGACATGCCGGCGCCCGACTGGCTGATGGCCTGCATCATGATCGCCGCCTCGGTGATGCCGAGGCCGGAGCCGCCGTATTCTTCCGGTATGCAGATGCCCAGGAAGCCCTCGTCGGCGAAGGCCTTGTGCAGCTCGAACGGGAAACCGCCGGCCTTGTCCTTCTCCAGCCAGTAGGCGTCGTCAAACCGGCTGGCGATGTCCGTGACCGCGTCGCGGATCGCTTCCTGTTCTGGCGTCAGCGCAAAATCCATGCCGTCCTCCCGATCCCGCCTTATGTTTCAGGCGGCGCCGGCGCGGCCGGCGCCCCATGTTGGTCAGACTTCGGAGAACCGCGCCTTGCGCTTCTCCAGGAAGGCGCTGACGCCCTCGGCGAATTCCTTGCTGTCGAAAGCGATGGCCTGGGCCATGGCCTCAAAGGCCAGGAAGTCGTCGATGTGGCTGTAGGCGTTGTTGAGCATGGTCTTGGTCAGCCCCAGCGACACGGCGGGCCCCTCCGCCAGCTCTTCCGCCAGCCTGATGGCCTCTTCCAGCACCTTGCCGCCGGGAATGACGCGCGAAACGATGCCCATCGCCATCGCCTCATCCGGCTCGACCCGGCGGTTGGTCAGCAGCAGGTCGCGCGCCCGGGCCTGGCCGACCGCGCGCGGCAGCGTCAGGGCCAGCCCCAGATCCGGCACGGCGCCGAGCCCGGGGAAGCCCGCCTTGAAGAAGGCCGTGTCCGACGACAGCACAATGTCGCACAGCAGCGCCAGCGACAGGCCGGCGCCCGCCGCCGCGCCATTGACGGCGGCGATCACCGGCTTCTCGCCGGCCAGCAGGCGCTCGGCCCAGGAATGGGAGCGCTGCAGGCGGGCGCGGATGGCCGGGCCGCCGCGCTCCTGCATGTCGCGGATGTCTCCCCCGGCGCAAAACGCCTTGCCCGTGCCGGTCAGCACCAGCGCGCGCACGGCGGGATCAGCCATCAGGGCGGGGATGTGGGTTTGCAGGCCGGCCTTGATCGCCGGCTGCAGGGCGTTGCGGCTTTCCTCGCGATTGAGTCGCACGATGGCGATATGCCCCCGGCGTTCGACCAGCACCGCATCCTGCTGAACCGCATCTCCCATGACGTCCTCCGTTGGGCCTTCCCGGCCCGTGTCCGCATTGCCTGCGTCGTTGCGCGCCGCATCCGGTCCGTCATGTCCTGACGGAATGGCAGGGCCAGAAAACCCCTCTCCACATTCAGGCTGGTTTGGCTAAAGTGCGCGACCGACTTTGCGAAACTTTATTTCGCATTGCGAATGAAAGCGCAAGCGACCGCCCCTGGGGCGTTTTCCGGCGAGCGAATTGCCCGCACGCGGACAACGCGCCAGATGACAGGAGAGGCGTCGCCTTGGGACTGCGGGCGCGCGCTGTATGATGGGATGGGACAGGAAACACATGACCGGCCTGACGAACGGCATTGTTAGCGGCGGCGTCATTCATGACGCGGCGACCTTCGATGAGCGCCTGCGGCGCGCGGCCAGCGCATTCGCGGCGCTCGGCGTCGGCAACGGCGATTGCGTCGCGGTGCTGATGCGTAATGATGCGCCCTTCCTTGAAGCCAGCCTTGGCGCCCAGCGCCTCGGCGCTTACGCCGTGCCGGTGAACTGGCACTTCAAGTCCGAGGAGGTGCGCTACATTCTCGAGGATTGCGGCGCCCGCGTGCTCGTCGCCCACGCCGACCTGCTGCGCGGCCTCGATGACGCCGTGCCCGACGGCGTCGCCGTGATCCAGGTTCCGACCACGCCCGAGATCGCCGCCGCCTGCCGCGTGCCAACGGAGCTGCTGGCCCCCACGCCGGGCGCCATGGTGTGGGACGAGCTGCTGGCCCGGCATGCGCCGCAGGAAGGCCCGCCAGCTCCGGCCGCCGACAGCATGATCTACACCTCCGGCACCACCGGCCATCCCAAGGGCGTGCGCCGCCGCCCGGCCAGCGCGGAAGATCGCGTCAAGGTCGAGCAGATGCGCGATCTGGTTTACGGCCTGCAACAGGGCATGCGCACCGCCGTCGCCGCGCCGATGTATCACAGCGCGCCAAACGCCTTCTCGCTGCGCGCCGTGCGCCTCGCCGAGCTGTTCGTTTGCCTGCCGAAGTTCGATCCCGAGCAGTTGCTGGCGCTGATTGACCGCGAAAAGCTCACCCACCTGTGGCTGGTGCCGACCATGTTCGTGCGCATGCTCAAGCTGCCGGCTGAGGTGCGGGCGAAGTACGACGTCTCGTCGCTGAAATTTGTCATCCACGCTGGCGCGCCGTGCCCGCCGGACGTGAAGGAGGCGGTGATCGGCTGGTTTGGCCCCATCGTCCATGAATATTACGGCGGCACGGAATCCGGCCCGGTGGTGTTCTGCGACAGCCACGAGTGGCTGGCCCACAAGGGCACGGTCGGCAAGCCGATCCCCGGCTCCATTGTTGAGGTGCAGGATGAGAACGGCAATGCGCTGCCCGCCGGCGAGCGCGGCGAGATCTTCATGCGCATCGGCTTCTACCCGGACTTCACCTACCACAATCTGCCGGAGAAGCGGGCCGAGATTGACCGCAAGGGACTGATCACCTGCGGCGACGTCGGCTATTTCGACAACGACGGCTATCTCTATATTTGCGACCGCATCCGCGACATGGTGATCTCCGGCGGCGTCAATATTTACCCGGCCGAGATCGAATCCGTGCTGGCGTCGCTGGATGGCGTGCGCGACTGCGCCGTCTTTGGCGTGCCGGATGCGGAAATGGGCGAGGCGCTGCTGGCGCTGGTGCAGCCGCTGGAGGGGCGCACGCTTGACCCTGAGGCGCTGCGGGCCGAACTGCGCAAGCATATTGCTGACTACAAGGCGCCGAAGCGCATCGAGATCCGCGATGACCTGCCGCGCGAGGACAGCGGCAAGATCTTCAAGCGCAAGCTGCGCGAGCCTTACTGGCAGAACGCCGGCCGCGCGGTCTGAGCGCATTGCCGCCGGTTCTGCTGTCAGGCTTCTGCGTCATTGTGGGGCGCTGGCGGCGGAACGATGCGGGAAACGATCTTGGTGGCGGCGCGCCGGGGGCGCGCTGTCGTTCGCCCGCCGGCTTCGAGCGCATGTCAGGACGGGCTGAAGACCAGCGCGGGCTTCAAATTCACCCATCTGAGGACGTGGCTGGGCATGGAGCATCCAGGACGCCCCTGTAGGGGTGGTTCCAGCGAAGCCGCCGCGGCTTCGCCGGGGGAGGCGCGTTAGCGGCCGCCGAGCGCCCGGTAGACCTTCATGCCGGCGCGGCCGGTTTCCGGCATGCCGAGCTGACGCTCCACCTGGGCGATGGCGGCGCGGGAGGCGGGACCGATCTTGCCGTCGGCCGGGCCGCCGATGTCAAAACCCTTCGCCACCAGCAACTGCTGCAGGTGCAGGCGCTGCGCCCGCGACAGGCCAGGATCGTCCGTCGGCCACTGGCCGGCGAGGCGCTGCCCGCCGGCCAGGCGCTGGGCCAGATAGGAAATGGCCAGCGCGTAAGATTCGGCGCGGTTATAGGCGTAGATGGCGTCAAAATTCTTGTAGACGAGGAAGGCTGGGCCGTTGCGGCCGGCCGGCAGCAGCAGGCCGGCGGGCAGGTTGCCGGAAATCGCCCGCCCGTCGACGCGCTTCACGCCAAGGGCGGCGTAGCGGGAAACTGGCGCGCGATTGGTGCGCCCGGTCGGGCCGCTGTAGCCCGCTGGCAGGATGACTTCGGCCATCACCGGCTGGCCGGTGCGCCAGCCGGAGGCGCGCAGATAGTTCGCGGTGGAGCCGAGCGCGTCAGCGGCGGACTTCACCAGGTCGCGCCGTCCGTCGCCGTCCATGTCCACGGCGAGGCGCTCATAGGTGGTGGGAATGAACTGGGTCTGGCCAAACGCGCCGGCCCATGAGCCATACAGTTCGTCCAGCTTCAGATCGCCGCGCTGCACCAGCTTGAGGGCGGCCGTAAGCTCTCCGCGCCAGAAACTGGTGCGCTTGCCGCCCTCGCACACCAGGGTGGCCAGGGCGTGCGGCAGATAGCTGGAGCCGGTTTCACGGCCAAAATCGGTTTCGACGCCCCAGACGCCGGCGATGTAATAACGGTCGACGCCGAAGCGCTTTTCAGCCGCGGCGAGGGCGTTGGCGTATTTGCGCATCATCGCCCGGCCTTCCTCGACGCGCTGCTCATCGACGAGAAAGCCCAGATAATCCCAGATCGGCGTCTTGAACTCGGGCTGCACCTTGGAGAGACGCAGCACCTTCTCATCCGGCGCGGACTGGTTGAGGGCGGCGTTGACGAGGCTGGCGTCGACGCCAGCCGAAACCAGCTGGCTCTTGAGACCCGCCACGCACGACTGGTAACTGGCCGAGGCGGCGCCAACGCCAGCGAGGGTGGAGGCGGCGAGGGTCGTGGCCAGCAGGGCGGCGGCGCGCTTCATAAAGGTCTCCCGTCGTCGTTAATTGCGAATCAGGCGCTCCCGAAACTGTGACATGGGTATGGTTTCCATATGGTTGCGATGCTCACGCCGCCTGGCCGGCGCACCAGCCCGAGGCCCAGGCCCACTGGAAATTGTAACCGCCGAGCCAGCCGGTGACGTCCACCGCCTCGCCGATGAAATACAGGCCGGGAACGGCTTTCACCGCCATGGTCTTCTGGTCCAGTTCGTCGGTGTCGACGCCGCCGAGCATCACTTCCGCCGTGCGGTAGCCTTCCGTGCCATTGGGACGGATTGTCCAGGCGTTCACCGCCGCGTCGAGCGCCCGCAGGTGTTTGTCGCTGCAATCGGCCAGCCGCTCCGGTCCAGGCAGCATCTCGATGATGGCCTGGGCGAGCCGTCGGGGGAGGAATTCGGCCAGGGCGGTCTGCGGGGCCTGGCGGCCGTTGGCGGCGCGCGCCGCTTTCAGCGCGGCGAACACATCGACGCCCGGCGCCAGCGACAGCGTTATGGCGTCGCCCTCACGCCAGTATGACGAGATTTGCAGGATGGCGGGCCCGCTCAGGCCCCGGTGGGTGAACAGCAGCGCCTCGGCGAAGCTGGTCTTGCGCCCCGCCGGCGACATGTGGCTCACCGCCGCGTCCACTGCGACGCCGGCCAGCGGCGCCAGCATCGCCAGCTGCTCCGGCGCCAGGGTGAAGGGGACAAGGCCTGGGCGTGGCGTGATCACGTTCAGCCCAAACTGCTCCGCCACCTCGAAGGCGAAGCCGGTGGCGCCCATTTTCGGAATCGATTTGCCGCCGGTGGCGATCACCAGCGACGCGCAACTGACCTGAACCGGGGCGGCCGGGCCGGACGTCGCGCTACCGTCCCGCGCGGCCTTGCCGGCGGCTTTCCCGGCCGGCGACAGCCGCACGGTGAAGCCGTCCGCCGCGCGGCGGATGTCGCTGGCGGCGGTCGCCAGCATCAGGCGCGCGCCGTGCTGGCGCAGACTGCCGGTCAGCAGATCGACGATCTGGGTGGCCGGGCCGTCACAAAACAGTTGCCCCAGGGTCTTTTCATGCCAGGCGACGCCGGCCTCGTCGACCAGCCGCACGAAGTTGCGCCAGCCGTAACGGCGCAGCGCGGATATGCAGAAGGACGGATTCTGCGACAGATAATTCTTCGGCGCCGCATTGACGTTGGTGAAATTGCAGCGGCCGCCGCCGGAGATGCGGATCTTTTCGCCAGGCCGCGCTGCGTGATCGACGAGCAGCACGCGCCGGCCGCGCTTCGCCGCCTCAATGGCGCACATCATGCCGGCGGCGCCGGCGCCAATCACCAGGACGTCCACCTGCATGGCGTCCATTTTCAGGGAGTCCATCTTCAGGGAGCCCATCTGGGGGCGGGCGTCACGGGGTGGGGCGGAAGCGGTCAAGGCGGGGTCCTTCGCGCCGGCAGGCGCCGGCGTTGCCCGTATAGGGGAAGATCGGGCCGAACTGAACCGTCAGGGCGGCGCGGGGCGCGCCCTCTGCTGGAAGGCGTTTCTGATTGCAGCCGGCCCGCGATGGCGGCCAGCGTCATCGGCTCCGCGGCTGCCAGCCTGGCCCGGGCGGGGGCCGGCAACCCGCCGGGGGAATGACGTTTTCCGGTCTGGGGACGCGCGATGGCGGCAACCGGCGGCGTGGGCGTAATGCGCCGGCGGTCCCGCCGCGGCGGAGCCATGCGCCATACAATTGCGAAACTCGATTTCGCATGCGTTGACTTGCTTCTTTCTCCCATGCCAATGAATGTCCAGCGTGGCGCACAAGCGCCCCTGTTCGCGCCTGCATGCGTTTTGGGGTCCATGTGTTGGGACATCGGCGTTTTGGGACACATGCCTGGCGAAGGTCATCAGCATTCACGAGGAGAAGCGCTCATGGGTTGTCTTGACGGTAAGGTCGTCCTGGTTACCGGCGCCGGCCGCGGCATTGGTCGTGAGATCGCCATTCTGGCGGCGAAAGAAGGCGCGAAGGTCGTGGTGAATGACCTCGGCGCCGATCCGGAAGGCGAGGGCGCCGATGCGGGTCCGGCCGCGGAAGTCGTCGACATTATCCGCTCCGCTGGCGGCGAGGCCATCGTCAACGGCGGCTCGGTCGCCGAGCCTGGCGAGGCCGAGAAGATGGTGCAGGACGCCGTCGACAAGTGGGGCCGCATCGACTCGGTCATCAACAACGCCGGCATCCTGCGTGATCGCATCTTCCACAAGATGAGCGTCCACGATTTTGAGTCGGTCGTGAAGGTGCACCTGCTCGGCTCGTTCTACACCTCGCGCGCCGCCGCCCAGTATTTCCGCCAGCAGAACAGCGGCAACTTCGTTCACTTCACCTCGACCTCGGGCCTGATCGGCAACTTCGGCCAGTCCAACTACGCCGCCGCCAAGCTCGGCATCGTTGGCCTCTCCAAGTCCATCGCCCTCGACATGGCGCGCTACAACGTGCGCTCCAACTGCGTGTCGCCGTTCGCCTGGAGCCGTCTGATCGGCACCATTCCGGCGGAGACCGAGGCCGAGCGCCAGCGCGTCGAGCGCATGAAGCAGATGGGCCCGGAGAAGATCGCCCCGCTTGCCGTCTTCCTCGCCAGCGACCAGCTCGCCAAGGACGTCACCGGCCAGATCTTCGCCGTGCGCATGAATGAAATCTTCCTGATGGGCCAGTCGCGTCCGCTGCGCGGCATGCAGCGCTCGGAGGGCTGGACGGCCCAGTCGATCGCCGAGCACGCCCTGCCGGCGCTCAAGTCGACGTTCTACCCGCTCGACCGTTCCGCCGACATCTTCGGCTGGGATCCGGTCTGATCGTTTCGTCTGGCGCCAACGTCGCGCCAGCGGGAATATGGCGCGCCGGGATGATGTCCGGCGCGCCGGCAAATAAGGCTGGCCATGCTCATCCATGAGCCGGCGGGCGCCGTTCTCCATCAGGAGAACGCGGAAGATCAAAAAGACAGGGCGCGTTTGCGATACGCCTGGAACGAACGCGCTCCATGACCCTGGCGAGAACGCCAGGCCCGGCAGGAGACGTCATGACATTCGGAATTCTGTCTTACGGAGCGTACGTTCCGCGCCTTCGCCTGCAGCGCAAGGTCATCGCGGACGCCAACTCCTGGTTCAACGCCGCCCTCAAGGGGCTTGGCAAGGGCGAGCGCGCCATGGCCAACTGGGACGAAGACCCGGTGACCATGGCTGTCGAGGCCGCCCGCGACGCGCTGGTTGGCCATGACCGCGACGGCGTTACCGCCGTGACGCTGGCCTCCACGACCTTTCCCTTCCTCGACCGCCTCAACGCCGGCGTGGTGACGGGCGCCCTCAACCTTGATGAGAGCACCGCCTCCAACGACATTTCGGGCACGCAGCGCGCCGGCACGACGGCGCTGTTGCAGGCGCTGAACAGCCGTGGCCAGACCCTGGTCGCCGCCGCCGAGAAGCGCGATTCCAACGCCGCCAGCCCGCTGGAGATGCAGACCGGCGACGGCGCCGCCGCGCTGTTGATTGGCGAAGGCGAGCCCGTGGCGAAGCTGCTGGCCTCCGCTACCCGCTCGGCCGACTTCGTCGACCACTTCCGCACCATCGATTCCGGCACGGACTATGGCTGGGAAGAGCGCTGGATCCGCGACGCCGGCTACATGACCATCGTGCCGCCGGCCATCAAGGCGGCGCTGGACAAGGCCGGCCTGACGCCTGGCGACGTCAACCATTTTGTCATGCCCGCCGTGCTGCCGAAGCTGGCCAACGCCATGGCGAAGAAGGCCGGCATCCCGGACGCCGCCGTGCGCGACAACCTCTCGGCCGTGTGCGGCGACACCGGCGCGGCCCACGCGCTGGTGATGCTGGTGCACGCCCTGGAGCAGGCGAAGCCTGGCGAGCGCATCCTGGTGGTCGGTTTCGGCCAGGGCGTCGACGTCATGCTGTTCGAGGTGACGCCGGCCAATGAGAAGAAGACCGGCCGCCTTGGCGTCTCCGGTCATCTGGCCCGCCGTCGCGAGGAAACCAATTACAACAAGTTCCTCGCCTTCAACGACGTGGTCGAGATCGAGCGCGGCATGCGCGCCGAGGCGGACAAGCTCACGGCCCTGTCGGCCATGTGGCGCAACCGCGGCGCGGTCACCAGCTTCACCGGCGGCAAATGCGAGAAGTGCGGCACGCTGCAATATCCGATCAGCCGCATTTGCGTGAACCCGAACTGCGGCGCTGTCGACACCCAGAAGCCGGAGCCCTTCGCCGACAAGACCGGCCGGATCAACTCCTACACCGCCGACCGCCTGACCTATTCGCCTGATCCGCCGGCCTGCTACGGTATGATCCAGTTCGAAGAAGGCGGCCGCTGGATGATGGACTTCACCGACGTCGACGAGAAAGACCTCGAGGTCGGGCGCAACATGCGCATGATGTTCCGTGTGAAAGACATTGATAACCAGCGCGGCTTCCGCCGATACTTCTGGAAAGCGGCGCCTGTCGCCGCGGGAGGAAACTGATCATGGCCAAGGGCATTCGCGACAAGGTCGCCATTCTGGGCATGGGTTGCTCGAAGTTCGGCGAGCGCTGGGACATGAACGCCGAGGACCTGATGGTCGAGGCTTATGTCGAGGCGCTGTCTGACGCGGGCATCGAAACGAAGCAGATCGACGCCGCCTGGCTCGGCACCGGCATCGAGGAGCAGCATGTCGGCAAGTCGGCGGTGCCGCTCGCCGTCGCCCTGCGTCTGCCGTTCATTCCCGTGACGCGCGTCGAGAACTTCTGCGCCTCGGGCACCGAGGCGTTCCGCGGCGCGGTTTACGCCGTCGCCTCCGGGGCGGCGGACATCGCCCTGGCCCTCGGCGTCGAGAAGCTGAAGGACACCGGTTACGGCGGCCTGCCGCAGCGCGGACGCGGCACGGTCAACAACATGACCTGGCCGAACCTCTCGGCTCCCGGCTCCTTCGCCCAGCTCGCCGCCGCCTACCGGGCCAAGCATGGCGCCTCGCCGGAAGACCTGAAGCGCGCCATGGCGCACGTTTCGGTCAAGAGCCACGACAATGGCTCCAGGAACCCGAAGGCGCACCTGCGCAACAAAATCGACATCGACACCGTGCTCAAGGCGCCGATGATCGCCGAGCCGCTGGGTCTGTATGACTGCTGCGGCGTGTCCGACGGTTCGGCCTGCGCCATCGTCACCACGCCGGAGATCGCCCGCAGCCTCGGCAAGACCGACCTGATCACCGTCAAGGCGTTGCAGCTGGCCGTGTCCAACGGCTCGGAAGCCCAGCACAATTCGTGGGACGGCAGCCACTTCGCCACCACCCGCATCGCCGCCAAGCGCGCCTATGCGGAGGCCGGCATCGAGAAGCCGCGCGACGAGGTCAGCCTGGTCGAGGTGCACGACTGCTTCTCGATCACCGAGCTGGTGACCATGGAAGACCTGTACCTGTCGCCGGAAGGCGGAGCCATCCGCGACATTCTTGACGGCTTCTACGACGCCGACGGCCAGCTGCCGTGCCAGATCGACGGCGGCCTGAAGTGCTTCGGTCATCCCATCGGTGCCTCGGGCCTCAGGATGATCTACGAGATGTATCTGCAGATGCTCGGCCGCGCCGGCGAACGCCAGCGCCAGGAAACGCCGCGCATCGGCATGACCCACAACCTCGGCGGCTTCCCGCACCAGAACGTCTGCTCGATCTCCATCGTCGGCCGTTACGAAGGCTGAGCTTCCTATCGTTTGCAAATTTGCAGGGGCAAAGGCGACCGTAGCGGTCGCCTTTGTCATATTCTCGGTGCCTTTCGAGGTAGTATGCCTTTGATCGTGATTTAGCTTGGTACTCCGAGAGGCCCTTCACCAAGGGACGCGGGAAGCATGTCGAGGGGGTTGTCTAAGGCTGTTAGCCGGTCCACTAACGCGTCTATCTACTCGGCGCAGATTCGAGGGCATGACGTGGTTGACGGAGAAAACGTTCGCATAATTGGCTGATAGGGATCGGTGGGAAAGATGGTAGTTTTAAATCCTCGGAGTGAGGCTGAAAGGCAGGAGGCACCTGTGCGCGTACCTAATGCTGACAGTACCGTTGGATGCAAGGATATCTATTTCTCCGCTGATGTCGAAACGGATGGCCCGATACCGGGCCGGTTTTCAATGCTTTCGTTTGCGCTTGTGTACGCGGGAACTTATGACGGGAAGCACTTCCATAGACCACCAAACTATGCGAAGTCCCTTTATAGTGAGCTTAGGCCAATCTCATCTCAATTCGAGCCTGAAGCGTTAGCTGTCAATGGGCTGGACCGTGATCGTCTCTTGGTCGATGGGCGTGATCCGGTGGCTGTGATGTCCGATGCAGCTGAGTGGGTTCGCCTTGTCGCGGGCGATGCGCGACCGGTTCTAGTCGCGTATCCAGTAAGTTTTGATTGGGCATGGCTTTATTGGTATTTTGTGAATTATGCGTCAAGCGGCTCTCCTTTCGGCCATTCTAATTGCTATGACTTGAAAACGGCGCTTTCGGTGAAAGCTCGCCGCCCGATCTCAGCTTCTGGACGGTCAAAATTGCCTACTCACTTGCAATCGCAACGAGTACATACTCATAATGCGCTAGATGACGCTGTAGAACAGGCTGAAATCTTCGCAAATGTGTTCGAATGGGGTGGGGAAGATGGAACTTAGCGAACGAAGGGAATTTACTGATGAGCGGATACGGGATTTACAAGGCGAGCTTCAGTCAACGCTGAAGTTAATTCAGAGGAACGCCTGTGTTTATGCTACCGGTTCATTTGGTCGCGGTGAGGCATCGCGAAATAGTGATCTTGATTTATTTATAGTTAGTAGAGGCGATGATTCCGCCAATGAAAATTCTCGATTTCGACGGTTGGATGAGATTTGCGTTAAAGCGGATTTGGTAAGAGCTGTCAGTAACTTGGGGATTCCTGAATTCGATGGAGATGGTAAGTATCTCGTCCGCTACTCAGTTTCCGACTTGGTGGGTATATTAGGGCAGCCTGAAGATGATGCTAAAAATACCTTTACCGCGCGGCTTCTGTTGTTGCTGGAGAGTCGCCCCTTGCTGGGGAGTGATCTATATCAAGACGTTATCAACGATGTGATTGCCGCATATTGGGATGATTATGCTGATCACAGCGAGGATTTTGTTCCAGCCTTTCTTGCAAATGATATATTGAGGCTATGGCGTACGTTTTGCGTGAACTATGAAGCACGAACTGAGAAGACGCCGGAGCCAGAACGTATCAAGCGAAAGGTTAAGAATTATACACTCAAGCATAGTCGAATGTTGACCTGCTTCTCTGCGCTTATTTATCTATTGTTTGTTTATCAGCGTGAACGCACAGTATCGGTAGATGCCGCCAAAGAAATGGTCTCGCTTACCCCGCTGGGACGACTTGAATGGTTGGCAAGTGAATCCAAGCAGCAAGATGTGCAGGATAATATTGAATTTTTGCTTCGAAGTTATGAGACTTTTTTGCATAGTAAGGATGATAAACGGGAGCTATTGGCCGTTTTTTCGGATCCGGGTAGGGCGCGATCCTTGATGGCTGAAGCGCAGGCGTTCGCAGAGCACATTTTTAAATTGATCGGCATTGTGGGTGAAGGTGGCCGATTACATAGATTAATAGTTGTTTGATAATATGCTCTCGTATGAGCATCGCAATCATATATTCATTGTGCACGGATTTGATCGGTAGGCATCTGCTGGTGGGCCAACGTTACGGGCTGGCGCAGAACGACTGATGGCAGCATCGACGATAGGCTGGCGCGGCTGTGCGCTGGAGTGCGATCGTAGATGGCTTTGCACCGAATGACAGCGGGGAAAGGCCGCTGACCTTTTCAACCCGCATGCAGGCCGGGCGCCTCCTGTCCGGTGGCGGCGACATATTCGGTGTAGCCGCCGCCGTACTGATGCACGCCCTGCGGCGTCACCTCCAGCACCCGGTTGGAGAGGGCGGCGAGGAAGCGGCGATCGTGCGAGACGATCAGCATGGCGCCTTCATAATCGGCCAGCGCTTCGATCAGCATTTCCTTGGTGGCGAGGTCGAGGTGGTTGGTCGGCTCGTCCAGCACCAGGAAATTTGGCGGATCATACAGCATCCGCGCCATGGCCAGCCGCGCCTTCTCACCGCCGGAGAGCACGCGGCATTTCTTCTCCACGTCGCCGCCGGAAAAGCCGAAGCAGCCGGCCAGCGTGCGCAGCGACCCCTGGCCAGCATGGGGAAAGGCGTCCTCCAGCGTCTCGAACACGGTGCGCTCGCCATCCAGCACATCCATGGCGTGCTGGGCGAAGTAACCCATCTTCACGGCGCTGCCGATCGTGGCCTGACCGGCGTCCGGCTCCGAGGCGCCGGCGACAAGCTTCAGCAAGGTGGACTTTCCGGCGCCGTTGACGCCGAGCACGCACCAGCGCTCCTTGCGGCGCACAACGAAGTCGAGCCCGTCGTAGATGCGGCGCGCCCCGTAAGCCTTGTCAACGCCCTTCAGCGACGCCACTTCCTCGCCCGAACGCGGCGCCGGCGGGAATTCGAAACGCACGGTCTGGCGGCGCAGCGGTGGCTCAACGCGCTCGATCTTGTCGAGCTTCTTCACCCGGCTCTGCACCTGGGCGGCGTGCGAGGCGCGCGCCTTGAAGCGTTCGATGAACTTGATCTCCTTGGCCAGCATGGCCTGCTGGCGCTCAAACTGCGCCTGTTGCTGCTTTTCCTTCAGCGCCCGCTGCTGCTCATAAAATTCATAGTCGCCGGAATAGGAGGTGAGCGCGCCGCCATCGATCTCGACGATCTTGTTGACGACGCGGTTCATGAACTCGCGGTCATGCGAGGTCATCAGCAGGGCGCCCTCGAAATTCCGCAGGAAGCCTTCCAGCCAGATCAGGCTCTCCAGGTCCAGGTGGTTGCTTGGCTCGTCGAGCAGCATGACGTCCGGGTTCATCAGCAGGATGCGGGCGAGGGCGACGCGCATCTTCCAGCCGCCGGAGAGATTGCCCACGTCGCCGTCCATCATCTCCTGGGTGAAGCTCAGGCCGGCCAGCACCTCGCGGGCGCGGGCGTCGAGGGCGTAACCGTCCAGCTCCTCGAAGCGCCCCTGAGCCTCCCCGTAGCGTTCGATGATGGCGTCCATGTCGTCGGCCCGGTCCGGGTCGGCCATGGCGGCTTCCAGTTCGCGCATTTCGGCCGCGACCTCGCTCACCGGTCCGGCGCCGTCCATCACCTCGGCGACAGCGCTGCGGCCGGCCATCTCGCCCACGTCCTGGTTGAAATAGCCGATGGAGACGCCGCGATCGACCGCCACCGCGCCCTCATCCGGCGGCTCCTCGCCGGTGATCATGCGAAACAGCGTGGTTTTCCCGGCGCCGTTAGGCCCCACAAGTCCGATGCGCTCGCCCCGGTTCAGCGCGGCGGACGCCTCCACATAAAGCAACCGCTCGCCGTTCTGCTTGCTGATATTGTCGAGACGAATCATGGGGACCCTGCGCGCGCAAAAAACATGTCCGGGTCCAGCGGAAGGCCGCGCCGCCTGGACATGCATCAGATCTGAGAGGCTGGGCGAGATCCGGTTCGACCCGATTTCGCTCAGCTCACGCGCGGGTGTTAAAGCATGTTGCGCCTGTACGGAACCAGCATTGCGCTGGAGGGGCGCCGAAACGCAACTGCGGGGCGCGCCGGGTGACGCAGGCTCCGCTCGGGGCGTTTTATCTGGGGAGCGGCCGGCTGGGCGTGGTGCGCGGATAGCCAACCTTGTCGGCGGGCGGCGTCAGACCCTGCATGTAATAGAGCACGTCGTTGGCGATGGCGGCGCAGATTTCGGTGTTGTTGTCCGCTCCGCCATAAAGGCCATCGGAGTTGGTCAGCACGAAGCAGCCGGCGGCGGAGGCCTGCTTCCCCGGCGCATCGCTTGGCAGGAAGGCGATGTAGCTGTTGAAACCCTGCAATCCGCCGTCTTTCCAGACCGTGGGGAAATCGGCGTTGTCAGCGGGCGTCAGGAACCAGCCGAGGCCAAGGTTGTCGCCCCAAGGGGTTTTGGCCGGGGTGGCGGGGCTTTGCAGGCTGGGCAGCAGTGGCGTCAGCGTATCGTTGACAATGAGGCCCATGTTGAATTTCAGCCATTGCATCATGTCATTGGGCGTCGCCACGATGCCGCCGGCGCCGTTGTACGCCGGGAACAGCTCCCAGCCTGGCTGGGCGGGGCTGGGGCTGGAGCCTGAATAGACGTAACCAAGCGGCAGCCTGTTCAGCCTGATATTGTCGAAGAAGATGGCGTAGATATCGAGCGGGCTGAAAACGTTTTCGGTCATCAGTTGCTGGAAGTTCTGGCCATTGCCGGCCAGCAGCGGGGCCAGCGCGCCGCCCATGACGCCAAAGCCGAGATTGGAATAGGTGTAGCGCTCATTCGGCGGCTTGGGCGTCATGGACGTGGAGGCCAGATAGCCGAGCATGCCGGGAACGCCGTAGGGCATGGGCAGATAGGGCGGGCTGTCGTACGCGTCCGTCTGGTTGTCCTGCGGCAGGCCGGAACTGTAGGTGACCAGGCTGGTGATCGGAATATCGGCGAACTGCCCGCCGATGCCGAGTGAGAAATCGCCCAGCGTCATGTTCTGGTTCGACTGTCCCTGCATCTGCAGGGCGTAGAGCGTCGCGGTGAAGGTCTTGCTGACCGAGGCCAGCTCAAAGGGCGCGCCGCCATTCAGCGGCAGCGACTGTCCAGCCTGGTTGGCGAGGTTCCCGGCGTAGAAGATATCGCTGAAGTTCTCTCCCGCGTAGCCAATGACGAAGCCGAGGCCATTTGGCTGGTTATCCAGAAACGTCTGGACCAGCCCCTGTAACTGCGCCTGTGTTGGCGCAACGATGTCCGCTGCCATGGAAGATCGCTCCCTGCCCAGGAGCATCTGATGCTCCAGATTGTATACATTATTTTTATCGCGCCATGGTTGTCGATATTCGTCGCGGCGCGCCCCTTTCACTATTGTGTGTAGCAAGGTGCGCTTCGCGCGCACGGTCATGTCGGTCGGCGGGGTCCCGAAATGTGGATTGACCGTGTAATTGAGCAATACTACGTGTACGGGTCAGTGCAGTAAATTCGTTGATTGTTGCAACGTGGTGAAGGAATATTCAGTCGAAATTATTGAAATATGTGCGTATTATTTTTGAAGAATAAATAAATAATTCTATGATCATTTATAGGTTGCGCCGAAGTTCGCGTCTGTTCCATGTCTGGGCATGACTTGGATGGGGATACCCTGAATATACTTAAGTAATTCTTCGATGCCAAATAGTTATATCAATGTGCGCCCCGGGGTGGGGGCATTTCACGCCAGAATCTGCGTCGCGCGCGCCCGGTAAACCGGTGCGGACGCTTCATGCGCCGCGCCAGCGGCGGACAGGGGCTGCGCAGCCGCAGTCGATTGAACAGTCACGCAGGACGCGACGGCAGGCTGCCGGGCGTAACGCCCCGTCGCCGCAGAAAATACGGGGAAATTGTCCATGGCAAAACACAGATTTACGACCCTTATCCTGCTCGCCATGGTTCTGGGCGTTCTGGTGGGCTACGCCAACCACACCATCTGGCGGGACACGGAGGCCGCTGCCCGGATAGCCGGGCATATATCGTTGGTCTCGACATTGTTTTTGCGGCTTATCACGATGATCATCGGGCCGCTTGTGTTCACCACGCTGGTGAGCGGCGTGGCCCGCATGGGCGACGCAAGAACCATCGGTCGCATCGGCGGCAGGGCCATGCTGTGGTTTGTTTCGGCGTCCATGATTTCGCTGTTCCTGGGCATGCTGATGGCGAACCTGCTGCAGCCGGGGGCGCAACTGGGCCTGCACCCGCCAGCGACCCACGCCGATATTGGCGTCAGATCCAGTCTCAACGTCGCCGACTTCATCAATCACATGGCGCCCAAAAGCGCCGTCGGCGCCTTCGCCCAGAATGAAGTACTGCAGATTGTTGTGTTCTCGATCCTGTTCGGCGTCGCCGCAGCGGCCTGTGGCGAGCGGGCAAGGGGGGCGGTGAAGCTGGTGGAGGAGACCGCGCAGATCATCCTGAAGATCACCGGCTATGTCATGAATCTCGCGCCCATCGCCGTGTTTGCGTCGATAGCGGCGACGGTCACCGAGCATGGGCCCGGCATCCTGCTCAGCTATGGCCGTTATCTGATGAGCTTCTATTTCAGCCTGGGCATGCTGTGGCTGTGCATGGCCTTCGCGGGTTATCTCATCCTCGGCAAGGTAACCCGTCGCCTGTTTCTGCTGTTGCGCGCGCCGTTCCTGATTGCGCTCAGCACGGCGTCGTCAGAGGCGGCCTATCCGGCGATGCTCAGGCAGCTGCAGCGCCTGCCCGTGAGCGACAAGGTGGCGTCGTTCGTGTTGCCGCTCGGTTACTCCTTCAATCTCGACGGCTCGATGATGTACGCCACCTTTGCGACGCTCTTCATCGCGCAGGCTTATGGCGTGGATATTCCGCTCACCCAGCAGATTATCATGCTGCTGGTGCTGATGATCACGTCGAAGGGTATGGCGGGCGTTCCGCGCGCTTCACTGGTGGTCGTCGCCGCCACACTCGAAATGTGGCATTTGCCGACAGCGGGCCTGCTGCTTGTCATCGGCGTCGACCAGTTCCTCGATATGGGGCGCTCGGCCACCAACGTGCTGGGCAATGGTCTCGCCGCGGCTGTGGTGGCGAAATGGGAGGGCGAGGATGTCGCCGCTGGCGAACCCGAGGGCGCGGCGGCAGACGGTGAGGTTCCGGAGTTCATCCCCGTCCTGGGCTCCGAGGCGGCCGGCGCCCAGGGCGCCTGATCCAGGCTTCCCCGCGGCGCAATCCTTTCGCCTGGATGCGCCATGGGCCATGCGCGTGGACCCTCGCTGGAGCGGGATGCGTGCAGGTTGAACCGCATTGATAGGAGACATTTTTTGACGACAGGGAGGGGGGCGCCGGATCGCGTGGCGCCCCGGCGTCCCTCACCATTCCGGGCGCGTTACGCCGCCCAATTTCTCGGCGATGGCCCGCGCGGTGCGCGCCAGCATCGGCCCGTAGCGGTCGTTGATATCCTGCTCGCCTAACAGATAGGCCGGGCCGCCGAGGCCAAGCGCGTAAACGCCCCGGCCATTGGGCAGGATGATCGGCGTGCCGGCGCCGTTAATGTCGCGCTGCCATTCGCCGATGGAGGTGCAAAAACCCTTCTCGCGCACTTCCGCGACGGCCGCCGCCACCGCGTCGCGCAATTTGGGATAGTCGCCCGGCCTCTGGCGCTTCAGCTCATCCAGCACCGTGGCCCGTTCCTCCGGCGTCGCCCCGGCCAGCCAGGCCTTGCCGCTGGAGGTCGTGGCGATGGGCATGCGCGCGCCTACCGGCAGGCGCAGGCCGATCAGCGCCGAACCCTCGCAGGTCTCGATGCAGATTACCGAAAGACGCTCGCGCAGGGTCAGCGAGATGTTCATGTCGCCATTGTTGGCAAGCTCCTGCATCAGCGGCCGGGCGATGCGGCGGATATCGAGGCGCTCCAGGGCGGTGAAGGCCAGCTTCAGCGTGCGCCCGCCCAGTTCGTAATTGGCCAGGCGCGGATTGTAGCTGAGATAGCCCATCTCCATCAGCGTGTGGGTGATGCGCGAGACCGTTGGCTTGGGCAGGCCGGTGCGCTCCGCCAGCTCCTGGTTGCCCAGCGGCCCATCGGAGGCGCGGAACGCCGACAACACGTCAAGGCCGCGGGCGAGGGCGGTGACAAACAGCCGGCCGCTGTCCGCGCCGTCCGTATCGCGCGGGCGCCGGGTGGCGGAGCGGGCCGCCGGCTTGCGCCCTGCCGCGGCGGCGCGCGCCCCGGTGGTCTCCGCTCCGTCGTCGGTCGCTGGCGCGGCGTCGGCGGCGGAAGGGACGGGGGACTGGTTGGCGTCGGACATGACAGCGCTCCGGCGTCAGGGCGCGGGCCAGGCGAAAACGGAGCGCGGCGCCGCAAAATCAGGAACATCGCGCGGACGGGTTGCCCGCTCGCAGCACGCTCTAACTGGCTGCGCGCAATTCTGCAAAAACCATTTTCGCAGATTGCGGGACGCGGAGCCCTATGACAAGTTGCCAGCGACAGCCTTTTGGCCCGGAGCAAAATGCACGCCCGCTGAAGCGGAAATTTTCTCCAAGTTACTGAAATAATGCGTTTTATGCGTGCGCGGCGTCGCCTGTTTCGCATGAAAACGCGCCGGTCCAACCAGAAACGAGACAAGGAAACGCAGATGGCCATTGACCCGGATCACCTCCTGAACTGGCCGTTCAAGGATCTGGAGCACACCTACACCGAGCGCGATACGATCCTGTACGCCCTCGGCCTCGGCGTCGGCTCCGACCCGCTGGACGAGAGCCAGCTCCGCTTTGTTTATGAGGACGGTCTGCGGGCGCTGCCCACCATGGCGGTGGTGCTGGGCTATCCGGGTTTCTGGCTGAAGGATCCGGGCACGGGCGTCGACTGGACGAAGGTGCTGCACGGCGAGCAGGGGCTGCAGGTGTTCAGGCCGCTGCCGGCCTCCGGCACGGTCATCGGCCGCACCCGCGTCACCGATATTATCGACAAGGGCCCGGGCAAGGGCGCGATCCTGTATTCCGATCGCGACATCATCGACAAGGCCACCGGCGAACTGCTGTGCCGCGTCACCGGCTCCAGCTTCCTGCGCGGCGATGGCGGCTTTGGCGGCAAGTCCGGCCCGACGCCAACCCCGCACCAGATTCCCGATCGCGCCCCGGACATCACCCTGGCCCTGCCCACCCTGCCGCAGGCGGCGCTGATCTATCGCCTCTCCGGCGACTACAACCCGCTGCACGCCGATCCGAAGGTGGCGACGGGCGCCGGCTTCAAGGCCCCGATCCTGCACGGCCTGTGCACCTATGGCGTCGTTGGTCGGGCGCTGCTCCAGGCGGTGGGCAATTCCAATCCGGATTCCCTGCGCCGCATGGACGTGCGCTTCACCTCGCCGGTCTATCCAGGCGAAACCATCGTCACCGAGATCTGGCGCGGCGACAACGGCGCCGTCTCGTTCCGCGCCCGCGTGCAGGAGCGCGATGTGGTGGTGATCAACAACGGCTACGCCGAGCTGGCCTGAGGCGTCTGGCGGGCGGGCGCGCGCTGGTCAGGCGGGCGCCCAACCCGTCTTGCACGCGCCTGCTGCGGGCATTCGCCGCTTCACGTCCGGGGCGCGCCGCCCTGCGGATGCGCCGCCCGCGTGGATGGCCAGGACAAGCCCGGCCATGACGGCGGCTGGCGCCAGGCCGGTCCCGCAGCCGTTCCCGGCTCCATTCCTGCGCCCCTCAGCCGTCCACGCCCCATGGCGGCGAAGGAATGTCCATGTGCGCGGCGCGCAGCGCCGACGACCAGCGTTCGCTCAGATTACGAAAGTACGGGTCGCCATTCTCAATGCGCCGGTTGACGGTGATCGCCAGCGCGTCGCGCGGGATCACGGCGATGTCGAGCGGCAGGCCGACGCCGAGGTTGGAGCGCAGGGTCGAGTCCATGGACAGCAGGCCCAGCTTGACGGCGTCGTTGAGCGTCGTCTCCCACTGCACCGAGCGGTCGAGGATCGGCTTGCCGTATTTGTGCTCGCCGATCTGGAGGAACGGACTGTCGCGGCCACATTCAATGAAGTTGCCGGCGGCGTAGATCATGTACATGCGCATTTCGCGGCCGGCGATCTGGCCGGCGAGCAGGAAGGCGACGTCGAAGGGCAGGCCGGCGTCCTCCAGCGCCTCGCCCAGCTGCTTGCGCATCTGCCGCACGGCGAAGCCCACCAGTTGCGCCGCCCGGAACATGCTCGGCATGTCCTCGATGCGCTCGGTTTCGCCGGTTTCCGGGTTGACCAGGCCCTCGGAAACCATGGCGATCACCGACTGGGAGATCGACAGATTGCCGGCGCAGGCGATGGCGATGGCCCGCTCGCCCTTTGTTCCGAACAGATGCAGCTTGCGGAACGTCGACACATTGTCGATGCCGGCGTTGGTGCGCGTGTCGGCGATCATCACGACGCCACTCTGGACAAGCAGTCCGACGCAATAGGTCATCGGGGACTCTCCGGCTGGCCCAACCCGCGCCGGAAGGCGGGTTCCCGGCAGGCAAATTCAGGGTTGGGTCCGCCGCGAGGCCTGCGGGACGGCGCGCGCCGCGTCAAGACTTTCCGCGTCGCTGCCGGCGCGCCCGCGCCAATCGGCGCGGCGCCGTGACAATCCGGTCATCTGGGGCGCCGGCCGGGCGGCTGCGCCCGGCTGGACCCAGGGCCGGTCCAGCCAGGGGCCTGGGCGCGGTGAGATCGAAAGAACATGCGCGTTGTGGCGTGTCTGTCCGTTTTCTGGGCCGGATGCCGGTTGCGAATGATGCTATGTGCCCTGTGGGACGCCGTGATTCCACGGCGCGCTGACGTCATGAGGCGCAACACATGAAACGGCCCACCGTCCTGCTGATCGCCACCGGCGGCACGATCGCCATGACCCCGCGCGCCGATGGCGCCGGCGTCGCGCCGACCCTTGACGCCGCTGATCTGGCCGCCGCCGTTCCTGGTCTCATGGCTGCGTCAGTGGCGGTCATTCCCGTCGCCCTGGCCCGCAAGCCGTCAGCTTCGCTGACCCTGGCGGACCTCACCGCCGTGGCCACGCTGACGCGCGAGCATCTGGCCGGCGACGTCGATGGCGTGGTGATCGCCCAGGGCACCGACACCCTCGAGGAGACGGCCTTCGTTCTCAGCCTGCTGCTCCCCGCCGGCAAGCCGGTGGTGGTGACTGGCGCCATGCGCGCCCCCGCCTCGGCGGGCGCGGACGGCCCGGCCAACCTGCTGGCGGCCGTCACCGTCGCGGCGGCGCCGGCGGTCCATGGTCTTGGCCCGGTGGTGGTGTTGAACGATGAAATTCACGCCGCCCAGCTGGTGCAGAAAGGGCATACGGCGTTGACCTCCGCCTTCATTTCCCCCGGTTTCGGCCCCCTTGGCCTTGTCGCCGAGGGTCGGGCCCGCATCCTGCTGCGCCCGGTCGCGTCGCCGGCCCTCGCCGGATTGCTGGGACGCGCGCCGGACGAGCTGTTGGCGGCCCTGTCGGAGGAGGCGCCCCTGCCAGCGGTGGCCCTGCTGCGCATTGGCCTCGGTGACGACGGCCGGCTGCTGGCGGCGGCGCCGGAGCTTGGTTTCGCCGGCGTGGTGATTGAGGGCGCAGGGGCCGGCCATGTGCCGGAGCCGCTCGCCGACATGGTGTCCCGGGTCGCCGCCCGCATGCCGGTGATTCTCGGCTCGCGGGTCAGCGCCGGGCCGGCGTTCAGCAATACCTACGGCTATCCCGGTTCGGAGATTGATCTGTTGCAACGCGGCGCCATCGGCGCCGGCATGCTCTCCGGCCTGAAGGCGCGGCTGCTGCTGCAACTGCTGTTGCGCGCCGGGGCGGACGGGAAACGAATCAGGTCGGTCTTCGCCGCCTTTGGCGGATAGCCGCCGGATGAATGCGGGCGCTTGCCCGCCAGCGCGCGCCCTGCCAGGCTCCGGCCCGCGCCAGCGCGCGGCAGGTAAACGTGCGGGCAAAGCAAACGTGTAAAACGGGGAGCGCCATGAAACTTGTGCGGTTTGGAGAGCCAGGCGCCGAAAGGCCAGGCCTGCTGGATAGCGAAGGCAGGGTTCGCGACCTGTCGGGCGTCATCGCCGACATCAATGGCGCCGCCCTCGATCCGGAGACCCTCGACCGCCTGCGGGCGCTTGACGCCGACGCCCTGCCGTTGGCGCCGGACGGCGCGCGCCTTGGCCCCTGCGTCGGCGGCGTTGGTCATTTCATCGCCGTTGGCCTCAACTACGCCGATCACGCCGCCGAAGCCGGCCTGACGCCGCCGGCGGAGCCGATCCTGTTCAGCAAGGCGCCGACCTGCATCATCGGCCCCCATGACGATGTGCTGATTCCGCCGGGCTCGACCAGAACCGATTGGGAGGTGGAGCTGGCCGTGGTGATTGGCTCCCCGTGCTCCCGCGTCAGCGAGGCGGCGGCGCTGGACCATGTGGCCGGCTACTGCCTGTGCAACGACATCTCCGAGCGCGCCTGGCAGAACGAGCGCGGCGGCACGTGGATGAAGGGCAAGGGCGCGCCGACGTTCGGCCCCCTCGGCCCCTGGCTGGCGACGCGCGAGGAACTGGGCGACGCCAATGGCCGCGCCATGTGGCTCGATCTCAACGGCGAACGCATGCAGACCGGCAATACGGAAAACATGATTTTCCGCGTTCCGTTCATCGTCTCCTACATTTCGCAGTTCATGGACCTGCGCCCCGGCGACGTGATCGCCACCGGCACGCCGCCCGGCGTCGGCATGGGCCGCAAGCCGCCGCTGTTCCTGAAGGCCGGCGACCGGATGACCCTGGGCATCGACGGCCTCGGCGTGCAGGACCTGAACGTGCGCGACGCCTCCCGCCAGGCTGCGGCCTGATCCGCTGGTCTGCGCTGATCGCATGGCGGGGCCGGCTGCGCCGCCATGCGACATTGACAGTAAATTGGAGGGTTTCTAGGATTCCATCCATGAGCGGTGGCCAGGGCAGGAGATTTTCCGGGGCCGGATAGATCGCGACAGTCTGGTCAGGAACGTTCCGCCATGCAGGCCGCCCCAGAAAAAGGGTGGAAGCCTATGGCCACGGACGCCTCCGTTGTTACGTCACCTGTCGCCGGCAGCGGCGCGCCGCTGGAAAAAGTCACGCTCAACGACAAATATCTGCTGCCGTCGGGCCGGATTTATCTGTCCGGCATCCAGGCGCTGGTGCGCCTGCCGATGATGCAGCGCCAGCGGGACCTGGCCAATGGCCTGAACACCGCCGGCTTCATCTCCGGTTATCGCGGCTCGCCGCTCGGCGTCTACGACAACGCCCTCTGGCAGGCGAAAAAGCTGCTTGAGGCGGAGAACATCACCTTCCAGTCCGGCCTGAACGAGGACCTCGCCGCCACGGCGGTCTGGGGCAGCCAGCAGGTCGGCCTGTTTCCCGGCGCCAAATTCGACGGCGTGTTCGGCGTCTGGTACGGCAAGGGCCCCGGCGTCGACCGCTCGATGGACGCGCTGAAGCACGCCAACTCCGCCGGCACATCGAAATATGGCGGCGTGCTCGCCATCGCCGGCGATGATCATGGCTGCCAGTCGTCGACGCTCGCCCACCAGAGCGAGCAGGTCTACATGGCGGCGATGATGCCGATCCTCAATCCGGCCAATGTGCAGGAATATCTGGATTTCGGCCTGCGCGGCTATGCGCTCTCCCGCTACAGCGGCTGCTGGGTCGGCTTCAAGGCGATTTCCGAGGCGGTGGAAAGCTCCGCGTCGGTCTGGGTTGATCCCGACCGCATCCGCATCATCACCCCTACGGATTTCGAGATGCCGCCCGGCGGCCTCAATATCCGCTGGCCGGATCCGCCGCTGGAGGCCGAGGCGCGCCTGCACGGGCCGCGCATGGAGGCGGTGGCCGCCTTCGCCCGCGCCAACCCCTTTGACGAAATGGTCCTCGACAGCCGTGACGCCGGCGTGCCGGGCCGGCTTGGCCTGATGACCACCGGCAAGGCGCATCTCGACGCCCGCCAGGCCCTGGCCGACCTCGGCATCTCCGATGACCAGGCCCGCGCCCTTGGCATCCGCATCTACAAGGTTGGTCTGACCTGGCCGCTGGAGCGGGAAGGGGCGCTGCGCTTCGCCGAAGGGTTGCAGGACGTGCTGGTGATCGAGGAGAAGCGCGGCTTCATCGAAGACCAGCTCATCCGTTACCTGTACAACATGGACGCCGCCCATCGTCCAATGGTCGTCGGCAAGCGCGACGAGAGCGGCGCCATGCTGCTGCCGAGCGAGGGCGAGTTCAATCCAACCCTTGTGGCCCGCGCCATTGTCTCGCGCCTGCGTCGCATGGGCCACAAGGACCCGGCGCTCGACCAGCGCCTGGCGCGCCTGGCCTCCTTCGAGCAGATGGGCGCGACCCCGGCCACCAAAATGGCCCGCACGCCGTTCTTCTGTTCGGGTTGCCCGCACAACACCTCGACCAATGTGCCGGAAGGCTCGCGCGCCATGGCCGGCATCGGTTGCCACGGCATGGCCTCCTACATTCCGGCCCGGCGCACCGCCACCATCACCCACATGGGGGCGGAGGGGACCAACTGGATCGGCCAGGCGCCGTTCACCGCCGAGCCGCACATCTTCCAGAACCTCGGCGACGGCACCTATACCCATTCCGGTATTCTCGCCATCCGCGCCGCGGTCGCCGCCGGCGTCAACATCACCTACAAGATTCTCTACAACGACGCCGTCGCCATGACCGGCGGCCAGCATGCGGAAGGCGGTTATTCGGTTGGCGAGATCGCCGCCCAGGTGGCGGCCGAGCGGATCGCGCGCCTGGTGGTGGTGTCGGACGAGCCGGACAAATATCCGCCCAACGGCTACTTCCCTGCCGGCACGAAAACCTTCCATCGCGACCAGCTTGATCACGTGCAGCGCGAATTGCGCGAAACCGAAGGCGTGACCGTGCTGATTTACGACCAGACCTGCGCCGCCGAAAAACGCCGTCGCCGCAAGCGCGGCCTGATGCCGGACCCGCAAAAACGTGTTTTCATCAACGATCTGGTCTGCGAAGGCTGCGGCGACTGCTCGGTGAAATCCAACTGCGTCTCGGTGAAGCCGCTGGAAACCGAATTTGGCCGCAAACGGCAGATCGACCAGTCCAACTGCAACAAGGATTATTCCTGCGTCAACGGCTTCTGCCCCAGCTTCGTCACCGTCCATGGCGGCTCCCTGCGCAAGCTGACGAAAACCGGCGCGAAAACCAGCGCGACCGATGATCCGTTCGCGACCCTGCCGCCGCCCCGGCAGAAGCCCCTGGGCGAGCCCTACGGCATCCTCATCACCGGCATCGGCGGCACCGGCGTCATCACTGTCGGCGCGTTGCTCGGCATGGCGGCGCACCTGGAGGGCAAGGGCTGCACCGTGCTGGATTTCACCGGCCTGTCGCAGAAGAACGGCGCGGTGATGAGCCACGTGCGTCTGGCGCCGAAGCCGGAGGACCTGGCGGCGGTGCGCATCGCGCCCGGCGGCGCCGACCTGGTGCTGGGCTGCGACATGGTGGTGGCGGCCAGCCCCACCGCCCTGTCGCGGATGGAGACCGGCGTCACCCGCGCCGTGGTCAACGACTATCTCCAGCCAACCGCCGGCTTCGTCATCAATCCGGACGTGGATTTCGAGCACGCCCAGATGAAGCGGGCGCTGCGCCAGGCCATCGGCGAGAAGGGCATTGATCTCGTCAAGGCCAGCGATCTCGCCACCGCCCTGATGGGCGACGCCATCGCCACCAATCTGTTCATGCTGGGCTACGCCTTCCAGCGCGGTCTGTTGCCCCTGTCGCTGGAGTCGATTGAAAAGGCGGTGGAGCTGAACGGCGCCGCCGTCGACATGAACCTGCGCGCCTTCGCCTGGGGGCGGCTCGCCGCCCATGACCCGGACGCGGTGGAGCGCATCGCCCGGCCGTTGCTGGCGCCGCCGGCGCCCGAGGCGCCAGACCTCGACGCGGTGATCGAACGGCGCGTCCGGTTCCTCACCGCATACCAGAACGCCGCCTGGGCCGCCCGTTACCGGGCCCTCGTCAACGAAACGCGCGCCGTTGAGCAGGCCCGCGTTCCCGGTCGGCAGACGCTGACCGACGCCGTGGCCCGCAACCTGTTCAGGCTGATGTCCTACAAGGACGAATACGAGGTGGCGCGCCTGTACACGGACGGGACCTTCCAGGAGAAGCTCGGCAAGCAGTTCGATGGCGACTATCGCCTGCGCTTCCATCTGGCCCCGCCGCTGATCGCGCCGCGTGACCCGGAAACCGGCGAACTGAAAAAGCGCGAGTTCGGCCCCTGGGTCCTGCCGGTGCTGCGCCTGCTGGCGCGGATGAAGGGGTTGCGCGGCGGCGCGCTCGATATCTTTGGTTACAGCCACGAGCGCCGCACCGAGCGCCAGCTCATCACCGACTATGAGACGATGTTGCGCGAGGTGCTGCGCGACCTGTCGCCGGCCAATCACGGCGTCGCTGTCGATCTGGCCGCCATACCGGAGCAGATCCGCGGCTTCGGCCATATCAAGGAGCGCAACCTCAAGGCCGCGAAAACCAACGAGGCCATGCTGCGCGCCGCTTTCGCCAACCCGCCGCCGCCGGTGGCCCAGGCGGCCGAATAACCGCCGTTTTCATCGCCATCTGCCCATCGCAAGGTAAAGCCGGCGCGCCACCGCGCCGGCTTTACCTTGTGTACGTCTCTGGAACCTTGAAGCAGATGGAGCGTTGTTTTCAGACAGAACGCCAGTCGCGCGGCATTGCGTGACGCCAGTGTGAGGACACGTTCATGTTTGGCTGGGCCATTACTTTTCTGATCATCGCTCTTATCGCCGCTGTTCTCGGATTCGGCGGCATTGCCGGCACCGCTGTCGGGATCGCCAAGCTGATTTTCCTTGTGGCGTTGGTGCTCTTCGCCATTTCCGCCGTGGCGGGCATCGTGCGAGGTCGCACCCCCGGCGTCTGAAGAATGGCGGGCCGCCTTTGGGGGCGCCGCGCCACGGCCCCTGTCGGTCTGGTGACCGGGACTGGTCAGCCGGACCGGCGGGACCTTTCAGACCGGGCTGCGACGACGCCGCGGCCCCATTTCCGCCCCGGCGGCGCCTCGGTCCGGTATCCCGTTTCAGCCTCGTTGTTTCCGGGTTGGGGTTATGCCTGATCCGGCGGCGGGTGATCTTCCACATGCACCGGAACGCTGATCGCCAGCACCACGCGCGGCGGGGAGCCGGCGTGGCCCGGGGCCGCCGTCGCCGGACGGTCGCCAGGCCCGGCGGCGCCAGGTCCGGCGGCGCCAGACCCGGCGGCGCCAGACCCGGCGGCGTCAAGCTCGGCGGCGTCAAGTTCGCGGGCGTCGATCTGGCTGATGAAAGCCTGTTGCAGGCGGCGGGACATCAGCAGCCCCTGGCGGGACGGCGTCACATCACTGTCCCGAAGGGCGAAAATCACCAGGCGCACGTCCCGGCCTTCGGGCGTAAAGACAAGCCGCGCCTGGCTGACGCCGGGCTTGCCGCCCGCCAGCAATGGCCAGATCGCCTCCACGAGCAGCAGCGCCAGCGGGATAGCCCGATCCAGTTCCAGATACTGCTCGGCGTATTGCGCGTCGGGCGTGAAGTCCGCCACGACGCCCGCAGGCGTCCCCGCCGCCTGCTGCACATACATCAGCACCTCGTGCACCAGCGGCGTCAGCGGCGCCAGCCTGATGTCGCCATGGGCCAGCGCCAGCTTGTAAGCGGACGCCATGGCGTGAACCCTGCATTCGGCCAGGGCAAGCGCCTCATGGGTTTCTCCGCTTTTCTGCCGCTTGGTCAGGTTCAGAAAGCTGGCGATCACCTGGAAGTTGTTCTTGACGCGATGGTGAAGCTCCCGCAGCAGCGCGCTGCGCTGGTTGGCCACGGTGGCCAGTTCCCGCGTCCTGGCCCCAAGCACCTCGGCCATCTGGTCAAACGCCGTGGCGTATTGCTGGAGCTCCAGCGGCGCGCTGTTGGGAAGTTTCGCGCGCACGTTGAAGTCGCCGTATGACAGCCGTTGCGCTGTCCTGCCAAGGCGCCGCATCCACTGCAGGAACAGACGGTCGATGGCGAGCCACGCCACGGCCATGACAATGGCGAAGATCAGCAGCGGAACGGCGAGGCCGACAACCAGCTGCTGTTCGGGCTGGCCGAAATCCGGCTTCTCCTTCGCCGAGAAGATGCGCGCCACACCGGGCTCGATGGGAATGGATATATAGGTGTAGGTATCGCCGTCTCGTCCATTGCCTGTCACCAGCTCATGGCGGGAGGCGAGGAACAGCTTCTCCTTCGCCGGTAGCCACCCGGCGCCTTCCTGGTCGCCGCTGTGGGCGATGATGTGGAACCTGTCGTCCAGCACCGCGAAGGGGCTGGCGCGCCCCTGAGGCGTTCGCTCCAGCAATTCGCGCATGAACGCCCGGGAGACGACGGAGAGCAGGGTTTCAGGCCCGTCCAGCGTCGACGCCACCCCCAGGTGGAACGGCGGCGTCCTGCTGGCGAGGATGGTTTCCCGGCGCCTGCTCGCCGGCTGGCCGGATGGTGGCCCTCTGGGGACGGCGGGGGCGACCGCCGCCAGGTCAAAGCCGTCCAGCGCCGCCTGGTCCCCGGCGTAGCAGACCAGCCGGCCGTTGCGAAAGAACCCGTAGGCGGCAACTTCCCGGTTGACCTTGCGATAATGGGGCAGGGACGCACAGAATCGTTCGTCCCCAGCATGCGTGGCGGAGGCCAGCAGGGTGGTCGCGACGATGTCGGCGCTATTGAGGGCGCCGCGGATGAGGCTGGCGATATTGAGGGCGGCCTGGCGCTGGGAGGCGTCCACGGTCGCGCTGACGCTGCGATAGAGGTGCCAGGTCAGGCCGGCGGCCAGGACCACGGCAGGCAGCACCGCCAACCCGAACAGGGTCAGTAACCGGGAACGTATGCTGGCCGCCCGCAGCATCCTGTCTCCGTTACGCCGTTCCCAGGCGAAGTGACCGTTGCTTCGCGGGGGGAAAAATCATCAGGGGGAAGGACGCCATATGCCGGTGACTGCCTTCCTTCCGGCAGACCGTCCTCAAGGTGCGCGGGGTAGCGGCCGCGTTTTCAGGCTGAAACATTCTGGACTCCCCGGACTCCGCGCCGCCCCGGCGCGCCTCGCGGCTTTCAGCAAGGGTGGACGCATTCTGGTTAAGAAAACGCCAGCCCGGGATGGTGCGGGCAGCTGCGGCTCCCCGTCCTGAAACGCACGCCGATCCTGGCCCGCGCTGCCGCCAGAACCGCTTTGGCTTAAGGCCCGGGCCGGTCAGCCCTCTTTGCTCAGTCGGCTTTGGCGCCGCCTGCGTCCGCGCCGGCCAGCGCGGCGTAGGAGTCCGCATCCGGCCCGAAATCCGCTCCCGAGGTAACCGAGAGCATTTCGCCAAGGCGCGCCCGCGCGCGATTGATCCGGCTTTTGATGGTTCCGAGGGCGCAGCCGCAGATTTCAGCAGCCTCCTCATAGGAAAAACCGGAAGCGCCCACCAGAATCAGCGCCTCGCGCTGGTCATCCGGCAACTGGGCGAGGGCGCGGCGGAAATCCTCCAGGTCCATGTGGCCATGCTGCGGCGCGTGAACGGCGAGCCGGCTGGCGTGGGCGCCGTCATCCTCCACCTCGCGCGATCGCTTGCGGAAATCGGAATAGAAGGTGTTGCGCAAGATGGTGAACAGCCAGGCCCGGATGTTGGTGCCCTCCGTATAGCCGTTCATGTTGGTCCATGCCTTGACCACGGTGTCCTGGACCAGATCGTCGGCGCGCTCCACGTTGCCGGTGATGGAGATGGCGAACGCGCGCAGGCTCTGCAGCTCGGCCAGCAGCGCATCCTTGAAACGATCCGGGTCCGTCACGATTCCTGTTCCTTGCCGGGAGCCGGGGCAGTGGGGTGGCTATCGAGGCTTGAGAGCAGGGAGAGAAACCGGTCAGGCACGGGCAGGCGCACCACTTCGTCGTAAACGGCGCGCAGTTGCGACCCGATGGCCTGCTGCACCACGTCGTCGCCCGCTGGCGAAGGGGCGCCTTCGGGTTGCCTCGCTTCCTGGCGTGCGGCGCGCGCGTCTACCACAGTCGCTGGCTTGTGTCGGTCCATACTGGCGGCTTTCTTCAGACAAAACGTAACGTCGGGGAATTGGGGCGGGATCGCGAGCGGGGACGATGAGGCAATGATTGATGACGGCCTTCAGATTATCAATATCCGGAACGGGATAATGAACATGGTGATGTTCTGCCCGATCCCTGTCATCGACAATACCGCCAAACGGCCAATTTCCTGGCGTGGAAAATGAAAATGTACAGGTCCAATGCTTGAGGCGCCGCTTGCGTCCGGCGCTCCCTTCGCCGCGCGGGCGTTGCCGCTGGCGCCCCAGCCTGTATGGCGTCAGCTTTTCCATGGGAGAAGGCCGGGGCGCCCCGGCAAAGCCGCGCCGGCCGCCGGCCCCTGCGGTGACGTAACCCCTTGCGGGTCCATGGCGATGTTTCCCCCTGTCGGTTGATTGCGCTGTCGGGCTCCATGCAAACCGGGAGCAATCAGATTCTGAACGCGCGGAAGATGTTCTGGTTCCGCAAAAAATGTGGAACTATTGTTGGCCCTGGTGGTTACCGTTTTACCAAACATCGTCGTTGACCGTTATAGCGCTGGCCGGCGGCCCCCCCACTCCGTGGAGCCCTCCATGTCACTTTCGCAAGAGATTGCGCCCCACCTTCCATATCTCAGACGATTTGCGCGCGCCCTGACCGGATCCCAGACGGCGGGAGACGCCTATGTCGTGGCCGCCCTTGAAGCGATTGTCGCGGATCCTTCCGTGCTGCCGGCCGAGGCCCGGCTTCGTCCGGCGCTGTATCATGTGTTTCTCAAAATCTGGTCGTCGATTGGCCCCGGTCTTGAGACCGGCGGGGAACTCGCCGGAGCCTCCGTGGCCGAGCAGCGGGTGACGGCGCTGACGCCGCGCCCGCGCCAGGCGTTCCTGCTGCGCACGGTGGAGGGCTTCGCCCTTGAGGACGTCGCTGACATTCTCGACGTGACGGTCGACGAGGCGGCGGAGCTGGTGGCCGAGGCGGGCCGGGAGATCGCCGCGCAGGTCGCCACAGACGTTCTGGTGATCGAGGACGAGCCGATCATCGCCATGGACCTGGAAAGCCTGGTCGAGGACATGGGCCACCGGGTTGTCGGCGTCGCGCGCACCCACAAGGAAGCGGTGGAGCAGGCGCTCAGGCGCCGCCCAGGCCTGGTGCTGGCGGATATCCAGCTGGCCGACGGCAGCTCCGGGCTCGATGCGGTCAACGAAATGATCGCCAGCATGGCCGTGCCGGTGGTGTTCATCACCGCTTACCCGGAGCGGCTGCTGACCGGGGAGCGCCCGGAGCCCGCCTTCCTGATCACCAAACCGTTCCATATCGACACGGTGCGGGCGGCGATTTCGCAGGCGCTGTTCTTTGACCGGCGCGCCGGTCAACGGCCGGCCGCCTGAAGGCCTTCCCGACGCCTGCCGCCCGAATGGACGCGACCCGGGGGAAACCCCGGGTTTTCCGTTTCGTCGCTTACCGTCGTTCCTGGCCTTGTCCGGCCGCCCCGGGAAAATCCCGATGCGCCGCGACTGGCCGGCGCGCCGCCTGCGTCAGATGCGCGTCACGGGCGCGCGCATCAACCGTCTTCGCCCCGGCTGGCGCCGACCATCAGGCCAACGAGGAAACCCACGCCCGCTGCGATGGCGATGGATGTCGTGGGGTTTTGCTGCACCACCGCGCGGGCTTCCCGAACGCCGCCGCTGGCCTGGTCCAGCCAGTAACGCCCCTGGTCCATCGCCGTGTCCGTCGCCCTGGAAACCGAATCGCCATCCGGCAGGCTGGCGCGCAACTGGGCGACGTTGCTGCGCAGCCTGTCGCCAGTGAGACCGGCGATGCCGGAAACCCGGTGGGCGATGGAGGCGATCTCGGTGCGGATGGCCTCCAGTTCGTCAGCCACGTCTTTCTTCTTGCTGCTTCCCAGCCAGGAACTCATGACGTTCTCCTCTGTCAGTTCGACGCGCCGCAGCTGGCGCGCCCGCCCAGTCACGACAGGGCGGCTTCAGGGAAAAAACGTTCGCATGGCGTGAATGTTCCGGCTTTTGCCGTCGCAGCGGCCTCCGGCCCCGTGATCAGGGGGAGGGGCGGGTCAGGGGCGCCGTCACCCCAGCCGGGCGCTCCAGCCATGGCGGCGTCGGCAGGCCCTTTCCGCGCAGGAAGGCCGGATTGAACAACTTGGACTGGTAGCGCGTCCCGTAGTCGGCAAGGATGGTCACGATGGTGTGCCCGGGGCCAAGTTCCTTCGCCAGGCGGATGGCGCCGGCGACATTGATGCCGGACGAGCCGCCGAGGCACAGGCCTTCATGTTCCAGCAGGTCGAAGATGATCGGCAGCGCCTCTTCGTCCGGGATCTGGTAGGCGGTGTCGATCGGCGCGCCTTCCAGGTTGGCGGTGATGCGGCCCTGGCCGATGCCCTCGGTGATGGAGGAGCCGGACGCCTTCAGTTCGCCGTGCACGTAATATTCATACAGCGCCGCGCCCATGGGGTCGGCCAGGGCAATGCGCACATTGGGGTTGCGCTCCTTCAGGGCGATGGCGATGCCCGCCAGCGTGCCGCCGCTGCCGACGGCGCAGGTGAAGCCGTCGATTTTGCCGCCGGTCTGCTCCCAGATTTCAGGCCCGGTGCCTTGAATATGGGCGACGCGGTTGGCCACATTGTCGAACTGGTTGGCCCAGATGGCGCCGTTGGGCTCGCTGGCGGCCAGTTGCTCCGCCAGGCGGCCGGACAGTTTCACGTAATTGTCAGGATTGGAATAAGGAACCGCGGGCACCTGCACCAGCTCGGCGCCAAGCAGGGTGAGGGCGTCTTTCTTTTCCTGCGCCTGGGTCTCCGGAATCACGATGACGCTGCGGTATCCAAGGGCATTGCCGACCATGGCGAGGCCGATGCCGGTGTTGCCCGCCGTGCCCTCGACAATGACGCCGCCCGGCTTCAGCAGGCCCCGGGCTTCGGCGTCGCGCACGATATAAAGCGCCGCCCGGTCCTTGACGGACTGCCCCGGATTCATGAACTCTGCCTTGCCATAAATATCGCAGCCAGTGAGCTCCGATGCGCGACGCAGCCGGATGAGGGGCGTATCGCCGATGGCGTCCAGCACGCTGTCAAAGCGCTTCATAACGCGTTTCCTGAAATTGACGCCGCCTGGCCCGTGATTTGCCTGTTTTTGCGTGCCGGCCCGGACGGAGAGGATTGCCGATGCTGATGCTGGCGACTTTAGGCGCCGCGCGCGTCCGGTTCAACGGCGAACTGCCGGATGGCGCGGGGATTGGATATTTGAACGAGAATTATATGTAAAATATATAAATTCACATATTCTGTGTTGCAATTCTGAAAAGGTTCGCGATTATACGTGAAAATTTCAGGAGGCTGACATGGCCGGTCGGGACAGTGATTTCGTGGGTTCGCAGGGCAGGGAGACGTCTGCGTCGGTCCGCGCCGGCAAGGCGCCGGCGCCTGACAGGGCGCCGCGGCGGCGTCGCGCGGGGGTGAGCCTGGCTGCTCTTGCAGGCGTGGCGGTGTTGGGTCTTTCGGCGGCCGCCAGCCTGGTCGGCAGCTTTCCGCGCCCGGCGCACGCCGCCCAGGCGCTGCTCAATGTATCCTACGACCCCACCCGCGAGCTCTACCGCGACCTGAGCGCCGCTTTCACGGCGGACTGGGAGAAGAAGGGCGGCGGGGCGCTGCAGGTGCGTACCTCGCACGGCGGCTCCGGCGCCCAGGCCCGCACGGTGATCGACGGCGCGCCTGCCGATGTCGTCACCCTCGGCATCCCCTCCGACATCGACGCCATCGCCCGGCTCACCGGCAAGATTCCGGCAGACTGGCGAACGAAACTGCCCAACAACGCGCTGCCCTACACCTCCACGGTGGTCTTCGTTGTCCGCAAGGGCAACCCGAAGAACATCCAGGACTGGAGCGATCTGGTGCGCGAGGACGTGGGCGTCATCACGCCCAACCCCAAAACCTCCGCCGGCGGTCGCTGGAATTTTCTCGGCGCCTGGGGTTACGCCGCTGAAAAATTCGGCAAGGACGACGCGAAGATCCGCGAGTTTGTCGGCGCCCTGTACAGGAACGTCAAATCCCTCGACACCGGCGCGCGCGGCTCCACCATCACCTTCGCCCAGCGCAATTTCGGCGACGTGATGCCGGCCTGGGAGAATGAGGCGCACCTCATCACCGGGGAGTTCGGCAAGGACAGGTTCGATATCGTCATCCCGAAAACCTCGATCCTCGCCGAACCGCCGGTGGCGCTTGTCGCCGGCAATGTGGATCGCAAGGGCACGCGCAAGGAGGCCGAGGCGTTCCTGAAATTCCTCTACACGCCCGAAGCCCAGCGCATCATTGCGAAGCACCATTACCGCCCGTCCGATGTTTCGGCCCTGAAGCCGGAGGAGCGCCCGGCTGACATCAAGCTGTTTCGCATCGAGGATCTGTTGGGCGGCTGGGACGTGATCCAGAAGACCTATTTTGACAATGGCGGGGTGTTCGACCAGCTGACGGCGCGGAAGTAAGCGCCATGAGCGTTGCCGTCGCGGCGCCGCGTCGCCGCCCTTTCATCCGCAAAACAGGCGCGTTGCCGGGGTTTGGCCTTGCCCTTGGCTATGCGCTGAGCTGGCTCGGCTTCATCGTTCTGCTGCCGCTGGCCGCCCTGTTCCTGCGCGCCTCCAGCGCCGGCGTTGAGGGGTTCGCCGTCACCCTGTCCGACCCGCGCGTCCAGCACGCCCTGCTGCTCAGCTTCGGCGTGTCGGCGATCGCCGCGCTTTTCGCCACCCTGGCGGGCGTGATCATCGCCTGGGCGCTCACCCGTTACGACTTTCCGGGCCGCCAGGTGGTCGACGCCATGGTCGATCTGCCGTTCGCATTGCCGACGGCCGTGGCTGGCATCGCCCTTGCGGCGCTGTATGCGCCGGATGGCCTGCTCGGCGCGCCGCTGGCGAAGCTGGGCTGGCAGGTGGTCTACAATCCCATCGGCATCTTCATCGCCCTGGTGTTTATCGGTCTGCCCTATGCGGTGCGCACGGTGCAGCCGCTGATCGCCGAGATCGACCGTGAGCTGGAGGAGGCGGCGGCGACCCTGGGCGCCACCCGCTGGCAGACGGTTTTCCAGGTGCTTGTTCCGCCGCTGGCGCCCGCGGCGCTGACGGGTCTGGCTTTGGCTTTCGCCAGGGGACTTGGCGAATATGGTTCGGTCATCTTCATCGCCGGCAACCTGCCGGGCGTCTCGGAGATCGCGCCGCTGCTGATCGTCATCAAGCTGTCGGAGTTCGATTACACCGGCGCCACGGTCATCGCCGTCATCATGCTGGCCCTGGCTTTCCTGATGCTGCTCGTCATCAATCTCATTCAGGCCTGGAGCCGGCGGAGGATGGGCAATGCCTGATCTGGAACCGCAACGGCAGCGGGTTTACACGCCTGACAGCGTGGTGACGGAAGCGCCCTGGGCGCGGGCCGTCATCATCGCCTTCACCGCGATCTTTCTCGCCCTGTTCCTGCTGCTGCCGCTCGGGCTGATCTTTCGCGAGGCGCTGGCCAAGGGGGTTGGTGATTACTGGCAGGCGCTCACCGACCCGGACGCCGTGTCCGCCATCCGGCTCACCCTGCTGGTGGCGGCCATCGCGGTGCCGCTCAACCTGGTGTTCGGCGTCGCCGCGTCCTGGGCCATCGCCAAGTTCGATTTTCCGGGCAAGAGCTTTCTGATCACCCTGGTCGATCTGCCGTTCTCGGTGTCGCCGGTGGTGGCCGGCCTGGTTTATGTGCTGCTGTTCGGCGCCCAAGGCCTGCTCGGTCCCTGGCTGCAGGAGCACAATATCCAGATCGTCTTTGCATTGCCCGGCATCGTGCTGGCGACGGTGTTCGTCACCTTTCCGTTTGTGGCGCGCGAGCTGATCCCGCTGATGCAGGATCAGGGAACCGCCGATGAGGAGGCGGCCCTGACCCTTGGCGCCAGCGGCCTGCGCGCCTTCCTCACAGTCACGCTGCCCAACATCCGCTGGGCGCTTCTTTACGGCGTGCTGCTCTGCAACGCGCGCGCCATGGGCGAATTCGGCGCCGTGTCGGTGGTCTCCGGTCATATCCGCGGCCTCACCAACACCATGCCCCTGCACGTCGAGATTCTTTACAATGAGTACAATTTTGTCGCAGCCTTCGCTGTCGCCTCGCTTCTTGCGATCCTTGCCCTCGTCACCCTCATTGGAAAGACCGTCCTTGAGTGGCGCTACGGCGAGGCCATCTCCGGGCGTCACTGAAAACGGGCCGGCCGGCGGCCACGAACGGAGCAGGCCAGTGGATATCCGCGTGACCGACCTCGCCAAGGAGTTCGGCGGCGCGCGCGCCCTGCGCGGCGTCAGCCTGCACATCCGCTCGGGCGAGCTGATGGCGCTGCTCGGCCCTTCCGGCTCGGGCAAGACCACCCTGCTGCGGATCATCGCCGGCCTTGAAAGGGCGGAGCGCGGCAGCGTCTTCTTTGGCGAAACCGACGCGACCCGCCTGTCGGTGCAGCAACGCCACGTCGGCTTCGTCTTTCAGCATTACGCCCTGTTCCGGCATATGACGGTGGCGGAGAACATCGCCTATGGCCTGCGGGTGCGCCGCCGCTCCGAACGCCCGTCCCGCGCCGCCATCAGCGCCAGGGTCGAGGAGCTGCTCGCCCTGATGCAGCTCGAGGGCTATGGCGGGCGGCGTCCGGCCCAGCTCTCCGGCGGCCAGAAGCAGCGTGTTGCTTTGGCCAGGGCGCTGGCGGTCGATCCCCGCGTGCTGCTGCTGGACGAGCCGTTCGGCGCGCTCGACGCCAAGGTGCGCAAGGACCTGCGCGCCTGGTTGCGGCGAATTCACACCCAGACCGGCCACACGACGGTGTTCGTCACCCACGACCAGGACGAGGCGCTGGAGCTGGCCGACCGCGTCGCCATTCTCAATCATGGCCGCATCGAGCAGGTGGGCGCGCCAGATGAAATCCACGCCCAACCCGCCTCGGCCTTCGTGGCGTCCTTTGTCGGCGACGCGGCGCGCGTGCCGGTGCGGGTGCGCGGCGGCCAGGTCGTTTTCGGCGAGCAGGTGCTGGAGGCGCCTGGCGCGGCGATGGCCGAGGGCGACGGCTGGCTGTGGCTGCGGCCCTATGACCTGCGCCTGGTGGGGGAAGGCGACGCCGCGGCCGCCGGCGGCCCGGCCGGCCAGCTCGGCGGGGCCATCGTCGGCGTGCGCCGCACCGCCAACGGCCGTCGCGTCGAAGTCCGGCTGCATGGCCTGGACGTGGTGGTTGAGGCCGACGCCCCCGCCGGACTGTCCTGCGGCGAAGGCGAGCAGGTGACGCTGGCCGTTCTTGGGGGACGGGTTTTTCCCGATAACGGCTAGATACTACATTTTATATTTGTTAAATAACTCATTGTTACGTCATTCAGCGTAAAATATTTTGCTATCCCCCTTGTCATGGGGTATTGGCAGGTCCAGATTGAAACCTGTCCAGTGTAGACAGGCGCCGGAGCGCCAGGGGATTGAAGACATGAAGAGGGCGGCCAAGGGGCACGCGTTGCAGGTGGTCACCGCCAATGCGCTCAGGAGCGGCTCGGTGGTGTTCCGCACGATCAGGGGCGACTGGTCCCTGGATATTGCCGACGCAGTTGTCGCTGAGACTTCCGAAGCTGGTGAGGCCCTGCTCGCCGCCGCCATGCGGGACGTGGCGGCCGATGTGGTTGTCGAGGCCTATCTGGTGGACGTGGAGCGTCAGGAAAACGGGCCGCGCCCGCTGCTGCTGCGCGAGCGCATCCGCGCCCTGCGCGGCCCCACCATTACGGAGAACCGCACGTTGCCGCCGGGGCCAGCTGGGGCCCGCCTGCTGGAGGCGGCCTGTTGAGGCGTCTTGCACGCTGACGGCGTTTGCCCGCTGACGCGTCTTGTCGGGACAGCCCGAGGCTCCCGGTGAGGCAGACGCCAGAACCCGGAATTTTGCGACTGGGAGCGCTTCCGTAGCCTGCATTCAGGCCGAAGCGGCGCCAGTCATTCAGGACACGAAGCCATGTACCGTTATGACGAATTCGACCGCCGCTTCGTGACGGGCCGCGTCGAGCAGTTTCGCGACCAGGTGCTGCGCCGGCTTTCCGGCGAACTGACCGAAGACCAGTTCAAGCCGCTGCGGCTGATGAACGGCGTCTATCTCCAGCTGCACGCCTACATGCTGCGCATCGCCATTCCCTATGGCGGGCTCAACGCCGCGCGCCTGCGCAAGCTGGCCGACATCGCCATGAAGTACGATCGCGGCTTCGGGCACTTCACCACGCGCCAGAATTTGCAGTTCCACTGGATTGAACTGAAGGATGTGCCGCAGATCCTCGCCGAGCTCGCCGAGGTCGAGATGCACGCCATCCAGACGTCCGGCAACTGCATCCGCAACGTTTCGGCCGATCATTTCGCCGGCGCCGCCGTCGACGAGATCGCCGATCCGCGCCCTTATGCCGAAATCCTGCGCCAGTGGTCGTCGCTCCACCCGGAGTTCACCTATTTGCCGCGCAAGTTCAAGCTGGCGGTGAGCGGCTCGGCCCATGACCGCGCCGCCATCCAGGTGCACGACATCGGCCTGCAGATCGTCCGCAACGACGCCGGCGAGACCGGCTTCACCGTCTATGTCGGCGGGGGGCTCGGCCGCAGCCCGTTCATCGGCAAAAAGGTGCGTGATTTCCTGCCCGAGGCGGAGCTGCTGAGCTATTGCGAGGCCATCCTGCGCGTTTACAACATGTTTGGCCGCCGCGATAACAAGTACAAGGCGCGCATCAAGATCCTGATCCACGAGGCTGGCGTCGACGAGATCCGCCGCCAGGTGGAGGAGGAGTACGCGCAGATCCGTGACAGCCGCCTGACCCTGCCGAAGGCTGAGCTCGACCGCATCGCCGCCTATTTCGCCGCGCCGCATTTCGACACGCTGCCGGAGCGCTCGCAGGCGCACGAGCAGGCCCTGGCCGGTGATCGCGCCTACGCCGACTGGGTGGAGCGCAACGTCTCGCCGCACCGCCAGCCCGGCTACGCCATCGCCACCATTGCCCTCAAGGCGGTGGGCGAGGTGCCCGGCGACATCTCCGCCGACCAGATGCGCGTGGTCGCCGACATTGCCGAACGTTACGGCCACGATGAGGTGCGCGTCAGCCACGAGCAGAACCTGGTGCTGCCGCACCTGCGCAAGGATGACCTGCCGCAGGTGTTCGCCATCCTGCAGCAGGCGGGGCTGGCCTCGCCGCACGCCGGCCTGATCACCGACATTATTTCCTGCCCGGGCCTCGACTATTGCTCGCTGGCCAACGCCCGGTCGATCCCGGTGGCCCAGCGCATCACCGAGCGTTTCGCTGACCTGAAGCGCCAGCGCGACATTGGCGATCTCAAGCTGAAGATTTCCGGCTGCATCAACGCCTGCGGACATCACCACGTCGGCCACATCGGCATTCTGGGCGTCGACCGCAAGGGCGAGGAATTCTACCAGATCACCCTCGGCGGCTCCGGCGACGAGAACTGCTCCATCGGCGGCATCGTCGGCAAGGGCTTCTCGTCCGATGAGATCGTCGACGCCGTCGAGAAGATTGTCGACACCTATATCGCCTTGCGCGCCAGCCCGTCCGAAAGCTTCCTCGAGGCGTTCCGGCGGGTCGGCGACGCGCCATTCCGTGAGGCGCTCTATGCCGAGGCTGCCTGACCCCGCCGTGGCGGCCACTGCCGCCACGCCCGTTGACGCGGCTTCGCGGACTGAAGAGCTGGTCCGTGAGGCGGCGGCGCTGGACGCCCGCCATGCCGGCGCGACGGCGGAGGAGCTGCTGCGCCTCGCCCTGCGCGAGCGCGTCGCCGGCGACGTGGCGCTGGTCTCCAGCTTTGGCGCGGAATCCGCCGCGCTGCTGCACCTGGCGGCGCAGATCGATCCTGCGTTTCCGTTGATCTTCGTTGACACCCGCCGGCTGTTTCCCGAGACCCTGGCCTATCGCGACCGCCTCGTCGCCATGCTCGGCCTCACTGACGTGCGCAGCGTCGGCCCCGACGATGCGACCGAACAGCGGCTTGATCCGATCGGCGCCCTGTTCGCCCGCGACACGGACGCCTGCTGCGGCTTTCGCAAGGTGGAGCCGCTGGACGCCGCGCTGAAGCCGTTCCGCGCCTGGATCAGCGGTCGCAAGCGCTATCAGGCCAGCAGCCGCCATGACATTCCGGCATTCGAGGCCACGGCCACCCACATCAAGGTCAACCCGCTGGCCTCCTGGTCGATGGCCGACATTGCCCATTACATGCGCGCACACGCGCTGCCGGCTCACCCGCTGGTCGCCCAGGGCTACCCCTCCATCGGCTGCGCGCCCTGCACCTCGCCGGTGGCGGAAGGGGAAGACCCCCGCGCCGGTCGCTGGCGCGGCCAGGACAAGACCGAGTGCGGCATTCACGTGAGCCCGGCGGGAACAATAACAAGGAACAAGGCATGAGCGGACTGGTGAAGAATGGCGCGGTGATCGCCGACGTCTGGAGCCGTCCGGCCGACGACGCGGCGTTGCCGACCGATGCGCCGGTCGTGGTGTCGAAGGCGCGTTTTCTGGCCGAAGCAGGCGATCTGCGCGGCCGCAACGCGCCGCTCGGCCTCAGCCTGCGCGCCGGCGACACCCTCGACGGGCTGGAAGACGACCTGAACCGCTTCGCGCTCATCGCCCTCGATTTCCCCGCCTACACCGACGGCCGCGCCTATTCGCTGGCCCGGCTGCTGCGCGAGCGCCACGGTTACACCGGCGATCTGCGCGCTGAGGGCGACGTGCTGTGGGACCAGATTCCGCTGATGAAGCGCTGTGGCTTCGATGAATTCGCCATTCGCGACGACCGGGTGCTGAACGCCCTGGTCGCGGGCCGCATCCAGGACGTGCCGGTGCACTACCAGCCGGCGGGCCGCGAGGATGTCGAAATCCAGCCGCCGGGGGCCCGCCCGTGGCTGCGGCTGGAGCCCGGCGCGTAACCGGACTGCGCCGGAAAACGGCGCCCGCGCGGGCTCGCCGCGCCTGACGATCGAGGACGCCGCCCGTTGTGGCGTCGCATGTTGAAAAAGGGCGGCGTCCTGCTGTCGGGGCGCCGCGGGAATTCGCTCATGTCCGCTCAGTTGCAAGCTGTGTCACCCGGGATCGCGCAAGCCGCCGCGCCCGCGCGCCAAGATATAACCCCCTCCGGCATCACCCCCTCCGACATCGCGCCCTCCGGCGCTCCGGGCCTGGCCCTGTCGCCGCATCTGGCCCGTCTGGAGGCGGAATCGATCCATATCATCCGCGAGGTCGCGGCCGAATTCGCCAACCCGGTGATGCTGTATTCCATCGGCAAGGATTCGGCGGTGATGCTGCATCTGGCGCGCAAGGCGTTCTTTCCCGGGCCGCTGCCGTTCCCGCTGCTGCACGTGGATACGCGCTGGAAGTTTCGCGAGATGATCGCCTTCCGCGACGCCATCGCCGCCCGCTATGGCCTGGAGCTGCTCACCCACGTCAACCCGGAAGGGGCGGCGCGCGGCATCGACCCGTTCACCTCCGGCTCGGCCCTGCACACCCAGGTGATGAAGACCGAGGGGCTGAAGCAGGCGCTGGAGAAGTGGAAGTTCGACGCGGCCTTCGGCGGCGCCCGCCGCGATGAGGAAAAGAGCCGCGCCAAGGAGCGGATTTTCTCCCACCGCACCAGCGCCCACGCCTGGGAGCCGCGCAACCAGCGCCCCGAGTTGTGGAGCCTGTTCAACACCCGCATCGCCAAAGGCGAATCCATGCGCGTGTTCCCGCTCTCCAACTGGACCGAACTGGACGTCTGGCAATACATCCTCGCCGAGGACATTCCGGTGGTGCCGCTGTATTTCGCCAAAGAGCGGCCGGTGGTGGAGCGCGACGGCGCCCTCATCATGGTGGACGACGAACGCATGCCGCTGCTGCCTGGTGAGAAGCCGCAGATGCGGCTGGTCCGCTTCCGCACCCTCGGCTGCTATCCGCTCACCGGCGCGGTGGAATCCTCCGCCGCGTCGCTGCAGGACATTATCGCCGAACTGATGGCCTCGCGCGCCTCCGAACGCCAGGGCCGCGTCATTGACCAGGACGACCAGGCCTCCATGGAGCGCAAGAAGCGCGAGGGCTATTTCTGATGAGCGCCTCCCACAACGCCGCCGTGAACGTGAGCGACAATCTGGCCAGCCTCGCGCCGTTTCCCCAGAACCGTCCGGCCGATCGCGGCCTGCTGCGCTTTCTCACCTGCGGCTCCGTCGACGACGGCAAGTCCACCCTGATCGGCCGCCTGCTGCATGAGACCAAGTCGATCCTGGAGGATCAGCTTTCGGCGCTGCAGAAAGATTCGCGCCGCCACGGCACCACCGGCGAGGACCTTGATCTGGCGCTGCTGGTCGATGGCCTGGAAGCCGAGCGCGAGCAGGGCATCACCATCGACGTGGCCTACCGCTTCTTCGCCACGCCACGCCGCTCGTTCATCGTCGCCGATACCCCTGGTCACGAGCAGTACACCCGCAACATGGCCACCGGCGCCTCCAATTCGGATCTGGCCATCCTGCTGGTGGACGCCCGCAAGGGCCTGCTGACCCAGACGCGCCGCCATGCGGTGATCGCCTCGCTGCTCGGCGTCCGCCACGTGGTGCTGGCGGTGAACAAGATCGACCTCGTCGGCTTCGACCAGGACGTATTTGACCGCATCGTCGCTGATTTCCAGGCTTTCTCCGCGCCGCTTGGCTTCGTCGACGTCACGGCGATCCCGCTGTCGGCGCGCTTCGGCGACAACGTCGCCGCGCCGAGCCCGGCCATGCCCTGGTATGACGGCCCGACCCTGGTGGAGCATCTGGAAACCGTCGAGGTCGACGCCGACCGCAGCGCCGCGCCGTTCCGCATGCCGGTGCAGTGGGTCAACCGGCCCAATCTGGATTTTCGCGGGTTTTCCGGCACGATCGCCAGCGGCCGCATTGGCGTCGGCGACGAGGTGATCGTCGCTTCGTCCGGCCATGGCAGCCGGGTGGCGCGCATCGTCACCTTCGACGGCGACCTGACGGAGGCCGCCGCCGGCGACGCGGTGACCATTGTGCTGGCTGACGAGATCGACGCGCCGCGCGGCGAGATGCTGGCGCCGCCGAAGGCGCGGCCGGCGCTGTCCACCCGCTTCATGGCCCGCCTGGTGTGGATGGCCGGGGACGCGCTGAAGCCAGGCCGCAGCTTTCTGCTGAAAACCGGCGCCCGCACCGTGCCGGCCACCGTCACCCGTCTCGCCAGCGCCCTCGACGTTGACCGCTATGAGGACGGCGCCGCCGAGGCCCTGCCGCTGAACGGCATTGGCCTGGTGGAAGTGCAGACCTCAGCCCAGGTCGCCATCGACCCCTATGCGGAAAACCGCGTTACCGGCGCCTTCATTCTCATCGACCGGTTCACCAACGGCACGGTCGCCGCCGGCATGGTCACCGAGCCGCTCGGCGGCCCCAACGTCCATCTGCATGGCTTCGACGTGGACCGCGCCGTGCGCTCGGCCCAGAAGAACCAGCGGCCGCTGGTAGTGTGGTTCACCGGCCTGCCGGGCTCGGGCAAATCGACCATTGCCAATCTGGTCGAGCGCCGCCTGGTCGCCGCCGGGCGCCACACCATGCTGCTCGACGGCGACAGCCTGCGCATCGGCCTCAACTCCGACCTTGGCTTCGACGCGGCCAGCCGCGCCGAGAATATCCGCCGGGCCGGAGAGGTGGCGCGGCTGATGATGGAGGCGGGCTTGGTGGTGCTGTGCGCCTTTGTCTCGCCATTCCGCGCCGACCGCGACCGGCTGCGCGAGGCCGTTGGCGACGATGCTTTCGTGGAAGTGTTCGTTGATACGCCGGTGGATATTTGCGCCGAACGCGACCCCAAGGGGCTGTATGCCCGGGCGAAGGCCGGCGGCATCTCGGACTTCACCGGCATTGGCCAGGATTATGAGGCGCCGCTGGCCGCCGAAATCACCCTGCGCCCCGGCGACGGCGGCGCGGAACGTCTGGCCGACCTGGTGCTGGCGACCATCGAGCCGCGCATCGCCGGCGACGGCCAGACCTCGGAAGATTCCGCCGCCCTCTGAGGCTCACCAGGGCGTGGGCCGGGCTGGCCCGTCAAAAACCGGAAGGCGCCCCCGGGGGGCGCCTTTTGCATTTTGCGCGCGGGCCAGGCCAACGGTCCAAAGCATATCCGGCCCGGTGGATGTGATGTTCGTCGGGCAAACGCGTTGACCCGAAAATCAAAACGAAATCCGCAACCGCGCTCATCTGCTTTTGCTCGCCGGAATGTGCGCATGAGCCGCTTGCTCCAGGGCCATTATTGTTTTCAACTGGGTGGGGCGAGCACACTGCCTGGCGAAGCCGCCGGGCGGCGAGGCGCGCCATGTCGACGTGTTTCGGGCGGGGCAGGCGCTGTTTCGTCTGACTGATGACGTGATCCCAGCGACAGGAGCACCAGATGGGTTTGTTCAGCTTTATCAAGGAAGCCGGCGCGAAGATCTTCGGTTCGGGCGAGGCCCAGGCCGCTGAAGGCGGGCTGACGCCCGAGGTGCTCAGGAAACACGTGACCGACGCAGGCCTCAGCGCCGATGGCGTCGAATTTGCTGTCGACGGCGACAAGGTGACGGTTACCGGCAACGCCCCTACCACCGAAGCGGCCGAAAAAATCGTGCTGACGGTTGGCAACAGCCAGGGCGTGGCCTCCGTCGACAACAAGCTGACGGTGGCGGCGCCCTCGGCCGATTCGCAGACTTATACGGTGCAGAAGGGCGACACCCTCTGGAAAATCGCCGAGCAGTTCTACGGCAAGGGCCACGGCGACAAATACCCGGAGATCGTCAAGGCCAATACGCCGCCCGTGAAGAATCCCGACCTGATCCAGCCTGGCTGGGTGCTGCGCATTCCGCCGCTGTCCTGACCTTCCAGCCGGAGTGGGCCCCGTCCCATACGGCTGCCATGCCCAGCGGGCGGCCCCGACAGGCCGTCCGCATCAATTGTTGGCCATCGCCGGGTTCTGGTCCAGACGCCGCATGTTGGCGCCCGGCGCTCCGAAAAAGCACACCGCCATGAAGGGCCTTGTAGCGGCCGGCGTCTGCGCCTGACGCATGGGCTGCATACTTTGGTTTCGTAAAATGCGTGGTTTTCGTGCTTGAGCGTCGCCCCCGCTCATAGCAGAGTTGGCCCTCGCCTGACGCAGGGGGGCTATTCACGTTTGTTGTGCGTGGAATATCGCCCGCATTTGTCGCCCTCGCGCGTTGGCCCATAAAAAATATGGTGAAATCTCAACGGTCATCGGGCCGGGTTTCACTTTTCCAGATGCGCCGCGTTGCTTGCGGCAGGGGAGTTCAGTCATGTCGGCGTCTACGCCTGAAGTCGTTCATCTCGATCGCGAGACCGTCAAGCGCGGCCTGGCCGATGGCAGCATCCTGCTGGTTGACGTGCGCGAGCCGGATGAGTTCGAAGCGGGGCATATCCCCGGCGCAGTGCTGTTCCCGCTCTCCACTTTCGCGGCTGAGAACCTGCCTGATCCGCAGGGCAGGCGGCTGGTGTTCTCGTGCCGTTCGGGCAAGCGCTCGCAAACGGCGGTCGCGCACGCCGCCGCCGCCGGTCTGCCGTGGCGCGAGCATTATGCGGGCGGCATCCTCGACTGGATCGGGGGCGGCGAACCCGTCGTGAAGGATTGACGCTGCTGGCGGCCATGCCGCCGGGGCCGCCCGGCGACGCGCCGCAGGAAGCAAACCAGAGAAACAGGGCGGGGCGCTGGTCTGGCAGGTCGGACCCTGCCGCGCTGCCTCCTGCATTATTCCGGTCGTTTTATCATGAACAGCAAGCGTCTCCCGCTTCTTGGCCTTCTGACCGTGTTCGGCGCCGCGTTCGCCCTGGCGGGATGTGGCGACAATTCCGGCGGCAAGACGCCCGCGCCGCCCCCGCCCCAGGTCACCGCCGCGCATCCCGTGGTGCGGCCGGTGGTCGAGCATGACGATTTCACTGGCCGGTTTGAGGCGGTGGAAGCGGTGGAGGTGCGCGCCCGCGTCTCGGGCGTGCTGGAATCGGTGCTCTTCCGTGAAGGCGGCATGGTCAAGCAGGGCGATCTGCTGTTCGTCATTGACCGCCGGCCATACCAGGCGGCGGTGGACCAGGCGCTGGCCGCGGTGAAATCGGCGAAGGCCCGCGTGGATTTCGCCGTTGGCGATCTGGATCGCGCCCGCAGCCTCAGCAAATCCGGCAATATTTCCGAACAGGTGCTGGAGACCCGCCGCCAGACGGCGCAGGTGGCCCAGGCCGATGTGGCGGGCGCCGAGGCCAACCTGGAGGCTGCGCGGCTCAACCTCAGCTTCACCGAGATCCGCGCGCCGATCAGCGGTCGCATTGGCCGCAGGGAGCTGACCGAGGGCAACCTCGTCGTCGCCAACACCACCCTGCTGACCAATATCGTCTCCGTCGACCCGATCTATTTCTACTTCGATATCGATGAACGTTCGCTGCTCGCCTATACGCGCCTGTTGCAGCCTGGCGGCGAAAAGCCGGGCACGGACGTCATGGTCGCGCTGTCCGATGAGGAAGAGCCGTCGTTGCGCGGCAAGCTCGACTTTCTGAGCAACCGGCTTGATCCGGGCACTGGCACCCTGCGCGCCCGCGCCGTGCTGCCCAATCCCGGCGGCCTTCTGAAGGCCGGCATGTTCGGGCGGATCCGCATACCCGGCTCGGCGCCCTACAAGGGCGTCCTGATCCCCGACGTCGCCGTCATGACCGACCAGAACCGCCGCTTCGTCTGGGTGGTGGACGAAGGCGGCGTCGCCCGCGCCCAGGTCGTCCGGCCCGGCCCGCGCATTGACGGTTACCGGCTGATCCGTTCAGGCCTGAAAGGCGATGAGCTCATTGTCATCAACGGCATGATACGCGTGCGTCCGGGCCTGAAACTGGCCGCGAAGGTGGTGGAGCTGCCGCCAAAGGCTGCGTCGCCCGACGCTGCCGCCGCCGCCGCCGCTGCGCCCGTGGCCAAACCAGCCGGGGGCAAACCAGCCGGGGCCAGCCCCGACGTCAGGCAGCCTCCGGCGGGGCAGGGGGCTGACAGCAAGGCTCCCGGGAGCAACGCGCCCGACAACAAGACGCCCGAGAAGAAGTGACCTGATCATGAAGTTCGCTCACTTCTTCGTCGACAGACCCATCTTCGCCTCGGTGCTGTCGATCGTCGTGGTCCTGGTCGGCTATATCTCCTATCTGGCGCTGCCCGTGGCGCAGTATCCGGAGATTGCGCCGCCAACCATCGTCGTGCGCGCCTCCTACCCGGGCGCCAACGCCCAGACGGTTGCGGCGACCGTGGCCACGCCGATCGAGCAGGAGATCAACGGCGTCGAGGACATGCTTTACATGACCTCGAACTCGTCGAGCGACGGCTCGATGCAGCTGACCATCACCTTCAAGCTCGGCACTGATCTCGACACCGCCAACGTGCTGGTGCAGAACCGCGTCGCCGTGGCGCTGCCGCGCCTGCCGGTGGAGGTGCGCAACCTCGGCGTCACCACGCGCAAGAGCTCGCCTGACCTGATGATGGTCGTGCACATGTTCTCGCCGGACGCCAGTTTCGACGATCTGTACATCTCCAACTATTCGCTGATCCGGGTCCGCGACCAGCTGCTGCGCCTCGACGGCGTCGGCGACATCACCCTGTTCGGCGTGCGCGAGTATTCGCTGCGCGTCTGGCTGAATCCCGACCGGCTCACGTTCTATGGCCTCACCACCACCGACGTGCTCTCCTCCCTGCAGGAGCAGAACGTGCAGATCGCTGGCGGCGCCCTTGGCGGCCCCCCGGTGCCGGAGGGCTCGGCGTTCCAGCTGACGGTTCAGGCCCAGGGCCGCTTTCAGGACGTCAAGCAGTTCGAGAACATCATCATCAAGTCAGGAACCGGCGGACGTCTGGTGTTCCTGAAAGATGTGGCGCGGATTGAGCTGGCTGGCCGCGATTACACCAGCAACTCCTATCTGAACGGCAAACCGGCCATTGGCATCGGCGTCTACCAGCGCCCCGGCACCAATGCGCTTCAGGCCTCCGCCGCCGTGCAGGCCAAGATGGAGGAGCTGAAGAAATCCTTCCCCGTCGGCCTCGATTATCGCATCGCCTACAACCCGACCATCTTCATCTCCGAGTCGGTGCATGAGGTTTACAAGACCCTGTTCGAAGCGATCATCCTGGTGGTCATCGTTGTGCTGGTGTTCCTGCAATCCTGGCGCACGGCGATCATTCCGGTCATCGCCATCCCGGTCTCGCTGATCGGCACCTTCGCGGCGATGGCCGCTTTTGGCTTCTCGCTCAACAATCTGACGCTGTTTGGCCTGGTGCTCGCCATCGGCATCGTCGTCGACGACGCCATCGTCGTGGTGGAGAATGTGGAGCGCAACATCGCCGACGGCTATTCGCCCAGCGAGGCGGCGCACCGCACCATGGACGAGGTCGGCGGCGCGCTGATCGCCATCGCCCTCGTGCTGTCGGCCGTGTTCGTGCCGACCGCGTTCATCTCCGGCATCACCGGTCAGTTCTACCGGCAGTTCGCGCTGACCATCGCCGTGGCGACGATCATTTCCGCCTTCAACTCGCTGACGCTTTCGCCGGCCCTGTGCGCCCTGTTCCTGAAGGGGCACGAAGCTGGCCACGCGCCGCCGCGCAATATTCTCGCGCGGGTCGGCCGCGGCTTCGCCAACGGCTTCAACCGGGGTTTCGACAGCACGTCCAACGGCTATGCCCGCACGGTGCGCGGCATTGTCGCCCACAAGATCCCGCTGATCGGCGCACTGGTGGTTTATTGCGGCCTGCTGTTCGGGGCCGGCTATCTGGGCAACAAGGTGCCGACGGGCTTCATCCCGCGTCAGGACCAGGGCTATCTGATCGCCATCGTGCAATTGCCCGACGGCGCCTCGCTCACCCGCACCGACGCGGTGATGCGGCGGGCGTCGGAAATCGTCAAGGATACGCCCGGCGTCGCCGACGCCATTGGCATCGTTGGCATTTCCGGTTCGACCTTCACCCCGTCGTCCAGCCAGGGCATCATGTTCGCGCCGCTCAAGCCGTTCGATGAGCGCACCGGCCCCGGCATGAAGGATTTCGAGATCGCCGGGGAGGTCATCAAACGGCTCGGCGTCATCCAGGAGGCGTTCACCATCGCCGTGCCGCCGCCGCCGGTGCGCGGTCTTGGCACGTCGGGCGGCTTCAAGATGATGGTGCAGGACCGTTCCGGCGCTGGCCTGGAATCCCTGCTGGCGGCGACGCGGGGCATGATCGCCGAGGCCAACAAAAATCCGGACCTGGCGCGCGTCTACACCACCTTCGGCATCAATACGCCGCAGATCTATCTGGATATCGACCGCGTCCGGGCGCGCATGCTCAACGTGCCGCTGTCGAACGTGTTCGCGACCCTGCAGGTGAATCTGGGCGGCGCCTACGTCAATGATTTCAACGCCTTCGAGCGGGTGTACCAGGTGCGCGCCCAGGCTGACGCGCGCTTCCGCGCCGAGCGCGAGCGCATCCTGCGCCTCAATGTGCGGACCGCTGACGGCGCTCAGGTGCCGCTGGGCTCCCTGGTGAGCATCCGCGATGTCGCCGGCCCGGACCTGGTGCAGCGCTATAATATGTACACGTCAATCCCGGTGCAGGGCGAAACCCCGCCCAACATCGCCTCGGGCACGGGCCTCAACGCCATGGAGAAGGTGGCGGCCCAGACGCTGCCGTCCGATCTGGGGTATGAGTGGACGGATCTGGCCTACCAGGAAAAACTGGCGGGCAACACGGCCGTGTACATCTTCGCCCTGTCGGTGCTGTTCGTTTTCCTGGTGCTGGCGGCCCAGTATGAAAGCTGGTCGCTGCCGCTGGCGATCATCCTGATCGTGCCGCTGGCCGTGCTGGCGGCGCTCACGGGCGTCGTGTTGCGCGGCATGGACAACAATATCCTGACCCAGATCGGTCTGGTGGTGCTGATTGGCCTCGCCGCCAAGAACGCCATCCTGATCGTCGAGTTCGCGCGCCAGCTTGAGGATGAGGGCAAGGGCGTCATCGATGCGGTGGTGGAGGCCGTGCGTCTGCGCCTGCGCCCCATCCTGATGACCTCCTTCGCCTTCATCCTCGGCGTCGCGCCGCTGGTGGTGGCGCGCGGCCCCGGCGCGGAGATGCGTCAGGCGCTGGGAACTGCGGTGTTCTTCGGCATGATCGGCGTCACCTTTTTTGGCCTGTTCCTCACGCCGGTGTTTTACGTGGTGATCCGCACACTGTCGGACAGACTGGCGGGGATGTTCAGGCGACGGCCGGCCCCACCGCCGCCTGTTCACTGAGGCGCCCACATCAATTTCACGCCGCCGCCTGTAAAAAGCGGCGGCGCCTGTCTTGACGGGGCCGGATCCTGGCGTCAGATTGGAATGATTATAATATTCAGGTCAGGTCGGTCGCTTCCGGCGCTGGCGTGGATATTCCCAATTGATTTGTGGAGTCGGTCATAGATGACGAAAGTAAATATTCTGTCCGGGAAAGGCATGTTCTTCGGCGTTGCTATCGTTGCGCTGGCAGGCGTCGGGCTTGGCGCCGCCTTTGCCCAGGAAGATCCTGTCGCCACCCGTAAGGCGCTGTTCAAGCAGATGGCCGGCGCATTGAAGGAGCCCGGGCAGATGCTGAAGGGTGAAGCGCCGCTGGATCTGGCCAAGGTGAAAGAAGGCCTCGCCGTCGTCGCCGCCAATTCGGCGAAGCTGGGCGACCTGTTCCCTGAGACGTCGAAGACCGGCGACACCACCGCCTTGCCGAAGGTCTGGGAAGACAAGGCTGATTTCACCGGACGGTTCGACACAATGGGCAAGGACGCCGCCGCCGCCATCGTTTCCGTCAAGGATATGGACAGCTTCCGCGCCGCCATGCCCAAGGTGTTCGGCAGTTGTGGCGGTTGCCACAAGATTTACCGCAAGCCGACCTGAGGCCATCATGACGGGTATATGGCCCGCCAGCGGCGGGGAGGCGGCGCCGTCGGCGCACCTCCCGCGGATCGCTGTCTGGGATGCGCCGACGCGGCTCTACCACTGGGCGCAGCTGGCGCTGCTGTGCGGCGCCTATTACACCCAGTGGCTGATGAGTCCGTCGGCAGACCCGACCATGCGCTGGCACCGCTGGTGCGGTTACAGCGTGCTGGTTCTGCTGGTTTTCCGGCTGCTATGGGGCTTTGCCGGCAGTCCGACGGCGCGCTTCGTCAGCTTTATTCCATCGCCGCGCGCTGTCCTGCGGTATGCCGGGCAACTCGCCAGCGGCCGGGCGCCGAAGTTTCTGGGGCACAATCCTTTCGGCGCCCTGATGGTGTCGGCGTTGCTCCTGCTGTTGGCCGCCCAGGCGCTGTCGGGCCTGTTCACGGCTGATTCCAATGGCATCTTCGGCGGACCGTTCGGTCACTTCGACATGCTGGAGGAGGCGCCGGCGTGGAAGGCCGGGTTGCAGGGCTGGCATCATTTGGGCGCCAATATTTTGCTGGCGCTCATTGGCGTCCACGTGCTGGTCAATCTGTTCTACCAGTTCGTGCGGCGCGACCGGCTGGTGACGGCCATGGTCACCGGCGTCAAACCCGCCGGTGATTACGCCGATCACGTCGCCGATCATGTCGCGGCGCGGATGTCCGCGCGCGCCGTCATGTTCCGCGCCCTTGTCTGCCTTATGGCGGCGCTCATTGTCGTCTTCGGCGGTCTGCTGCTCGCTGGCGGCGCGCTCTGAGAGGCAGGCCGCTTTCACAAACCCAGGCGCGCCCGGTCCCACAGCGGGCGCGTCTTAACGCCAGACGCCAGCAAAATGATGCACCGGTCCGTGGCCGCCGCCGATCTGCAACTGGTCGGCGGCCGCCAGCGCGGCGGTGAGATAGGTCTTGCCGCCCGCTACCGCCGTCTCCAGCGTCATGCCCTTCGCCAGCAGCGCGGCGATGGCGGATGACAGGGTGCAACCGGTGCCGTGGGTGTTGCGGGTGTGGATGCGCGTCGCGCTGAAACGCTCGACGCCGTGCGCGGTCACCAGCACGTCGGTGCTTTCGGGCCCGGCGCCGTGCCCCCCCTTCACCAGCACCGCCCGCGGCCCCAGCGCCAGCAGGCGCGCGCCCTGCTGCTCCAGCTCCGTGTCGCTGACGGCCACAGCTTCGCCGAGCAGCGCGGCGGCCTCGGGCATGTTGGGGGTGAGCAGGGTGGCGAGCGGCAGCAGCTCCTGCCGCAGGGTCGCCACCGCATCTTCGCTGATCAGCCGGTCGCCGCTGGTCGCCACCATCACCGGGTCGAGCACCACCGGCCGCATGCCGTGCTGGGGCGCATGACGGCGCAGGCCATTGGCCACGGCGCGGATGGCGCCGGAGTTGGAGAGCATGCCGATTTTCACCGCATTGACCGGCAGATCGCTGAACACCGAGTCGATCTGGGCGGTGACGAAGTCCGGCGGCGTATCGCATACGCCCTGCACGCCCAGGGTGTTCTGGGCGGTGAGGGCGGTGATGACGCTGGCGCCATAGACGCCAAGCGCGGAAAACGTCTTCAGATCCGCCTGGATCCCGGCGCCGCCGCCGGAATCCGATCCTGCAATGGTGACGGCGATGGCGGTCAAGGTGAACTCCCGGCAAACGAATCCCGCGTGCAACTGTGCGCCCCGCTTTTGCCCGCCCGATGGCAAAACCGCAAATCCGGGCGCCGGCTGAGCGTCAGCCGCGCCGCGCCGCCTCGATCGCCGCCACGTCGATCTTGGTCATGTTCATCATCGCCTCGAAGGCGCGCCGCGCTTCTTCACCGCCGGCCGCCAGCGCCGCGCTCAGCGTCCGTGGCGTAATCTGCCACGAGACGCCCCACCTGTCCCGACACCAGCCGCAGGCGCTTTCCGCGCCGCCGTTACCGACGATGGCGTTCCAGTAGCGGTCGGTTTCCTCCTGATCGTCGGTGGCGATCTGGAACGAGAAGGCTTCGCTGTGCCTGAACGCCGGGCCGCCGTTCAGTCCCAGACAGGGAATGCCGGCCACGGTGAATTCGACCGTCAGCACGTCGCCCTTCTTGCCGGACGGGTAGTCGCCGGGGGCGCGGTGAACGGCTGTCACGGCGCTGTCGGGAAAGGTCGCGGCGTAGAAGCGCGCCGCCGCCTCGGCGTCCTTGTCGTACCAGAGGCAGATCGTGTTCTTGTGCATCGCTTGTCCTTTCGCGGGAACGGCGCCTCTCCGGCGCTGGCCGGTGTTGAGGGGCGCCGGAGCGGGGAGGCGACAACACCAGCCGCCAGCGCCGCCCCCCGGGGGGTACAGACGCAACGCGCGCCGGCCGCCCTTGTTTCCCGGTCGTTCCCCGCACCGTCTTCCGCCGCGTTGCATTGCGGATGACCCACGCCTGCGTCCCGCCATCAGAACGCAGCGCGGAATGCGCCGCCGTCGATCAGGAAGTTCTGGCCGGTGATGTAGCCGGCGTGCGCGCTGCACAGGAAGGCGCACAATTTGCCGAACTCATCCGGCTCACCAAAACGGCCGACCGGAATCGCCGCCGCCCGCTCGCGCGCCACGGCGGCGGCGTCGCGTCCGGCGGCCTCGGCCGCGCCGCGCATGATGCCCGTCAGCCGGTCGGTGGCGAAGGCCCCCGGCAGGAGGTGGTTCACCGTCACGCCGCGCGGCGCCAGTTGCCGGGCCACGCCAGCCAGAAAGGCGGTCAGGCCGGCGCGCGCGCCAGACGACAGGTCCAGGCCCTCGATTGGCGTCAGAACCGAAGCCGAGGTGATGTTGACGATGCGTCCGAAGCCGCGCTCCGCCATGCCGGGCGCCAGCGCCTGCACCAGCTCGATTGGCGCCACCATGTTCTGGGTGACGCCGCGCAGGATTTTGTCCCGGTCCAGCGTCGCGTAGCTGGCCGGCGGCGGCCCGGCGTTGTTGTTGACCAGAATGTCAGCGTCGGGGCAGGCGGCCACCAGGCGCTGCTGGCCTTCGGGCGTCGAAACATCCGCCGCCACCGTTGTCACAACGCCGCCGGCGGCGCGAATCGCTTCCGCCGTCCCCGCCAGCGTCTGCGCGTCGCGACCATTGATCACCACATGACAACCCGCCGCCGCCAGCGCTTCGGCGCAGGCGCGCCCCAGCCCCTTGCTGGAGGCGCAAACGATGGCCTTGCGGCCGGCAATGCCCAGATCCATGGCGTTTTCCCCGTTCCTTGTCTGTCCGGAAGCGATCAGACGCCCGGCTCGCCCGCCGGTCAATGGCCCCGCCTGTCATCAGAGTGACAACCGCCGTCGTCATACATGACGGCAGGACGCATGACGGCGCCGCGCCGGCGGCCGGGACGCCGGCGCGCCTCGCCAGACACTGGCGCGTTCTCCAGCGACAGGAGGCAGGCATTGGCCATGGACCAGACGGCAAAGCCCGACGACGACGTCATCCGGGTGCGGGCCATGTTCATTTCCGACGCCCATCTGGGCACGCGCGGCTGTCAGGCCGCGATGCTGCTCGACTATCTGCGCCATTACGACGCCGACGTGATCTATCTGGTCGGCGACATGATCGACGGCTGGCGGCTGCGCTCCGGCTGGTACTGGCCGCAATTGCACAACGACGTGGTGCAGAAGCTGCTGCGCAAGGTGCGCAAGGGCGCGCGGCTGGTCTATGTGCCTGGCAACCACGATGAATTTCTGCGTGATTATGTGGGAAGCAATTTCGGCGACATCGAAATCTGCGACCGCGCGGTGCATGAATCCGCCGATGGAACCCGCATGCTGGTGATCCACGGCGACCAGTTCGACATCGTCATGCGCCATGCCCGCTGGCTGGCTTTTCTGGGCGACGGCGCCTATGCGGCGGCCCTCATGGCCAACACCTGGCTCAACGTCGCCCGCCGCAGACTCGGCCTGACCTACTGGTCCCTGTCGGCCTGGGCCAAGCTGAAGGTCAAGGACGCGGTCAATTTCATTGGCAGTTTCGAGGAGCTGCTGGCCAGCGAGGCGCGCCGCCACGCGGTCGACGGCGTCATCTGCGGCCACATCCACCACGCCGCCATGCACGACCGTTTTGGCGTGCGCTACATGAACACCGGCGACTGGGTGGAAAGCTGCACCGCCCTGGTGGAGCACTATGACGGGCGCTACGAACTGCTGCGCTGGGCCGACATCGTGCGTGAGCGCGAGGCCCGCGCCGCCGCGGCCCTGGCCGCTGTCGCGGTGAGCGGCGCCGTCACCCGCAAGGCGGCGTAGCGGCTGGTCTGCTTCGACAGCGCGGCCCCGCGCCGCCGTCCGCCCCATCTGTTTCCCGTTTGTCAGGCAGGCGCCCATGCGTATTGTCATCGCCAGCGACGCCTGGCGCCCCCAGGTCAATGGCGTTGTCCGTTCGCTGGAGAACATGGCGGCCCACGCCGCCGGGTTCGGCGCCGCGGTGCATTTCATCACGCCCGACCAGTTCCGCACCTTGCCGATGCCGGGCTACCCGGAAATCCGCCTCGCCCTGACGACAGGCCGCGCCATGCAACGCCGGCTGGCGGCCCTGCAACCGGACTATGTCCATATCGCCACGGAGGGGCCGGTGGGACGCGCCGCGCGCGCCGCCTGCCTGGCGACGGGCCGGCCATTCACCACCAGCTATCACACGCGCTTTCCCGAATATATCGCCGCCCGCGTGCCGGCGCCGGAGGGGCTGGTCTACGGCCTGCTGCGCCGCTTTCACAATTCCGGCGCCGGAGTGATGGTCAGCACCTCCAGCCTGGCGCGCGAGCTGCAGGGGCGCGGTTTTCGCAATGTCATGCACTGGTCGCGCGGCGTCGACGGCGCCGTGTTCCGGCCGCGCCGCAAGGGCCTGCCGGGTCTGGCCGGGCCGCTGTTCCTCTATGTCGGCCGGGTGGCGGTGGAGAAGAACCTCGACGCGTTCCTGTCGCTTGATCTGCCGGGAACCAAGGTGATTGTCGGCGATGGCCCGGCCCGGGCGGAACTGATGCGCGCCTGGCCGCACGCCTGCTTCCCTGGCGTTCTGACCGGCGAGGCGCTGGCCGAAGTTTACGCAGCCTGCGACGTGTTCGTCTTTCCCAGTCGCACCGACACCTTCGGCATCGTCCTGCTGGAGGCGCTGGCGTCCGGGCTGCCGGTCGCGGCTTTTCCGGTGACGGGTCCACGCGATGTTATCGGCGATTCAGGCGCCGGCGCCCTGGACGAAGACCTGCGAGCGGCGGCCCTGCGCGCGCTGCAGATTGATCCCGCGCTCTGCCGCGCCTGGGGCGAGCGCTTCACCTGGCGCGCCAGCGCCGGCCAGTTCTTCAACAATATCATCGCCGCCCACGCCGCCGTTGAATCAGACTTGCAGGATGAACCAGGCCCAACCCGGCCGTCTTTCCCGCTGATGCCGGCGCCTGATCAGGATGGCAGGGCGCCCTGGCCGTGATCCATCGTATTCCGGGCAACGTGCGCCGGTGCGTGGAATTAAGAAAACCTTAACGTTCCAAAGCCTTGTCGGCGTTGCATGAATCATTGTCGCGGGGAGGGCGGAAACTGAAAGATCGTTTTATCTCAATTGGATATAACGGTTTCAGGATTCTGTTTCCCGGGTATGCGCCATCCTTGAGGCGCGCCGGCGCCGCCAGCCTGTAGCCAGGGCGTTCCGCTGGGTCCAGAAACGGATTCAGCGCCCGCTACATACGCGCGCCGGTTGATTCAGAACGGCAGCGCCTGCCAGCGGCCGGCGCCCAAGCTTCGCCCAGGAGCGTCCCACGCGCCCGCATGGCCAGTAAAATCAGCCAGTTCCCGTCGTTGCGTGAATCAGCCTCTGATCCGGTCCTGCCGGCGCGCCGGGCCAGGCGCAGCCGGGCGCATATCCTCGCCGTTCAGCAGCCTGGCGGTGATTTCCTGAATCAATTTCTGAACCGCCGGATGCGCCTCCTGGTGGTGCGCCTCCTGGTCATGGCCCGCCGGAGCTTCATGGCGAACCGATCGTGGCGCAGGTACAGTAGATTTGAGCCTAGTAGATTTGGGCGCGGCAGGCTTCGGCGCGGCGGTGGTGGTGGGCAGGCCGCCAGCAGGCGTTGCCCGGGCTTGCGACCCGATGGCGTGGGGATGGGCGTGGGCGGACCTCGGGGCGGGCTGGCGGCGCATGGCTGGCGCGTCGGGCGTCGCCGCGTTGTCCTGAGGCGCCGCCGTCACCAGCTCCGCCAGCGCGGCCGTGGCGTTGACCGCCTGCTCGTCGCCAAGCTGCTGCACGGCGATGATCTCATCCATGTCGAGCACCCGCGCGTCGATGCTGTCGCAGGCGCGGCGGGCGCGCGCGGCGTCGTCATCGTCCATCCCGCCGTCGATCAGCGGCCGCAGGGCGTTGCTCGCCGCCTGGATGTCGTCTGCCGCCGCCTGCAGGTCGGCGCGGGCGCGGGCGCCGATGCGCGCAGCGTATTCCAGCGCCGGCACGGCCTGGGTGATGGCGGCCTGCAAACGCCTGGTTTCATCGTCTGCGTCGGGTGTTGCGGCGGCGCCCTGCCGCTCCGCGAGCAGCGCATGCTCCAGCTTCTGCACCGCGTCCAGCAGCGTCCGTGTTTCCGAGGCGCGCGTGCGGCGGGCGAATTCGCGCAGGAAGCTGCGGCCGCGCGCCGTTTCCATCAGGGCGGTCCAGATCGGCAGATATTCGTCGTCCGTCAATTGCGCCGACGTCGCGATATCCTGGATGCTCATGGGCGGCCCGTGTGGTTGTGCAGGTGCGGAAAGACCAGCGATAAAGCTGGCCCAGCCTGGAAATTGTGGCGCGGCCATGGCTAACAAAGCCTTAACGCCGCCTGTTCATCCGGGCGGCGCGCCGCCGCGTGCGCTTCGCCGGCCGCCGCCCTATCCCCACAACGCCCGTTCGGGCGGCCAGACCACGGCGCCGTCGTAAACCAGCCCGTGCTCCCGGTCGCGCGCCAGCAGCAACGGCCCGTCCAGATCGACGAAGCGGGCGCGCGGCGTCAGCAACATCGCCGGCGCCATCGCCAGCGACGTGCCGACCATGCAGCCGACCATCAGGCCAAAGCCCAGGTCCCCGGCCTCGCGCGCTACGGCCAGCGCTTCGGTGAGGCCACCCGTCTTGTCCAGCTTGATGTTCACCGCGTCGTAGCGGTCGCGCAGGGCGGCGAGGCCAGCGTGGGTGTGGACGCTCTCGTCGGCGCATAACGGCACGGGCCGCGCGAGGCCGGCCAGCGCCGCGTCCTCCGCCGCTGGCAGCGGCTGCTCGATGAGCGCCACCTCGGTTTCGGCGCAGGCGTCGAACAGATGCGGCAGATCGGCCAGGCGCCAGCCCTCGTTGGCGTCCACCAGCAACGTCGCCCCCGGCGCGGCGTCGCGCACGGCCCGGATCCGCGCCGCGTCGCCCTCTGGCGCGCCGAGTTTGATCTTCAGCACCGGCCGCCCGGCCTCGATCGCGGCCGCCGCCCCGGCCGCCATCACCTCCGCCGCGCCGAGGCTGATGGTGAAGGCGGTGGTCGCCGGTCTGATGCGGTCCAGCCCGGCCAGCACGTGGGCGGGCGCGCCGGTCAATTTCGCCTCCAGGTCCCACAGGGCGCAGTCCACCGCGTTGCGCGCCGCGCCGGCCGGCAGCAGCGTCAGCAATTGCTGGCGGCTGGCGCCGGCTTCCACGGCGGCGCGCGCTGTGCCGATGGCCGCGACCACGCTGTCAATGCTTTCGCCGTAACGGGCGTAAGGCACGCATTCGCCGCGTCCCACCACGCCGTTTTCCGCCAGATGCGCCACAACGACCACCGCTTCCGTCCGCGAACCCCTGGCGATGGTGAAGCTGCCATTGATCGGGAAGCGCTCGACCGTGACGCTGAGGTCGCGCCGGGCCGGCGGATGAAGCGGGGGGTGCTCTGTCATGGCTGGGGTCCCTGCCGGCGGAGGCTCCGGCGCCATGCGCGCCCGATCGTCAACGCCAGGAAAATGGATCGCGAAACTGGTTTCGGACAACTGATTCCGGCAGTCTATTGTCGACAGGTAAATAATCCGCGCTGTATGTTCGCCCCTGTGCCCCGCCCGCGCTCGACATGATGGCGCGCGGCCGTTATTTCTCAACCGTCTGACCCCGCGTCAGGCGCGCGTTCGCCCTGCCGGCCGGCGGACGCGCCGGTTGTCGAACAGGGCGTTCCTGCGTGGAATGCTTTTCCCGGGCGCTCCGCGCCTGCCAGCCAGGGGATGCGCCTTCTGTGACGGTTGATGAGCCACAGGCGGAAATCGAACGGCGCGGCAATGAGTTGAGGGCGGTCCTGTCCGGCGTCTGGACGTCGGCGCACGCCGGGCCGGTTGAACAGGCCGCCGCCGCCATCATGCAGGAAAAGCAGGGGGTGGGGCAGGTCATCTTCGACCTGTCGGGCATCGCCTCGCTGGATACCCTGGGCGCCTGGGTGCTCGACCGCACCCGCCACCAGATCGGTGAGGAGGGCGCGCATGCGGATTTCGTTGGCGCGCGGCCGGAGCATCGGGTGCTGCTGGATGAGGTGGCCTACCGCGGCTTCCAGGAGGCGCCGCCGCCGCCCCGCCGCTCCGGCATTATCGATTTCCTGGCCCAGGTGGGCGAAAGCGTCGTCCAGGCCGGCCGCGATCTGGTCAAGGGCGTCAGTTTCCTGGGCGAGGTTGTGGCGGCGATCGTGCGCGTCTGCCTGCATCCGGCGCGTTTCCGCCTGACCTCCGTCGTCCATCACATGGACATGGTCGGCTTTCGCGGCGCCCCCATCGTCGTCCTGATTTCCTTCCTCGTTGGCTGCATCGTCGCCCAGCAGGGTCTGTTCCAGCTGCAACGCTTTGGCGCCCAGGCCTTCGTTGTCAATCTGGTCGGCATCCTCACCTTGCGCGAATTGTGCGTGTTGCTGACCTCGATCATGGTCGCGGGCCGCTCGGGTTCGGCCTTCACCGCCGAGCTGGGGTCGATGAAAATGCGGGAGGAGGTCGACGCCCTGCGCGTCATGGGCCTTGATCCCATCGAGGTGCTGGTGCTGCCGCGCATCTTCGCCATCATCATTTCCCTGCCGCTGCTCACCTTTATTTCGGCCATGGCCGGGCTGTTCGGCGGCGGGCTGGTGTCGTGGCTCTACGGCGGCATTCCGCCGGAAATCTTCCTGGTGCGCCTGCAACAGGCGGTGGGCATGAGCACGTTCCTGGTCGGCCTGATCAAGGCGCCGTTCATGGCGCTGGTCATCGGCGTCATCGCCACCCAGGAAGGGCTGGAGGTGCAGGGCTCGGCGGAGTCCCTCGGCCGTCAGGTCACAAGCTCCGTGGTGAAGTCGATTTTCATGGTGATCGTGGTGGACGGGCTGTTCGCCATGTTCTTCGCCGCGATCAACTATTGAAAAGGGGGCGCGAATGAGCGACGCGGCGTCACAGCCAGCAACCCGGCCGCCGCGGGAAATGGCGCGCCGCCTCGCCGGGCCGGACGCCGAGGTGGTGATCCGGGTCACCGATCTGGAGGTCGGCTTTGGGCCCAAGACCATCATGAAGCACCTCAATCTTGACGTGCGCCGTGGTGAAATCCTGGGTTTCGTCGGCGCGTCCGGCACCGGAAAATCCGTGCTGACCCGCGCCATACTCGGGCTGGTGCCGAAGCGCGCCGGCAGGATCGAGGTGTTTGGCGAGGACCTCGACAGGCTGTCCCGCGCCGCGCGCAAGGCCATTGAGCAGCGCTGGGGCGTGCTGTTCCAGCAGGGCGCGCTGTTTTCCTCGCTCACTGTCAAGCAGAACGTCCAGGTGCCGATGCGCGAGTATCTTCACCTGTCCGAACGCCTGCTTGATGAGCTGGCCATGCTGAAGATCGAAATGGTTGGCCTCAGCCCCGACGCGGCCGACAAGTTTCCCTCGGACCTGTCCGGCGGCATGATCAAGCGCGCCGCTCTCGCCCGCGCCCTGGCGCTCGACCCGGATATCGTCTTTCTCGACGAGCCGACATCTGGCCTTGACCCCATCGGCGCTGGCGAGTTCGATGAACTGATCTCTACCTTGCAGCAAACTTTGGGCCTGACTGTTTTCATGGTAACCCACGACCTGGACAGTCTCCATTCGGTGTGTGACCGCATCGCCGCGCTGGGCGAGGGGAAGATCATCGCAGAGGGAACGATAGAGACAATGTTGGCCTCGACGAATCCCTGGCTCAAGGCGTACTTCCACGGCAAGCGGGCCCGGGCCGCCTTCAGCGCGGGAAACTGACGCATGGAAACGCGCGCCAACTACGCTCTGATCGGCCTGTTTACCCTTGCGATCATCACCGCCGGGTTCCTGTTCGTTTACTGGTTCAGCGGCGGCCAGAACGCCAATTTCCGCTATACTTACAAGGTGGCCTTCACCGGCTCCGTCTCCGGTCTCGGTCCTGGATCGCTCGTGACCTTCAACGGCATTCGCGTTGGCGAGGTGCGGGCGGTGTCGTTCGACCCGGAAAACCCGCGCTTGGTGATCGCGACGATCGACATCAGCCGCGACGTGCAGATCCGCAAGGATACGCGCGCCCTGCTGGACGTGCAGATCGTCTCTGGCGTTGGCTCTGTCGCGCTCGTGGGCGGGTCCGTGGATTCGCAGGTGGTCAAGCCGTGCCCTGACCCGGACTGCACCATCCGGGCCGAGCGTTCTGACTTTCAGGACATTCTGGAAAGCGCCCGCAACGTCGCCAGGCGCGCCAATGAGGTGGCGGAGAAGCTGACGGTCATCATCGACCAGAACCAGGCCTCCATCGACGACACCATCCGGAACATCAACCGGTTCTCGAAGGCGCTCGGCGACAATTCGGACGGCGTCAACAAATTCCTGTCCAGCGTTGGTCCCGCCGCCGACCAGGTGAAGGCGCTGGCGGCGAGCCTTGACGGCATCGCCCGGGAGATCGATACGAAACAGGTGCGCGCCATCGTCGCCAACGCCGACAAATTCACCGCGGCGCTTGGCAATTCCAGCGCCAATGTCCAGAAAACCGTCGACAACGTTGCCTCCATCACCGCCAAGATCAACAAGGCCTCCGACCAGGTCGAGGGCGTGTTGAAGGCGGTCCAGAGCTTCCTTGGCTCCACCAACGGCCAGGGCGCGGTCGACGCCATTACCCAGGCGGCCAACTCCATTCGCCAGCTGGCCCAGAATCTGGACAAACGCACGGCCGAGATCACCGCCGGGCTCAACCGCTTCACGGGCTCGGGCCTCGGCGAGGTGCGCAACCTGACCGTGGACAGCCAGCGCACCCTGGGCGAGATCAACCGGACCCTGCGCAGCATCAACCAGAACCCGCAGCAGTTCATCTTTGGGGCGAAGCCGTCGATCCCGCAATTTAACGGACGTCAGTAATGTGGAAGGCCTCTGACATGCGCGCCCTGCATCCTGCGCGGCTCGCGTTCGCGTTTGGCGGCGTGCTGCTGCTCGCCGGCTGTGGCGGCGGCCCGGCGCCGGCGACCTTCGACCTGTCCGCCGCCCGCGATTTCGGGCGCATCGGCGGCGGCGGCCAGCTGGCGGTGACCGAGCCGGTGGCGCTGCAGCCCATCAACAGCGAACGCATCATCGTGCGGCAGGGCGCCTCGGTCAGCTTCGTTGGCGGCGGCCAGTGGTCCGAAAAATTGCCGGCGCTGGTTCAGGCGCGCCTGATCCAGACCTTCGAGAACGGCAGCCGCATCGCCACCGTGGGCCGTCCCTCCACCCTGGCCAACGCCGGCGCCATGCTGGCGAGCGAATTGCGCGCTTTCGAGATTGACGCTGTGCGCCATGTGGCGGTGGTGGAAATCACCGCCCGCATCGTCCAGGCCAGTGGTCCGGTGACCGCCGCCCGGATTTTCCGCGCCGAGGTTCCGGTGAACGGCGCCATCGACGCCGCCAGCGCCACCCGCGCCCTGGATGAAGCCCAGCAGCAGGTGATGGTGCAGATCGTCCGCTGGGCCTCGGGCGGGCGGCGCTAGCAGCTTCTTCCCGACAGTTCTGGCCGGCGGCGAAACGCCGTTCCCCCTGACCGGGGCTTCGCGCCCCATGGCGCTCTCTGGCGCCCTGTCGCTGGCGCAGGGCGCCATGCGGCGTTTGCTCGCGTCGCCTTGTCAGACCAGCCAGGCCGCTGGCGCAGGGCGCCATGATGGGGGCCGCCTCCGCGTCGCCCGGCCTGGAAGCTGTGATCATCCCCGCTATACAGGCCAGGCCGCAAGGACGATGACGATCCGGCGGTTGCCAAGGCGCGCCACGGCTATCAGCAGTTTGCCCACCGGGCCGCAGGGTCGGACGACCCGTGCGCCAGCCTGCGTTTGCCGGCGCCGGCAGACGGACCGGCGGGACGCCAGAACGGCGATGGCCAACCGGCTCGCCGGTAAAAGCGCCCGACGCTGGGCCGGCGCGCGGCAAGCGCGTTTGAATGCACAAAACGTGCTGTGCCTGGTGCAGGTCCCGACGTTGCGCAGTCCCGACGTTGCGATCGCATCAGCGTCATTGGCGGGCCACTTCTGGTTCCCTGGCGCGATGTCAAAAAAATGCCCCGGCGGGAGGCCGGGGCAGGTTCGGGTGGTGATGCAATCGCGCCGGGTAACGCACCCGGATATCCGGGCCAGCGGCGTTGCGCTGGCCCCTGGTCAGGGCCGGTCCAGCCGGCCCGAGGCATGGGCCAGGATGGTGTAGACCTTGCCCGTGTCCGAGGTCAGGTAGTTGCGCGCCATGGCGCCGTCCCTGTCGCTCTTGCGCACCTCGACCAGCAGCCGGTCGAATTCCTCCACATAGCGATCGGCCGTCTGGCGGAATTCGGGGTCCATGCGGTAGCGGGCCCGGGCGTCGTCGAAGATCTTCTGGCCGCGCGCCGTGTACAGGTCCAGCCCGAAGGCGTGGGCCTCGCCACGGTTGCGCCGCGCCCAGGAGGCTTCGAGCGCCGTCATGTTGATGAGTTCGCCGATATCGATCGACAGGGTGTCGAGCAGTTCGGCTGAGCTCATGGACGGTTGCGGCTGGTCCGCGTCCTCCGCCTCGTCAGAAGCGCGGGTCAGCAGGTTGGAGAGCCAGCCGCCTTCAGCGCGGGCGGTCTGGGCCTCTTCCCGCTGGCGCGCGGGGGCCTGCTCGCGACGCGCGGGCGCTATCGGCGCCGGCGCCGCCTGATGGGCCGGGGTCTGGGAGCGGCTGGCCGCCGAGGCGACCGGCCATGCCAGCGGCGCGCTGTCGTCAGCCGCCGGCTGAACCGCCGCCTGGGAGGTCCTGACCGCCGTCTGGGCCGCTGGCTGCGGCGCCCGCTGCGGGCGGGCAGGGGCAGCGGCCTGAGCCTGAGCCGGCTGGCCGTCGTTGCGGGCGCGACCAGCGCGGTTGACGATCTCGTTGAGCTCGTTCAGCGCGCGGATCTGCTCGGCCACCACCCGGCGCATGGCGGCGGTGGACTGCTGCGTGTCGCGCGGCAGTTCGAACACGCCGCGGGCGATTTCCGAGCGCGTCACCTCCAGATCCTTGGTGATGGTCGCCGCCATTGACCGCACGTCCTCGGCGACGCCGCGGAACTTCGCGGTGGTCTGCTCGATGGCCTTGCCGGCTTCGGCCACGGCGCTCTCATAGGTGGCGCGCATGGTCTCGGTGGCGTTCTCCCGCTGCTGTTCGGCGGCGGCGCGCAGGGCGTCGTACTGGGCGGAGAGCTTTTCAGCCGCCTCGTCCGAGGTCTTGCGCAGCAGCGCCGTGATCTGGCTGGCGCGCTGCTCGGCGCTGCTGATCGACTTCTCCATCAGGGCGGTGAACGCGCCCGCCAGACGCTCCACGTCGGCCGTACGCGCGCTGATGGCGCCGGTCATGGCGTCCAGCGTCTCGCGTTTGCCGTCCATGCCGGCGGCCAGGCGCTGTTCAGCCTCCTCCAGCTTGCCCACGCTGTCGCGCAGGGCGGCGATGCGCTCGCCGGCCAGCGTCGACAGGGCGCGGCTTTCCTCGCCGAAGCGCGCGGCGATGGCTGTGGCTTCCGTAAGGGTGCTTTCGCTCACCGACTTCATCGCGGCGATCTGCCCGGTGAGTTCCCGCGTGGCGCCGCCGGCGCCATCGGTCACCGCGCTGAGGACCGCGCCGAGTTCGGCGACGCGCTCGTTCAGGCCATTTTCGATGGCGGTCAGGTTACGGGCGGCGTGAACGCTGACCTCCTGAAGCTGGCGATTGGCCTGGGTCAGGCGGTCGATCAGCTCGGGCGCGTCCGTGCGCAGCCTGTCGCCGGCCTCGGCCAGGGCCGTGACCATGGCCTCCGCTGCGGCGCTGAGCGCGGCGCGCAGGCCATCGGCCGCGGCGGTCGCCGTGGCGGCGGCGCCGCCCGCTTCGGCGCGCAGCCTGTCGCCCGCTTCGCCGAAGGCGGTGGTGGCGCTGCTGGTGACCGCGCCAGCCTCGGCCCGCAGCTTCTCGCCCGCGCCGGTGATGGCCACGACCGCCGTGCTGGTGGCCGTTTCGGCCTCCGCGCGCAGCTTGTCGCTGGCTTCGGTGAGGGCGGTGACCGCCGCGCCAGACGCCGCGTCCGCGCCGGCGCGCAGCCTGTCGCCGGCTTCCGTCACTGCGGTGGCGGCGCTCCGGGCGGCCGTGTCGAGGGCGGCGCGCAGCTCGTCGGCGGCCGCGTCCATGGCGGCGCGCATGTCCTTCGCCGAGGCGGCGAAGTTGCGCGATGCTTCGGCGGCGCGATCGCGCACCGCGTCGGCCATGGCCCCGGCGCTGGCGCCGATGGTTTGCGTGGCGACTTCACTGATGCGGGCGACCTCGCCGGAGAGCTTTCCGGCGCTGGCGTCCACGGAGCCGACAAGGCGCTCGCCCTGCTCGGTCAACGTGGTTTCCAGGCGGTCGATCTGCGTCACCAGCTGCTCGCCGATGCGGCCGGCGTGCAGGCCGAGCAGGTTGTCGAGCAGGCGGGCGCGGGCGTCGATGGTTTCCACCAGCGAGGAGCCGGCCGCGTCGAGCGTCTCGCCCACCGCCTCGACCCGCGCGCCAATGACGGCGGAGATCGACTGGCCATAGCCGTGGAAGACGTTGTCCAGACGGGCCAGCTGGCCGCCAACGCGGGCTTCCAGATGGCCGGCGCCCCGGGCGATGGCGTCAGCGATGTCATCGCCGCGCGCGCCCAGATTGCTGACCAGCGCCACGCCGCGCTCGTCGAACAGCGCGGTGAGACGGTCAATCTGGCCGGAAAGGCCGCCGCTCACCGCCACGCCATGGCTCTGCACCGTGTCGTTGAGGCGGCTGATCTGGGCGTCGAGCGCCGCCACCGCGCGGGCGGTGGTCTGCTCCAGCACGCCGGCGATCTCGCTGCCGCGACCGGACAGCAGGCCGATCATGCTGGCGCCCTTCTCGTCGAACAGGCCGCCCAACTCGTCAATGCGCGCCCCCAGGGCCGCCGCCGCCGCGCCGCCGTGGCGATCGAACAGGTTGGCGAGCCGTTCGGCGGACTCAGTCAGCGACGAGGTGAGGGAGGCGGTCTTGCCGTCGATCAGCCCGGCGATGTCCAGGGCGCGGCTGTCGAGCGCGCTGAGCAGCTTGCCGCCGCGGGCGTCGAAGTCGCCGATCATGGCGTCCAGGCGTGCGGTGAGCGCGCGGCCCGCCGCTTCGCCACGCGTGTCGAACGCCGCCGACAGGCGCTGCGCCGAAGCGTCGATGGCCGTCTCAAGGGCCTCGGTCTTCTGCTCGATCAGCACGGCCAGATCGCGGCCGCGATTGTCCAGCGTGCTCGCCAGGCGATCGCCGCGACGGTCCAGATCGCCGATCAGGTTGTCGATGCGTGAACCCAGCGCCGCGACGGCGGAGCCGCCATGCGACTGCAGGGCGCCGGAGATGCGCTCCACCGAGCTGGTGACGGCGCCCTCAATGCCGGAGGTCTGCGCCTCCAGGCTCTCGGCCAGCTTGTTCTGGCGCTCGTCCAGGGCGCTGATGAGGGCGCGGCCATTGTCCTCGAGCCGGGCCAGCATGCCGCTGATGCGCGCGCCAAGGGTCGCCGCCACGGCGCCGCCATGCTCGGCGAACGAGCCGGCGATGCGGCTGAGGGTGGCGTCGACGGTCGCGTCGATCTGGCTGGCCTGTTTCTCCAGCGCGCCGGCAAGGGCGCCCTGGCGCTGTTCGATTTCGCCGGCCAGGCGACGGGCGTTGCCGTCGAAGTCCGCGACCAGATCGTTGATGCGGGCGCCGAGGGCGGCGACCGCCGAGCCGGTCTTGCTGGCGAAGCTGGACGAAATCCGCTCCAGCGAGGCGTCCACAGCCTCTTCCAGGCGAACGGTCTGGCTGTCGAGGCGCGCCCCGGCTTCCTTGCCGCGGTTCTCGATGGCCAGCACCAGACGCTCGCCCTTGTTGTCCAGATCGCCGATGAGGCTTTCCAGACGCGCGGTGATCTCGCCGCCCATGCGGTCGGCGTGGGCGCCGAACACGCCCTGCAGGCGCTCCAGCTGGCCGCCCATGAACTTCTGGAAGCTGCTGGCGCGGGTGTCGAGCAGGTTGGCCATGTCGTGGCTGCGGGCGTCGAGGTCGCCCACCAGCTTGCCGCCCTTCTCGTCGAGCACGTTGGTGATGCTCTCCAGGCGCTGGTCAAGGGCGTCGACCAGACGGTCGCTCTTCGCCGAGAGCGCGCCGTTGACGCTGTCGAGGCGGCTGGCCACGGCGTTTTCGAACGTGGCGACATGCTTGCCGAGCGCTTCGCTGATCTCGGCCGCGCGGTTGCCCAGCGTGACGTTGATCGAGTCGGCGCGGCCCACCAGCAGGCTGGCGAGATTGGCCGTGTGGCGCAGGATGGCGGCGTTGATCTCGTCCGCCTTGGTGGTGAGGGCGCCTGCGACCTCGCTGCCGCCGTGCGACAGCACGCGGGCGATCTCGCCGGAGCGGGTTTCCAGCGACTGGCTGATCGCCGAGGCGCGCGCCTCCAGGTTCTTGTCCAGCGAGCCGATGGCCTCATCGAGAATGCGCGTGAGCTCGGCGCTGCGCGTCGTGGCCCGCTCCTCGAACGTGCTGACGCGCGTGTCGATGATCTCGGCGGCGCGGCTGGCCTCGCGGGCCAGCTTCTCGGCGAGGCCCTCGCCGCGGCCGACGACGATTGTCTCGATGCGCGAGATGCTGCCTTCGATGCGCTTGCTGAGGTCGTCGGTGGACGACGCCAGCGTCTCCACCATCTTGCCGGCCGGCGCAATGACGCGCTGGTCGAGGCTGTTGAACTGGGCGGACAGCGCTTCCTCGGCCTCGCGGGCGCGGGTGTACAGGTTGTCGGTCAGGGTGGTGGCGTTGTTGGTCAGCGCCTCGTTGACGCGGGCCGCCTGGCGGGCGAGGGCGACGATGACCTCGCGACCGCTGTTGGCCATGCTCTCGTGCGTGTCCGCCGCCTGCTGGGCCAGCAGGTTCTGCATCTCGGCGCTGCTGACGCGGAACGATTCCGACACCTTGCCAAGGCTGGCGTCGATGGCCTCGATCGCCGTCCTGCTATGGGCGTCGAGCGTGGCGCTGAACTTGCCCGAGGTTTCCCCGAAGGTGGCGCGCAGCTTCTCGACGTAGCTTTCCACGTCGGAGCCGAGACGGCCGAAGGTTTCGTCGAAGGTGACGCGCAGCTTGCCGCTCTGCTCGTTGGCGAGGCCGCTGAAGCGCGCGCCGGAGGCGGAGATGGTCTTCTCGATGTCGGCGGCGGCGGTCTTCGCCTCCTGGCCGATGCGGGTGACGCCGGCGTCGATGGCGGCGCGCAGGGCGGCGCCGCGCTCGTCCAGCACCGTGGCGAAAGCGTCGGTGGACTTCGCGAACAGGCCTTCCAGCATATCGGCGTGGCTGGTGACGTCCTTGCCGAGCTTGCCGACCGTGTCCTCGAAGCTGGCGCGCAGGGCCGTGGTGCGGGCGTCGAACAGCGAAGCCAGCTGCTGGCCGGAGGCGGCGAACGCCTTCTGCAGGGTGAGGCTCTGCTGCTCGAAGCTGCCGGAAAGCTGGTTGACGCTGATTTCGAACACCTTGCGGGCCGAGGCGCTGTGGGCGTCGAGCTGCGAGGTGAAGCGGTCGCCCGAGGCGGCCAGGGTCGTTTCCAGCTTCTGGCTGTTGTCGGCGAGGGTGGCGCCCAGGCGCTCGACGGCGCCGACCAGGCGGTCGGCGAGGCCGCCGCCGCGCGTGCCGATCATCTCGACGACGACCTTGCCGGCGCTCTCGATCTTCTGGCGCAGGTCTTCGCTGCCGGCGGCGAGCGAGGCGCTCAGCTCCTTGCCGGAGGTCTGCAGGCCTTCATTGACGTCGCGGGCGCGCTCGGCGAGCGACTTGCTGACCGTCTCGCCGGTGGCGGCGAGCTGGCGCGACACGTCGGCGGCGGCGACGGCGAGACCGGCCGTCATTTTCTCGCCGGCGGCGCCAAGCGACTTCTCGATGGCCTCCGACTTCTCCGTCAGCGACTTCGACACCGAGCCGCTGGTGGCGCTCATGCGCTCCACCAGATCGGCGCCGCGCGCCGTCAGCTGGTCGACCATCTGGTCGCCGGCCTTGCCGAGCGATTCCGCGATCTGGGCGCCGCGCGCCGCAAGCGAGTCGGTGACCTGGCCGCCGGCGGCTGCAACCGCCTCGGCGATGCTGCGGCTGGCGGTGAGCAGGTCCGTGGTGATGTGCTGGTGGGCGCCTTCGATAGCGGCGCGCACGCGCTCGGCGTTGGAAATGATGCCGTCGCGCTGCTCGCTCAACTCCTCGACCAGGGCGCGGATGCGCACCTCATTGTCGGCGTAGGAGCGCTCCAGGGTGGAAATCTCGCTGCGGACCAGGGTTTCGAGTTCGCTGGCGCGCGCCAGGGCGCGCTCGACGCCATCGCCCATGGCCGCCATCTCGCGGCGCACGGCCTGGGACAGGGACATCACCGAGTCGGAGGCCAGCGATTCCGGCTGCGCCATGCGCACCGCGGCGCCAAGCATGGCGCGCGAGGCCTGGTGCATCTGCGCCGCGCGGATCGCCATGGCGGCGATCAGGAAAAACAGGAAGACCGGCGCCAGCAGGGCGATGGCGGCGAGCGCGCCGCGCGTCGGACCAAGGCGGGCAGCCATCTCATGCGGGGCAAGGCCCGCGAGGCCCAACTGATCGGACAGCACCAGGGCGCCGACCGCCAGCCAGAAAATCGACGCCAGCAGCGCCGCCGCATAGGGCAGGCGGGAAGCCCGGACGCGGCCGATCTCGGCCAGCGCCTCCACGCTCACCCGGTCGTCATTGGCCACGCGGCTGGTGTCGGGAGACACAACCCGGCGCGGTTCAGGCGCGGGACGCGACTGCGTTCCGCCTGCCGGGGACGCGCCAGACGTAGCCTCCGTCGCCTTGCCCGCGTCTGCCTTTCCGTCGCCAGCCCTGTTTGCGTCCGCCTTGCCAGCTTCAGTCTTGCCCGCCTCAGTCTTGCCGGCGTCGGCTGGCTTGGGCTCGGGCTTTGCGGCGGTCCCGGTTGCGGCGTCAGCCTTCGTGGAGATTTCTGGCTGGATGGCGAGCGCCGTGGCGCCGGCGGTCATCATCGCCGGCGCGCCAGCGGCGCGGCCAGCGGACGGCGCGGCGGTAGCGGACATGGAAGCCGCCGCAGGCATCGGCTGCACGGGCGTCGAACGGCTCAGGGCGGCGGGCGTCTCGACGCGCGGCAGACGCACGGGCTCCACCGGCGTTGCGCCGGGCAGCGGCGCCGGCGCGCGTGTGGGCGTCCCGGCAGGCGCCGCTCCCGGGGCGTTGCCCGGTTCGACCTTGCCGGTTTCAGTCTTCGCTTCAGCCTTGCCGGTTTCAGCCTTGCTTGCGTCGGCCTTGCTGGCGTCGGTGTTCTTGTCATTCCCTGCGGCGGCGCCCGTGGGCGCCGGCGATGGCGCGGGAACAGGCGCGGAAGCCGCCGCCTGGGCGGCCGGCTTCACCGGATCCGCGACTTTGGCGTCAGCGGCGGTGGCCGTCGTGGTGGGAACGGCAGGGCGTGGGCTGGCGGCCTGCGGATCGGCGGTCTTCGTGTCCTGGCTGGTTCCGGCGGCGGCGATCCGGGTTTTGCCAACTTCCATCACCGGGTCCTTGCCGGTGGGCGCGGCGCGCGAAGGCGCGGCCGGGCCCGGCGCGCTGGGACGCGCCGGAGCGGCTGGCGCGGCGCCAGCCTGGGACGCGGCTGCCGCCGATGCGGGCGCCGCAACTGGCCCGGTCTTGCTGGCGGTCGCTGTTTCTCCCGACGCGCTGGTTGCGTCGGCCGGAGTGGAGGCAGCTGAAGCCGGAGCGGCCGGGACGGCGGGTTTGTCCTTGAGGGGCTCGCTGGCAGGCCTGGAATTGCCGGAAGCCACGCTCCCGGGCGCCTTCACCGGAGTCAGTCGCTCAAGATCGCCAAGCCCGGCGCCAAGCAGCTCCTTTTCCAGGGCTGACAAAGCCGCCGCCGCGGGATCATTTAGCTTCTTGTCCTTCGACATTCTGCCGCCTCTTGAACCTGGTCTGACCAGGAATAAACCGGAGCCCGTGGGAGGGCGCGCCGGACGCACCTCTCCACAGACACCTCACCCATCTTTACTGCCGCGAGTTTAGTTCTGGGACAGAGTCATTAAAACCCTTGGCCAGCCTCGACCTTCCAACGTCGTTAACGACTTTTTTACCAGATGTTTCATGGCGTTAACAGATTGTCCACCAATGTGGCGGAGCGTCCGGCCGATTATTGCGCGGCCGCCGTTGCGCCGGCGCCCTGGCCAGCGGGCGGGGAACGTCCCGTCGCGGCTGCCGGACCTGGGCTATAAAGGGACTGGCGCCGACGGCCTCCAGGACGATATGGAATAGCTGCGCCATAACAACGGGCGCCCGGGTTCAGGGCGCCGCAAGGCACACAGCAGGAGAGGGCATGCCCAGCGTTACTTATGTGGATGCGGACGGCGAGCAGCGCACGGTTGAGGCCGCGCCGAACGCCACGGTCATGGAAGTCGCCCTGAAACACGACATTCCAGGTATTGTCGGAGAATGCGGCGGCGCCTGCGCCTGCGCCACCTGTCATGTCTATGTGGACGAGGAATGGGTGGACCGTGTTGGGCCTGCGGAGGACATGGAGCAGGGCATGCTCGACTTCGCCTTCGACGTGCGGGAGAACTCGCGCCTCTCCTGCCAGATCTTCATAACGCCCGAGCTTGACGGGCTGATCGTCCACACGCCGGTTCGCCAGGGGTGAGCATGGGAGGTAGGAACTCCATGCAGGGAAAAAGCGTCAAGCTGTTTTTGGTAGACGGTGAGCCAACGGGGCTGCTCACGGTGGAAATCATGAATTGGACGGGCCATGCTTTGGTCTGTCCAAGATCGCAATTGCACCGCGCTTTGGCGAGGGACGAAGCTTTAAGGACGGGGGTCTACTTTTTGGTTGGTGAGGACCCCGGGCGTCCTTCCCGATTGCGAGTGTATATCGGTGAAGGTGATAATGTGGGGGAGCGCCTCAAGGCCCATGCAAGGGATGCCAATAAGGAGTTTTGGACAAGGGCCTGCATATTTACGTCGAAAGACGCCAATCTAACAAAAGCACATGTTCGTTATCTTGAGCATCGCTTTGTAGATTTGGCGCGTCAGGCTGATCGTTCAATCGTCATGAACGGAAATGAGCCGGCAAAAAAACTGCTGCCCGAAAGTGATGTGGCAGACATGGAATATTTCGTCAGCCAAGTGGAAGTAGTGCTGCCCGTTTTGGGGTTAGAGTTTTTGCGCTCTGTTCGCGCAATTAAATCGCAGGGGATTCCCGCTGAATCAGGCTTGGCTGAGCCTGTAGAGTTGGTTCTAACAGGGCCTCATGGCCATCAAGCGCGCGCATTGGAGCTGAACGGTGAGGTTACGGTGCTGAAGGGGTCGACCGCCAGCCTTAAGACGCATGCATCCAATACATATGGAGCGCTACGTGAGCAGTTGGTGAAAGACGGCCGACTGAAACGTGTAGGCAATTTTCTTGAATTTGTGGAAGACGTGCCCTTCGAAAGCCCAAGCGCCGCAGCAGCGGTTGTACATAATCGGAATGCGAATGGGCGCACGGCTTGGAAGATTGATGGAACGGGCCTTACTCTTAAGGAATGGCAAGACGCCAAGCTGGACTTTTCCTGACTTACTGCGCCTCCAGCGCTCCCAGCTCCCGGCGCAGGGAGTCGGCGGGGAAGCCCGCCGCCGCCAGTTGGGTCTCCAGCGCCGCGTGCTCCGTTTTCCAGACCGGCAGGGCCTGACCGAGCAGTTCCAGCCCGGCCGGCGTCAGGCGCAGGCGGCGTGATCGCCCGTCCTTTGGGTCGGGCGCCGTCGCCACGAGGCCGCGCCGTTCGAGTGGCTTCAGCGCCGCCGTCAGGGTGGTGCGGTCGCTGGCCAGAACCGTGGCGACCGCGCCGATGGTTGGCGGCTCCGGGCGGTTCAGCGCCATGAGCAGGGAAAACTGGCCGTTGGTGAGGTTGAAGGGGCGGAACGCCTCGTCAAAACGCCGCGCCAGCACCCGCGCCGCCCGCTGCACATGCAGGCACAGGCAGGCGTCGCGCACCATGATGGTGTCGGCGAAGGTCGCCATGCAGTGATCGCCTGCCTCCCCCGGTTCCATTTCGGGCCGCCGTTTCATCTGCCTCCGGTTTCCCCTCTGCGTCACAAGCCGGCATATTGCCGTGATTGTATGTTGATATCAACTTATATCCGCCCATGCTGGCTGCGGTACCAAGGCGCGGGGAGGTCTGGCTGACCGGCGCGCCATGCCATACAGGCGCCGGCCTGATGAGTGGCCAGGCCAAACAGGTCAAGCCCTGCCAAAACGGAGCTGACCAGAACGGGCGTGGTTTGGCAGTGTTGGGCGAGGCGTCCCGCAAGCGGGCGCGCCCGTCCGGAAAGGCAGGGCGACCAGGGTTGTGCGCCAGAGGCGTCAGTCCCGGCGCACGCCATGCCCGCGCCTGCCGCGGGCATCCACATGCTCAGGGTCGGCCGACGCGCACCATCCGCAACCTGGCGTCCTCAGCGCGACAGTTCGCGCATTGCCTTGTCGAGACCTTCGAGGGTCAGCGGGAACATGCGATGGCCGAAAATATCGCGGATCAGGCTGATCGACTGGGTGTAGTTCCAGTGCTCTTCCTTCACCGGGTTCAGCCAGATCGACTTGGGGAAGTGGTCGATCATGCGGCCAAGCCACGCCTTGCCGGGTTCATCGTTCCAGTGCTCCACCGAGCCGCCCGGCATGGTCACTTCGTAGGGGCTCATCGAGGCGTCGCCGACGAACACCACCCGGTAGTCGGAGGGGAAGGTGCGGATGATGTCCTGGGTCGGCGTCACTTCCTGGAAGCGCCGGCTGTTCTGCTTCCACACCCGCTCATACAGGCAGTTGTGAAAATAGAAGTGGTCGAAGTGCTTGAACTCACTGCGCGCCGCAGAGAACAGCTCTTCCGCCTTCTCCACGTGCCAGTCCATCGAGCCGCCCACGTCAAGGAACAGCAGAACCTTGATGGCGTTGCGGCGCTCCGGGCGCAGCTGCACGTCGAGATAGCCCTTGTTGGCCGTCTCGTGGATGGTGCTGTCGAGGTCGAGTTCTTCCGCCGCGCCGGTGCGGGCGAACTTGCGCAGGCGGCGCAGCGCCACCTTGATATTGCGGGTGCCAAGCTCGACCTCGTCGTCGAGGTCCTTGAACTCGCGCTTGTCCCAGACCTTCACCGCCGAGAAATTGCGGTTCTTGTCCTGGCCGATGCGCACGCCTTCCGGGTTGTAGCCATAGGCGCCGAAGGGGGAGGTGCCGGCGGTGCCGATCCACTTGTTGCCGCCCTGGTGGCGCTCCTTCTGCTCCTTCATACGCTCCTTGAGCGTTTCCCAGAGCTTGTCCCAGCCCAGCGCCTGGATTTCCTTCTTCTCATCCTCGGTCAGGTAGCGCTCCGCCATCTTGCGGATCCACTCCTCGGGGATTTCCTCGGCCTCGATGGCCTCGCCGACCTTCTCCAGGCCCTTGAACACCTTGCCGAACACCTGGTCGAACTTGTCGAGGTTGCGCTCGTCCTTCACCAGGCAGGCGCGCGACAGGTAATAGAAATCCTCGACCTTCTTTTCAGCGAGGTCCTGGTCGAGCCCTTCCAGCAGGGTCAGGTATTCGCGCAGGGAAACCGGCACCTTGGCGCCGCGCAGTTCTGTGAAGAATTTCAGAAACATGGCTCTCCCTCGCCGGCGGACGCCCCGGGCGCGACGCGTTCATCCGGAACGCCGGTCGCCTCCTGACGCCATGACTGGCGCCAGACCGCGTGGTCTGCGCCGGGCTGGTTCAGGCGCCTGGCTGTGGCCCGTCCTGTTGATCGTTCTGTTCATTGCCCCGTGCGGCCGCGACTCCCTACGAGGAGTGCCGGCCGTCAGGACGCGTTGACATTGTCTATCATGCGCGGTGGCCAGGATAGCAAGACCCCAGGGCGTTTTCGGCGTCCCAGCCGGCTGGCGTGCACGCGGCGCCTGGCGGAGACGGGCAAAAAAAAACCGGACAACGCGCGGCGGCGTCATCCGGTGGCAAGGAGGCGGGGTCTGTAAAAAAAATCCGCCCATGAACGGGTGAGCGGGAGGGCAGTCCGGCGCCGCCCCGGCAGGGGCGCAAGCGCGGGACCTCGCCCGGTCATGGCGCCCTGGAAGTCAGGGCGCCTGGCTGGCGTCAGTGACGATGGCCGTGCTTGTGGTGATCCATGCCATGTGGAGCGCTGGCGCGCAGCAGCATGCCGAGGCGGCGCTTCTGGCCATCGTCCAGGGTCTTGTAGAGCGGGTCGACCGCGTCGGCGAGCTTGCGCATTTCGGCGGCGCGTTCGGTGGCCATATCAGCGCCCCGGCGCAGGCGCTCAACGAAGTCGCCCTTCTTGCCTTCCTCGCGGGCTTCCTTGCGCTCTTCCTTGAATTTCGCCATCCGCTCGGCGCGGGCCTGGGCCGCGTCACGCAGGGCTTTCTCGACGCCCGGCCACAGCTTTTCCTGGTCGGCGTTGAGCTTGAGGCCAGCCTTGAGGCCGGCGATGCGCGCGTCCGTGAGGGCGGCGCGATCATCTGCGCTGATGCGCTGGTGTTTGCCTGGGGCGGGCTGGCCAGCCTTGGCGCCGTCAGCCTGCTGGGCGAAAGCCGCGCCAGAGGCGGCCAGAGCGGCGCTGAGGGTAAGGGCGGCGAAAACTTTATTCATGCTCATCAGTCCTCCAGAACAGATGCAAGGAATGTGGGGCGCCCTCCCGCCGATTTCAAATTAATGATCCGTAATGAAGCGAATTTGATGACATGCGCTGGTAATTCTCCACATGGCCCATGTCATGATTTGGTCAAATCCATTAACGCGACTGTAATGTTTACGCTTCCACCTTTGCATGCGCCGCGCCGTGATGGAATGACGTTACGGCCCGGGGGATTCTGCGGCCGCCCATGACGCCGGCCCGGGGGTCGACAGGCCAGGCGCGATGCCGTAACCGCGACATATATAAAATGTACAGGGCTGGGAGAGGAGACAGGCATGCGCGAGAGCATCCGGGACAAATTCGTCGTTTGCGGCATCGATGAGTTGCCAGACCAGCGGGCGCGGTCCGTCACCCATGTGCTGTCGATTCTCGATCCTGACCGGGAGGAGCCGGAGGCGTTCGGCGACTATGGCGATCACCGCCGCCTGACCCTGCGTTTTCATGACATCATCGCGCCCACCGCCGGCATGATCCTGCCCGAACGCAAGGATGTGATCCGTCTGCTGGAGTTCGGGGAAACCATCGATCTCGTGCCGGAAAAGCAGGACCACCTGCTGGTGCACTGCCACATGGGCGTGTCGCGCTCCACCGCCGCCATGGCGACGCTGCTGCTCCAGGATCATCCCGAATCCGATGAGGAAACCATTTTCGCCCGCATCCTGCAGGTGCGGCCGCAGATGTGGCCCAACTCACGCATGATCGGTTTCGCCGATGACATCCTCGGCCGTCGCGGCCGCTTCAGCGCCGCCCTGCGCAAGCTGTACGGTCACCAGTGCCGGGTGCGCCCGGAGATACCGCAAATGATCCGCATGTATGGCCGCGGCGCCGAAGTGGATTCGGCGGTTCACGACTGACGGCGCGGCGGATGCTCGCGCCGGCGCCGGCGCGTCGCTGCGCGCGCAGGAAGCGCGGCAGGAAGCGCGTCGATGCGGATTTCCCCGATCAAACACTTGCTTGACGCGCCCCCTGGCGCTTACTGTCCGCGCCAGCCAACGAACTTGTATAAAATGGAAAACAGCATGCGGTTTACGGGTACCGATTCCTACGTCGCGACGGAGGATCTCAAGGTTGCCGTCAATGCGGCGATCGTTCTGGAGCGTCCGCTTCTGGTGAAGGGCGAACCGGGCACCGGCAAGACCGTGCTGGCGGAGGAAATCGCGCGCGCCCTCGGCGCGCCGCTGCTCACCTGGCACGTCAAGTCGACCACCAAGGCGCAGCAGGGGCTGTATGAATATGACGCCGTCAGCCGTCTGCGCGACAGCCAGCTCGGCGACAGCCGCGTCACCGACATCAAGAACTACATCAAGAAGGGCAAGCTCTGGGAAGCCTTTGAGCATGGCGGCCGCCCCGTCCTGCTGATCGACGAGATCGACAAGGCCGACATCGAGTTCCCGAACGATCTGCTGCTCGAGCTCGACCGCATGGAGTTCCATGTCTACGAGACCGGCGAGACCATCAGGGCCACCCAGCGCCCGGTGGTGATCATCACCTCCAACAACGAGAAGGAACTGCCGGACGCCTTCCTGCGCCGCTGCTTCTTCCACTACATCCGTTTCCCCGACGAAGAGACCATGAAGGCCATCGTCGAGGTGCACTATCCTGGCATCCACCATCGCCTGGTCGAGGAAGCCCTGAAGCTGTTCTTCGACGTGCGCGACGTGCCTGGCCTGAAGAAGAAGCCCTCCACCTCGGAACTGCTCGACTGGCTCAAGCTGCTGATGGCCGAGGACATTGGCCCGGAAGCCCTGCGCGAGCGCGATCCGCGCAAGGCCATTCCGCCGCTGCACGGCGCCCTGCTGAAGAACGAGCAGGACGTGAGCCTGTTCGAGAAGCTGGCCTTCATGGCCCGCCGCGAGCAACGCTGATCCGCCAGCCGCTTCCTATGCTGATCACGAAGCCGCCCGGACCACCCGGGCGGCTTTTGCATGTTCAGGGTCCTGATGCGCCCCCTGGCGGACAGACTCACGGCGCGGATGTTGCCCCGCGCAGATCGCCAGCGCTGTTCGGGCCTCTCCCTGCCTCAGGTGTTTTTCTCGCCGTTGTCGAACAGGTGGCCGGCGACTTCGGTGAAGGTGGGCGCTGGCAGGGCTTGGAACGGCATGGGCCGGCAGGCGTCGATGGCGGCGAGGCCGACGCGGGCGGTCAGCATGCCGTTCAGCGCGCCCTCGCCAAGCCGGGCTGATACCTTCGCGGCCAGGCCAAGGCCCATGGCCTGCTGCACCAGGCCGTCGCCCGCCGCCATGCCGCCGGTGACCGCCAGATGCGCCGCCACATTGCGCGCCAGGCGCAGGAAACCGAAAAATCCCGGCCGGCCGCCGTAGATCGCCGCCAGCCGGCGCACCAGCGTGAACGATGAATACAGCACGAAACCCACATCGACGATGGCGCGCGGGCTCACCGCCGTCACCAGCGACACCTGCTTCGCCGCCCGCGCCACCGCCTGCCGCGCCTTGCGGTCCAGCGGCGTCATCAGTTCGCGCTCGGCGATGGCCAGCCGGTCCTGGGCGTCGATAATCGTTTCGTCGATGCTGGCGAGGGCGGCCCGCGCCCGCGCCGTATCGGCGCGCGCCGCGTAAAGCGCGCCCAGGTCCTTCACCACCGCCCGGGCGTCGCGGTCGCTGTTGGCGGCGTGGGCGTCGCCGGCCGCCTGCCGCAGGCGCTCGATCTTGCGCTCGCGCAGCACCCCCAGCGTCTCCCGGGTCAGCAGCCCAAGCAGGGCGAGGCCCGCCAGCGCCGCCAGCGCGATCGCCGCCCAGGCAAGACCAGGATTGATCTCGAACAGCCGTCGCACTAGGGAATCGATCCACAGGCCAATGCCGAAAACCGTCAGGCCGCCCAGCGCCGACAGCAGCATGCCGACCCACGGCGCGCGGCGGCGCCGGGGCGGCTCCGCCGGCGTCAATGGGGCGTCGACGATCTCGCCTGACTCCGCGGCCACGACAACGCGCGCCGGCGGTGGGGGCGCGAGGGCGGCGTCCGCCGGCACGGCGGCGACGTCGGCGCTGTCGAGGCGGAAGGCGCGGGGTCGGTTGCTCATTGGTGCTTGCCCATTGGCCTGTGGGAAACTGACTTACGCGAGGCGGTCGGCGAGCAGGAATTCCAGCGCGCGGTCGAGGCGGATGTGGGGCAGGGCGTGCATGCGGCCCGCCGCGTCCAGAAACGGCGCCGGCGGCCGGAAGCGCGGAAACCGCAACGAACCGGGCGCGATGGCCCCGTCAAACACCGCCTCGGGCTGTTCGGGAAGCTCGCCAGGAAAGATCGCCGCTTCGGTCAGCCCGTCGAACACCTGGCCGTCGATGGTTTCGCCAGCTTCCGGCGTGCCGACGATGGCCGGCAGCTTCACGCCGTTCTCGCGCACCATGGCCTCGCGCGTGGCGCGCACCGAGGCCAGTGCCACCGTGCCGACCCGCGCGCCCGCGCCTTCCGTGCGCCGGATGGCCCGGTCCACCAGCAGCCGCAAAATCGCCTCCAGCCGGGCATGGCCGGACTGGTGCAGATGGTCCGCCTTGGTGGCGGCGAACAGCACCCGGTCAATGCGCGGCATGAAGATGCGCGACGCCAGCGTGTTGCGCCCGGCGCGAAACGCCAGCAGCACCCGGTCGATGGCGACTTCCAGCTCGGCCAGCGCCGCGGGCCCCCGGTCCAGCGCCGCCAGCACGTCCACCAGCACCAGCTGCCGGTCCAGCCGGGCGAAGTGCTCGCGGAAAAACGGTCCCACCACCCGGCTCTTGTAGGCCTCGAACCGCCGGTCCATCAGCGCGCCCATCGTGCCGGACGCCGCAGCCACGCCCTTCAGGTCGAGCGGCGCAAAGGTGAGGGCGGGCGAGCCGGCGAGATCGCCAGGCATCAGGAAACGGCCAGGCGGCGTGGTCGCCACCGCCTCCGGCCCGGCGCGCAGCGCGGCCAGATAGGTTTTGAAGGCGTCGGCCACGCGCTCCGCCAGCGCCTCGTCAGCCGCCGCGCCGGCGTCTGTTTCCGCCAGCGCCGCCAGCCACGGGCCGGCGATGGCCGCCCGCTCCGGCCGGCGCGCGGCGGCGATGGTTTCGCGCGCCCAGTCGGCGTAGTTTTCGTCAAGCAGGGCAAGATCGGTGAGCCACTCGCCAGGATAGTCCACCACGTCCAGGTTGAGCGTCGCCGGCCCCTTGCGCCAGCCGCTGGCGCGTTCGTAGTCGATAGCGATGCGCAACTCGGCGATGCGGTTGGTGGATTGCGGCCAGTTGCGCTCCGGCCCCGTCACCGCCTCCAGGTAAGTCTCGTAGGGAAAGCGCGGCACGTCGTCGTCCGGCTGGTGCGCCAGCCGCGCCCGGCGAATGCGCCCCTCGGCGGCGGCGCGGAACACCGGCATCGGCGTCACCTCCAGCAGATGATGCACCATGGCGGTGGTGAAAACCGTCTTGCCGGAGCGGGAGAGGCCGGTGACGCCCAGCCGCACCCCCGGCTGGATGGCGCTGAGGGCGAAATCCGCGGCGTTGCGGATCGCGTCATAGGTCTGCGTGAAAACCGTTCCGCTCAAATGCAACGCTCCTGGGGGCGCAGGCCCGGCCTGGAAAGGGCGCGCGCGTCAGATCAGACAATGAAAGGCCGGCCCGAAGGCCGGACTGGACGATCCGGGCGCGGGACGGAAGGCGCAGCCGCCGCCACGATATTGCAGCATATGGGAAGCCGCCTGACTTTCGCCAGTCATTGGTGATGGCGGCGCGCCGGCGCAGATTGGTGTTTGTATATGCGATAGAAGAGCTGATGGTGCTCGAGGCGTTTTTGCGGGTCGGGGATGATCCGGGATGGTTCGGGGCAAACGCTTTCCGTGGCTTTGGCAACCCCGGCCCCCCGGCGGCAGAGGGACGGATGCTTGCCGGCAGTGACTGGGCGGCAGATCCATGACGTCCATGCGCTTCCCCGGGAGCAACTGCCAGGCCGGGTTCGCGGTGCGGGAGGGGAAAGCCGTTATTTTGCAGGAACCATGGACTACTTTCATGAGTTGGCTGGCGGGCTGATCTGAGACCGGTCAGCGCCGGACGTCTCAATCCTCGTTGTCCTCCGCCATGCCTTCCAGGGCGCGGGGGGTAATGAAGCGGTCAAGCCGGCCGCTGCGCGGCGTTACCTCCGCCCATGAGCCCACATTGAAGTCGATCACCGCCAGACCGCTGGTCGGGTATTTTTGCGACAGGCGGGCGAAGGCGTAACGGTCGCCATGGCTCACCAGCATGTGCGCCAGCTCCTCAAAGCCGGGATTGTGCCCCACCAGCAGCAGCGAATGCGCGGGACGGTTGTCCTGCACCACGTGCTCGTCCTGGATCACGTGGAGCAGGTCCTCCACCTGGGCTTCGTAGATGCGCGGTTCATAAACCACGGGAATGGTTTCGCCCGGAAACGCCTTGCCCAGCGCGCCGGCAACGAGATCCCAGGTCTGGCGCGTCCGGGTTGCCGGGGAAACGATGGCCAGGTCTGGCAGCAGGTTTTCCTGCGCCAGATAGGCGCCCATCAGCGGCGCGGCCTTGCGCCCCCGCTCCGCCAGCGGCCGGTCCTGGTCCCTGACGTCCCTGGGCCAGGCAGCCTTTGCATGACGCAACAACATCAGGCGCAACATCTCGATTCCCCTGTCGCTGTGTGTCCCGGGCGCGCATCGCAATCCGCCCCTCAGGGCGCCGGCGGACAGCCATTCCATCGCAGCTTCGTTTATATCCGTGTTTAAAGCATGCGCGGGAAAGTGAAAACGTCCGGCGCCGACGCCGGAATGGCGGGCGTGGCGCCGATGGGGCGCCCCACCGCCGTCTTCGGCGAAAGTCGCGGGAAAATCGCCCGCGACGGCGCGCGGTGAGGCTTGCCCAAACGTGCGTTCGCCATCATGAATACGCCACCTGTTTCTGCATCGGGAGGAAATCCACAATGAGAAGTTATCGCCTGGCTGAATTTGGAGCCCCTCTCGAGACGGTGGATCTCGAAACGCCGACTCCCGAGGGCAAGCAGGTTCTGCTGCGGGTGAAGGCTTCCGGCGTCTGCCACAGCGACATTCACATCTGGGAAGGCAGCTACGATCTTGGCGGCGGCCGCAAGATGCAGATGCGCGGCATTCCGCTGCCGTTGACCATGGGCCATGAGACGGTGGGCGAAGTGGTCGCCGTCGGTCCTGAGGCAGAGGGCGTAAAGGTTGGTGAAACCCGCCTGGTGTTCCCGTGGATTGGCTGCGGGCATTGCAGCATCTGCGCCGCCGGCGACGAGCACCTCTGCAACCGGCCGAAGGCGCTCGGCGTCACCTGTGACGGCGGCTACGCCGACCACATCCTGGTTTCCGACCCCAAATATCTGCTCGACATCACCGGCATCGCCCCTGACGTTGCGGCGCCGTACGCCTGTTCGGGCCTCACCACCTACAGCGCCCTGAAGAAGTTCAGCGACTTCCTGTCGACTGACCCGATCCTGATTCTTGGCGCCGGTGGCCTCGGTCTGATGGCCCTGACCCTGCTGAAGGCCATGAACGCGAAGGGCGCAGTGGTGGTCGACATCGACCCGGCCAAGCGCGAGGCGGCCGTGGCCGCCGGCGCCATCGCCGCCATCGACCCCACCGCGCCCGACGCGGTGAAGCAGATCATGGCCGCGGCTGGCGGCGGCGTGCGCGGCGCGCTTGATCTGGTGGGCAACACCGCCACCACTTCGCTGGGCTTCGATGCGCTGGGCAAGGGCGGCAAGCTGGTCATCGTTGGCCTGTTCGGCGGCCAGGCCAACTGGTCGCTGCCCATGTTCCCGATCAAGGCGGCCACCGTGCAGGGCTCGTTTGTGGGCAGCCTCGTCGAGCTGCATGAGCTGATTGACCTGGTGAAGGCCGGCAAGGTCCCCGCCGTACCGCTGATCCACCGTCCGCTGAAGGATGTGGCCGCGACGCTTGAGGACCTGCGCCTCGGCCGTATCGTTGGCCGCGCCGTGCTGACCCCCTGAGGCAGCCGCGCCGGACGCCAGGGAGCAGGGACGGGCGGCCTGTCGCTGGAACCGTTCCAGACATTGTGAATGGGTCAGCGTTGCCTGTATCATCTGATTCGCCGTCCAGCTGTCATGCTGGACGGCGGTTCCCTGTTTTCCTGAGCCGGCTGGCGAGGCTTCGCGGCGTGCGCCGCCGGTATCTCCAGACAGGATGTGGCTACATGTTGAACATGAACAGTCGCACACTGGCCGTCGCCGGATGGGCCATCCTGGCCAGCACCCCCGCCATGGCCAGCGGCCCCGGGATGGCCAGCGGCCCAATGAGCCGGTCGCAACCGGCGGCGGAGCGCCCGGCCACGGGCTCCCAGGCATTGCCGGCGCAAACCTTGCCAGCCCAGGCCCGGCCAGTTCAGACCCGGTCAGCCGAAACCGACGACATGCAGGCGCTGATCGCGGCGACGCGGGAAATGGCCAGGTCGACCGGCGCGGCGGCGGACAGCATCGGCATGGACCCGGACCGGCTTAGCGGCATCCTGATGCGGCTGGACCGGATTGAGGCCCGCGTCAAACGGCTGGACCATCCCGCCAGCCATCCGGCTCCGGATGCAGCAGGATGGCGCTGAAGGTTGCTGGCGGCGCTTCCGGTTAAGCTCTTTTGAACAACCGGCCGTTTATCCCGGATGAGCGGACAGGTTTTGGCGCGTCAAAGGCGTGGCGTGGCATAAGCAGCGCTTCACGGGCTGCGGCGAACCCGCGGCGGTGTGGCGACGCGGCGACGGTGGCCGGATCAATTCCTGCCGGCGCATGGCGGCGTTGGATTGGCAAACCGGATTTCGTATCAAACGTGCGGGCTGACCCGGAAGGCAGGTCGCCAGGCTAGGAGAATGCGCCCGCGCCCGGCCGCCGCAGGGTCCTGATTGGCGTCGCGCGGCAAAACCGCGCCTGGCGATGCTCCTCCGGTGGTGTGGGCGCCGCATTGCGCGGGCGCTGCGTCATGGCGCCAAAAGGGGGGCGGCATTCTGGCCCGGTTGGCGGAATGTGGTCCAGGTTTGTGGTGGGGGGCGGTTCTCACGTTGCGGCGCGATCGTTCCCACGCATGCGCCGGCGTGTATCCGGCGCTCGGGGGATCCGTACGGAATGTTATTTAATTCGTTCATTTTCCTGCTGCTGTTTCTGCCGTTTTCCCTGCTTGTTCACTGGCTCGCCGAACGCTTTCGCCCGGAGTGGCGCCTGCCGTTGCTGCTGCTGCTGTCGTTTGCTTTCTACAGTTACTGGGACTGGCGCTTCGCGCCGCTGCTGGTTGCGTCCATTGGGCTGAACTGGACGCTGGCCCGCATCTTTTGCCAGGCGCGCCTTGGCTGGTTGATTACCCTTGCGATCTGCGTCAACCTGTTGGTGCTCGGCGTGTTCAAATACGCGGGCTTCTTCGCCAGCTTCGTTCCTGGCCTGACAATGAAGGGGGTCGATGTTTTCGGTTCCGGCGACGCCCTGCCGCTCGGCATCTCCTTCTTCACCTTCCATCACGTCATGTATCTGGTGGATCTGCGCGCGGGGCGCGCGCCCCAGGTCGGTCTGGTGAAATACGGCCTCTACATCGCCTTCTTTCCGCAGGTGCTGGCCGGCCCGCTGGTGCGCTGGAGCGAAATCCTGCACCAGTTCGACGAACGCCCCTATGCGCGCTCCGACGCGGCGGAGCGTTTCGCGCGCGGGCTGCTGCTGCTGTGCGCCGGTCTGGCCAAAAAGGTGCTGATTGGCGATCCGCTGGCGGCGTATGTGAATCCGGTTTTTCAGGAAGCGGCCAACGGCGCGACCATCACCCTTGTCCAGGGCTGGCAGGCGACGCTGGCGTTCACGTTCCAGATCTATTTCGATTTTTCCGGTTACACCGACATGGCGCTGGGCATTGCGCTACTGTTCGGCGTTGTGCTGCCGCAGAACTTCGAGACGCCTTACCGCTCGCTCTCGTTGCAGGATTTCTGGCGGCGCTGGCACATGACCCTGTCGCGGTTTTTGCGCGACTATCTCTACATTCCCCTTGGCGGCAACCGCCATGGCCTGCCGCTGCAACTGTGCGCGCTGTTCATCACCATGGCGCTTGGCGGCCTGTGGCATGGCGCCGGCATGACCTTCGTGGCGTGGGGCGCGGCCCATGGCCTGGCGCTGGGCGTCGGCCTGCTGTGGCGCAGGGCTGGCCTGCCCATGCCGGCGGCGCTGGGCTGGGCGCTGACCTTCCTGTTCGTGGTGTTCACCTGGGTGCTGTTCCGGGCCGGGAGTTTTGAGGCGGCGCTGCGTATTTATGAAGGCATGCTGGGACTGACCTCGATTGGCGCCGGTCTGAAATGGCGCGCCATCGCCATCGCCGCCGCCGTTGCGCTGATCGGTCCGACCGCCTGGGTCGCCGTGCACAAGGCGCCGCCGTCGCGCCTGCTCGCCATCCTGGCGGCGGTTGCCTTCACGCTCATCCTGTTCAAGATCGGCGACGATGCGAACTATGAGTTCATCTACTTCCAGTTCTGACCGTCCAGCGTCTCCGGCAATGGCGGGGGCGTCCGCCCGCTGGCGCCGGTTCTCGACAACGTTCAGCGTCGCGGCGGTCGCGTCGCTGGCCGTGCTCGCCGGCGGCCTGGTGCTGCTGGACCCCTATGATACCGGCCGGCTGACTCCGCTGGAGCCAACGGGCATGGCGGAAGGGCCGCCCTGGCAGGTCAACGCCAGCCGCGCCCGCGACCCGCAGTTCGACTCGGCGATCATCGGCAATTCCCGCGCCCAGATGCTGGAGCCGGCGATCCTGGATGAGGCGACCGGAAGCCGTTTCGTCAATCTGAGCATCCAGGGCGCCGGGCCGCTGGAGTTGCAGCGGGTGTTCGGCGTGTTTCTCCGCCATCATCCCGCGCCCCGGGCGGTCATTATCGGCGTTGATGAATGGTGGTGCCGCCCGGAGCAGAAGCGCGGCGACACATTTCCATACTGGCTTTATGCCCCGGGGACCGTTGAATATTTGCGCGGCCTCGTGCGCTATCAGACCCTTGAGCATATGCCCCGCCGCTTCGCCGTTTTGCGCGGCGACGCCGCGATGGCGCGCCCGGACGGCTATTGGGACTACACGTCCCTGTATCTCGGCATGACCGGCGCGGCGGCGGCCCAGCGGCGCATGCGTGATGGGGAGCGTCGCAGCCAGAGCGACAACCCCCAAAATACCTTCCCTGCCGTCGCCATCCTGAAAGACATGCTGGACGCCCTGCCGGACAGCACGCGGGTGGCGGTGGTCTGGCCGCCAACCCATACGAGTTACCAGCCATCGCCAGGCTCCGCGGCGGAGACGACCCTGCGACAATGCCAGGCGGCGTTACGCGACGTGGTGACGGCGCGCCCTGGCGCAAGGCTGGTGGACTGGAGCGGCGATCGGGATTTCAATCGCGACGCCGCCGGGTTCCACGATGAGACCCATTACCGGAAGCCCCTTGCCGACAGGCTCAGCGCGGACGTGGCGGACGGGTTGGCGGCAACGGCGGAAGCAGCGACCCACTGAGCCAGCGCGTTCGCCGTCCCTGCGGCGGTCGCGTTCATGCTCATCGTTCAAGATCGGCGACGATGCGAACCATGCGTTCATCAACTTCCAGTTCTGACGGTGGCCCCCCGTCGCGCGACGCACGCCGCTGGCGGCGGTTTGCGTGGACGTTCGCCATTGCTTTCGCCGTATTGCTGGCAGGGGTGAGCGGCGGCCTCATCCTGCTGGATCCCTACGATACCGGACGCTTCGCCTGGTTGCCCGCGGCGGGCGTGGCGGAGGGGCCGCCGTGGCAGGTCAACGCCAGCCGCGCCCGGGACCAGCGCTTCGATTCGGTGGTCGTTGGCAACTCGCGCATGCAGATGCTGGAGCCGGAGCGCCTGGACAGGCTGACAGGCCTTCATTTCGTCAACCTCAGCGTCCTGCGCTCTGGCCCGCTTGAGGAACAGCCGGTGTTTGAAACGTTCCTCCGCCATCACCATGCGCCGCGCGCGGCGATCATCGGCGTGGACGAACTGTGGTGCCGGCCGGTGCAGAAACGGGGCAGCCAGTTTCCCTACTGGCTTTATTCCGCCAGCAACCGGGAATATCTGCATGGCCTCGTCCGCTACCAGGCCGTGGAGCAGATGATGCGCCGGTTGTCGGCGCTGTATGGCAGCGCGGAGATGGCGCGGCCCGACGGTTACTGGGATTATACGTCAATCTATTTGGGCAAGACCGGGGCCCAGGCGAAACAGGACGCCATGAAGTCCAGCGCCAGCCGCCCCATCGACACGGACAACCCTGACAGGGTGTTCCCGGCGATGACCATCCTGCGCGACATGCTCGCCGCACTGCCGGCCTCGACGCAGACCGTGCTGGCCTGGCCACCGACCCATGTAAACTTTCAGCCGCAGCCGAATTCCGTGGCGGAGGCCGTGTTGAACCAGTGCAAGGCGCAGATCCGCGACATCGCCAGCCGCCATCCCCATGTGACGTTTCTTGACTGGGGCGGCGACTGGCCCGTCAACCGCGATCCCGCCAATTTTCACGATGAAATCCATTTCCGTAAAAACCTGGCGGGACAGTTCGCCGACGCTATCGGCGCCGTGCTGGCGGCAAAGCTGGCGCGGTGATCCCCCGGGCTGCCGGCGGCCGGGCTTCGGGCTGCCGCCGTTCGTCGTTACGTCAATGGAGCTGACGGGGAAGCGATTCGTGTGATTGCGGGCAGGTTCTGCCGGTTGCCGCCAGTTGTAGCCGCGCGTCGCGGCGGCTGCGGGCTCCTCCGAAAACCGAGCGCGCTCAACGGGAATGCGCCAGAATGTCATTTGTTATGACGCTTGTGCGAATGGATGCGTTGTCGCGGCGTCACGCAGCGTCTATACAGCCTGCCTGCATGCGCCCAGGGAAGGCCGGATTTATGATCCGGCAACGTGCTCACACGGGCCCAGGAGAGAACAGCGGCTATGGCGAACGTAACGATAAGCGCGGAATACCGGCCATCCGAAAACGAGCCATTCATGGGGGAGCGCCAAAGAGAGTATTTCCGGCGCAAGCTGCTTGACTGGAAGGACGAGATCCTGAGGGAAAGCCGGGAAACCCTGGCGACGTTGCAAAAAGAAAACGAAAACCATCCCGATGTGGCTGACAGGGCCTCATCCGAGACGGATCGGGCGATCGAGTTGCGGGCGCGCGACCGGCAGCGCAAGCTGATTTCCAAGATCGACGACGCCCTGCAGCGTATCGAAGACGGCACCTACGGCTATTGTGAGGAGACTGGCGAACCGATCTCCCTGAAGCGGCTGGAGGCGCGGCCGATCGCGACCCTGTCGCTGGAAGCCCAGGAGCGGCACGAGCGCAACGAACGGGTGCACCGGGACGACTGACGGGGCCGCGCCGCGGCGCCCGGACAGCTGCGCCGTTTCAGGCTGCGCGTCTGCGCGCCCGCCGCCACTGGCGGCCCGCCGCGCGGGTGGGCCAGGTGGTTGAAAAACCTCAACGAAAAAGGCCGGGTATTCACCCGGCCTTTTTCGTTTGGATGGTCCGCAATGCAGGAGCCGGGTCAGCCCTTCCGTGGCGGTGAGCGGCCCAGCAGGCGGGCGAACTCCGCCTCGATCGCCTCCGGAGACAGGGGATCGAGCGCCGGCTTGTCGTCGGCCTTGTCGCCAGCGGGGCCGTCCGTTTTGCCCTCCGCAGGGGCAGCCGGGCGCGCGGGCGCGTTCGTGGTCGCCGGCTTGCCCTCTGGCAGGTCAAACGACAGGTCGGGCAGATTGACTTTTGAAACAGGAGCCGCGGCCGGCGCCGCCGGCGTTGCGGCGGTCTTTTCCGCAGCCGGAGGTTCTGGCTGTCTTTGCGCGGCAGTCGCCGGCGCGTCCGGTTTCGCCGTCTCCGCCGAAGCGGATTCGCTGGCGGGCGCCGGTCGCGACGACGTGGGGCGCAGGCCGGCGAGATCAAGGCGTAGCGACGCCAGCGAGCTCATGGCGCGCGGCGACGGCGTTTCAGTCGCAGGCGCGGCGGTGGATGGGCTGGCGGCCGGTTGCGCGGGGGCGGGCTTTGCCGGCTGGGAAGCGGGCGCCTGTGGCGGCGGGTTGCGCAGCGCGTCTTGCAACTGCCGCTCCATGTCATTCAGCATGCGAGGATCGACGGCCTGCCGCGCGGGCTGTGCGGCGGGCGCGGCGGGCGCCGCAGGCGTGGCGCCAGCCGACTGGGGCGAGGAGGCCGGCTGGGGCGTAGCCTGGGACCTGGACGCTGCCGGGGCCTGGGGCGCCTGGAAACGCTGGGGCGCGGCCGGCTGGCCAGGTTGTGGGGGCGTGGGGGCCGGGCCGAAGCCGGGGCGAACCGCCGGCTGGGTCTGCGGTTGGGCCTGGGCGCGAGGGGCCGCAGGGCCGCTCGCTGGCGGGCGCACGCCCGCGGGCGGGTTGAACCCTGGCGCCGCCAGCCGGCCTGCTGGCGGCCTGACCGGCGTGGGCGTGGCCGCGCCGGCCGGTCGCTGGCCCGCCGGTTGGGTAACAGCCGGCGCCGGGCGCTGCGGCTGGGCGGGAGCGCGAACGTCAGGCGCTGCAGGCGTCGGAGCCTGCGGAGCGGGAACGGGACGGGCCGCCGCAGTTGGGGTTGCAGTTGAAGCCGCCGGCGCCGGGGGGGACGTCGGCGCGGCCGCCGGACGGGCAGGGGCGGGGGCGGCGCCTGGCGGGGTCGCTGGCGTCGTAGCCGGGGCCGGCGCTTCCGGCGCCGGCGCGCCCTGGCGCAGCAGGTGGTCGACGCTTGGCAGGCGCGTTTCACTGCGCGGCTCCGGCGCGCGCGGCGGCTGCGGCCGCGCCTCTTCCTGACGCGCTTCGCCACGACCGGCGTCGGACGGCTCGGCCGTCTCCGTCGCGTCAGTGCTGATCGACGGCGCGCTGCGTCGTCCTTCGCCCCGGATAATGGTGCTTTCGATCACGACGTCGGAGGCGCCGCCGATCATCACCAGATGCTCGACATGGTCGCGCCGCACCAGCACCAGCTGGCGCTGGTCGTCAAGATCATAGACATCCACAACGCCAAGGCGGGGCTGCCGCGACCGCGGCCCCTGGGCGGCGGCGCGTTTGCGCCCCGACGTAATGCGCCGCAGCACGAAAGCGAGGATCATCACCACCACAAGGATGATGATGAAGGCTAACAGGAATTGCGCGGCGTTTGTCATTTCTGTTCCGGACGTCGGTTATTCGGGCGATTGCTGTCGCAAACCGGGGAACCGTGTGGCGACAACATACGTGGAGCGCAGTTTTTCATGATCAGGGTTAATCGACGGTTGACAGACGGGCAACCGGGATTCGCGCGCAAAGGCAGAAATCGTGAACCTTTCGGCAGGCTTCTTCGCTTAAGGTGAACGCACGGATTAACTTCAGGCGGCGCGCGCCTCATCGTCTGTTGCGCTGGCTGCGCATGAATGGCCGCGGAGACGTTGCCATTTCATCCGCGATCCTGCTTCTGGCGGCAGGCGCGGGCGGCGGCCGCCAGATGGCGGGGCAGCGCCGTTGCGCGCGCTGTTGGGGGGCGGCCATGCTGCCGCGGCGGAAGCGATTGTCAGGACGTCGATGACCAGTTCACTGTTCCGAGCACGCATGGCGCAAACCGCGACGGAGGCGCAGGACGCCAGTGGTTCCAACGCATCCGGCGAACGACGGAACGTCTGGCGGGGCCATGGCGTGGCCTTGCCGCTGCTGCTGTTCTCCATGGCGTTCATCGCGACGGCGGTCTGGCTGGCGACCCTTGCGCCCGCGGAAGCGCGCGCCCTGGTCATTGGCCTGCTCGCCGTTCTGGCGGTCATTGGCATTTTCGCCCTGTTTGGCTTCGCCGTGGGCTTCTTCCAGCTGGCGCGGGGCGTGTCGCGCCCGACGCGCCTCGCCCGGGCCATCGTTGATGGCTCGCCTGCGGGCCATGCGGTGGCGGACAGCCATGGCGACGTCATCTGGTGCAACAACGCCTGGCGCGAACTCATCGGCGCCGAGGGCGACCAGCCCGCCTCGCTGGAGCGCGCATCGCGCCATGCGCCTGAAATCAGCGAGGCCCTGTACCGGCTGGCGCAAACCGCGAGGCTCGGTCACCCTGCCCATGACGAGCTCCGGTTTCCCGCCGTCGTTCCGGGCGCCGCCGCCGGGCAGGCCGCTTCTTCCGGTCCGGCGAACCCGTCCGCCTCCTGGCGGCGGGTTGAAGCCCGCCTGCTCGGCGCCGGCCGCAAGGCGCCCCTGCTGTGGACCGTGACCGACGTCACAGCCGACCGCGACCGGCAGGAGCGGATGTTTCAGGAGCTTCAGCACGCCATCGATTTTCTTGATCAGGCGCCGGCGGGTTTTCTGTCCATCGAAGGCGACGGCGACATTGGCTACATGAACGCCACGCTCGCCGGCTGGCTGGGGATCGATCTGGCCAGCGCGGGGGCCGGCGGGACCCGGCTCGACGATATCGTGGCCCGGGGCGCCGCGGCGCAACTGCTCGCCGCGCCAGCGGCCGGGGATGGCGCCAACGGAACCGAGACGCTTGATCTCGACCTGCGCCGGCGTGACGGCCACATCCTGCCGGTGCGCGTGATGCACCGCGCCCCGGTGAGTGAAGACGGGCAGCGCCTGCCGTCGCGCACGCTGGTGCTCAACCGGTCGTCCGGCCGTCCGTCTGTTGGCGCGGCGTCCGACGGGCAGCGTCAGGCGGAGGTGCGTTTCGCCCGCTTCTTCAACAACACGCCGGTCGCCATCGCCACCATTGCCGGCGACGGCGCCATATTGCAGTGCAACGCGTCGTTCTCGCGCCTGTTCCCGGCCGACGTGGTCGCCGGCGGCGTCAACGGCATTGTGGCGGAGAAGGATGCGCCCCAGCTTGAAGCCGCGTTGCGCGCCGCCGCGCGGCAGGAGGAGGTTGCGCCCTTTGACGCGCAGATAGCCGGCGACGGCGGCCGCTCGGCGCGGTTCTATGTCAGCAGCGTTGACGACGCCGAAGGCGAGGGCGAAGCGGCGATCATTTACGCGCTCGACACCACGGAGCAGCGCGCTCTTGAGGCGCAGTTCGCCCAGGCCCAGAAAATGAACGCCATTGGCCAGCTCGCCGGCGGCGTGGCGCACGACTTCAACAACGTCTTGCAGGCCATCATCGGCTTCAGCGACCTGCTGCTGACCAAACATCGCCCGACCGATCCCTCCTTCCAGGACATCATGCAGATCAAGGGCAACGCCAACCGCGCCGCCGCCCTGGTGCGGCACCTGCTGGCGTTCTCCCGTCGCCAGACCCTGCGGCCCCAGGTGATGCAGGTCGGCGACGTGCTGGCGGATGTTTCCCTGCTGCTCAAGCGGTTGCTGGGCGAGCGCGTCGACCTCGACGTGCATCACGGGCGCGACATCTGGCCGGTCAAGGCCGACATCAACCAGTTCGAGCAGGTCATCATGAACCTGTCCGTCAATGCCCGTGACGCCATGCCGGATGGCGGCAAGGTGTCCATCCGCACCAGCAATGTCACGGCGGCGGAGGCCCGCGCCTATGACGACAGCATGCCCGCCGCTGACTACGTGATGATCGAGGTGAGCGACACTGGCGTGGGCATGCCGCCGGACGTCATGGTCCAGATCTTCGAGCCGTTCTTCACCACGAAGGAAGTCGGCAAGGGCACCGGCCTTGGCCTGTCGACGGTGTACGGCATCGTCAAGCAGACGGACGGTTTCATCCTGTGCGACAGCGAGCCCGGCAAGGGCACGACCTTCCGCATCTTCCTGCCGCGCCACATGGCGGAAGAGCAGCCGGCGAAGGCGGGGGGAGCGGCTCTCGCCCGCCAGCCGGCGGCGGACCTCACCGGTCGCGGCGTCATCCTGCTGGTGGAGGATGAGGAAGCCGTGCGCGCCTTTGCCTCCCGCGCCCTGTCGACGCGCGGCTACACGGTGCTGGAGGCGGCCTCTGGCCGCGAGGCGATCACCCTGCTGGAAGAGCGGGGCGAGCCGGTGGATCTGGTCGTCTCCGACGTGGTCATGCCGGAGATGGATGGTCCGTCATTGCTGCGCGAGTTGCGTGCCCGCGATATCCAGGCGCGCATCGTATTCGTGTCCGGCTATGCCGAAGACGCCTTCCGCAAGAACCTGCCCGAAGGGGAAGCGTTTGTCTTCCTGCCCAAGCCCTTCAGCCTGAAGCAACTCATCGAAGCGGTGAAGGCGCAAATGGAGTAAAAGCCGCCGCAGACGGCGGCGCTCGGGCGGGAACATCCGGACGTTACGTCGCGATGACGCTCTCGAATCTGGCGCCGTCGCGATGCCGGCGCCAGCTTGCCGCATCGCCCGCCGCCAGTGCCCCGACGTCATGTAAGATAGCGGAAAATTGCCTTTTCCCACAATATAAGATTGAGAACATATATCGAACATGATACATGGAACATAGAGAGTACAAACAACGCGTTGAAGCCGTCCGACGCGTCGTGCCATAAGGGACAGGACAATGTCGCAATCCGCGCTCAGGCTCGTTGAAGGTTCCTCCATGGACAAGACAAAGGCGCTCGACGCAGCGCTTTCCCAGATCGAGCGGTCGTTTGGCAAAGGCTCCATCATGCGCCTTGGCAAGAACGACCGCCCCGTCGAGATCGAAACGGTGTCCACCGGTTCTCTCGGGCTCGATATCGCCCTGGGCGTTGGCGGCCTGCCGCGTGGTCGCATTATCGAGGTTTATGGCCCCGAATCGTCCGGCAAGACCACGCTGGCGTTGCACACCATCGCCGAAGCCCAAAAGAAGGGCGGCGTTTGCGCCTTCGTCGACGCCGAACATGCGCTGGACCCGGTGTACGCCCGCAAATTGGGCGTCAAGCTGGACGATCTGCTGATTTCCCAGCCGGACACGGGCGAGCAGGCGCTCGAAATCGCTGACACCCTGGTGCGCTCCGGCGCCATCGACGTGCTGGTCATCGATTCGGTGGCGGCCCTGACGCCGCGCGCCGAGATCGAAGGCGAAATGGGCGAGGTGCAGCCCGGTCTCCAGGCGCGCCTGATGAGCCAGGCCCTGCGCAAGCTAACCGGCTCCATCTCGCGCTCCAACACCATGGTCATCTTCATCAACCAGATTCGCATGAAGATCGGCGTGATGTATGGTTCGCCGGAGACCACGACGGGCGGCAACGCGCTCAAGTTCTATGCTTCAGTCCGCCTCGACATCCGCCGGACCGGCGCGATCAAGGATCGTGATGAGGTCACCGGCAATTCGACGCGCGTCAAGGTGGTGAAGAACAAGGTGGCGCCGCCGTTCAAGCAGGTCGAATTCGACATCATGTATGGCGAAGGCATTTCCAAGCTCGGGGAGCTGATCGATCTGGGCGTCAAGGGCGGCATCGTCGACAAGTCGGGCGCCTGGTTCTCATACGACAGCCAGCGCCTGGGGCAGGGGCGTGAGAACGCCAAGACATTCCTGCGGCAAAATCCGGAGATTGCCGACCGCATCGAGGCCGCCATTCGCCAGAACGCGGGCCTCCTCGCCGAGCGTATTCTGGAGAATATTGATCCTTCAGAAGATGAGCTGGATGAGGGCGAAGCCTGATCCTGACGCCGGCGGATGATGATCCGCCGGCGTTTCTGCCTTGTTTGGCAGGAGAGGCCGCCGGCATGGTCTGAGGCTCAACCCTGCTTCTGGTTCCTGACTTCTGGTCTGGCGGCGGAGCGTCGGCTGCATGTGAGCCGTTGGCGCGGCGCCCTAGTTTCCAATCTCGACAAGGGCGCGTCGCCTCACTAGAAGACGTGTGCTGAAGGGGCGGCGACCGGTCGTCCTGCATCTGTCCCGAGTGCGTGTTTCTGATGAGCGGCGTCAACGAAATTCGATCGACCTTCCTCGATTACTTTGCCAGGAACGGCCATGAAGTCGTGCCGTCGGCTCCGCTCGTTCCCCGGAACGATCCAACGCTGATGTTCACCAACGCCGGCATGGTTCCGTTCAAGAACGTGTTCACCGGCGCGGAGAAACGGCCTTACGTGCGGGCGACCTCCTCGCAGAAATGCGTTCGCGCCGGCGGCAAGCATAACGATCTCGACAATGTCGGTTACACGGCCCGCCATCACACCTTCTTCGAGATGCTGGGCAACTTCTCTTTTGGTGACTATTTCAAGGAAAACGCCATTGAACTGGCGTGGAACCTGGTGACCAAGGAGTTCGGCCTTCCGGAGAACAAGCTTCTCGTCACCGTCTATTCGGAAGATGACGAAGCGCACGGCCTGTGGCGCAAGATTGGCCTGCCTGACAGCAAGATCATCCGTATCCCCACGTCTGACAATTTCTGGATGATGGGCGACACCGGTCCGTGTGGGCCCTGTTCGGAGATCTTTTACGATCATGGTCCGCACATTCCCGGCGGCCCGCCTGGAAGCCCGGACGAGGACGGCGACCGTTTCATCGAGATCTGGAACCTCGTCTTCATGCAGTTCGATCAGGTGGCGCCTGGCGAACGGCTGAACCTGCCGCGCCCCTCCATCGACACCGGCATGGGTCTGGAGCGCATTTCGGCGGTGCTGCAGGGCACGCACGACAACTACGCCACCGACATGATGCGGGCGCTCATCATGGCCGTCGCCAATCTGACCGGCGTTGATCCCGATGGTCCCCAGGGGGGCAGCCACCGCGTCATCGCCGACCATCTGCGCGCCTGCTCGTTCCTCATCGCCGATGGCGTGCTGCCGTCCAATGAAGGGCGGGGGTATGTGCTGCGCCGCATCATGCGTCGCGCCATGCGTCATGGCCAGCTGCTCGGCGCCCGCGAGCCGCTCATGTGGCGGCTGTTCCCGGCGCTGAAGCGCGAAATGGGCGAGGCGTTCCCCGAACTGGGCCGCGCCGAGGCGCTGATCACCGAGACGCTCCGTCTGGAAGAGGTCCGCTTCCGCCGCACGCTTGAGCGGGGACTGGCCATTCTTGAGGACGAGACCCGCGACCTGCGCGAAGGCGATCGCCTCTCCGGCGAAACCGCGTTCACGCTCTACGACACCTATGGCTTTCCGCTCGACCTGACCCAGGACGCCCTGCGCGCCCGCGGCGTTGGCGTCGATACCGAAGCGTTTGACAGCGCCATGCAGCGCCAGCGTGAACTGGCCCGCGCCAACTGGTCCGGCTCCGGCGAGGCCGCTACCGATCGCGTGTGGTTCGGCATTCGCGAGCGTGTCGGCGCGACTGAATTTCTGGGCTACGATACCGAGCAGGCCGAGGGCAGCGTTGTCGCTCTGGTGCGCGACGGCGCCGAAATTGATGTGGCGCGCGCCGGCGAAACCGTGCAGGCGGTGTTCAATCAGACGCCGTTCTATGGCGAATCCGGCGGTCAGGTTGGCGACGAGGGCGTGGCGTCCGGGGCTGGCTTCCGCGCCCGCATCACCGGCGTGACCAAAAAGCTCGGCGACCTGTTCGTGCATGATATGACGGTCGAGGAAGGGGAATTGCGCATCGGCCAGGCGGCTGAATTGCAGGTCGATCATGCCCGTCGCCGCGCCATTCGCGCCAATCACTCCGCCACCCATCTGCTGCATGAAGCGCTGCGTCTGGTGCTTGGCGATCACGTGGCCCAGAAGGGCTCGCTGGTCACGCCCGAGCGACTGCGTTTCGACATCAGCCATCCCAAGCCGATCACCCCGGAAGAGCTGGCGCAGATTTCCGATATCGCCAACGACATCATCGTGCAGAACAGCCCGGTCGTCACCCGCCTGATGGCCGTGGATGAGGCGATCGAATCCGGGGCCCGCGCGCTGTTTGGCGAGAAATACGGCGATGAGGTCCGCGTCGTCTCCATGGGGCGGACGCTCGACGGCGCCAACCGCGATTTCTCCGTTGAGCTTTGCGGCGGCACCCATGTGGAGCGCACCGGCGATATCGGTCTGGTGACGGTGGTTGCGGAAGGCGGCGTCGCCGCCGGCGTGCGCCGCATCGAGGCGTTGACCGGCGCGTCGGCCCGCCGTCATCTCTCGGGCGAGAGCGCCCGCCTGCGTGATCTGGCGGCCTTGCTGAAGACGCCGGTCGATGAGGCTGCGGGCCGTCTCGAGAGCCTGCTTGACGAGAAGCGCAAGCTCGAACGCGATCTGGCCGACGCCCGCAAGAAGCTGGCGATGGGCGGCGGCTCCGGCGACGGAGAGGCGGTGCGCGAGGTCAACGGCGTGAAATATTTCGCCCGCGCCGTGGCCGGGGTTGAGATGAAGGACCTGAAGGGGCTGGTGGACGACGCCAAGAAGAAGGTGGGCTCCGGCGTGGTGGCGCTGGTCAGCGTCGCCGACGACGGCAAGGCCGCCATCGTTGTCGGCGTCACGCCAGATCTGGTCGCGCGCTTTGACGCCATCACTTTGGTGCGCGCCGGCTCGGCCGCGCTTGGCGGCAAGGGCGGCGGCGGTCGCCCCGACATGGCCCAGGCCGGCGGCCCGGACGGCGCCGCCGCCGACGCCGCCCTGAAGGCGGTCGAGAGCGTCATCGCCGCCTGAAACAGCAAGGCTTCCGGCGCATCGGTTGCATGCGCCGGGTTCGGGTGCCGGCCAGGAGACAACAAGGCGCCGGCGCCTGCAGCGGAAAGTCTGAGAAAAATCTGAGACCAAGAAAGGCCTGGATGCGCGCATCCAGGCCTTTCGTTTAGCTGACATCGATGCTGCGACGACGTTTGTCGTCCGCGCCCTTATCGTCGCACGGCCCGGGCGATGGCGATCAGGATGCAGGCGCCGATGAAACCGGCGACCAGATAGCCAAGCCAGCCGCCAAGCCCCACGCCGACCAGGCCCAGCAACAGGTTGGCGACGGCTGCGCCAACGATGCCGAGCACGATATTCAGCAGAACGCCGGTGTCGCTCTTCATGAACATTGAAGCGAACCAACCGGCGAAGCCACCAACGATGATGGCGGCGATCCAGCCAATCTGGGCAGTTTCCATTGCAAGCGCTCCTTCCATGTGACCAGTCAACGTCCGGTCGCAGCTTTTGGTTGCATGCGTCAGCGACGCGGCGGTGTTTTTCGCCGGATCGCCGCGCACCGGAGCCGGGCGGAGTTTGACAGCAGATCGTCTCGTAAACCTGCCGGGCGCGCAAGAAAGCTTCCCCGCGCAGGGTTGCGCGATGAAGCCGGTGCTTTAAACAGTATGCGGCTTTGTTCTTGCGCGCTGACGCGCCGGTCCCCTGCGGGATCGGACCCCGGCGCGGGCGGCTGCTTTCGGGCGGCGCGCCGTGATCAAGCTTTTGACAGGGGGCCGGTTCGCCGGAGGCTGAATGTTCAAGCTGGTTGCAGGTCTGATCCTGTTCTTCGCCGCCCACGCTCCCTCCGTCGCCCGGGGGCTGCGTGACCGTCTGCGCGCGTCGTGGGGCATGATGGGCTATCGCGGCGCCGTCAGCCTGCTGGCGCTCGCCGGCCTTGCGCTCATGGTTTGGGGGTTCCACGACTACCGCCAGACTGGCTACATCCAGCTGTGGTATCCGCCGGTCTGGACGCGCCATCTGGCGTTCCTCATCAATCTGCCGGTGTTCATCCTGCTCATCGCCGGCTTTCTGCCGGGGTACATCAAGGCGCGTCTCGGTCACCCCATTCTGGCGGCGATCAAGTTCTGGGCCCTGGCGCATCTGCTCGCCAACGGTGATCTCGGCGGCGTCCTGCTGTTCGGCTCCTTCCTTGTCTGGGCCGTGCTGGCGCGCATCGCCGCGAAACGCCATGGCGAGCGGGCCGTCGTCGCCAGCCCGTCATGGATTGCAGACGCGGTCGCCGTTGTTGGCGGCGTGGCCCTGTGGGCGCTGATGCTCACCCGTCTGCACGCCCTGCTGATTGGCGTCCCCCTGCTGTCCTGAATGGGGCGCGGACTGACGTTCCGCCGCTCCTTGCCGCGCGACCCGCGTCCGTGGCGACCAAGCTCATCCCGTTTGTTGCGAGGCTGGTTCCATGTCACTTCAATCTGAAATCAAGCGCATCACGGCCCCGGATCTGCGGGCGCGCAAGGGCGGCGAGCCGATTGTGTCGCTCACCTCCTATCACGCGCACACGGCTGGCCTGCTTGATCGCTTCTGCGACATGATCCTGGTCGGCGATTCGCTTGGCATGGTGATGCACGGCCTGCCGTCCACGGTGCCGGTGACGCTGGACATGATGATCCTGCAGGGCCTGGCGGTGATGCGCGGCTCGTCCCGGGCGCTGGTCACCGTCGACATGCCCTTCGGATCCTATGAGGAGAGCCCGCAGCAGGCGTTCCGCTCCGCTGCGCGCATCATCAAGGAAACCGGTTGCGGCGCCGTCAAGCTGGAAGGCGGCGTGCTGATGGCGGAGACGGTGGCCTTCCTCACCCGCCGTGGCATTCCGGTCATCGGCCATATCGGCATGACCCCCCAGTCCATCAATACCTTCGGTTCATTCCGCGCCCGCGGCCGCGACGAATCTGACTGGCCAGAGATCGAGGCGGATGCCCGGGCCATTGCCGAGGCTGGCGCCAGCGCCATCGTTATCGAGGCGGTGGCGGAGCCGCTGGCCGCCAAGATCACCGCTGACATCGACGTGCCGACCATCGGCATCGGCGCCTCCAACGCCTGCGATGGCCAGGTGCTGGTGCTGGAGGACATGCTCGGTCTCAGCCCGTGGGTGCCGAAGTTCGTCAAGCGCTACGCCGATCTTGGTCCGGCCATCGCCAGCGCCGTGGAAGCCTACGCCGACGAGGTCCGCTCGCGTGCTTTCCCGGCGAAAGAGCACACCTATCCCAAGAAGCAGACCAAAAGCTGAAGGCAACGGGCGGGCGCGCCCCCTTATCGGATGGTCCGGCCCCGGCCAGGAAGCGCCGGGGTCGCTTCGCGCGGCCGTCTGTGTTAAGGCCTCAGCTTCCGCCAGAATAACAATTGCTGGCGGCTCCCGGAGGCCCAGGGGCCGCCAGGACGTTTCCTTTTGACACCGGACCGCGAGCCAGATGAGCGATATCTTCCGCGAAATCGATGAGGACCTCAGGCGCGACCGCGCCGCCGACCTGGCGCGTCGCTATGGCGGCGTGGCGGCGGCCGTCGCGCTGGTTGTCATCCTGGGCGTCGGCGGCTGGCGGTTCATGGAATATCGCGCCTCCCAGCAGGCCGCGGACGCCGGCGTCGCCTTCGAGCAGGCGGTGAAACAGCTTCGCGACGGCGGTGATGCGGCTGCGGGCGTTCGCGCGCTCGAGGCCATCGCCGGTCAGTCGGCGGGCGGTTACCAGACGCTGGCGCGCTTCCGGCTGGCCAGCCAGAAGGCGACCACGGACAAGGCGGCGGCCATCGCCGCGTTCGATGCGTTGGCGGCTGACAGTTCGCTGGACCCGGCCTTGCGGGATATGGCGCGCATCCGCGCCGCCACCATCGACGTCGATATGGCGTCGCCGGAGGCGATCGTGAAACGTCTGGAGGGTCTTGCCGCTCCCAATCACGTCTGGCGTAACCAGGCGCGTGAACTGATTGGCCTCGCCTGGATGAAGGCTGGCAAGCTGGAGGAAGCCGGACGCTGGTTCGCCCAGGTCGCCGTCGACGGTGAGGCGCCGCAGTCCCTGCGCCGCCGCGCCCAGCTGTTCATGGAACTGGCCGCCGCCGGTCCCGTGACCGCCGCGCCGGCGCCAGCAGCCGCTTCGCCATCGCTGTTCAACGCGCCGCAGCCGCAGCTGACCCCAGCGGCGCCTTCCGGCGGCCCGGCGCCGCGTTAAAACCGTCGCCAGTTTTCTGGCGCGCGGCGTTGCGTAGCGGCGGGGAAACCGCCCGGATCACGTCGCCGCTTCTGGCGCCGCACCGGCGCCTTGCAACCGGGTCCCGTCGCGACGGGGCCCATAAACCTTTTGTAACCCGCGTTTCTCGCGTGCTGGCGGATCGTCGCGCCGCAGAACGCCCAACCGCCGGCGCGCCATCATGACCCTTCCCCTGGTCGCCATTATCGGGCGGCCGAATGTCGGCAAGTCCACCCTGTTCAACCGGCTTGTCGGCAAGAAGCTGGCGCTGGTTGACGACCAGCCCGGCGTGACGCGTGATCGTCGTGAAGGCGACGCGCGTATCGGCCACTTCCATTTCCGCGTCGTCGATACGGCGGGTCTGGAGGAGTCCGACGCGGACAGCCTTACCGGCCGCATGCGCGCCCAGACCGAGGCGGCGGTGGATGACGCCGACGCCATCCTGTTCGTCATGGACGCCCGGGTCGGCCTCACCGGCGCTGACAAGGCGTTTGCCGATCTGGCGCGCCGTTCCGGCAAGCCGGTGATCGTGCTCGCCAACAAGGCGGAGGGCAATCGCGGGCTGGAGGGCTCCTACGAGGCGTTTGGCCTTGGGCTTGGCGATCCGGTCCCGGTGTCCGCCGAGCACGGCGAGGGCATGAGCGGCCTGCTCGAAGCGCTGATGCTGGCCCTGCCGGAAGCGGCGGAGCAGCAGGCTGATCCGGATTTCGATCCGGAAGCGGAGATGGTCGACAAGCCCGTGCGCATCGCCATCGTTGGGCGTCCCAATGCCGGCAAGTCGACGCTGATCAACCGCATGCTCGGCGAGGACCGTCTGCTCACTGGCCCCGAGGCCGGGATTACCCGTGACTCCATTTCGCTGGAGTGGGTGTGGCGCGGCCAGAAGGTCAAGCTGTTCGACACCGCCGGCCTGCGCAAGCGCGCCCGCATCGACGACAAGCTGGAGAAGCTGTCGGTGGCCGATGGCCTGCGCGCCACCAAATTCGCCGATGTGGTGGTGGTGCTGCTGGACGCAACCATTCCCTTCGAGAAGCAGGACCTGACCATTGTCGATCTGGTCGAGCGCGAGGGCAGGGCCCTTGTCATTGGCCTCAACAAATGGGACCTGGTGTCCGACCAGCCAGGGCTGCTCGCGGAATTGCGCGAGAAGGCGGCGCGCCTGCTGCCGCAGGTGAAGGGGTGCCCGGTCGTGCCCCTCTCCGGCCTCGCCGGCGAGGGCGTTGACCGCTTGATGCAGGCGGTGATGAAGGCGCATGCGGTGTGGAATACCCGCATTTCCACCGCGCGCCTCAACCAGTGGCTGGGCGAGGTGGTTGAAGCGCATCCGCCGCCGGCTGTTTCCGGGCGCCGCATCAAGATCCGCTACATGACCCAGGTGAAGGCCCGGCCGCCGCACTTCGCCCTGTTCGGCAACCAGCTGAATGAGTTGCCGAATTCCTACACGCGTTATCTGGTCAACGGCCTGCGCGAGAGCTTCGACCTGCCAGGCTCGCCAATCCGCCTGTCCCTGCGCACGGGATCGAATCCGTTCGAGGGCAAGAAGAAAAAGCGCTGACGGGAGAGACGCGTCGCCGGTCTCCCTGGCGCGCTTCCTGGCCGTCTGGCTGGAGAGGGCGATGTCCAGTCCCGGTTACGAATTCAGACAAACAAAAACCCGGGCTCTGGCCCGGGTTTTTGTTTGTCTGAAAACGGAAGAAACCTAAATCTTCGCCGGCATCTGTGGGCGCAGCAGCGTATCCTGCGGAAAATCATAGATCAGGCCGCTATGTTCCCAGTCGGGACGCAGCATCGGCAGAATGTGCGGCGCCAGGTCTTCTGGCGTGCGTAGGGTCAGCGGGTCTTCGCCAGGCATGGCGGCGGCGCGCATGCGCGTGCGCAGCGGGCCTGGGTTGACGATGCTGACCTTCACCGGGGTGGTCGCCGTTTCCGCCGCATAGGTGCGCGCCAGCGCCTCCACCGCCGCCTTGGAGGCGGAATAGGGCCCCCAATAGGCCAGGCACTTGTGCGCCGCGCCGGAGGAGAGGAACACCGCCCGGCCGGCGTCCGAGGCCGCCAGCAGCGTTTCCATCGAGCGGATCAGCCGCCAGACCGAGGTGACGTTCACCGCCATCACGGTATCGAACTCTTTGGGCGTGACGTGACCAAGCGGCGCCAGCGGATTGAGCGAGCCGGCGTTGGCGACCATGATGTCGAGCTTGCCCCAGCGCTCATGAATGGCGAGGCCCAGCCGGTCGAGCCCGTCGTAGTCGGTGAGGTCGAGGGGAACCAGCGTGGCCGCACCGCCAGCGGCGCGGATCTCGTCGTCCAGTTCCTCCAGCGCGCCCTGGGTGCGGGCCACGGCGATGATATGCGCGCCTTCCCGGGCGGCCGCGAGGGCGAGGGCGCGGCCAATGCCGCGCGACGCGCCCGTGATCAGCGCGAGGCGCCCCGCGAGGGACGAACCCGCTGCCGGCTGGTTCACTGTCGTCATGTCAACCTGCTTCGGCGAGGAGGGAGAGCTGGCGGGGCGCTTCGCCGGTGATGTCGGCAAGCGGCGTCGGGTAGTCGCCTGTGAAGCAATGGTCGGTGAACTGCGGCGTCACCGGATCACGCCCCTCATAGCCGGTGGCGCGGTAGACCCCGTCGACCGTCAGGAACGCCACGCTGTCGGCGCCGATATAACGGCGGATTTCCTCCAGCGAATGGGTCGCGGCCAGCAGCTTCTCCCGTTCCGGCGTGTCGATGCCGTAATAGTCGGGGAATTTGATGGGCGGACAGGCGATGCGGAAGTGAACTTCCTTTGCGCCGGCGTCGCGCATCATCTTGACGATCTTGACCGAGGTTGTGCCGCGCACGATCGAATCGTCGATCAGCACGATGCGCTTGCCGGCGACCACGCCGCGGTTGGCGGAGTGCTTCATGCGCACGCCGGCTTCGCGCCCGGTCTGGGTCGGCTGGATGAAGGTCCGGCCCACGTAGTGGTTGCGAATGATGCCGAGCTCGTAGGGAATGCCCGAGGCGCGGGCGTAGCCAATGGCCGCCGGCACGCCGGAATCCGGCACCGGCACCACCACGTCGGCGTCGGCTGGCGCCTCGCGGGCCAGCTCTTCGCCGAGGCGCTTGCGCACCTCATAGACGCTGCGGCCGTGTACGATCGAATCGGGCCGGGCGAAATAGATGTACTCGAACACGCAGGGCCGCGCCGGCTGGGACGGGAACGGTTTGATCGATTCGATGCCCTCGTCGGAAATGACGACGATCTCGCCATTCTCCACGTCGCGGACGAAATTGGCGCCGATGATGTCCAGGGCGCAGGTTTCCGAGGCCAGGATGTAGTGGCCGTCCAGTTCGCCCAGCACCAGCGGGCGGATGCCCAGCGGGTCACGGGCGCCGATCAGCTTCTTGTTGGTCAGGCCCACCAGCGAGTAGGCGCCTTCGATCTGGCGCAGAGCGTCGATGAAGCGGTCCATGAAGCGCAGCCGGCGGCTGTGGGCCACCAGGTGCAGGAACACCTCGGTGTCGCTGGTCGACTGGCACAGGGCGCCGATGCGCACCAGCTGGCGGCGCAGGGTGAGGCCGTTGGTGAGGTTGCCGTTGTGGGCGATGGCGAAGCCGCCGCCTTCCAGCTCGGCGAACAGCGGCTGGACGTTGCGCAGGATGGTTTCGCCGGTGGTCGAGTAGCGCACGTGGCCAATGGCCGCCGCGCCTTGCAGGCGTTCGATGGTCCTCGCCGAGGAGAAATTGTCGCCGACGAGACCGATGCGCCGCTCGGAATGGAACCGCTCGCCGTCATAGCTGACGATGCCGGCTGCTTCCTGGCCGCGGTGCTGCAGGGCGTGCAGGCCGAGGGCGGTCAGCGCCGCCGCTTCCGGGTGTCCGTAAATGCCAAACACGCCGCACTCTTCACGCAGCGTGTCGCCGTCCAGATCGTCATGACGCGGATCGCTCTGGGGCCAATCCCGCCTGGGCGCCTCGAAGGTCATGCTGTCCCCCTGTGGGCTGGCGTCGCTGGAAGGCGCGCGCAGCGTCCGCTGGCGATGGTCGGTGAAATCAGGGGCGCTCATCATAAACCACTCCGGAACCCGGGAGAATTCCCGGTTGCTGCCTGGCAGCTGTCGTCGTGTTGT
>Ga0180217_1000217_pt1 | contig 111978 bp, 103 predicted proteins | sample eDN3rd37CBELigOP_FD_128521 | JGI IMG/M metagenome (GOLD analysis project Ga0180217, IMG submission 128521) | Enriched Organic Plus compost microbial communities from Emeryville, California, USA - eDNA 3rd pass 37_C BE-Lig OP (version 2) (version 2) ... | reverse complement strand
ATAGGAAATCCATATATTGTTTTTGAATCAGGAAATAACACAATATTTAGTGCGGAAACAACAGAAAGAAGATGGAGTTCAAACGAAAATTTAAAAATAAAAGGTTTCTCTACACTCTGAAAAACGGCCTAAAGCCGTTTTTTTGTTCTCTTATTCATTTTGTTCGTTAAAAACAAAATCTTGACTTCGCAATGTCATTAAATCTACCTTATCATAACTATCCTCATGCAATAAGCGCATCGCTTGTACTCGAATCGCTTTTTCAATGACATTACGAATATAGCGACCGTTCGAAAAGGAAACAGGACCTTGCAATGAACGAAGTACAACTAAATGTTCGCGCAGCTTTCGCTCTGCATCGCGGCTAATAACATACTCTCGCTCTTCTAGCATCAAATCCGCTATCTCCATTAATTGATCGGTTGTATAATCAGGAAATTCAACAACAAGCGGAAATCGTGACAATAAACCAGGGTTTAAGCTAAGGAAATAATCCATTTCACGTGAATAACCCGCTAGAATCAAAATAAATTCATGCTGCTTATCTTCCATATGCTTCACAAGCGTATCAATCGCTTCTTTCCCAAAGTCTTTTTCTCCCCCGCGTCCTAACGAATACGCTTCATCAATAAACAAAATTCCCCCAAGTGCTTTCTTCACTAAATCTCGTGTTTTTTGAGCTGTATGACCAATATACTCACCAACTAAATCCGCACGTTCCGCTTCTATTAAATGTCCTTTTGTTAACACATTCATCTTATGAAATAATTTACCGATTAAGCGTGCAACCGTCGTTTTCCCTGTGCCAGGATTGCCCTTAAACATCATATGCAACGCTTGTCGCCCAGCCTTCAAACCACGCTCCTCACGCTTCTTATTAACATAAATCCATGCATAAATTTCTTTAATTAACTTTTTCATTTCTTCCATACCAACTAATGTTTCAAGCTCCGCCTCGATTTCTTTCAAAGCAATATGCTGATCAGAAAGGTTTCGATCATATAATTCCTTAATAGGCACATCCTTTTGTATCACATTTCTTTTTTCTCCATTAAAGACAATATTAATTTGCCCATTATTTTTCATTCGGATTGGTTGCTCCACATCATCACCTCACCATTCCCGACCCCTTATTCCTATATTTTAATTTATTAGGAAATCCACTTTTCTCAGCTAGCCTTCCGCCAAAAAATACGATGTAATCAGACAATCATTTTACTGAAAAACCCACGTTTCAACATAGTAACTATGTTTTCATCATTTCTTTTAAGGAAATGTCAGTTTCTGCGCTTTCCCAAGAAATAATCCACCTATCTATTATTCATCTATATTCAGAAAAGCGGGAAATCATTCTTTAGCAAATCGAAAAGGATTTAGAACAAACGTACAAGTGCTAAAGAAACAAAACACGGCAGTTACCGTCCTCCCTGGTCAGCACCTTAAAATCAATAGCCTCCTAAACCGGAGCCCCATATAATAAAAAAAACAGGCTTATGTATCGCCTGTTTTTCTCTCATCTATTTATTCTTTCACTTCATATTCAATTTGAACATTTCGTTGTGGAGCAAAAGTAGAAATCGCATGTTTAAATACTAATTGTTGCTTCCCTTCAGATTCAAATAGCACGGTAAAATTGTCAAAGCCTTTAATTTGCCCACGAATTTGAAAACCGTTTAATAAAAATACTGTCACATACGTATTGTCTTTTCTCAGCTGGTTTAAAAATTGGTCTTGAATATTTACCGATTGTTTCATCACTTTGTCCTCCTCTTTTCTCTCTACTTGTACTTATTCGCCTTTATCATGAGCTTTCCTGCAATAAATTCCGATATTTCATTGATTTTTTTTGGAAATTCGGCAATATTAGTCATATCAAACCAAGAAACATCCATTTTGTTGCGAAACCATGTAAGTTGACGTTTCGCATAACGGCGTGAATTCTGCTTCAACGCCCCAATTGCCTCTTCCTTACTCATTCGCCCTTCAAAATAGTCATACAGTTCTTTATAACCAATTGCTTGAATTGATTGACAATCTTTTAAGCCTTGTTCAAAAAAGCCTTGCACTTCCGAAACAAGCCCTTCTTCCACCATCATATCAACTCGATCGTTAATACGTGCATACAATAAATCCCGCTCCATCGTTAATCCGATAATACATGTGTCATATTTCATCTCAATCGGCTGTTCATTTAATTGCTCACTCATTGTATGCCCTGTGCAATGATAAATTTCAAGCGCACGAATCACACGCCTCACATTATTCGGATGAATACGCTCCGCACTTTCAGGATCAATCCTCTGCAGTTCCGCAAAAACAGTCTCTATTCCCGCCTCTTTCACTCGTTGTTCTAACTCCGCTCGATATAGCGGGTCGGATGGAGCTTCAGAGAATTGATAATCATAAATTACAGACTGTATGTATAATCCCGTTCCCCCCACTATAATAGGAAGCTTTCCTCGACTTTGAATATCTTCAATCATTACATTTGCTCTTTGTTGAAACTCAGCTGCACTAAACGGCTCATTCGGCTCTTTAATATCGAGCAAATAATGTGGAATACCTTCTTTTTCTTCCTCCTTTATTTTCGCTGTGCCAATATCCATTCCTTTGTATACTTGCATGGAATCACCACTTATAATCTCACCATTAAATCGTTTAGCTAATTCAATACTTAGCTTCGTCTTGCCCACAGCCGTTGGGCCAATAATAACAAGTAACTTTCCTTTTTGTTGTTCCAACATTCTTCACTGCCTTATATGATTTTTTCCTATCTTACCATAATTTCAGTAGAAGCTGTTAAACATCTAAACAGTATAGGTATCTCTCTACATTTTTATTCAAATAAAAATAGAAAAATAAATACATTTAAAAGTGCGAATGAAAGTGATTTCAACAACCAAAACTAATTTCTAGAAAAAAGAGGAGGAAAGATTAAATGGAAGAATTATTACACCCCATGCTGAGAACAGTTATTTCCTATATAATATTGCTTTTTGTTACTTACTTATTCGGAAAAAGAATGAATGCACAATTAAATTACCATAGCTTTGCTGTCGCTATTACAATCGGTTCATTCATCGCTAATATGGGGTTTGATACCAATCTTAAATTTTGGCCGGTACTTACTTCTTTTTTTATTTTAACGTTGGTTTTCTATCTTTCTTCTTATTTATCCTATCAAAATAAATTCTTATACAAATACTTATCCGGAGAACCCACTGCTATTATCGAAAAGGGAAAAATAAATGAGGTCAATATGAAAAAAGCAAAGTATGGCCTGTACGATTTACACCAACAATTAAGAGAAAACGGAGTATTCCAAATAGAAGAAATTGACACGGCCTATCTTGAAGTAAGTGGTAAGCTTTCTATTCAAATAAAAGAGCAATACAAGCCTGCAAACAATACATAGATCAGCTAAATATGAAACGACCGGTCGAATTAATCATAGACGGAAAGATATTAAAAGAAAATTTAACTTCTACATACAATCAAGAATGGCTGCACATGCAATGCCAATCTAGAAATATCAGCATCGAACAAGTTTCTTATGCCGTTGTAGGAACAAATGGTGTATTTTATACCTTACCTTAATTGGTCTAGCCAAGAAATCACTTTCACCGAAAATAAGTTCATATTTTATACGCCTATATATAAACCCAAATTAATTTTTTGGCATCACCCCATCTAGTTGGTGAAACGATTGGGGACTCACTCCGTAAAACAAGGAGAAAGCCCTCATGTATTGTGAGGGCTTTTTCTACAAATCTATTATTGTGTTACTAGACTTCTTTTATGACCGTATAACCAATCTGTATAGCTAAAATCATTTGCTGGACGTTTTGTAAAAATATCGTTACGAAGGGCAATTGTAATTGGATCTATAGCATGAATGATTTCTCCCCATTGACGTGCCGTTGTTTGAACACGTGCAGTGCGCGGAATACGTTCTTCTTGGAACTCTTTGAAAGCGGCTTCAAAATTATCACCATGAGCTGCTAATACGTCAGCTAATTTTGCAGCATCTTCTAACGCTTGAACGCCACCTTGAGCCAAGTATTGTAACATTGGGTGAGCAGCGTCTCCCATAAGTGTTATATTCCCTTTTGTCCAGTTATCAATTGGCAGACGATCATACATTGGCCAACGGATTTGTTTATTAATGAATGAAAGAGCTTTCTCGACTTTTGAATGACAGCCTTCAAATACTTGCGCCATTTCTTCTGGAGTTCCCCACTCAACAGATTCAGATGTATAAGTTGGGCTTTTAAATACAACGACTTGATTATATAATTCTCCACGGCGTACTGGGTATTGAACTACATGAAGATTTGGACCAATCCACATAATTACATCGTCCATTTCAGCATCTTCAGAAATTTCTTCGATTGGAATCGTACCGCGATAAGCAACATATGCAGAGTTTACCATATCATCTTGAGCGAATAATTTACGTACATTCGATTTAATTCCATCTGCCCCAATAACTGCCTTACCCTTAATTTTCTCATCATGTTGGTTTATAAGGAAGACCCCATCTTCATTTTCTTCTGCAGCAGTAATTGTCGTATTCGTATGAAGCGAGATTAAAGGATTACTTTCACATGCCTCTAACAGCGATCTGTGTAAATCAGAACGGTGCAATACCATATATGGGAAGCCATATCTCTCTTTAAACTCATCTCCTAGGTCTAAAGCCGTTAGTTCTTCTCCCGTAAAAGCATCTTTTAACACAAGTCGTTTTGGAAATACAGCAAATTCAGCAATGCGATCTGCTACTCCAAGACGAGTTAAAACGGCCATTGCGTTCGGAGCCATTTGAATTCCCGCGCCAACTTCCCCGAATTGTGGTGCTTGTTCAAAAACGGATGAAGCGTGACCAGCTTGTGCTGCAGCAAGAGCTGTTGCTAATCCACCAATTCCGCCACCAGCGATTAAGATTGTGTTTTCTGTGTTTGTCATGGAAATTCCTCCCGGTTTCTCTTAATTTAGTTTTAAAGAAGTAATAAGTGATTAACAAAGGGCAGCCTAAGAAGCATATAATCTGCCTATCTCTTAAGCTGCTTATTACTGCGATAATCTTTTTTACTTTTATGGTAATAATGGTTTAAACTCAGAAGTCACTTCTTGCTGACCGTTGTTTCGTTCATACGCTTCTTGTTTTTCAATATCAAACTTTTCCATAATTGGAAGATCATTCGTTGTGAAGAAATACGTATCTTCTTCTGCAACATGTTCTACCCAAGCCCAGTTTGGAACGCAGAAGAAATCTCCTTCTTCCCAATCGAAGCGAACGCCGTTAATAATACTGTAGCCCGAACCTTTATACACTTGATGAATCGAAGCACTCGTATGCCGCTGCGCTTTTGTGCGGAAACCTTTCGGAAATTTCTGAATCCAAGCAGCAATCGTTGGGTTCGCTGTTTTACCTGTAGAAGGATTAATAAATTCTACCGCATATCCTTCGAATGGATCCGGCTCAAACTGACTTAATGATTCAATCGCCTTATACGTATGCTCCCATTTATACGAACCTAGCGGCGCTACCGAAGGATTACGATCAGAAACAGGACGCAGCATACCTGCTGCATAACGTTGTGAACCAAAGTTATCCGGTACTTTCGGCTGTTCAATTCTTTCTGGGTAATTCTCAAAGAATGTACCACCCAATGCATAAATTGTTGGAATGTCTAAAATATCTGTCCAAATCATCGGTTTTGTGCCTTCATGACCATGACCATGCCATAAATTTTTTGGCGTAATGAGGAAATCTCCTTCTTCCATGAAAATTCTTTCCCCTTGGACGATACTGTATGCGCCTTCCCCTTTCGTAATAAAGCGAAGGGCATTTTGAGAGTGACGATGAGAAGGAGCTACTTCTCCTGGTTGTAACAATTGAACGGCTGCATACAGCGTTTGTGTCGTAGAAGCCCATCCCCAAGGTTGACGATAATCAAGACCTGGATTTTGCAAATAAATTGCCCGTCGTTCTCCACCGCGTTCCGGAGTAAAAATTTGAGCAGCTTCTAGTAATTTTTTCTCAAGCAGGCTGCCTTTCCAAAGATAAGCTTGTGCATGAGGCTCTGGAGATTTATGCATTAATGCTGGAATTGCTTCCCATAATGGTCCAAGATTATATTGACGAATATCAGTCGTAAAATCTTGTACAATTTTACTCTTCATAAACTCAGTTACTTCTGCCATGTTCCGAACCCCCTACTAGATTATTAATTTAATTTTGATAAATTGCGTTGAATTTGACCTTCATGTTTGTTCACATGCTGATCAATTAAATGATCAATAATAAATGAGAGTGGTTTCGTACCAAAATTAGGATTTCTGCTTGGTGCTTCAGTAGCAAGCTGCTCCGCTGTCAAGTTCCCAATACCTGATTCTACTTTTTGTTTAACCCCTTCTAGCGCTTGTAACAGCTCCGCAACACTTATCGCATCCACTATTGTAGAACTTACCGCTTGCAGTCGCCCTTCATGTAAATGATTTCTTCCCCATTCTTGACCAGGAGATTGAACAAGCTGTTCAATCTCTTCTACCCAATACGGTAATGCTTCGACGATATGAGCGACAATTTGCATAATAGACCATTCTTCCTCTGTTGGATTCCAACGAATCGTTTCTTCCGATAACCCTTTCACCGTTTTGATAATACGATCAATCGATTCATTAACAGATGTAACTGCATTTTGTGTCACTGTCATTCTATTACTCTCCTTTTACGGCACGTACTGTATTTTCTAATACACCCACTTTTTCGATTTCGACGCGAACGACATCTCCATCTTTCAGCCATACTTGCGGTTCCATTGCTTGAATAACACCACCAGGAGTTCCTGTAATAACGATATCACCAGGCTCTAATGTAGCAATTGTAGATAAGAATGATACTAGATGTTTAACAGAGAATACTTGGTTCGCAGTATTGGTACGTTGACGCTCTTCACCGTTTACAGTTAAAACCATTTCTAGTGTTTGTGGATCTGGTAGCTCATCTGAAGTAACCATCCAAGGTCCCATCGGTAAGCTGCCATCTACCGTTTTTCCTTGTAACCACTGAAGGGTACGACGTTGGAAGTCACGATACGTTACGTCATTAGCTACCGCATAACCAGCTACATAATCAAGCGCTTCTTCTTCTGAAACATTTTTTGCACGTTTACCGATGACAAATGCAAATTCCGCTTCATAGTCTAATTGTTCTGAAATTGGATGAAATGGAATATCATCTTGCGGGCCAACAAGTGTGTTCGCAAATTTAGCGAATACAACAGGATATTTTGGGATTTCACGCCCCATTTCAAGAATATGTTCACGATAGTTATGACCTACGGCAAAGATTTTTCCTGGTTTTGGAACAGGCGCTTCCACTTTTACTTCGCTCAGAGCATGAACTAGTTTTGAACCATCCACTACTCTATTCGTTAAAGCAAAGTCGATTGCTCCTTTCGCAAGCTCCATGCTTTCTTTTCCACCTTGTAAAAATTCTGTCATCTCAGATGGAACGAATGCATTTGCAATTTCTTGTGCACGTATTTTCCCCTCTGCTTCTAAAGATTTTTTATAAGCAAGATGTAAATCGACAACTTCCTCATTCACGATAGCTCCAATTGTTGTAATACCTTCACGGTTAAATGTTATAAGTTTCATACATATGCTCCTTTGTCTATACAATTGTATTTTGAGTTTTCCATTCCTGTAAGCGGATTCATTTCAATCACTTCTTAGAAGATATTTCGCTTGAATAATATAGACATTCTTAGACTTATATCTTCAAAGTTACTTAGCAACAGGATTTTTGTACTTCTTTTCATTAATGTGAACAGGCTAACTTGTGAGCTATAAAAGAAAGTAGATGTTCCTTTGAACTTTTTCACTTTAAGTTAACTTTGTTCACTATTTATAAATAAAATTTAATCCATTCCACAGCAAATGTCAATAATATTTTTTTCTGAAAATTTACTTACTTTAGAATAAACTTTGGGATTCTATATAGAAACCTTTGTACAAAGCTTCACAGTTTGTTCTAAGAACACTTTGTCAATAAAGAAGTGTTTCTGTTATACTAATAAAAAATAATAGGAGAAATTAAAATGGAGAAAGAAAAAAATCCAGCTATGATTGGTTCGCTTCAAATAGGTTTGGGAATAGTTGATATCATTGCTTCCCAGGAACACCCTATGAAGTTTACTGAAATTCAAGAAAAATCCAACATCACAAAAAGTAATCTATATAAATATTTGAACACTCTTACACACTTAGAGTTACTATATAGAGACAAACAACACGGTACCTATACACTGGGTTCTAAAATTATTTCCTATGGAATGGCTGCTATCGGTCAACAAGATCTTGTTACTAAAGTGACTCCTTTCCTACAAGAAATAAGTAGATTTACTTCTTTAACGGCTCTATTAGCTGTATGGACACATAGCGGTCCTGTAATCGCTAACATCTGGAGCGCTAATAACGGCTTAAACATCGGTGCACAAATTGGGACGCACCTCCCTATCCTATCGTCGTCAGGAAAAGTTTTTGCTGCTTTTCATGAACCTTTACTCATTGAGGAATGGAAAAATACTGAAATGCAAAACTGGTCTGTAGAGGACAAACAATTATTCGAGGAAGAAACAAAAGGTATTAAAAAAAGGCAAATTTCCTTTGCTAAAGAGCCACTCGTTCCTTATATATCTTCAGCATCTGTTCCATTATTTAACTATAATAATGATTTACTAGGCTGTTTGACACTTGTTGGATTTTCACCGCTTGTCCCTCAAACATCTGAAGATGAATACGGTCAATATTTACTCAATACCTCTAAGGAAGTATCTGGTATATTTGGATATAAGTAATTTGTTTTAGAAGCATCCATTTAAAAAATGGCATGCTTCTTTTTTTGTGAATTTTCATGATACTTTTTAATAGCAATGTTGTTATAATACACTTTTTACAAGTTTCCTATTTCACAATCTTTTATTTTTTTACAATTTTGTGAATTTCGAGTTGAAAAATTTAAAAACCGCCTATATAATCACTATAAAGAAACATTGTTTCCTATAAGCGTATTTTATTCTGTTAGAAACCTATTTTCACAAATTTGAAAGCGCTTTATTGATACTGCAACACAAAGGGGGAAATTATTTGTCTAATTTAAACACAAACCATATCATTGAAAACAGCAAATTTAACCGCTTTCACGCCATGATACTCTTTTGGGGGACATTCATTATCATTTTAGATGGTTATGATCTTGCCGTTTATGGAGCTGTACTGCCCGTTCTGATTGAAGATTGGGGATTATCGAATGTTGAAGCTGGCGCCATGGGAAGTTATGGATTAATTGGTGTTATGATTGGGGCTTTTTTCTTCGGTCCTCTCGCTGACCGAGTTGGCAGGAAAAATGTTATCCTTATTTGTTTTGTCCTATTTAGTCTATTCACTGGACTATGCGGTACAGCTGATTCACCTACCACTTTTTCTACCTATCGATTTATTGCAGGACTCGGGCTTGGCGGGATTATGCCAAATGTAATTGCTTTAATGACAGACTACTCCCCTAAATCGATGCGTAGTTTAACTGTATCGATTATACTTTGCGGCTATTCCGTTGGGGGAATGCTGGCTCCTGCACTTTCAATCTATCTCATCCCAAGCTACGGATGGGAAATCGTCTATATGATTACTGCTGCACCTCTTATTCTTTTACCTTTCATATGGAAGCATCTTCCTGATGCAACTGTTTTCTTAGCTGCAAAGGGACGTACAAAAGAATTACGCCAGATTATGAATAAAATCAACCCTGCCGGTAACTATACGGAAAAGGATCACTTTGAAAAAATAGATATAAAACAACAAGCAGGCATTCCTGTTATTCAACTATTTAAAAATAACCGTGCTCTTAGTACAAGTATGTTTTGGATTGCATACTTCATGTGCTTATTAGTCGTTTATGGATTAAGCACATGGCTCCCAAAATTAATGATGCAAGCAGGCTATGGCTTAAATTCAAGTCTTTCGTTCTTAATCATTATGCACGCTGGAACAATTGTTGGGACACTTATAATAGCTAAACTTGCTGATCGATATGGTTCTAAAAAAATGCTTGTTCCAATGTACACAATCGGTGCGATTTGCTTATTTCTGATGAGCTTTAAAAGCGACCTATGGGTGATTTGTCTTCTTGTCGCTATTACTGGAGCTTGTACAGTAGGCGCACAAAATATCGCCAATGCCTATGTTTCTCAATATTATCCACCATTTTTACGTTCAACTGCCTTAGGGGTTGCTTCCGGCATAGGAAGAATAGGCGCCATTCTCGGACCAACTATTGGCGGAATCTTACTTACGATGAATTTACCGATTCAAATTAATTTCCTTGCCTTTGCTATACCTGGTGTCATCGCTTCTATCGCTTTCTTCTTCATCCCTGTGAAACATGCCTATGATTATACAGAAAAAACGGAAGATTCAGATATAAAAGAATCAGATACTAATTCTAAAGTCATTTAAAAAAATCAACAATACTGACCAATCAGAGTCAGTATTGTTAACTTCGCATTACATCTTAATTTAGATAACAGAATTAAAAAGGAATACAGCGATTTCTAGATTCAGCACTTATCAACGGTTAATGAAAGTGCTGACACTTTTGTTCTTTCTGTCATACATCACTTACATGGGTTGCATTCCATATCTCTTGCTCCAATTCCTCCTTATACTTCGATATTTCTCTTTCACTCCAACCGAACACATCGCACATATATCGACTAACTGCTTCCTTCCATCTATATACCCAATCTATTTGAAATAAAAGGGCACTTGTTCGTCGTACAAAGAAATCAACAGGTGTTACAACATATTCTTCTTGTATCCCGTAAACTAATCTAGCGAATACTTCAGGAGTGAACTGATATTTTTCTATATCGTTTTTGCCATCTTTAATAATTTGATAAATCTTCGAAATATTAGACCCATATAATCTTGTGAGGTATCTTGCTTCACGTTCTGTTAGACCTAGCTTTATCCCTTCTTTTGTATACTTAGAAATGTAGGCTTCAAAATAATGAGAGCCGCCTACGTCTCCTCCCGATATAGGAAGCTTTCTCGTGACACACTTGCCAAATAATTTGTATTGTTCATCTTTGAATTGTCTCGTAAGCAGATTGACAATCATTTCTGCCATTTTGCGATATCCTGTTAATTTTCCACCAGCAATCGTAATAAGGCCAGATTTCGAAACCCAAATTTCATCTTTTCGTGAAATTTCCGAAGGGCCTTTTCCTTCTTCATGAATGAGCGGGCGAATACCGGCCCAGCTTGATTCAATATCTTGGGCACTTAAGGTTAGTTTTGGAAATATGAAATGAATCGCCTTTAATATATACATCCGATCTTCCTCAGTAATGAGCGGCCGAATAGGATCTTTATCATAAAAAGTATCGGTTGTTCCCACATATACTTTTCCCTCTCTCGGAATCGCAAATACCATTCTGCCGTCTTCTGTATCAAAATAAATGGCTTGCTTTAAAGGAAAGCGTGACTGATCAATGACAACATGGACTCCTTTTGTCAATTTCAGTGTTTTCCCTTCGTTTGATCCATCTTTTTCTCTTAATGAATCGACCCAGGCTCCAGTTGCATTGACTACTTTTTTAGCTCGAATATCATAACGATTTCCTGTCTGAATATCCTCAACAACAACCCCTGCTACCTTCCTATCCTCATATAGAAAATCTATGACTTTCGTATAATTTAGCAAATCTGCACCCAACTCAGCTGCTCGTTTAATCACTTCAATCGTTAACCGTGCATCATCCGTCCGATATTCAACATAATAACCGCCCCCTTGTAAACCTTGCTCTTTAAGTAGAGGCTCTTGCTTTACCATCTGTTCCTTAGATAGCATCCTTCTTCGCTCTTGTTTCTTAACAGCAGCAAGAAAGTCATAGGCCTTTAACCCAACGGAGATACTACGTGGTCCGAGCTCCCCATCCTTATACACTGGAAGCAACATCCATTCTGGTTTCGTGACGTGCGGACCATTTTCATAAACAATTGCTCGTTCTTTACCCACTTCCGCCACCAGCTTAACTTCCCCTTGCTTTAAATAACGTAAGCCGCCATGAATGAGCTTGGTGGAACGACTAGAAGTACCGGCAGCAAAATCTTGCATCTCAAAAAGACCAACCTCCATCCCTCGGGTCACAGCATCCAAAGCAATGCCCGCACCCGTAATTCCCCCTCCAATGATTAATAGATCATATTGCTTTTCACTCATTTTCTGTAACAATTGCAATCGGTTCATATATGTTTGGGTCATTATTTCCCCTCCAATTATGAAAAAGACCACCAGATCACTCAATAGGTGTCTATGTGGCCCTCTTTTCAACAGCATGATGAATCGGAACTATCATACCATTATATATATTAAATGTTAAATATTGTTTTATCAATTCATTAAACAATATGAATCATCCAATGATTTTATTTAATTTTCAATTTCAAATTAACGATATTCTATAAACCTATCATTTAAACATCATCGCAGCATGGACCGCTTTTTTCCATCCTTCATACAGTTGCTTTCGCTGTTCTTCATCCATAGTTGCACTAAATTCCCGGTCTAGTCTCCATTTCTTCCTAATATCGGCTTGACTTTCCCAAAACCCTATCGCCATTCCCGCTAAATAAGCTGCACCTAATGCTGTCGTTTCATTAATCACTGGTCTATCAACCGGAACACCTAATAAATCGCTTTGAAAACCCATTAAGAAATCGTTCTTTACTGCTCCTCCATCTACTCGAAGCTTTTTCAAAGAAATACCAGAATCCGCTTCCATTGCGCTTAATACATCTTTCGTTTGATAAGCTAGAGATTCTAAAGTCGCTCGAATAAAATGCTCCTTTGACGTTCCGCGGGTCAAACCGAATACAGCACCGCGCACATCACTGTCCCAATAAGGTGTACCTAATCCAACAAAAGCAGGAACAACATATACGCCATCAGTCGATTGTACTTTCTTTGCATACGCTTCACTATCCTTCGCCTCTTTGAACATCCTTAATCCGTCACGAAGCCACTGAATAGCAGATCCAGCTACAAAAATACTGCCTTCTAACGCATATTCAACTTTCCCGTTAATTCCCCAAGCAATCGTCGTTAACAAACCATGTTGTGATTTTACCGCTCTCTCACCAGTATTCATTAACATAAAGCATCCCGTACCATACGTGTTTTTCGCCATTCCATCCTCAAAACATGCCTGACCGAAGAGAGCTGCTTGCTGGTCACCAGCCGCCCCCGCAATCGGAATATTATGTCCAAAGAAATGATGGCTGACCGTATGAGCATACACTTCTGAAGAGGGTCTCACTTCAGGAAGCATGGAAGCCGGAATGGTTAAAATCTTAAGCAATTCATCGTCCCAGTTCAAATCATAAATATTGTACATCAATGTTCGTGATGCATTTGAATAATCGGTTACATGAGCTTTCCCGCCAGATAGCTTCCAAATGAGCCATGTATCAATTGTTCCAAATAATAGCTCACCCTTCTCCGCTTTTTCCCTAGCCCCCTCCACATGATCCAAAATCCACTTCACTTTCGTTCCGGAAAAATACGCATCAATCAGCAAACCTGTTTTATCCCGAATGACCTTCTCATATCCCTGATCTTTTAATTGTTGACAAATATCCTGCGTTTGCCGCGACTGCCAAACAATCGCATGATAAATAGGCGTTCCTGTCTGTTTATCCCAAACGACCGTCGTTTCACGCTGGTTCGTAATTCCGATTCCAGCAATTTGCGCGGGGGTAATGCCAGACTCCGCTAAAGCGCTTGCAATAACAGCTAATACACTCCCCCAAATTTCACTAGCATTATGTTCCACCCAGCCTGGCTTTGGGAAATACTGCGTAAACTCCCTTTGGGACATATGAACAATATCACCAGCACGATTAAACAAAAGCGCTCGCGAACTCGTTGTTCCTTGATCTATTGAAAGAATATACTGCTCCATTCTTCTCTCCCCCTTATGAAAAATTATACAACAATGAATCCAATTCACTTCATAAAAAGATATTCTATGTAAAGCTTTTATTCTCTAATACTGTCACCTCTGTATGTGTAGATGCTCCTACTTCTTTTGTATATTGGACTAGACGAAGGATATCATGACAGCATTGTTTAGCCCCTAGTACTAATAAAGGAACACCAATGAAATCAATTTTTAACCGTCTAGAGAATAGCCCTCCCATTGTCATAGCGAATGGAACAGTCGGAGAAGTATTTGAGAAAATAACTTTTTCTTCCTCCCGAAAATGATTTTGCAACATTATACTTAAATTTTTTAAAGCTGGAACAACAAGCTTTGAATTTTTTCTTCCTATTGTATAAACAGAATGTCCCTCATCATCTATTCCATGAAAAATAAGCCTTCCCATATCAGCAGGTGTTAATTGATTAAAGTAATCCACCTGCAAAATCTCTTCTTTCGTAAGCTTTCGGTCGGTAGGCAACTTTTTCAAATGATAAGCTGCCGCTAGAGCCGTACTATGTGTTCCCGCAAAATCATCATAAATATAAATCATGATGTCACCTTTCTTCATTAATATTTATATTTATTATTAACGAACACTCCTATGCTATCCAGCATGCAAAATAAAGCAAAACTCTACTTAGAGAGATCCTTAATCTGCATTTAGCAAGAAAGCAGCAGAACCCAAATCACCTGTACATATTTAACATTTAGGCTTCGCTAAAAGGTGTGCGAGACTAGGGCCTCACATAAAAAATCAAAAACGCCCCATAACAAAACCAACATTTATTTAATATTTTTTGGCAAATTCCGAAATTACCCATTAACAATAGTTCAAAAGTGCCGATATTAAATAAAGAACTTTTTTATTTAAAACTTCACGAAGGAGCACGTATTATGAGGAAAAAACCCACATCTATTCGGACAAAATTAATTATGTTATGCGTAATCATTTTGATTGTTCCGACGACCATTCTAGGTATAAGTACTTATGTCAGTTCAAAAAAACAGCTAAATGAAGCTGGACAAGATCAACTAAAGCGAAGCACCGAAATGGTCCTTGGAATGATTAGCCTATTAAACCAAGAAGTTCAGGCTAAAAATATGACATTAGAAGAAGCGCAAGAAAAACTTCGTGTGGAATTATACGGTGAAAAAGGCGCCGATAATACACGCACATTGAAAGAAGAATACACCTTCGGAAAAGAAGGCTATATCTATGCATCCGATGACGAAGCTACACTTGTCATGCACCCATTTACAGAAGGTCAAAACATTTATGATTCGAAATCAGAAGATGGCGTCATGGTAGGTCAAGAAACCGTTGCTATAGGGAAAGAAGGCGGTTTTCTTTACTATAAATGGTTAAACGAATCGAAAAATAAAACGGAAGACAAAGTCTCTTATGTAGAACGCGACCCTTACTGGGGATGGACGATTGCTTCAACCGCCTATCTTTCAGAATTCAATAGCAGCGCTTCTGAAATTGCTAACATTGTCTTAATTGTGGCCGCGATCGCAATTGTTCTCGGTAGTATTGTCGCTTACTATTTCTCTGTACGTTTTACAAAACCTATTATTCAAATTAGCGGTGAATTAAATCGTGCAGCTGAAGGTGATTTTTCAGGTGAAGATATAAAAGTAACGACAAAAGATGAAATTGGCTCCTTAACAGAAGATTTTAATAAAATGAGAGCGAACACAAAAGTACTACTAGCCCATGTTAACAATTCTACCGAGCACGTTGCGGCCTCTTCAGAACAATTGTCTGCGAGTGCAGAAGAAACAAGCAAAGCAACAGAAGAAATTACACATGCAATTCAATTGATTGCAACGGGTGCGGAAGATAGCACGAATAGCTTACAAGAAAGCTCACAATCTTTAGATGAAGTAACGATTGGTATTCAAAATTTAGCTGAAAACTCTGCGACTATTTCGGAAGCAGGAACAATGATTGCTGAGAAAGCACAGCAAGGAAATGTCTATGTTGAACAAACGGTAAAACAAATCAACTCGATTAACAACAAAGTAAACGAAAGCGGCCAAGTGCTGCAATTGCTCGATTCAAGTTCAAATGAAATCGGTGAAATTTCTAAAGTCATTACTGATATTGCTGATCAAACAAATCTATTAGCATTAAATGCTGCTATCGAAGCTGCACGTGCTGGCGAACACGGAAAAGGGTTTGCTGTTGTCGCAGAGGAAGTACGTAAACTCGCTGAACAATCGCAAAATTCTTCACATCAAATTTCTGATCTAATTAAGGATATTCAACTGAATATGGCTCGTTCAACAGAATCGATGAACCAAGTAAAAGTTGAAGTTCAAGACGGACTGGAAATCGTCAGCAAAACAGAAGTAAGCTTCCAAGAAATTGTCACTGCGATGGAACAGATGAAACAGCAATTAACCGATATGGCTGCAACCGTACAGCAAATGTCGGCTGGTGCCCAAGAAGTTTCAGCTACTGTTACAAATAATACCCATACAATGAAAGAAGCATCTTACCAATCTCAGCAAGTAGCTGCAACGACGGAAGAACAGTTGGCCGCTATGCAAGAAGTTACGCATTCTGCTAATTCTTTATCTAAGCTTGCTGTAGAATTACAAGAAATCGTTAATAAATTTAAAATATAAGTAGAGTCATTTATTATACTAATCAATTCATGATAAGAAAAAAGTCCCTAAGGAAGTACATCCTAGGGATTTTTTTCTTGCATTACTGTTCCAGTAATCTTTTATGAATCCAAATTGCTGCTTGAGAGCCATCGCCCATTGCAATGGTTACTTGCTCAGAGTGTGCTGCTAAATCGCCGCCTGCCCACACACCCTTTATATTCGTTTCTTTTGTACGTGGGTTAAGTAATACATGTTTATTTTCGGTCAACTCAATACCTACGGCTTCGGCCAGTTCATAGTTAATTTTATTTCCACCAAACCCGATAAAACCACGTTCCGCCTCCACAACTTCACCGTTCTTTAGCAAGACCCCAGCAAAATGCTGTTTTTCATCCAATATAATTTTTTCAATTTGTTCATGAATAATTTTAATACGATGCTTTTCTAACTCATCAAGCTTAGTTATGTCAATCGCCGACTGATTATGATTAATATAAATAATATCATTTGACCAGTAAGCCAATGTAACCGCCATATCAGCTCCTGTATTCCCAGCACCTAATACTACCGTTTTTTTACCTGAAACTTCATACCCATCGCAATCGGGACATACATATATATCAGTACCAAGGCAGGTTACTAAATTCTCCAATTTAGGAAAGTGGTCGACAAGACCTGTTGCCAAAAAAATCGTTTTTGCTTCGAATGTGGCATGCTGCTCTGTTTCTAAATAAAAATGATCGCTTTCTTTTTTTAACGTGGTTACTACATCATGTAAAAACTGAACTCCATATTTCTCTGCATGCAACTTGCCTAGCTTCCTGATTTCTTGTCCACTTACACCGTCCGGCCAACCTAAAATATTATGGTAACACCTGCATATTGTTGATCTGCCTTGATTCGAATCAATCACTAGGACATCATGTTTATACCTTCCTAACTGAATCGCCGCCTGCAAACCTGCAATTCCACCACCGATTATCACACAATCCACTTGCTTCAAAAAACATCACCGCCACTTTACTATTTACAAATATCCATAGTTTGTTTCTTATATGTAGCTATTATTCGTTTAACAAGAACAAAAAAGAGAAGCCACATACCGCGGCTTCCCCTTTTATAATAATGAAAATTAACTGTTAATCTTCAATGACTCACTTACAATAAAATCAGCTTCCGTTTTTTCTTGTACTTCTTCTAACGTAACACCTTCTTGTAATTCCACTAATTCCATTTTACCGTTAGTAAATTGGAACACAGCAAGTTCCGTAATTAAACATTGCACAACACCTTGACCTGTTAAAGGAAGCGTACACGTTTTCTTAACCTTAGATTCACCGTGTTTATTAACATGGTCCATAATGACAACGATTCGTTTAGCTCCTTGCACTAAATCCATCGCGCCCCCCATTCCTTTTACTAACTTCCCTGGAATCATCCAGTTTGCTAAATCACCATTTTGTGAAACTTCCATTCCACCAAGAATGGCTAAATCAATATGTCCGCCTCGAATCATCGCAAAGGATTCAGCACTATCAAAAAATGAAGCACCTAATCTCGCTGTTACGGTTTCTTTCCCTGCATTAATTAAATCTGGATCAACTTCCGACTCCTTCGGATATGCACCGATACCAAGTAATCCATTTTCCGATTGAAGCATAACATTGAAATCATCCGGTATCATATTAGCAATTAAAGTTGGCATACCAATTCCTAGGTTAACGCACATTCCATCTTGTATTTCTTTAACCGCACGTTTTAAAATTGCATTTCGATTTGTCATTATCGCTTCTCTCCTTTATGCATTAGCTGTCGTAAGCTTTTCGATTCGTTTTTCATAATTTTCCCCTACAAAAACTTTTTGAACATACACGCCTGGTGTATGAATTTCATCTGGATCAAGTTCACCTATTTCAACTAACTCTTCTACTTCAGCAATTGTAATCTTTCCAGCTGTCGCTACGACTGGATTAAAATTTCGTGCTGTTTTTCGAAAGACAAGATTGCCAAAAGGATCTGCCTTCCATGCTTTAACAAATGCGAAATCACCTACGATTCCTTGTTCCATGATATAGGTCTTTCCATCAAACTCCTTATGCTCTTTTCCCTTTGCTACCTCAGTCCCAACCCCTGTTGCTGTATAAAAAGCCGGAATCCCTGCTCCCCCTGCTCTTAAACGCTCCGCCAGTGTACCTTGGGGAATTAACTCCACCTCAAGTTCACCACTTAAAAATTGCTGTTCAAACAATTTGTTTTCTCCCACATACGAAGCCATCATTTTTTTAATTTGTTTATTTTCTAATAATAAACCTAAACCGCAATCGTCAATCCCACAGTTATTACTAACGATTGTCAAGTCTTTAACCCCTTGATCACGTAAACTAAGAATCAGCTTTTCCGGAATTCCACATAACCCAAAACCGCCAACAACAATCGTTGCTCCATCCTGAATCTGTTTAATTGCATCGTCTAATGATGATATAACTTTCCCCATTTTTCCATCTCCTCTTATACTATTAATCTTTGGATCAATTGAAACTAAAAATAGTGTGTATATAGCAAATCTCTAACAGCAACCAAAATGATATGGCCATACACCATCGAAGCAATTGTATGTAAAACTTCTAAACTTATACGAGGTTTTTGCATATTCTGAAAAACACATATGTTTATCTGCCTTTTTACAGATTTTTTTACAAAAACCTACCATATTCTTCATCTTATATATAATTATGCAAAATTTATACTATTTTTGTCAAATAATTCTAGTTGTTTACTTGAAAAATTTTCTAAAGTTGTTCATTTTTAAGACAATATTCTCTAAATTTCTTCCATACTGTACAGATTTCCCTACACAAAATACGCTATTTTACTTCCATTGTACGAAATATCTAACACATCTGTCTTTTCACTTATAAACTATGCCTTACCGGTGATATTCTCTTGATAAATAACCAATAAAAAAGTTCCCTCTTACTCAAGAGGAAACCTTTTCTAAGGTAGTAAGCCATATTTATTCATTTTTTCATACAGTGTTGTGCGGCTAATCCCCAATTGTTTGGCTGCTTCCGATTTATTTCCTTGTGTAAGTCGTAAACAGGCTATAATCGTCATTCGCTCTGTTTCTTCCATCACTTGAGCCAGCGGATGAACCGTAATGGTCTCTTGAACCCCTGTTATTTCTTCGGGTAAATGTTCAGCTGTAATCATTTCTCCCTCTTCTACAATATTTAACGCACGTTCAATCACGTTTTCTAACTCCCGTATGTTTCCTGGCCAATAATAGGAAGAAAGGAAGCGCAGCGTTTCATCATCTATACCTTGAATAGATTTGTTCATGATACATTGATATTTTTCAACAAAATATCTTACTAAAATATTAATATCCTCTTTTCGCTCTTTTAACGAAGGTATGGTCAGTTCCATTACCTTTAGCCGATAATACAAATCAAGTCGAAATTCACCTTTTTCAACCATTTCGGCTAAATTTCGATTAGTCGCAGCAATGACCCTTACATCAACCGAGATACTCCTTGGAGATCCAATACGCTCAATCTCCTTTTCTTGTAAAACCCGTAATAATTTCACCTGCATATGCATCGGTAATTCACCGATTTCATCAAGAAAAATAGTCCCACCATCTGCAGCTTCAAATTTCCCTGCTTTCCCACCTTTTTTAGCACCGGAAAATGAACCGTCTTCATAGCCAAACAGCTCTGATTCTATAAGCTCTGTCGGGATAGCAGCACAATTCACTTTCACAAAAACCCCCATAGAACGCCGGCTTTCATTATGAATAGAGTGGGCAAACAGCTCCTTTCCTGTACCGCTTTCCCCTAGGAGCAATACATTGGAATCACTTTTTGCTACTCGTTTCGCCTGCTGTTTTACTTCCAAAAACACCTCGCTTTCACCAATCAATCCATCAAATGTATAAGAAGCTGTATTGCCTTCACGAAACGCTCCTTTATACTTTTTCAGTTCCTTTTCAAGAGATTGGATTCGTTTGGACAAGGCTGTGAATTCTCCTACATTTTTAAATAAAATTTTCCCGACAGCCCCTACACTTTTTCCTTTCTTCAATATTGGTAATCTAGTTGCAATAATATAATTTTCTTTAATTCTTTGTAACGCCGCTGTCTCTGGCTTCCCTGTTTTAGCCACTATGTGCATTCGGGTATTTTCAATGACTTCTGTTACATGCTTTCCTACTGCACTTTCCCGATTGACACCAAGAAAATCAGCATACGCTTGAGTTAGTATTTGAACATATCCCTCTGAATCGACTATGACGAAGCCGTCGTAGGCGTACTCTAAAATATCTTCCCACTCAATTTCCGAAACTTTCTGATTTTTAATAATAGTCATCTTCACTCTCCTTACCCCATGTCACCTTACAAATTATAACACGGAATAAGAAAATTTGACCATATTAGACAATTAATGTCGTTCTATCACTAGAGCTGATCCTTGCCCGCCGCCAATACATAAAGATGCAAGCCCTCTTTTTGCTTGACTGCGCTTCATTTCATACAGCAATGTAACTAAAATTCGAGCGCCAGATGCACCGATTGGATGACCTAAAGCAATAGCCCCACCATTAACATTTACTTTACGCGGATCTAACTCCAGATCTTGAAGTACAGCAAGCGATTGGGCAGCAAATGCTTCATTCAATTCAACTACATCAATATCGTTCACTGTTAATCCTGCTTTTGTTAATGCTTTTTTCACTGCCGGTACTGGTGCATACCCCATAATAGCCGGATCAAGAGCCGCATTCGCATAAGATGTAATGGTTGCTAAAATATTAAGCCCTAGCTGCTCAGCTTTTTCTTTTGCCATCAGCACAAGCATCGCCCCGCCATCATTAATACCAGATGCATTCCCTGCTGTAACAGTTCCATTTTCTTTAAAAGCCGGGCGCAATTTAGCAAGCTGCTCTATTGTCGAACCATGTCGTGGATATTCATCTTGGTTAACCACAATAGTTTTGCCCTTCTTTTTGATTTCAACAGCAGCAATTTCAGCATCAAATCGACCAGCAAGCTGGGCCTTTTCCGCTTTTTGTTGACTAAGTAAAGCAAATTCATCCTGTCTTTCACGGCTAATTTCCCACTTTTCAGCAATATTCTCGGCTGTTATCCCCATATGATATTGATTAAAAGCGTCTGTTAAGCCATCGTAAATCATAGAATCAACTGCTTCTGCATGTCCTGCTCTCTGACCCCAGCGATAATTAGGAAGAAGATACGGGGCATTGCTCATACTCTCGATTCCCCCCGCAAGAATCACATCTGCATCACCGAGTGAAATAAACTGCGCCCCCATAATCACGGTTCGAAGGCCTGAACCGCATAGTTTGTTAACAGTTAAAGCAGGAGTCGTTTCCGGAATTCCAGCATGAATCGCCACCTGGCGTGCTACATTTTGTCCTAAACCAGCTGATAAAATATTACCTATCAAGACTTCATCAACCATATCAGCTTGTATATTCGCACGTTTAATAGCTTCCTTCGCAGCCACAACTCCTAATTCGACTGCTGATACTCCGGCTAGACTACCTCCAAACGTACCAATCGGTGTTCTTGCAGCTCCAACAATAACTACTTCTCTCATATGTTTCTCCTCTCTCTTTTTCATTCTTTCAAATCACATGTCGCAACCATTCTTTCTTCATTTAACAACACTACTTACTGATATATATTCAGCTTTTGTGTCATTGATTATATATGCAAGAATTGTGCCGACTTCAAAAGAATTTAAAAGAGGGACCTATTTAGAACACACCTACTTATGATTAAACAAGTATAATGAAGCAAACAACAAAGCAATCGCAGCCACTTTTTGTATATTAATTGGGATACGCTGCCCGCCAAATAGACCAAAATGATCGACAATTGCTCCAATAATGATTTGCCCGGCAACAATTCCAATAAGAGCAGGAGCCACACCTATTTTGGGGACAACCAAAACGGTTACAACAACAAAGAATGCTCCAAGTAAGCCGCCAATTAATTGCCACTTCGGAACATCTGTAACAGACAATAGATTTCCCTTCCCCCAGAATAAAACAATAAATAATAAAGCGATTGTTCCCACTCCAAAAGAGATTAATGAAGCTTCTAACACACCTACTTTTTTCCCTAATCCTCCGTTAATCTGACTCTGAATTGCTACAGCTGCTCCGCCAAGCAAAGCTAACAACGGAAATAATAAATTCACTACTAACTCTCCCTTATATCAAAATATTTGTATGTACCATCCTGATAATTGTATCATGAAACCATTTTTTGCAGACGACTTTTTAAAACGCCAATAAGCAGATATAACTTTTCGTAATTTACCAATCATTCATGTAGGATATACATAATTTTTTTCAGTATTATCGAAAGCGTTATCCAAGACTTATCTAAATATGCTAAAATATTGTTAAACTAAATCTACCTGTTTTTATTACAGAAAAGGATTTGATAGAAGTTTGTATAAAATCATTATTGATCGAGAAGATGATGTGTACATGGCTAGTACAATTGGGAAAAGAGTTGCAGAGAATTGCGGACTAAATAAAAGCGATCAAACCAAATTAGTTGTATCTATTATGGAATTAGCTCGCAATATTGTTTTTTATGCTGATAAAGGAGAAATCTTTATTAATCCGATGCCGCCTTATGAAATTGAAATTATTGCTATTGATCGAGGTCCCGGAATAGCGAATATTGATGATGCTTTAAATAATGTAGTTCCTTCAAAAAAAGGATTAGGCTTAGGCTTGTCAGGAGTGAAACGCTTAATGGATGAATTTGATATTACTAGCACAGTCAATGTAGGTACGAAAGTGAGGGCCGTAAAATGGCTAAATGAAAGGACGGTTAGATACTTTGACCACATCACTCGCCGCTCATGAAATTTCATATGGTCTAATTGAACTTCACCCTGATGGTACAATTCAAAGTGTTAATGATGAAGCAAAGAGGCTGTTATTATCAGATGAAAGTGACACAAACTATTTGTTTCATCAAATTAAAAACAAAGAAGTGAAAACAAAACTTCATGAATGTTTCATGGGTAAACATAATGAATTTATGGCAACAATCGATTCACAACCTTACTTTTTTTTATTCCATAAAACGCAGGAAGATCAAAAGGGACAGAATATTTATCTCTATATATTTAATCTTCACTATTTGCAACATCACCATGATCATACAAATTTGAATAATCATTTATTATCCTCAATTGGGGAAATGGCAGCAGGAATTGCCCACGAAGTTCGCAATCCTTTAACAGCCGTAAAAGGATTTCTTCAATTAATTAGTCAAACGGATCAAAGTGAATATTCGCAAATTGCTTTAAGTGAGTTAGAACGAGCGATTCATATTTTAAATGATTTAATGAGCGTCTCTAAGCCTGAATTTACACAAGAGGAATTAATAGATTTTAATATATGCACTGAAATAGAATCTATTTTGCTTTTATTTCAAAACCAACTATATTCAATCAATGTTATTAAACAGTTTGATAATGAAAATATCAGAATTATTGGCCAAAAAGATCAACTCAAAAAGGCTTTGTTCAATTTAATTAAAAACGCTATTGAAGCAATGCCTAAAGGTGGAACACTTGTTATTGAACAAACTGAGGACTATGAAAATATTCATCTTAGCATCTCAGATTCTGGTGTTGGTATTCCAAAAGATAAATTACGTTTACTCGGTACTCCGTTCTTTACAATGAAACAAGATGGAAAAGGAATGGGGCTTGCACAAGTTTTTAATGCGATTCAAAATAATCATGCCAAAATACGGGTAACAAGCGAAGAAGGACAAGGAACTACTTTCTTTCTATCATTCAAAAAAACACTTAAACATTCAGTTCCATTTACAGGAGGAGATTCTATGGTACAAACCATTGACACAAAACATAGTTTAGCAGAATTCCTAAGTAACAATATCCACTTTTACACAAGTGAATGGATGCAATACTTACAAGCAACTAAAAGCTATTTAATATCTCTTTTAAATGAAAATGGAGAGACGGAAAACTACAAAAAATTCGGTAATCCAATTATGCTGCTCGTTGCTCAAAATATTAGCGAATTAAAAACAGAACAAATTATGGATGTTGCTAAAGAAAGAGGCGTCCGCAGTGCTAAAACTGAATTTCCAATGCACTTAGCTTGGGAGCTTTTCCAATCATCTCGCGGCATCATCTGGAACTCTATCCGAGCTTTTTATAATGAATCTGAAAAGACGCTTGATATGGACCAATTTTTTGCTTTAGAGCGCCGTGTAAACGATATTATTGATTTATATATCGATTCTTATACAGCATATTTCGTCAGCTATAAAGAAGAATTACTAAAAAGCCATCGCGAAACGGTTGATGAATTATCCGTTCCGATTATTCCAATTGCTGATAAAGTATGTATACTCCCAATTGTTGGGAATGTCGATACATTCCGGGCACGGAAAATCCGTGAAAAAACACTCGTTCGTGTGAAAGAGCTAAAAGCAGAACAATTAATTATTGATATTTCAGGTGTTCCATTTGTCGATACAGCCGTTGTTAACCATTTATTTAAAATTGTCAAAGGTATTAAATTATTAGGATGCTCTACCATCTTAACAGGAATCAGCCCGGAAATTGCTGACACAATGATTGAACTCGGTATTGAAATTGACAGTGAACTCAAAACAAGATCAGATTTGCAACAAGCGTTACATGACATTCAGTTTGCTGCAAAAAAATAATAGGCATAATCAAAACCTCGATAACTAAAAATTATCGAGGTTTTTTACACAAAATTGCAAGAACAATACTTCCTAAAACAGTATGTCGACACAATAGCTCAGTCCTAAGACTGAACATGATCTATCTGTTGAAATTGTTCTGAAATACAGTCCAATACACTAACTACTAACCTATTGTTTTCATTTATTAATTGATGATTACCATGTTTAATGATACGAATTTGGCTTTTCGGGAACTTATGTCTTATAAAATTAAGATTATATTTCCAATCTACCGTTTTATCTCGATCACCTTGAATGACCAAAAGACTGTCTTCTAATTTTGGATAATTTATTATTTTTTTATCCCATGCAGACAAGGCCTTTATCCATTTTATTGAAATTTTATTATGCTGTAAGGGATCACTTCTAACAAATCTTAAATATTCTGAATTGGATGAGTTTACTTTAAATACTCTCCGTAACTCCTTAACAAATGGAGACATAATATTTAAACCAATTTTTGATAGATTCCATGCATAGGAACGAATAAGTGGAGCTAACAAAATGACATGATGAAAAGTTGAAGAAGCCCGCCGCAAATATTCAACTGAAATTGCTGCACCTGTACTATGAGCAATTAAGTACTTTGGAAGTGCAGCATATGGTTTAATATAAGTTTCACAGACTTCCATAAAGACATCCGCATACTGATCAAAACTTTCAATAAATGCCCTTTTTCCACTAGATAGCCCGTGTCCCTGCAAATCATAACTAATCACATGGTAATTATTTTTCACTAGAAAATTAATTAAATTACTCATCGAACCTGTATGATCCAAATAACCATGAAGAACTAAAACAATCGCACGAGGGTTTGTAGGTTTAAATGATTGAACAAAGATTTTCTCTTCACAACAATTCACAAAACCGTATCTATAATCAATGGCACCAATTTCTAATCCATAATATTTAAGGTAGATATCAATGGGAGAATTCTGTTTAAATCTTCCAATCATAAAAGGAATATTACTATTTATTATACTTTTGATAGAATGATGAATTTTACTCATAACAAATCCTTTCACACCTACTTTCAAAGAAAAATTCACTGAAATAAGACAACTACATCTTTATTCTCCGTTTCTCCCTATCATATCATTTACTAAAGGTCATGCTAAATTGGAAATTTTAGGAAACAGATTATAAAAGTACCCTTTATCAAGGGTCTTTCTTATTTTGTTACTGTAGTAATTCTTTACCTAAAATAAAAAGAGGCCGACCATAATCGACCTCTCAGACACAGTTATGTACGTTAATACCTATAACGTAATATTTAACACACGGCAATAACTGTTTTTGTTGTTAAATAAGCAGCCAATTCTTTACTTTGTTGCTTTCTTTCACGTCGCATTCTTGCGCGTGCTTCGCCTGTTTCATGTAATTTCCTTTCTTCTTCTGTTTCAGGAATTACTTTCGGAACAGCGGTAGGACGTTGAAACTTATCAAGGGCAACGAATGTTAATAGGGCCGTTGCCGCTATTCTACACTCCCCGCTTTTTAAATCTTCCGCAATAACTTTAACAAAAATTTCCATAGAAGATACACCTGTCCATGATACATACGACTCGAAGCTTACTGAATCGGTTGGTCGAACAGGATGCAAGAAGTCGACAGAATCTGTTGAAGCTGTGACACATTCCCTACGGCTATGACGTGCGGCAGAAATAGAGGCCACTTGGTCTATATCACTCATCATTCGACCGCCAAACAGCGTGTTGTGATTATTTACATCATTCGGAAAGATACGACTTGTTCTAATTACTCTTGATTCCTTACAATATTTCGTTGACATGAGGACATCTCCCTAAAAATAAGTTCTGGTACTACCATATTTACATCACGTTTCAATATTTCACTTCTTAGCGGAACCCTTTTCTACTAAGAAAATACTAAAAAATATAGTTTATTAAGCTTACCTATGGAATTGATTGTAAGATTAAGTTCATCAAAAGAAAAATACATAAAATGAATCGCTAGATATAAATAATTTGAATATCCCTTATATATCCAGTGATAAGAGTAGAAAAGCACCGTTCTTTATTTTTTCAAATTCATTTTACCTCTACATAAAAAGCAGGATCGTGATATATCGCGATCCTACTTTTATGCATTATTTTCTTCAAAATCAAACTCTCTTACAAATTCCACAAATGCTTTAACCGTATTTAACTCTAAAGATTCCGCGCTATAATACATCCATGTTTCCCTTATAATAGGCAATCCATTCTCATCGGTTATATTCGCCTTATGAAGATTATCTATTCCGTTTAAAATCATGGAAGGTAACACGGCATAACCTAACCCGCTTATTACCATATCCTTCGCTATATCCACTTGATCTACTTCCATTTTTATTAAAGGCGGCTTATGAAATGTATTTCTCCACCAATTATCAATGGCGATTTTTAAAAGAATATCTGTTGTATAATCCACTCTTGGCAGAACCGGTAGATCTTTAAGTGTAAACGCTTCTTTGGAGGCTACACATAATGTTTCTTGAAATAATAAATCCTTTTCATCACTCCAATTATAATCCCCTCGAACAAAGCCGATATGTACCTCATGATTATAAATTAATTGAAAGATATCCCTGCTCAATCCTGTAGTAATCTGAAATTCAATATTAGGAAATATTTTTTGAAAACGCTTCAGAACAGCAGGCAGTTTGTATCTTGTAAAAACATTAGAGCTAGCTATTCTTAAAGTACCCGTTACATTTTGGTTCATATTCATAATGTTTTCTTTGATATGTTTATGCAAAGATATTACTTTATCCGCATTTTTAGCCAAATATTCACCTTCAGGTGTGAATTGAATCCCATTTCTTCCCCTAACAACAATCTTAGTACCAAACTCTTTTTCTATTTGTTTGAGACGATTCGATAAAGCTGGTTGGGAAATAAATAGCTTCTCCGCCGTTTTTGTGATGTTTTTATATTCATTTAACACTTGTAACATGACCCAATCCCGATAATCCACTGCTCTTTCTCCTTTGGAACAATCTGTATATGATATTACGTATCATCATAGTATAAAAAAACAAAGATAACAATCGAAACTGTGAAAATCTGAAATATAGTTCTTGGATGATTGGAAAGTACGGAAAACTACTGACACTTTCATCCATACTCTAATTTGAATTTTCACCTTCAGAAGAATCACATCTTACCCTTCATAAATGGTTGTTAAACATTATCCAAAAAAGGATAAATTTAACTTAGTAATTCAAATAATTTTCAACTTCTAATTTGAATTCAACCACGTTGATTTCTCTTTACATCCCTCTTTTTTAAATTGATTTTCTCGAATAATTTCAATAGGATAAAAGAATCATTTTCAAAAAAATAATCTACGATAATTCCACTCACTCATTCCAATCTAAAAAAACTGCCAACTCCCTGCTATATCAACATTTTCAGCAAATTAAAAAAGCGATAATTATAGTCAAAACTCTACTAAAATTTCATTCATTCTGCTTGTACGTCATTTGATATGAATACTAGAAAACGATATAGTTAAAAAGTAAACACACGATTTAGCCCTTTAAAAACCCTATATTTGATGTTGTTTTTCCCCTTTTTGGCTACATCCTCTTCATAAAAGAATCAAAGTCAAACAAGCAAACATCTCACTTTTAATTCCCAATTTCTTATGACATTCAGAATTAAAGTAAGTGGGATAAGAACCTAAAGAGCAAGTGAATGATTGAACAATATTCACTTTACCATTTTGAGGAAGCTTATATTCCTGAAAATGTTTGCTCTACTATACCAGCTTTTCAGAAGAAAATTTAAGAACGAGGTGTTTAAATGAATCCATTTGTAGAAGTAAGAAACGTATCAAAAATTTTTGGTAAGTCTCCCAAAGCGGCACTGGAGCTTTTAGAACAAGGTCGTTCTAAGAAAGAAATTTTAAAAGAAACAGGACAAACAGTTGGTGTCAATAAAGTTGACTTCAACATCTACCCTGGAGAAATCTTCGTAATTATGGGGTTGTCTGGGAGCGGTAAATCAACATTAATTCGGATGTTTAACAGACTAATCGCCCCTACAGTTGGCGAAATTTTGATTGACAATGAAGATATTGTAAAGATGAGTCCCGCTCGCCTAAGAGAAGTAAGGCGAAAGAAAATAAGTATGGTGTTTCAAAACTTTGGCCTTTTCCCCCACAAAACGATTTTAGAAAATACCGAATTTGGACTTGAAATCCAAAAAACCTCTGTTGAAGAACGGCGTGAAAAGGCAATGAGCGCACTAGCTGTCGTTGGTCTAAAAGGTTATGAGAATCAATTGCCTTCCCAATTAAGTGGTGGTATGCAGCAAAGGGTAGGACTCGCCCGTGCACTTGCTAGCGACACGGATATCCTATTAATGGACGAAGCGTTTAGTGCACTTGATCCACTGATTCGTAAAGATATGCAAGATGAATTACTAGAAATTCAGGAAAATTTCAAGAAAACAATTATTTTCATCACCCATGATTTAGATGAGGCACTGCGCATTGGTGACCGAATTGCTTTGATGAAGGATGGCAGTATTATTCAACTTGGAACACCGGAACAAATTATGATGAAGCCCGCAAACGAGTTTGTTGAGAAATTCGTTGAAGATGTCGATTTATCTAAAATATTAACGGCATCACACGTAATGAAACGACCAGAGAAAATCGGTGCAGACCGCGGTCCAAGGGTTGCGCTCGAAATTATGCGGAAACAAGGATATTCCAGTATATTTGTGGTGGACCGTAAGCAAAAACTATTAGGGGCACTGACAGCTGAACAAGCACGTCTGGCCATTGATCAAAACCAATCGATTTCTGAAGTGATGACAACCGATATCCCAACTGTCGCAGAGGACGCGCTACTTGTCGATCTTATGGATGCTATCGCAACCTCAAATCTGCCAATATCGGTTATAGATGAAGAGAACAGAATCAAAGGAATTGTTATTCGCGGAGCCGTAATTGGTGCTTTAGCAGGGAATAAAGATTCTTTAAACGATTTGGAGAGTGAGTGATTAAATGAATATGTCAAAAATTCCATTAGGAAATTGGGTAGATTCTTTCGTTGACTGGATTACCGTTGCATTTACTGGATTATTTTCATTTTTTACAAATGGAATCGACGGGCTATTAAATTTTATTGTTGAAGTATTGAGTATAGGACCTCCTATTCTACTAATCATTGTTTTAGCTCTGTTAGTTACCTATACTAGTAGATGGCCATTAGGTTTTTTTACATTGCTTAGTTTACTATTGATTGATAATCTTGGTTATTGGGAATCAACCATTCAAACGCTTGCCATTGTTTTAGTATCAGGATTTTTCACGATACTAATCGGGATTCCAATTGGGATTTGGTGTGCTCAAAGCAAAACCGTACAAAAAATCGTTACCCCCATTTTAGATTTTATGCAAACAATGCCCGCATTTGTTTATTTAATTCCCTCCATTTTATTTTTTGGAATTGGTGTCGTACCTGGGATTGTTGCTTCGTTTATTTTCGCGATTGCGCCAACAATTCGTATGACTAATCTTGGAATTCAAGAAGTGCCTAAAGAACTCATTGAAGCGTCAGACGCATTCGGTTCAACGGCTAGCCAAAAATTATTCAAAGTCCAATTACCATTGGCCACTCCAACGATTTTGGCAGGGATAAACCAAAGCATCATGCTTGCTCTTTCTATGGTTGTTACGGCTTCATTAGTTGGCGCACCAGGACTTGGAGCAGATGTTTACCGAGCTGTCAGTCAAATTAACGTGGGACAAGGCTTTGAAGCTGGATTATCGATTGTCTTCATCGCCATCATTCTTGACCGTATTACGCAAAATATACGTAAGCCAGCGTATGAGCATCTTATTAGCCGAAAGATTATCCTTTCGATTGCAGCTGCGCTTATAGTCGTTTCTGCACTAGTTTTAGTGTTTGCAAAAGAAAATACAGTAAAAGAGAATGCTACTGGGATTGGGGCCCAAATAGATTATGAAGTTATTGGGATTGAACCTGGAGCAGGACTCATGAAGCAGGCTAATAACGCCTTAAAAGATTACAAGTTAACTGATTGGACACTTGTTGAAGGTTCATCGGCAGCGATGGTTGCTGAATTGAAGAAAGCCTATGAAAATAAAGAACCAATTGTTGTAACAGGATGGTCACCCCATTGGATGTTCTCTTCGTTTGATTTAAAATATCTCGATGACCCGAATAATACCTTTGGTGGAGCTGAAGATATTAATACAATCGTCCGAAAAGGGCTTAAAGAAGATGCTCCTGGTGCTTATACGATCCTTGATCAATTCTTCTGGAAACCAAGTGATATGGAAGATGTAATGGTTGACATTGCTAACGGAGTGGATCCAGCTAAAGCTGCTGAAAAATGGATTCAAACCAATCCGGACAAAACAGCTAAGTGGACAAAAGGAGCTCAAGAAGGAAATGGTGAAAGCATCAATCTTGTATATGTTGCATGGGATACTGAAATAGCTAGTACCAATGTTATTGGTAAAGTTCTTGAGCAGCACGGCTACAACGTGACGCTGAGTCAAGTTGAGGTTGGTCCAATGTTTGCAGGTGTTGCCAATGGCAGTGCTGATGCAATGGTAGGTGCATGGCTGCCAAGTACACATCTTGATTATTATAATACCTATAAAAATGATTTCATTGATCTCGGACCAAATCTTACGGGAACGAAGAATGGACTAGTAGTACCTGAGTATATGGATATTGATTCAATTGAAGACTTAAAATAAAAAAACGAGGCTGCCAAAAACTTTGAGGTAGCCTCGTTTTTCCATATACAATCATAATAAAAACAACGCGCGAAAACTTATTCTTGTCGAGATATCACGAAATCTTCGTGTGAATATTCCCTATAATAATATGGATACTCCGGCAACAAACTCCTGATTTCATAGCTTCTTTACAAATAGACCTTACCATCCTCTACCTGCTCCGCCGCCGCCAGAGGAACCGCCGCCACCCCCGCGTGAACCGCCGTCCCCGCCGCCTTTTCCACCTCCACGGGATAAAATGGACAGGATAATTGAAGTAAGCGTTCCTCCAAAAAACTTAAAATCAATAAACACAGCAGCTACAATAAAAAGAATGATTAACCACGTGGGTATTCCTATCCCTTCTTCTTCTTCAGTTGCTTGCTTCTCTGTAGTTTGTTGACCACCTGCTGCTCCATATTCAGTCGCCACTTCTTGCGCCAACACTTCATATGTTTCAATCACAGCTTTGTTTGGCTCATTATCTTTCAAATAGGGAATCGCATGTTCATCCAAAATCCTTCCTATCTTTCCATCTGGAAGTCGACCTTCTAACCCATATCCCACTTCAATTTGAACTTTGCGATCCTCCATAGCAAGAACGAGTAAAATGCCATTGTCCTCCACTTCACTACCAATTCCATATTGCCTGAAAGCTTCATTCGCATATTCTGCAATCGGTGTGCCTTCAATTGTTTCAACAGTAAGAACAGACACTTGTGCCGTTGTTTGATTTTCAAGACTGCGCCCTATACTTTTTAATTGATTTTCTTCATTTTCTGTTAAAATATCAGCAAAATCTTGTACGTAAATGTCACCAACTGGATTTGGAATATCAATATCCTTTGCAAATACTTGACCTGCTAAAACAAAAGAAGCGAGTAACACCAAAAGAAAATGCGAAACCCGCTTTCTGATCATTGACCATTGCCTCCAAAGTCGACATTAGGAGCTTTAGTTGCATTAGGGTCCGCTTTAAAATATTCTTTTTCATCAAATCCAGTTATGCTTGCTACAATTGCTCCTGGCATTCTTTTTACCTTTTTGTTATAAACTGCAACTTGTTCATTGTAATCTTTGCGAGCTACAGCAATTCGATTTTCTGTGCCTGCAAGTTCATCCATTAATTGAGTAAACTGCTGATCGGCTTTTAAATTAGGATAGTTCTCAACAACTACGAGCAAGCGACTTAACGCACCTGATAATTGTTCATTAGCTGTTGCTTGTTCTGCAGGAGTTTTTGCCCCAGCTAATTCGGCCCGTGCATCTGAGACTGATGCAATCACTTCTTTTTCATGTGAAGCATATCCCTTTACTGTATTCACAAGATTTGGTATTAAATCAAGTCTTCGTTGCAGTTGATTTTCAATTTGTGCATAGGACTGATTCACATCCTCCTCCTTATTGACAAAGCCATTATAGCTACTCATCAACATGATGACAAAAACGACTATAACTGCGAGAATGGCAAGTATTGTACCTAACAACCCTTTTCTCAACACAAACACTCCCATCTATATAAATTTTTATCTTAATTGTATTTATGTGGATAATGTATAAATAAGTATACAATCTACATTGTTGGTATACAAATGCAATATGAAAGCGAGCTTGGCTAGAGAAACAAAAAGTTTAAACACTTACATTTACTGATTGCGTATATTCGCTTTACCAAACCCGCTGGAATATATTAATCACTGCAAGGAGGAAAACGTACATATTATTCCTCTTATAAACCATACAAAAAAGACAGAGAGCGACTAATGCTCTCCGTCTTTTACTATCATTCACTTAAACTAAGATCACCCATAAAATCATACTCACAACAATCGTTACAAGGCCTTGCATTAATGTAGCCATCGTCTGTGCTTTATAAGCATCAGTCACTTTCATTCCACTAAACTGTGTAACCACCCAGAAGAAGCTATCATTCACATGACTCACTGTCATCGCACCTGCTCCAACAGCCATAACGACTAACGCTAAAGGTACAGCTCCTTCGATTCCGAGCGTCGGCAGCATTGGTGCAATAAGTGAAGAAGTAATGACAAGTGCTGCAGTTGACGAACCTTGTGCTGTTTTTAGAGCTGCCGCAATAAGGAAAGGAATAAGTAAGAATAAAGCACCACTAAATGTATCTCCAATATCCCAGCTTTGAATCATTTCCGCAATTCCTGTGTTTTTAATAACTGTACCAAAAGCACCGCCAGCTCCTGTAATTAATAGAATTGGAGCTGCGTCTAACAACGCTTCACCAATCCAATTTGTTAATGTTTCTTCATCATATTTTGGCAATAATGCAAGTGCTGTAACTACACCAGCAAGTAGCGCAATAACAGGTTGGCCTAAGAAATTAAGAAAAGCTGCTGTATTTCCTTCCATCCCGATAACGGATACGATAGATCCTACTCCAATTAATACGATTGGCAGCACAATTGGTAAAAATGCTTGAAAAGTAGATGGCATTTTTCCAAATGACCGAACGATTTCCTCGTAATCTAGTTCTTCCCCATCATCTTCGACTTCGATTTTACTAGCTACTTTTGTTGCCCATAAATACCCAACAACAACTGCAGGAATGGCTGTAATTAGCCCAATTAAAATAATAGTACCTAAGAAACCATCTGCACCAATATTTCCAGCCGCCGCAATCGGACCCGGTGTTGGCGGTACAAGAGTATGAGTTGCATATAACCCCGTTGCAAGTGCCACAGACATCGAAGCAAGAGCCACTTTCGCCCGCTTAGCCAATGCTTTGCGCAAGCTGTTCAAAATAACAAAACCAGAATCACAAAAAACAGGGATTGAAACAAGATAACCGATTAAACTCATTGCAAGCTGCGGTCTTTTCGGCCCAACAATACGTAAAACGACTTCAGCCATGCGCAGCGCCGCTCCAGCCTTTTCCAAAATGGTCCCGATAATTGTTCCAAATACAATTACAAGACCAATACCGCCCATTAATCCACCAAAACCGCTATTTATATTTTCTACGATTTTAGCAAGAGGCATGCCAGAAGCAAATCCAACAAATAATGTACCTAATAATAACGATAAAAACGGATGTACTTTAAACTTAGTAGTAGCAACAACGATTAATAAAACGCCAATAACTAAGACAACAAATAACATGCTTTTCCCCTCCTATTTCTTCAATGATGCTAAGTATGTACGCATAACTTGCTCTGCTGTATCTTCCAGCAATGCTGCTCCTCCTATAATCGCTTCTTGCAACGTCATAGGAGCGTTTACAATACTATGAACGCTCGTAATGCCATGTTCATATAATACGTCAATGTCTTTACCAACCGAACCAGCAAGAGCAAACACAGGAATTCCCTTTTTCTTTGCTTCCTCTGCAACACCCATCGGAGTTTTTCCAGAAGCTGTTTGAAAATCTATTTGCCCTTCCCCCGTAAAAGCACATTCCGCATTCGTTAATTTGTCGGCTAACCCTGTATATTCAATAACGATATCGATTCCTCTTTTTGTTTCAGAAGGAAAAAAAGCTTGGAAAGCTCCACCAATGCCGCCCGCTGCACCAGCACCTGGTTTATCATGTAAGCGAATGCCTGTTTTCTTTTCTACTAAATCTGCCCAATGTGATAAATTCCGGTCTAGCATTTCTACCATTTGAGGCGTGGCCCCTTTTTGCGGCCCAAATACATATGAGGCTCCATCCTTACCAATCAATGGGTTTTGTACATCTGATGCAATTAAAAATTCACAATTGGTAATACGAGAGTCAAAATCTTGATCATCAATCTGAACGATACGTGAAAGCTCTCCTCCACCATAGCCAACGGATTTTCCATCCGAATCCAACAACTGCATACCTAACGCTTGCAACATGCCGATACCACCATCATTGGTAGCGCTTCCACCAATTGCTAAGATAAATTTTCGACATCCGTCATCTAATGCTTTTTTGATTAATTGTCCTGTACCAAATGTTGTAGTTAACACTGGATTCCGCTTAGTAGTCTCGATGAGACATAAACCGGAAGCACTAGCCATTTCAATGACACATGTTTGTCCATCTCCTAGAATTCCATAGGCTGCCGGAACGGAATCAAGCAGAGGTCCTTTCACAGACACGTCAACCATTCGCCCATTAGTAGCAGCTACTAAACTATCCATCGTTCCTTCTCCGCCATCAGCAACAGGTACTAGAATGGTCTCTATATCCTGTGAGACCTTCTTTACCCCTCTTTCAATTGCCTGTGCGGCTTCTACTGCCGTCAAACTCCCTTTGAATGAGTCGGGCGCAATAACAATTTTCATATTATGTACCACCTTACTAAATTCTTAATCTTCAATAGATTAAACAATATTTTATGATTCTTATATAAAACTGTATAAAAATAAGCATTTTGTTATATAACAATTCTCTTGTTTATTATTATAATATTCATAATTATTTTATTCATCGTGCTTCATAAACAAAAAATGGTATGACTTTTCGAACTTTTTTGTCTATAATAAACAAAAATTATAAACAAACAAGGATGACCTACATGTTAACACAAGAAATAGCAAAAGAAATTGTTGCTCAAACAATGATACGATTAAATAGAAATATCAATATAATGGATGAACAAGGAACCATTATTGCCTCTGGAAATGTAAAGCGAATTAATCAAGCTCATTTTGGAGCTAAAGAAGTCCTTCGAACGGGTAAACCTCTCATTATTTCGAAAGATGATTCACAGCAATGGGATGGAGCTCTTCCAGGCATTAATCTCCCTATTCAATTCCAAAACAACATTATCGGTGTCATCGGAATTACCGGAAACCCAGAAGAGATTATGGAGTTTGGAGAGTTAGTCAAAATGATTACCGAAATGATGATTCAACAATCTTTCCTCACCGAACAGATTGAATGGAAACAACGATTAATTGAATTAGTATTCGAGGACTTACTTACAGATTCATCACAACCTGAATTGATTAAGCAAAGACTGAATCTAATTGGAGTAACATTAGAAGCACCCTATCAAGTAGGTATAATAGAATTAGGATCCCATCATTTAAAAAAGAATGAGCTGCTTCAAATATTTAGAGATTCTTTCAATAAACAACAAACGCTCATCGGTTTTCTAAACGTTAATCGTTTATTTATTCTTACCTCCCATCTCCCTGAGGAGCGGTTAAAACAAAAAATGCTAAACGTTATAAGCGTCTTAAAGGCGAAAAGTATATCACTGCGGGCCGGAACAGGCTCTACCGTATTTGTCGAGGCTCATATTCGTCACTCCTTTGAAGAAGCTTTAAGCGCTTTAAAATTCGGTAATCTCGAACAAGCTTTTATTACCTATAACGAAATTGAAACGAAAGCCCTTTTAGATCAACTAGACGAAAGAGCTAAACAGCAATTTTCTAAAAGGATTTTAAGCAATCTGTCAGACAAACTAATTGATACGTTAGAACATTTTTTTGCTTGCAACCTAAATATAGGAGAATGCGCAAAGAGAATGTACATTCACCGTAATTCTCTTATCTATAGAATTAAAAAAGTAAAAGAAAAAACTGGATACGATCCACAAAACATACATGATGCTATGACATTGCAGCTTGCGATTTGGATTTTACAGATGCTGCCTAAGGAATAAGTCAATTAAAATACTTATCTACAATTCAAGAACTTTATAATTTTCTAAACGATCAAAAAGGAGTAGTTAGCTCTCTAAGTGAACTAACTACTCCTTTTTTATTTCTTGCCTTTAGCAACAGCTACTAGCACCTAATAAAACTAATCCTGCACCCTCTTCATTTACTTCTTTATCTAATGTTAATTCATCCGTTCCTGCAATTTGTGAATCGAACGCTACTTTAATTCCGTTGATTATTTCAATTGTATCTGTTTCTATTGGTGCATCTAAAGAAATCGCAAATTGCGGCCCGCAACAGCCAGCAACAGAGGTTAGCCGAATTCCTTCTGCACCCTTTTCATTTAAAAAATTTTCTAACAAGTGTTTAGCTCCATCTGTAATTTTCATTTATGTCTCCTCCTTAAATGAACTATCAAATTGTTATTCCCTACTTAATATAATCTTTTAGCTTGTCATATCCAACTTTTTCTTCATATAGCCAAGGAATAATTGCACACTTCTCTGCCTTATTATCCTTTACTTCTTGAATCCATTCCTTTTCTGCCATTGCTTTACCTTTTAAAATATGATCGTTCGTATTAGTGGCAGATAAACTTTGGTTAATGACCCACCACTGCGGATTAATACTAGCCCGTCTTAGATCGTCCTGTAATCTAGATGCCTCTAAAACAGGTGTTGCTTCCGCAAGTGTGACAATAGCTACTGCTGTTTCTTTTGGATTTCGAATTTGAGGCAGTAATTTTTTTGCACTTTCTGGTACGTTACCTGTTGACCGTTCAATTTCTTTACTATAGGATTCGGATGCATCTAATAATAGTAATGTATGTCCTGTCGGTGCTGTATCAATGACGACAATTTCATTTTCAGATTTAGCCACTACTTCAGCAAAAGCCTGAAAAACGGCAATTTCTTCTGTACATGGTGATTCTAAATCCTCTTTTAAGTAAGCGAGACCAGCTTCATCTAGGTTTTCACTTGATTTAGCTAGGACTTCAGCTTTATATTTTTCGACTTCTACTTTTGGATTAATGCTGCTAATCGTTAAATTTTGATTTAGATGATCACTTTGGAATTGATAGTCTAGGTGGGCAGCAGGATCCGTTGTTGTTAAATGGACACGATGTCCTTTTTCAACTAGACCCACTGCAATAGCAGAGGCAACAGTTGTTTTTCCTACACCACCTTTTCCCATTGTGAAAATCAACTTTGTTTGGTTACCTGAAAAATCATTAATAACCTCTTTTAAGCCTGGAAGATTCATTGATTGATTTTCCATATATACATCAGTTGTTGGAACTTCATCGTATAGTTTAAACAGATTTCGCAGATTTTCCACACCTGTTAAAGAATAAGAAACATACGGTAACGAGTACATGGTCGTCTCTTTTAGAGTCTCAGGTATTTGCTTTAATGCATCTCGTTGTCTATGATAAAAAGCCGATGATACTTCATCCTCTTCATTGTAATGTTGAAGAAGACCATTTATAATGAGCATTTGATTTTTGATTCCAATCTCTTTAAGCTCCTTTGAAGCACGATCTGCTTCCAAAATGGCTGAAACATCTGGTCGTGTTACGAGTATTAAAGTCGTTTTAGTTAAATCAGAAAGAGCAGCTACCGCGCTTGAATAAAGCTCTTTTTTATCCACTAACCCAGATAAAGGACCTAAACATGATGCACCATGCGTACTTTCCTCTAAAAACCCATTCCAAGCCATTGGAAGCTGTAAAAGTCGTAATGTATGCCCTGTTGGGGCAGTATCAAAGATAATATGGTCGTAAAGATTTCCGATTTCCCTATTTGTAAGAAAACCTGTAAATTCATCAAATGCAGCAATCTCGACTGTACACGCACCTGACAATTGCTCTTCCATTGTAGCAACTACTACTTCTGGAAATATATCTCGATATGGACCAATAACACTCTCCCGATAGGCTTTTGCTGATGCTTCAGGATCTATATTACTCACATATAAATTGGCAACCGTCGGAACTGCTCTCGGTATGCTAGTTAACTCGATGCCAAATACATCTTGTAGATTGGAGGCAGGATCTGTACTAATTAACAGCACCTTTTTTCCACTGTCGGCTAATGCGACTGCTGTTGCACAGGCTGTTGATGTTTTTCCTACGCCACCTTTTCCTGTTAAAAATAAAAATTGCGTCTGAACGTGATTTGGACTGAATGATGGATACATGCCTCTTCCTTCTTTCCAAATATTTATAGTTGATTTAAATTGATAGAAAGTCCAGATTTTGGTTTTTCATTTAACTCTTCAGCTTTTACTTCAAACCATTCTGCAAATTCTTCATTGGCTGGGTAACTTCCTACTTTGACAACTTGGTCATTAACTAAAACAACGGGTAAGGCATCGGGACCTTTTTCCATAAGAATACGATGTATTTCCTTGTTTTTTGCAAATTTATCAGGGTCATTTGTTAATTGGTATCGTGTAATATTAAAGCCTTTTTTCTCTAATGAATAAACAGCAGATGCTACTCTCGTTAACTCTGGATCCACACTAGGACCGCATACTCCGGTGGAACAACACATTGCAGGATCAAAAATCTCAACTTTATTCATGCTACAACCTCCAATATATTATTAAATAAGCATTTGCTTATTTTTATCTTTAAGAAATAACCAAGAGAATAAACTCTTGGTTATTTGATTGTATTATTCTCCTGTTTCGCTAAAACGTTTAATTCTGTCACCAATTTCATCACGAACACGCTGGAAGAACGCCCATTTTTCTTCGTCTGTTCCTTCCGCTTTTGCTGGATCATCAAATCCCCAGTGTTCACGTTTAACATGTGGTGGTGTCATTGGACATTTATCAGCTGCGTCTCCGCATAATGTAACGACTAAATCCGCACTATTTAAAATTTCAGGATCAATAATGTCAGAAGTTTGATTGGAAATATCCATACCCGCTTCCTTCATTACTTTTACCGCATTTGGATTTAATCCATGTGCCTCAATACCTGCACTGCGTACTTCCCACTCATCACCTAAATATTTTTTCGCCCATCCTTCTGCCATTTGGCTTCTGCAAGAATTTCCTGTACATAAGAAGTAAATTGTTTTTTTAGACATGACGTATTTCTCCTTTTAGTTCATTAATAATGATACGTATAGACCTAATAACGTAATAAATAGAATTGGGATTGTTAACACAATACCTGTTTTAAAATAGGTTCCCCATGAGATTTTAACCCCTTTTTGAGATAAAACATGGAGCCACACTAAGGTTGCCAATGATCCAATTGGTGTAATTTTCGGACCTAAGTCAGACCCAATGACATTGGCATAAATAAGAGCTTCTCGAATCGTGCCAGAAGTATTGGTCTCGGCAATAGCTAATGCATCAATCATTACGGTCGGCATATTATTCATCAAGGATGATAAGAAAGCTGCAATAAAGCCCATTCCTATGGTGGCAACAAATAAACCTTGTTCAGCCGTTGCTTGGATGACACTCGCTAACGAATGAGTGAGCCATGCATTCCCTAACCCATATACGACAACGTACATACCAATTGAGAAAAATACGACACTCCACGGTGCTCCTTTAACAACGGCTTTCGTATTAACGACGTTACTTCTTCTTGCCATCAATAGAAAGAAAATGGCTATTATTCCTGCAACAATGGAAACAGGAATTTTAATGAATTCACTAGCAAAGTAACCAACCAGTAAGATCCCAAGAACATACCATGAAAGACGAAACATTTTTTGGTCCTTAATCGCATCTACTGGGTTCTTTAATTTAGATAAATCATACGTTTGTGGAATGCTTTTTCTAAAATAAATCAATAATACCGTGATGGTTGCAATCAATGAAAAAAGATTCGGAATAATCATTCTCGAAGCATATTCTACGAATCCAATGTCAAAGAAATCGGCAGATACAATGTTAACCAAGTTACTCACGACGAATGGTAATGAAGTGGTATCCGCAATAAACCCACTCGCCATAATAAAGGGAAAGATCATCTTTTCTTTGAAATTCAAATTACGAACCATTGCTAATACGATTGGTGTCAATATTAAGGCAGCCCCATCATTAGCAAATAGTGCAGCGACAATTGCCCCTAAAATACTGACATAAATGAACATTTTGATTCCATTGCCTTTAGCCGCCCTTGCCATATGTAATGCAGCCCATTCAAATAACCCAATCTCATCCAATATTAATGAAATGAGGATAATCGCTACAAACGATAATGTGGCATTCCATGTAATTCCTATTACCTCTACAACATCATTTAATCCAACTACTCCTACTAAGAGAGCTAAGATTGCTCCACCGCAGGCAGACCAGCCGATGTTCAAACCTTTAGGCTGCCATATGACAAAGATGAGTGTCACTAAAAAAATGACGGATGCTAATATTGCCGTTATCAATGTACAAACCTCCATTAGTCACAAGAGATGCGTAATCCCTGTTCTTCTAGTTCTTGTAGTTTAAAATCTTGACTTGGAAGATGTTGAAGCAAACTGTGAACTAAAGGATAATAGTCGTTATCTTTATTTAATGAATAAATAATCCATTGTCCTCTTCTTGTTTCTTGTACCAATCCGGCATCTTTCAACTTTCGAATATGTTGACTAATAGCAGGCTGACTCATTTTAAAAATTTCAACAAATTCACAAACACAATAATCATGTGTCTCTAACATTTTCATCATAGCTAGTCTTGTTTTATCACCTAATAGCTTTAAAATGGTTGCAGCTTTTTCGATTCCAACTGTTAATTTTTGCATACAAACATCCCCTCCTTCCAGTCGAATATTAATATATAACAATGTACTTATATATTCAATAACAAATATAACTTTATCATTTGCATACTATTAGTTATAACATTGCTTAAGTGCCCAGTAAAAAAAGCAGCGAACAGTGTCTATCATCGCTCGCTGCTTTTTTATTTCTACTGTAATCTATCATGTCCAATAACTACATAATTGTTTTTGTTGTTAAATATGCCGCTAACTCTTTACTTTTTTGTTTTCTTTCACGTCGCATTCTTGCTCGTTCCTCGCCTGTTTCATGTAGTTTCTTTTCTTCCTCTGTTTCAGGAATCACTTTTGGGACAGCGGTAGGACGTTGATTCTTATCAAGAGCAACGAATGTTAATAGAGCTGTTGCCGCTATTTTGCACTCTCCGCTTTTTAAATCCTCCGCAATAACTTTCACAAAAATCTCCATCGAAGATACGCCTGTCCACGAAACATACGATTCAAAACTAACTGAATCGGTCGGCCGAACAGGATGCAGGAAGTCTACAGAATCTGTTGAGGCCGTTACACATTCCGTTCGGCTATGACGCGCAGCAGAAATAGAAGCAACTTGGTCTATATCACTCATCATTCGACCGCCAAACAAGGTGTTATGATTATTGACATCATTCGGAAAAATCCGGCTTGTTCTAATTACTCGTGATTCTTTACAATATTTTGCTTTCATAAAAAGGGCCTCCTTAACAGTAAATTCTTCAAACTGAGTGTCTGCTTGATGTTCAGGTGTTCTTTTTAATGTAAGTCTACTCTTTCTTAAGCTCTATTAACTGCATTTCAGTAGATTCGGAATGAATATGTATCGTTCACGACTATAGAGTTCTATATTACATCTTATTATATTGCTTTTTTTACCAAAAAGCATTCATCCCCCCTCATTATTTCATATTCAATCAGAGTCTTCTGGCTAAATCAGATAAAGATGGTCATTAAACCTTTTCATGCTTCAGTAAATGACGAATATGATTTTTTAAATAAAATGCTTCAGGTAATTCCAATGGAGACTGTAAGATAGAAGAGTCGCGATAAGAGCGATAAGAGATACTACGATTACCTGCTATATGTATATCCAATTGCAAAATATGAGAGCCCTTCATTTCTACATAATAGTGAACGTCCTCTTTTTCTAAGCGGTGAAACGAAAATTTCAGTCCTAATAACTCCTGTGTGTCTTGTTTTGTCTCAACATGATTAGTAATATAATCCGCTATTTGCTGAACAGTTACTACATTTGTTGCCATAATCGTTGTCACTTTGTCTTTTACATACCCAACTGCCTGATTAATTTTCGTTTGTGCTTTTTGCGCCAAATGACTCAATAAATTATTCATTGTAACTCTCCTTTATTTTTGCGTTTAAGCTTAGTATTATCAATTAATAGGCTAAACGGTAAATTAAAAACCTCTCATAAGGATTACGCTCAGATAAACCTTGCAGCAAGATTTCTTTTTTAAATTGAACAGCAGTTTGATTTTCTAAAAAAAAGATATAATCTTTGGAGCCATAATATAAAACTAATTCAATATCCCTTGGAAATTGTTCCACTGAACGCAATATATTCTGAATAATCTTCATGAAAATTTGTACGGAAAATGGATTAAAAAAATAAAATCGATTGTCTAGTGAATCAATCTTATACTTCTCTGCTAAACAACAGTGGAATTGAATATGGTGACTGCTCTTTTTCATTTTCTTCACATAACTATTTCGATTATCTATAGCTTCCTGATAAAAAGTTTTATTCATTTCAACTCCAACAACGGAGGCATTAAATAAATAATTTATATAAAAAATTAATCTTCCTTTTCCACAGCCAAAATCTACGACTTGGTCGTTACTGGTTAATTCATATTGCTCAAATAATTGTTCGAGCGCGCTATAGGGCGTTGGCTCGTAGCGATGATAATGCAAGGACTTATTGAAAACCTTCTGTTCTCCCCCTGTTTTAATGTTCAGCAATTCATCATAGTACCGTTCTTTCATCGATTTACCCCTATTCCATTCATATAGATATAATGATATCGATTTTTCTATAAGAATAAAAGGAGAAATGTTTCTATCCAGCTTCTATTCATTATCGGTTATACTGGGGATAATTATAATGTGAAAAGGATTAAAACATGAAAGAATTCATTTTAAATTGGTTTTCTCAAGCAGGGCCTTTTTCAATTATTGTTAGTATTTTCATTAATATTGTAATAAGTATATTTGGTGTCATACCTAGTGTTTTTTTGACCGCTCTTAATATCACTTTTTTTGGATTTGAAGCGGGCATGTTTATTTCTTACATTGGAGAATGTGCAGGCGCTTCAACTAGCTTTCTCTTATATAGAAAAGGGATTCGATACATGGAATATTCTCTACCTGCCCATTCAAAATATTTAAATAAACTGACAGCTTCAACAGGAAAAGAAGCGTTTATATTCGTTCTAGCCTTTCGACTAGTACCTTTTATCCCATCTGGATTAATTAACCTAGGTGCGGCCTTAAGTAAAATCAGCTTACTTCATTTTACATTGGCAAGCACGATTGGAAAAATCCCTGCTATGCTTCTAGAAGCATACTCCGTTAACGAAGTATTAATGTGGGAGACCGAAGGGAAAGGAATTTTGTTTATTGTTTCATTCATTATGTTACTCATTTATTGGGCAGTGAAAAGGAAACGTGTTTAGTTAAAAAATATTCATCACTTTTCACTCCAGCGTTTGAATATTTAAACAAAAGTAGTCGATTAAACATAAAATACTAAGAATCTATGTATTGAGGGGGTGAGTTCTTGGCTAACTTGGGCGGGTTTAGCAATAACCCATTAAACGTCATCAGTGATTCAGTGTCTTGTACGATTGAATCAGGGGACACGAATGGTGCAGCTACAACCATTTGGCAGGATGACACTCCTTTTGTTATAAATGGAACTATTGTAGTTGACAATAAAGGAAAAGTCGGCGCTTCACCAAAGGCTGCTCTTCTTGTGAACGGAACTGCAATTAATGGATTTGTCGTTGCACCAGGTGAATGTCGGTCTATTACGGTAAATGATCTGCATTCAATTAGTATCATTGTAACAGGAACAGGCACTGCCAAAATTAACATCTCTTTTTCTTTAAACTATAAGTTTTAACGTAGTTCTATCTATGTTGAAGCAAAAAAATGATGCTCTACTTCAGCATCATTTTTACATAGCCTTTACATACAAAATATTAAGTCACATAACGAACCTTCATACTATAATGACCATTGGCCTTGTGACCTGATCCTCCTCGACAAGAGATTTCCAGATTTGAAATAGCCTTCAAAGAAACCGATTTCGCTTGATTTATTTCAGTCAATGTAAATAATGTCGTATCCGCCTTTCCATCACCATTCGTATCCGCCCTTACCCTCATAATACAGCCACATTTATTTTGTACGGTTAATGATCCTGATGGCAGAGGATCGATTTCAATAGCTCTCCAATACTCTACATATTTACCATCGCAATTTTGTATAATAACACCACTTATTTCATCTGTTACTAATTGCGGCTCTGGAAGATTTGGTTTACGAGGAAAAAGAGATAAACTGCTTAATGGGGAGGGTGAAATATGAGAATCATTTTGTGCGTTCATACCTGATATCTCCTTTCCAATTATGGTAATTTATTGTATGGGTAAACAACTAAAACCGTGCCGTCAGTTCATCACTCGCGAATACAAATCGACTGGCAGAAGGCCATTCACTTCTAATCTCTGTAAAGTGAAATTTCCATCAGTGGAGGTTTTACTGCCCGTTAAGTGTCGGATAGATTGAATCCATTCCCATGACTAAGCACACAGAAAAACGCTACCAATCAAGCAGCGTTTTTCATTTACCCTTTATTCTGTTCCATCCATTTCTTACTCTTTACTAAAAACTAAGAAATGGTTAAATTTTCTTAAAACATATTACTTTTATCCTTCTTACGAGTCCACTTCATAACCGGTGGGTCTTCATTTTTCAGCTCAGTTTTATTTTCCCAATCGTCACTTTCTGAGCCATCCGCTTTTACTTCCTCCAAGTCAGCTATTAACCATTTTTTACTCTTTTCATCATACTTCATCTTATATGTCCGAACATTTTTATAAGAAATATCTTCAAAACCTTTCATGTCTCGAACTTTCATTTTATTTTTGTAGGAAACAAGTGCTGTAGCTTCTGCAACCCACTCATCATTAAAATGATTAATATCTAAATCATCAAGGTTTACAACTGCTCCCAAATATTGCATCTGAATTTCATCAACATACTCTTTATAAAATTCAAAATCATATTTGGCAAATGCCGTAACCTTTCTTACTTCATCTGTGACATTTGTAAAATGCTTCGTTTCATAGTTGTTTGTCTGAAAAACGATTAAGTCCTTATTAAATACATCTAGTGCGGCTAATACATTTTGTTGAACGCCTTTATCTTTTTTAGCCAAATCACTATCGTCTACAAGCAGGCTGACCTGCTTGCTGCCGCCCCACACTTCTACTTTTCTTTTCTCTAAAAAAGTGCCCAGTGTATTTTTTACAGTTAATCGTACATCATATGTACCCGGAAGAAGCGGACCGTACAATTCTTCCTCACTCTTCATAAGAAAATCTTTCGTTTTATCGACGGAAAGATTAACTTGATCTTCTTCACTTAGCCCAGTTACCTTTATATACCCCGTTTTTACCTTCAGCTTGTAGTCAGTAAATATCCCAAAGCGTTTTCCGTCTTCCACCAAACTAATCTGCTGATTTGTCATCTTGTACTCTTGCTTCTCTAATTGCTCCTCTAAGCTATCCTGAATTACTTGATAACTATTATAATTAGCATTTAGATACGTAACGAATGCTTTAAGCGATGACTCATCTATTTCAGCCTTCTTATTATCTACTAAGAGTATATCCTTCAGCTGTTCCGGCTTCTTTTGATCAACCGCCTGTTCAAACGCTTCCACAACTTGTTTAGGTCGATTATTCTGCTGGATCAACACAACCGTAATAATGGTGAGCACAACTACCGCTGGTATAGCAAATAACCATATTTTCTTCACACTATTCACGGCTCCTTAATAAATTGATCCTTTTACAAATACAGTGTCTAAACTTGCACCATACTTATCAACTGCTTTAATCGTCCATTTTCCATCCTTTTTCGTTAAAGACACTTCCACTGGATCGCTAAGTTCGTTTACCTCAAGAGCATTTAAAATTTTAGGCAATTTTGAAAGTACATATTTATCAATTTCTTGTGAATCATAACTTCCTGTATTTTCTCTAAATTCACTCTTATACTCATAGACATCTTCATATAATGTTTGTAATGACGGTGTAGAAACCTCTACTTCAACGATTGCCTTATCATTAGCATGTGCAATAGTAGTAGCATTCACCTCAGCCTTTTCCGCTAAGATATCACGGTATGTTGCATATAGCTTTTCAATGTCTGTGTCATCTAACTTCTTATCAAACACCTTGTTTATTTCCTTTTCAAATGCTTCTTGTGCTGATTCTTGCAATACTGGTTTATCAGCCGATACAAGTTGCTCATAATCTGGATTTTCCTTATTGTAATAGATTTGATCCACATAAGCCTTCAATGCTTTCTCTGGATCTTGCAGCGTTTCATAGCTAGCGGCATACTTCTTCGTATCAAGCTTTAATACTAACTCTTCTGACTCCTCTTCAAAATCATCGAATAGCGGATTTAAGCCAATTTCATACTCTTTATCCTTTGTTACTTCAAATATCGCTAATACAGTTTTTGACTTTCCTGCACCAATACTCCCGCCTGTACCAATATCCAAGCCTATATCGCGATTATAAAGTTCTGTATTAATATTGATTTGCTGCTCACCATCATATAACTTAATCCCATCATACCCTGATAATCGCATTGGAGAATCTGACAAATTTTTGACTTTTAAATGAACAGCCATAGTAGCTAGATTCTCATTTTCAGAAACCCCATCATCACTCTCTGAAATAATGTAACTAGCGCTTTCAATAGAAGCCTCCAACCCTTTACTCTTTTCAGTTGAAGCCTTTTCACCCGAATCTGAACATGCAGATAAAAGGAAAATAAATACTGATACAACGGAGAATAATACCCACTTTTTCAAAAAAAAACCCCTTCCTAAACTAGACATAATATGTACTATTTTTCTCTCATACTAAATCTACCTAAATCCTCACTCCCAAAACAGGATATTTATCCCTAATAAAAAGGAAAAATAATCCTATTAAGCTAGGCTTAATGATTCAAAGCCCTGATATATGGGGGATAGATAGCAAATATTTTTTGGTTTATTATATAAATAAAGGAAAATAATTCATTTTTCCTAGTTTTTGAATATACTTACATAAGCGCTATAACGTACCATTTTCTTATTTTTATTAATTATTATAAAAAATAATAGAACTTTTGATTTAGCTCATCCTATAGCTAGCTTCCATACAATGATTTTCATATATTAATCTTCCGAACATTCCCATATAAATAGAAACAAGCAGCGAAAACATTCACTGCTTGTTTCTATTTGTATATTTTTTCATACGTTCTATATATCTTCACTAGGATATTTGATATTCACTTTTTTGTTGTTATCAGCAAATAGACGAGGGTAAGCGGACCTACTTTACCAAATCCCCTAACTCCTACAACGATTCATTTTTCAACAATAGAGAAGCCATCGATTGTTCCTATAGACAGATCTACTATGCCAAAAGCTGAAAGACGACTATTCAGATGAAAGGCAGCATAACGCAGTTTGCCATAGAGCATGACCGCTTATAACCTCGAGGAGCTAGGAAATGCAGTTATAATGGGGGAATTTCCTCATCTCTCTTTTTTCTTCTCGCAAGCTTGAGGTGGAGAGCTTACTTCCCATTAGGTATGAGATAAAACGGTTTAAATACAAGTGTTTCAGTAAGATTCATTTCAAATGTATAGTGCTTGTTACACGCCTTGCGCCTCTAATTTTGCAATATCTTTGTTATGCCCAATAACAATTAATGTATCTCCTTGGCGAATTTGTTCTTCAGCAAGCGGAGCCACATTAATGTCTTTTCCACGTTGAATCCCGATAATATTGCAGCGGTATTTTGCACGAATATCCAAATCCATCAATGATTTTTTATCAATTTTACGCGACGCCACGATTTCGACAATACTATACTCCTCCGATAATTGAATATAATCAATAATTTTTTCGGATGCGATGTGATGAGCAATTCGCTGCGCCATATCTCTTTCAGGATGAATCACTCGGTCGACTCCAACCTTTTCTAACACTTTATGATGATACATATTTTGAGCTTTTGCCCAAACTTGAGGAACCCCCATTTCCTTCAAAAGTAAGCACGTTAAAATACTAGCTTCAATATCATCACCTAAAGAGACGAAAGCGACATCAAAATTCCTCACACCCAAGGATTTTAAACTCATCTCATCTATGCCATTAGCTACGACAGCATGAGTAGCAAAGGCTGCATATTCATCTATTTTACTTTCATCTTTATCAATCGCCATCACTTCCACTCCAATCGAATGGAATTCCTTAACTAAGCTCCCTCCAAATCTACCTAACCCAAACACAACAAACTGTTTTTTCATCTCATTTTTCCCCTTCTATTACAATCTTTTTTATATAGAAAGCACAAAAAAGACCACAGAGGATTACCCCGTGGTCGAATGATTTTTTCGATCACCAGTATCACTTCCTCTCTCTTCACGCTTCCGGAGTTAGCTGTCGGATTCGGACCATGAGAGTAGCCCTACCTTCTTCATAAAGGATTCACCCCAAGCGACGAAAAAACCGCCACAAGATTGGTTCCCCCGTTCCATAAAGGATTCAGCGAATAAAGAAATATGGTTTTACATGAAAGTAATATTACTCCTTCAAAATTAGGTTGTAAAGGGCATTTGAGAGCATCCACCTTATAGAACGACAAAATATAGATTTCCCACTTTTCAGAAATCTTTAATGTAAGATTTCATAACGTACAATTAGTGATAATAACTAAAATATCTACTTTAATTTGTTCGTTTTGCTAATGACAAACGAACTATAACATAATAAGATAAGTATTATATTACATACAATGTAATTAAATGTAACATTTATACATATAAACAAATAATGCAATTTTCAGGAGGGGAAAATATTGAGCACAAATCCAAACGAAGTCGTTTCATTCCAAAATGTTAGTAAAGTGTATAACACTGGCACCATTGCATTAAGTCAATTTGATTTAACGATTACAGAAGGCGAGTTTATTAGTTTTTTAGGTCCATCAGGTTGCGGTAAGTCCACTGCACTAAGAATGGTAGCTGGGTTGAGTGAGGCCACTAGCGGCCATGTCCAAGTTTTTGGTAAAACCCCTAAGGAGATTATTCAAAAAACAAACGATATCGCCTTCGTTTTTCAAGATGCAAATTTACTTCCTTGGCGAACTGTGCTTGATAATGTATTATTGCCGCTTGAATTAAGAGGATCTACTAAGAAAAGCCATAAGGAGTATGCAATAGAAGTATTAGAGATGGTCGGTTTAAAAGATTACTTATATGCTTATCCTAGAGAACTATCAGGCGGGATGAAAATGAGAGTTTCAATCGCTCGCGCTTTAGCAGCAAAACCAAAAATGTTATTAATGGATGAACCTTTTGCTGCTCTTGATGAAATTACACGCCAAACATTGCAGGTTGATCTCCTTAATATATGGCAAAAAGAAAAAACTACTATTCTATTTGTTACCCACAACGTATATGAAGCTGTATTTTTATCCTCACGAATCGCAGTCATGTCTTCTCGTCCCGGGAAATTATCATCCATTATTAACGTCAATCTCCCCTTCCCAAGAAAACTTCAAGTAAGAACAGACAAAACCTTTACAGACTATGTAGATATAGCTGCCCACAGTCTCGAAAATAGTTCAATAAGAAGGGAGTTAGGATAAAATGTCCACACAATCAGTAGCAACGAAAAAAACAAAAATAGTTTCGGATTTCCCTCAAAGTAATGAAGGAAAAACTTGGACTAAATTTAAAGGGGTTTATCTCGGTCCAATCATTGCTTTAATTACTTTCCTCTCTCTATGGCAATTGATCCCTGCTTTATTAGGAATCAAACCATTTATTCTTCCGAAACCAACAGATGTCTTACACGCTGCAATAACGGATTGGCACTTATTATGGCCAGCCATTCAAATTACAGTGATTGAATCAATTATTGGATTTTTACTCAGTGCGACTATCGGTATTTTCGTTTCTATTTTATTAGCAAGCTCAAAAGTGTTAGAAATTAGCATCTATCCATATGCCATTATTTTGCAAACTATTCCTGTTGTTGCTGTTGCACCGATTATTGTTATTTGGTTTGGTGCCGGCTTCAATGCCATTGTAACCATTTCTTTTTTAATTGGATTTTTCCCAGTTATCTCGAATACATTAATGGGGCTGAATTCAGTCGATAAAAATATGGGAGAACTCTTTACACTATATAATGCATCAAAATGGAAGAAAATGTGGAAACTTCGCATCCCATCTGCAATGCCTTATATTATGGCAGGGTTAAAAGTATCCTGTACTCTATCGATTGTCGGAGCTATTGTCGGAGAATATGTAGCAGGAATCGGTGGAGGTAAAGGCGGCCTAGGCTATGCCATTACAGTAGCCGCTATCCAATTAAAAACTCCATATTTGTTTGCCTGCGGAATAGCAGCGGCATTATTAGGGATTGGTTTTTACCTTCTCGTTAGCCTGGTAGCTCACTTAATGTTGCGATCTTGGCATGAGTCAGCGATGAAGGTTGAAAAATAAAGCGAAATTCATTACGAATTAAAGGGGGAAGAAAAGGTGAAAAAATTCAATCTACTATTTTTAGGAATTATCTTTCTAGTTTTCCTGACTGCCTGCAGCGGTGAGGAAACTAGTACTAGTGAGGAAGAGAGCAAACCGGATGATAAAGCTGTTGAAAATGTTAAATTAGTATTAAACTGGTTTCCAAAGGCACAGCATGGCGGTGTATATGCCGCACAAGAAGACGGAACTTTTGAAGAACATGGATTGAATGTCACTATTGAACCAGGTGGTCCTCAAGTATCTTCTGTTCAAATGATTGCATCCGGCAGCGCCGAATTTGGTCTTGCACACGCAGATCAATTAGTTATTGCTAAAAATCAAGGAATTGATTTAGTCGCTGTAGCAGCTGCGATGCAGGGAAGTCCACAAGTATTTATGTTTCATAAAGGACATGGAATTAAAGACTTCACAGACTTAAATGGAAGAAAAGTATATGTTCAACCTGGAATTACATATTGGGACTTTTTAAAATCTAAATACGATTTAAGTAAAGTAGAAGAGTTAGCATACAATGGGCAGCATACGAACTTTGTAAATGAAAAAGATTCTGTTACCCAAGCATTTGCCACATCCGAGCCTTTCTTTTTGGAAAAAGAAGGAATTGAAACAGAAACAAAGCTGATTGCTGACGCGGGTTACGATCCTTATAATGTTGTATTATTTGTAACAAAAGAATATTTAGAGAAGAATGAAGAAACGGTTCAAAACTTTGTTACTTCATTTGTAGAAGGATGGAATTCTTATAAAACGTCTTCTGAATCTATTAATAAAGTCATTCAGAATGATAATCCAGACATCGCCTTAGATGCTCTAGCCTTTGAAACCGAATCTCAAGAAGAATTTGTGTACGGCAAAGATGCGTCTGAACACGGTGTCGGCTATATGACAGAGGAAAGATGGACTACACTTATTCAACAGCTGCATGATTTAGACTTATTGGAAAAGCCATTCGAAGCGAATGAAATCTTTACAACAAAATACTTACCTGAAAAGTAAATTTCTCATGAGTAAGACTAGAAAAACAAGCCTCTGGATTGCTGTTTAGCCAGAGGCTTAGTTTTACTTTCATCAAACAGATTTTCATTCATTCAGAAATTCTGCAATGGACTGAAAAACTTGTTCATTAATTGGAATCGGCAATGTTAGAAAGCCATGAACAAGTCCACTGTATCGGGTAAGCTGCACGGGAACTCCACTTTCCTGAAGTCGATTAGCATAAGCCTCTCCTTCATCCCGGATAGGATCGTATTGCGCTGTAATCACAAAAGCTTTTGGTAAACCACTTAAATCTTGTGCTCGTATAGGAGAAGCATATATATTACTGGCATCCTCTTCCGTTTTAATATAGTGATCCCAAAAACTTTTTGTCACGCTGCTAGTCAATATAGGAGCGTGTGCATTTTTCCGAATGGACTCATAAGGCGATTGTTCAATAGAGCGTAAAGCATCTGTCGCAGGGTATATTAATATTTGCCGCCAAATTGATGGTCCTCCGCAGTTTTTAAACAATAAGGTAACCGCTGCACTTAAGTTTCCTCCTGCACTGTCCCCTCCAACAGCAATTCGATTCACATCTACCTGTAATTCCCCTGAATGGTTAAACACCCACTGCACCGCTGCACTGCAATCTTTTAGGCCTTTTGGAAAGCGATTCTCCGGTGCCAATCGATAATCGACAGCAATGACTTTACACCCCGAAGCATTTGTAAGTTGTCTACAAGCTACATCATGGCTTTCAAGATTCCCTAGCGTCCAGCCGCCACCATGGAAAAACACGATAGCAGAAAGACGCTCTTCCACACTTTTGGGTGTGTATATTCGAATAGGTATGTCACCATTCGGACCAGGAATCAGACGATCCTCTACTGCATGAACGAACGGACGCTCCTCTATATCTAGAATCGTTTGAAGTCTAGCCTCACGGATTTTCACAATTAAATCTGGTGTTAATGTTTCAGGCAATTTGGGATAACTTTCTAGAATTTGTTGAAGTGCTGGATCCAATTGCATCTTAATCCCTCCCTTTCAATTGAACTACCCCCACCTATCTTCTTTGTTTTCTCATACGCTTGAGATGGGGGTCTTACTGCCCGTTAAGTGTGGGATAAATCATTTGGGGAATATGGTACGAAGCCCTTTAAAATCTGAACAATTAGCTCGTAATGGATTGATGCCTACATTTCCTACAAGCATCATGCCTTGAACTCCTTCCGCATCTGAGCTAGTCGCCTTGACAACGGCCATATTTACCCCTCCATCCTATGAGCAAATTTAGCCTCATAATAATATATGAAACCATTTATTCTCTCATTCCTTGCTTTTTCATAGGTCTCATTATACAAATCAAGAAGCAGATACTTATTTATAACATGTATGGATGTATTATTTCTCCTCCCAAGGTTTAAATGAAAATGGAATGCCAATCATTTGGGCAGTCAAATCATCGTAAGATACCAAATCTTCTTTTGATAACTCTTTTAAGGAGCGTTTCCCCATCGCCCTTAAGGCCATTTTCATTTCTTCTGTACTTGCTGTTAAAAATTTCTCTGCTGCTTGAATCCCATCTTTGATCTTAAATTGTTCCTTGAACTTTCCCTCATTCCAAACAACTTGTGTAGGTGGTTCAAATGGAAGTGCATTTAATATTTGATTGTGTGAGACAGTGAATAACATAACAGATCCTAAGTAAACAGCATCAGCACCGAGTGCAAGTACTTTCAAAAAGTGCCCAGGTGTAAAAAGTCCACCTGAAACAATTAAACTAATTTGTCCTTTCATATTCCTTTTTTCTAAATGATTAGCCGCCCGAACTACGGCATGCAAAGTTGGTATTCCAAAGTCATCAGCTAAAATGGGAGGTGCACCATGTGTCGCTGCTTGTCCGCCATCAATCGCAATAAAATCAACACCGAGATCGATTAAACAATCCATGTCTTCTTCAATCTTTCCGCCAGCTCCCATTTTCACACCAATTGGAACACCGCCTGTTATATTCCGAAGTTCCTCCAAAAGTTCCTTAATATCTTTTAATGTTTGATTTTCAAAAAAATGTTCAAAAATCACAGCCTCCTCATTTTCTTTAAGCCCCATCATTTCGCGAGCACGACCTGTTAAGTTTTTCGGAGAAATTTTCCCGCCCATCCCCATTAATGCGCCTTGGCCAAACTTAATTTCAATCATATCAGCTCGCTTAATAAGGTCTTCTTCTTTGGACCACTCTGTTTTTGAAAACTGCAAAATATATTTTCCAGCCTTGTCTAATTCTTCGGGTAAGACTGCGCCTTCCCCAGAATTAATCGCTGTTCCTGTGTTTTTAGCTGCTTGGGCCAGAGCGAATCTTACTTCTTCACTAAGCGCGATTCCATAAGCCATTCCGCTGATCATAAGCGGAATCTTTATGTTCATTGGTTTTTTCGCTTTTGGTCCAATAGTTACTTGAACATCCACTTCCTCTTCACCATCAATCGGAAACGGTGACGTCTGTGCAGGGATAAATGTAATCGGATCGAGATGCGGCCACTTTTTTGAAGAACCAAGTGGACGATGAAGAACATCACCTGTTTCTGCACGCAAGCTATTCTCAAGCACATTTTGAATCCCCATATGCCTGAATCCTGGTATCATTTCGATAATATTTTCTTGGTAACTATCAGTAAAAATAATTTTCCCCATTTGCTTTACCATTCGTTTCAGAAACCAGCGCCAGCCAATAAGCATGAGTAAAAAAAGGATGAATAGTATCGTAAGCATCATAAAAGTTACATAGTATAAAATATTAGGCATAGTCACTTCTCCACTACCTCATAATGAAATTACCTAGTTCTCTAACCTTATCATTTACATAAAAGAGGTAAATATGTTATTAAGTACAAAAACGATTGAAGATACATCTTATTTCCCTTCTCACCCTAGACTAAATAGGTAGAAAAATAAAAGGAGACCACTTTCATGGACTTAATGAATGACAGCTTTCACCGCCCTTGGCCATTTCCTTCAAAGAAATGGATTATGCGACAAACTTGGAACAATCTATTATTTGTTCATTGGCCTATTTCACCTGAAACACTGCGACCATATATTCCTTCTTCCTTACAAATTGACACTTTTGATCGATATGCTTGGTTAGGAATTGTTGCATTCATTATGGGGGGCATATATCCTCGTGGAATGTCCTCCGTATCACTTTCTCCAACATTTCCAGAAGTTAATGTAAGGACATATGTTCAATGTAATGGTAAACCCGGTGTGTATTTCATGTCTCTTGACGTCAATGACTGGCTTTCCTATACAATCGCAAAGAGATGGTTACATTTACCTTATCATCCTGCCGACATTTCGATTCAACAAGAAGGACAAACCTTTGATTGCCAAAGTATTCGTAAAGGAAATACAACTCCTCCGATAACATTTAAAGGAAAATACACCCCCTTATCGGAAGTTTATTTTCCTAAAGAAGGAACGTTAGATCATTGGCTCACAGAACGATATTGCTTTTTTAGTACCAATAACAGAGGAAACATCTATTGCGGGGAAATACATCATCGTCCTTGGCCTTTACAACATGCAGAGTCAGAAATATGTAAGAATACGCTTTTTTCTCCTTTCAATATAGACCTTACTAAAACGAAACCAATTTCTCATTTCTCTAAAGGCGTAGATTCACTAATTTGGAATATTAAAAAGACACTATTGTAGTTTTCAATCATTCTTTTTGCTTCCTAAGCGTTTTCTTTTCCTTGCAATAGCAATCATCAATAAAAACAGCGGAGTAATCGTTTGGATTAGTAGTCCATATAAAGGGAAAGTCTCGACATCAAAACGTTCGGTTTCCATTGCATTAGGAAGTGACCAAAAGCCGAACTCTAGCATCAGAATTCCTAACGGCCATACAATGGACCGATAGTCTGAAAGATTCAGCCATTGTGCGGTACCTAAAGCAGTTGCATAATAAAATACAGAAATTTTGACAAACGCTCCTACTATCCAAACAGCCATTACAGCGGATTCCAAATGTTCAAAGAATTCAGCGATACTGACATATCGAGCTACATTCATAAGGGGATATTCCTTAGAGGATGTCGCTGGTCCGAGTACAAAAAGAACAATAAGATTGACGGCAACTAACGTCATCATCACAGCAACTACGCTTATCATTCCATATTTCATTCCTTTTTGTTTATCTTTTAAAAAAGGCAGGAGAAAAATAATGAGAAAAAATTCTGTGAACCACCCACTCGGCACAATTGCCCCCTTCATTGAGGGCACCATCCCACTCCCTAATATTGGAAGTATATTCTTGAATTCCATATCAGAGCTTAATAAGATGATTGAAGTGAGGAATGGAACAATAAAAACAGGAAAAAACATTTGGGCAACTCTCCCCATTGTTTCTAAACCCCCATGCACCGTTAAGGCACAGAGCAATACCATCGATGCCATAATTACACTAATTGGGGTAGTAACTAGAAAGGAGTTGACAATAAATTCTGCGTAGCCTCTAATAATTATCCCAATGATCTGAATGTAGAAAAATAGGAATATAAAACCGAGAACTTTTCCCGCAAACCGACCAATGATGTGTTCACTGAATTGGATAACCGTTTGTTCCGGATATAATTTATGTAGTTTATAAGTGGCATACACCGTCACAAACCCGATGAACGACGCTAAAATCGGTGACAGCCATAAATCAGTTTTGGCATATTTCGCCGTAATGCTCGGAACCCCAAGAATAGCCGTAGCCACAATCGTAGGATACATCATGATGGCCATTTGCAAGAATGAAATTTTGCCTTTCTCCATATTTTTCTCCTTATATATTTAGTAATTAGAGTTCTTTCTAGAGGAATTTCCAATTGATTCAAATTCTCTAAAATTAGAAAGAATCGTTTAGCCAAATATCATGCCTATTCGCTACCTTGGCGCTTTCTTTTCCTCATAACTGCAATCCCCAACAAAAACAGTGGAATAATCATTTGGATCAGTAGTCCCAAAAGGGGGAAGGTCCCTACACTATACTTGTGTAATTCCACTGTGCTAGGCAATGACCAAAAGCTGAATATAACGAGTAGAATCCCTAACGACCATACGATGGGCCGGTAGTCCGAAAGATTCAGCCATTGTGCAGTGCCTAAAGCAATCCCATAATAAAAAACAGAAATTTTGATAAACGCCCCTACTACCCAAATGGCCATGACGGCGGACTCTAAATGTTCAAAAAAGCCGCCGAGACTGATGTATCGACCTACACTCATCAGTGGATAAACCTTAAAGGATGTCGCTGGCCCTAGTATAAAAAGCACGATAAGATTTACCACAACTAATGTCATCATCACGACAAAAACAGTCATCATTCCGTATTTCATTCCTTTTTTCTGATCCGTTAAAAAAGGCAGGAAAAAAGTAATCAAAAAAAATTCTGTAAACCATCCACCAGGCACAATCGCACCCTTGATTGGAGGCATCATCCCCTCTCCCAATATAGGGAATATGTTCTTAAATTCAAAATCAGGGAACACTAAGATAATTAAGAAGAGAAGTGGAAGTGTAAAAATGGGGAAAAACACTTGGGCAGCTCTCCCTAATGCTTCTAAACCTCCGCGTACAATAAAGGAACAGAGTAATGCCATCAACGCTATAATCAAGCTAATCGGGGTATTGACTAGAAAAGAATCGACAACAAATTCTGCGTACTGTCTAAGCATATTCCCCGTAATCTGGATATAAAAAACCAAGAATAAGAAACCGATAATTTTACCTGCAAACCGCCCTATGATCTGTTCACTGAATTGAATAACCGTTTGTTTCGGATACAGCTTGTGCAGTTTATATGCGATATACACTGTCATATACCCGATGAGGGATGCCAAAATGGGGGACAGCCAGAAATCGGTTTTGGCATATTTCGCTGTAATACTTGGAACTGAAAGAATAGCGGTAGCCACAATCCCAGGATACATCATGATGGCCATTTGCAGGGATGAAATTTTGCCTTTCTCCATATTTTTCTCCTTATAAGTGATTAGAGTTTTTTTACAGAAGAATTTCCCATTGATTCAGATTCCCTAAAGTTAAAAAGAATTATTTATCTAAATATCCTATCTACTGGCTAGCCTGGCGTTTTCTTTTCCTTATACTTGCCATCATCAACAAAAACAAAGGGATAATTGTTTGTATCAATAGTGCGAATAGAGGAAAGGTCCCGACCAGATAACGTTCCAATCCCATTGTGTTAGGAAGTGACCAAAAGCTGAATTCTAATATCAGAATCCCTATCGGCCATACAATAGGTCGATAATTCGAAAGATTCAACCATTGCGCGGTACTTAAAGCAGCCGCATAATAAAACACAGACAATTTGATAAACGCCCCTACGATCCAAACAGCCATAATGAAGGACTCCAAATGTTCAAAAAAGTCGGCGAGACTGATGTATCGAGCTACACTCATCAGTGGATAAACCTTAAAGGATGTCGCTGGCCCTAGCACAAAAAGAACGATAAGATTGATTAAAACTAACGTCATCGTCACAACAAAAACAGTCATCATTCCGTATTTCATCCCTTTTTTCTGATCCGCTAAAAAAGGCAGAAGAAAAGATATAAGAAAAAATTCTGTGAACCATCCACCAGGCACAATTCCACCCTTAATTGGAGGCATCACCCCATTTCCCAATATCGGGAATATATTTTTCCATTCAAAATCAGGGCCCAAAAAGATGCTAAAGAAAAAGATAGCCAATATAAAAATGGGGAAAAACACTTGGGCAGCTCTCCCCAATACTTCTAAACCTCCGTATACGGTTAAAGCACAGAGAAATATTATTGATCCCATAATCACACTAATTGGAGTATTGACCAGAAAAGAATCGACAACAAATTCCGCGTATTCTCTAACGATGAGTCCCGCGACCTGGATGTAAAAAAAACAGAATAGAAAACCGAGAATTTTTCCAGCGAATCGCCCCATAATGTGTTCACTAAATTGAATGACTGTTTCTTTCGGATAATGTTTGTGCAGTTTATATGCGATATACACTGTCGCATATCCGAGGAAGGATGCCAAAATGGGCGATAGCCATAAATCGGTTTTGGCATATTTCGCTGTAATACTTGGAACCCCGAGAATAGCGGTAGCCACAATCGCAGGATACATCATGATGGCCATTTGCAGGGATGAAATTTTGCCTTTCTCCATCATTTTTCTCCTTTCTATGATCATATGGAAAAACAAAATCGCGCCCCTTAGACATTTATTTTTCCATAAACCGTCCAAACGGCCTGAAAAGACTTTGAATCCATGCAGTGGGACCTCCCATATGTGGGAGATCGAACATGGACAGCACTAAGCCGATGAAGAGCAGAGTAAAAAAAGCCATCTTGTCCTTTTTTGGGTTTTGTTTCATTTTCGGCCATTCATATAAAATGATCAAAGCCACGATTACCATAACACTAAAAAAAGCTCCCCATCTCACTGCTTCTTCACCTCTTTCTCAGGCAATCCCCCCGGTTTATTTATATAGCCCTGTCTGCGAATATGGGCCTCAACGTTGACTTCTACTTCCACCTTCGGGAATACCTCGTCCCAGCGATTTTCAACTTTTTTCCACTCTTTAGGGTATTTTCGATAGAATTCTTTACTGAATTTTATAATGTCCGCTTTCATCTTATGCTGCGCTTGCTGAATAGCTAGCTCGATACGGTCTTTAATATCTTCTTGATACGCTTTTTCTACAGTCTGTATTGATTTTGGACTTGTAAGAGCCAAGTTTGTTCCATTTTGGACAACAGCCCCCTCTGTATCAACATTCACGAGCATTTTCCATTTATCATTTCTTATTTGTGGAATCAGTTTGATGCGTGCCGACACTGGATTTAAAGATACTTCTCCTTTAACGCCTTCAGGTTTTAAGGTAACTGTATAGGCTTCCATTTCATTTCTTAACCACAAGATTCCTCTTGTTGCCTTTTCTGACATCGTTCCAACCATTTTATCTTTTTTGAATACCGCTGTTCCGACAATGTACGGAATTCCCTGTAATTTCTCTTCCCCTTTACCCGGTGGTAAAATTTTAATAAATGGAAATGCACCAGCCTGAGCTACACCTACTAACCCTTCCTGTACATCCTGCATGGTAACCTGCATCCCGATATGTAAATCAGATAGTTCCCGAAGCACTTCCCCCGAATAGCGTTCTAGAGGAGGAAGTACTTCAAGGGCATCCTTCGGGTTCCCTTTGCTAACATACAGATAAGCTCTCTCTCTTGGCTGGGGATGGCGAAGTAAGAAATCCATATGCTCTTGTATTCCTTGCTTTGCTAATTTTTCACCGAATATAAATACTTTACATTGTCCCCAAAAAACTTTGCGCGGAATCTTGCTTTGTAGCTTGGAAAGCGCATCTGAAATATTGGATCCTCTTTGAGACCTCACCAATGTAGCAGCTCCTCCTCCTCCTTGACCGCTCCCTCCTTGACCTCCTCCGGTGCTTAATGCTTTAGGTATAAACACTTGGAGGGATAATTCAATTTGATTGTCATCCTTTATATCAATAGCTGCTGCTGTGACAATAGCCAAATCATTGACTTCCACCCGATCCCAACAGCCGCTTAAAAGAAGAATCAATCCAAAAATACATAGTATATGGAGAATATTTTTCACTGGGTGTCTCCCCCTTTTTTCGAACTTGGCGCCAGATCTGGAGACTGACGATATCGGTTAAACTCCCCTGTAAGATGCGGCCTTGTATCCATCTTCCACAGAGGCGATCTCCACAGCACATCCTTTAACTCACGTCCTTTTAGTGGTGCCAGTGGCTGTAAGTAAGGGACACCGAAGGAGCGCAAGCCGCATAAGTGAATGACTATGGAAATAATTCCCATCATAATACCGAGCAGTCCTAAAGTACCGGCAAGCAGCATGATAGGAAAACGCAGCATTCGGATAGCAATTCCAGCAATATAACGGGGAATCATAAAAGAAGAGATTCCCGTTATCGCCACCACAATAACCATTGGCGCGGAAACCAATCCCGCTTGAACAGCAGCTTGACCAATTACTAGCGCTCCAACAATACTAACAGCAGAGCCAATCTGCTTTGGTAATCGAACCCCTGCCTCTCTCAGCGCTTCAAACATAATTTCCATAAGCAGCGCCTCTACTACGGCAGGAAATGGGACCGCATCCCGGGACGCTGATACACTCAGCAGCAGTGCCGTTGGTATCGCCTCCTGATGAAACGTCAAAATAGCGACATAAAAGGAAGGCAGCAAAAGCGAGATACTAAGAAAACTATAACGTAACCAACGGATAAGTGTGCCAACCATAAAGCGTTGATAATAATCCTCATGTGATTGAAGCAAAGAAAATAAGGAAATTGGAGCAATTAAACTAAATGGTGTTCCTTCTACTAAAATGACCGCTCGTCCCTCTAATAAACTAGAACAGGCTGTATCGGGTCGTTCTGTTGATAGTATCTGAGGGAAAGGGGAATACGGGTTGTCCTCAATCATTTCCTCGATATACTCGCTTTCTAAAATGCCGTCTATCTCAATCCGCTTCAATCGATTCGTTATTTCTTCAATCAATGTTGGATCTACAAGTCCATCAATATAAGCAATGGCAACAGTCGTCTGCGTATAACTTCCGATTTTCATCGATTGTATTTTAAGAGCCGGACTTTTAATAATGCGTCGCAATTGAGACGTACTTACCTCTAAAGACTCATTGAATCCCTCTCGCGGCCCTCTGATTCCTACCTCTGCTATAGGTTCTTCAATCCCGCGCTTTTCCCATTTGGCTAATCCTAAAGAAAAACCAGCACTCTCCCCTTCATAGAGAAGGATAGGATTTCCAGATGAAATGGATTCGATACACTCGGCAATTGTATGCATTCTTTTTACTTTAGAAATAGGCAGTTTATTTTCAAGAAATTCATTTAAGGGCTGGGTTTCGCTTGCTGTTTCCTTAATGAGCGGCGATAGAACGAACTCCTCCATCCCTTCGACGTTCGTAATCCCCTCTATATAAATAATCGTCGCTCTCTTTTTTCCAAAAAGTAAAAACGGACGGAAAACGACATCTGAACAACGATCATACACCATCCGAAACGCTTCCACATTGTGATCGAAATGATTAGAAAGGAAATCCACCGGCTTAACATCCTGCCGTTCCTGTTCAGCTTGTATATCATTATTTTTTTGCTTTGGTTTCCTTAATAATTTATTTATATTTCGAATCAAGTTGCTTCCCCCATTTTTTTTGCAGGTAGCTATAAGCTCTCTTTTTCTATAGTTCTTCATTAAGGGTAATTTATACAAAAGCATTAAGAAATTTCCTAATTCTCTACTGTGCTAGTGATTTTCTTCAAGGCGATTAGAGTGAATGAGAAAAGGCTCAGTCATAAGACTGAGCCTCTCCACTATATTAACTAACGACAGTTTTCTTCTCTAAACGAACATGCACCTGATTCAAGATGAATGCACCAATCATTTGAACAATTGTTTTGACAATAATTTGCCCTACAATAGCAGCAGGTACAGCTTCCCAAGGTAAAATGTTGGCACCAAATGGGCTTAAACCAATCACAACGAAAATTACCGAATCGAGAAACCCGCCAACAATTCCGCTATAGAATACGCGCCAACTCATTGGTAACTTCAAACGCGAGTAAATTTCTGTATCCGCAGATTCCGCAACAATAAATGAAAGCGCGGAGGCTGCAACAATTAATAATGTATCCCCTAATGTAAACGATACAGCTGCTGATAAAATGAGCGCTGTCACAATGAATCCATATGTCTTCGCTCGACCATATTTATTTTGGACAAGATCCCGAAAGATAAAGGTTGCTCCAATCAAAAGCGTTCCCATCGGTACGATAAATACACCAAATTGGAGCGGTGCAAAAGCCGCTGTGACCACGTTCGCAGCCACGATTGATAGTAAATAAAATAATATTCTCATATCTTTATACTCCTCGTTTATTGCCCCAAACATACGTATGCAACTGCGGGAGCACCTTCACATTTGTAACATCCTGATCCTGTACAACTTTATCAATTAACCACTCATATTTTTGTAGAAGTCTACTAATCAATTTAGAATCGTCCGTCGTCGTACTATCATCATTTCCAACCTGAAAAAAGAACGGAATGTCCGGATAGCGATGATGGATCGCTTTTCCATACTCATAATCTTCATCATTAAAAATCACAACCTTAAGCGAAACATGATGTTGATTATTTTGCAACTTAGTGAAGATTTCATCAAGTATCCCGAAATCTGTTTTCATTCCCGAGCTAGGCGGCTTAGGAGAAATCGTCAGCTCATTGATTTCATAAAACCAATCCTGCCATCTGCTCCCCTGTGTTTCCACGCCCATTTTTATCCCCTGCTCTTTTAAGAGTGCAACTAAACTATCTAGATTTTTCAGTAATGCTGGATTTCCACCCGAAATTGTAACAAAAGAAAAACCATCTCCACCGATTCTTTTCAGCTCAGCCCAAATTTCTTCCGCAGTCAGTTGAGTAATATACTCTTTTCCACTTCCATCCCATGTAAAAGCTGAATCACACCAGGAACAAGAATAATCACAGCCAGCTGTACGCACAAACATCGTTTTTTGTCCAATCATAGAACCTTCCCCTTGTATGGTAGGTCCAAAAATCTCCATAACGGGAATTTTACTCATCTTCCATCCACTCCCGTCTTGCTTCCGCATAGCTCGTTGGCGTTTCAAACAGGCGAACAAATTCTACCCGAGCTCCTTTATATTGAGGCCCTTCACGCAGCGCATCCGCCATTTTTTCATATATCCAAACAACCATATTCTCTGCCGTTGTATTCATCAATGGCAGCGTTTCATTTAAATAGCGGTGATCTAAATAAATTTCAATTTTATCTTTCCATATCTGTTTAATATCACCGAAATCTATCATCAAACCGCGGTCATCGGTAAATCCGCTTAAGCCAAAGACAACTCGATACGTATGACCATGCAAGTTTTTACATTTTCCTTCATAACAATGCAGATGATGAGCAGCATCAAATGTAAATTCCTTACTTACAAGAACACGCTTCTTATGATAGTTTAATTGATTTCTCTGTATATCTTGATCTAGTTTCTGGAGCTTATCAACAATTCGAAATCCATACATGCCTTTAAGACTCCTTCCGCTTACTTAAATAATCTACAAGGCCCTTTTGTCTAAGCTTACACGCTGGGCACTCCCCACATCCATCCGCAATGATTCCGTTATAACACGTTAATGTTTTTTCACGGACAAATTCAAATGCGCCTAACCGATCGGCAAGCTCCCACGTTTCTTCTTTATTCAACCACATTAACGGTGTATCAATGACAAACGAATCGTCCATCGATAAATTCAATGTCACATTTAACGATTTAATAAACACATCGCGACAATCTGGATAGCCGCTGAAATCTGTTTCACATACACCAGTGACAATATGTTTTGCACCGATTTGGCTCGCAATCACACCGGCAAACGAAAGAAATAATAAATTACGTCCTGGCACAAACGTCGAAGGTAATTCACCATCTTCGCCATCCTTTACCTCAATATCATTACGAGTCAACGCATTTGGAGCAAGTTGATTTAACAAAGACATATCTAAAATATGATGCTTGATACCAAGCTCATTTGCAATATTTTGTGCACACTCAATTTCCAGTCGATGACGCTGATTATAATCAAATGTGACCGCCTCAACTTCAGCAAATCTTTCTAATGCCCAGAACAAACATGTCGTACTATCCTGACCACCACTAAATACAACCACTGCTTTTTCCTTTTTCATTCCTGAAAAACTCCTTTATAACGAAAAAACAGCACCCTAAGACAGAGTACTGTTTCTTCTTAGTTTTTTAAAGAGGGTAGCTAGAACCTCTTCTGCACATTGGCAGATTATTTAATTCCTCACTTATAGTATAGCGAAACTGCAAGTAATGCAAGCGTTTTTTATCCTTGAGATAGCACCCTTTTTGCCTCTTCTTGAAGAGCTTCTAATCGTTTCTTATCTTCCACTCGCTGCAGCGACTGCTCTTCTTTTACTCTCTTATACTCTACAATTCCTTTTTCGATTGTCGTCCACATCGTCTCAATCGTTTCCATTTTTATGCTGGAGCTGCCTGTTCGCTGAGCAATTTCAACACTTTGATTCATAATATCTGAAGTTACTTCCGTTAACATTTGATTCGCTCTTTCTTCAAAAGCATTTAATGAATCAGAATGTAATTTTTGACGCTTCGCATACACCGTATTAATAATCCCCATTTTAAAAATCGGAATTACCGTTACAAAGTTACTATTGATTTTCGCCATTAAATCATTATTTCCGCGCTGCATCGTCTTAATTTGTGGTGCAGCAACAACAGCAACCATTCTTGCTTTCTCTAAATCATCAATCTTCCGTTCTAATAATTCTTGAACTGTTCGTAATCCTTCTAATTCAATGCGCGCTAATTGATCTCCTGACTGAACACGTTCTTCATACCTTGGAATCAATGTATCTCTTACCTCTTCCAGCTTCATTTCAGCTGCTACGACATATTTCTCTAATTCAAAGTAGTATTGAATATCTTCTTCATATAGTCCTTCTAAGTCATTATTTGCACGCTTTAGTTCGTCTTCCATAATCGCAAATTGGGCATTAATTTTATCTAGTTCACCGCCTAACGTTTGATATTTTTTAAACACATCTTCAATTGTCTTTTTCGCACGCTTGAATAATTTATCAAGAAACCCAGGCTCTTTCATAATTTCATTTCGATCAAAGCGCTTCATTAATTTTTCTAATTGATTGAGTAAGTCGCTCGATTTCTCAATATTTGTTACCGTCATCGAATGTAAGATTCGATCTGCAAAACGAGATAAACTGTCAGCTGGTTCTTTTCCAAGCGTTAATAATTGATGCTGATCTTTAATATCGAGCGATTGAACTAACTGCAACACTTGTGGTTCTTGGCGTAATTGAGCACGTAATTGCTGTGCTGTATTTGGATTTAACTCTTGTTTTTGAAGTTCTAAATCAGCTGTCATAGTATCCCACTCCTATACTTAAAATATTTTTTTAATAATCTTCTTAATAATCGATTCTTCTTTTTCTTGAAACTCCTGTTGAAATTCCACTTCTTCTAACCAATGAACATCATAAAATGACGGATTAATAAACTGTTCAATATCGTTATGTCCGGCTGGATTATACCAAATTACATCACAGCCAAATTCATTTAAAAACAAAAGAAGAGCAGCATCTTCCCTAGAAGGCTTTCCATTCTTCTCCATATTATAAAGAACCAGACGAGGAATTTCTTGAGCATAATCAAACTTTTGCAGCAATTGGAGAACTACTTCCGGCATCATATTAGCCTGTTTAAATAGAAATAATTGAAGATCATAATCAGATTCTCCTGCTATTTTATTTAATTTAGGATGTTCGCAATACGCTTTAATCGTATGAGCAATTGCATTTTGAAGTCCATTCGGCAAATGTTTATAGCGCCACCAATTGCTATTGACCATCTTTTCTGGGGAAAGCACCCCTTGTTCTAAAGACTTTTGATAATGAAAATGATAATTTGCTTTTGTCGCTTGAGAAAAAGGAAACTCGCGAATGCACAAAGCTAATGAATCATCGATAAGCTCCCTCATATGTTCCCAATATTGTTTCCGATCTTTCGAGACCCCTTGAATTTTTGCAAAAATCACAGGAATATGTACCCGATTACTTTCTAGCTTAAATTCTGGACGAATCATCGCCTTTTCCCTCGCATAAATAAACACATCATCATATGTCATACGTAAAGTAATGGAGGAAGGGATATAATCTCTAAATTGCCATGGCTTATAAATGCCCGATCCATGATCATGCATCATAATTTCTAGTTGTTTATTAGCTCGATAAGCAACTGTTGTTTGACGCTCTCTTTGATGGGTCGGGAAGGGCTCTAACTTTGCTGTATGACGATATTGATAAGGAATAGAGATTGTATTATTTGAATCGATTTCCGCAAATAGATCCTTCCCTTCAGGATGAAACAGTAGCACATCACACCCAAACTCCATCAATAACATAAGGAAATACTTTTGACTGTCATTCATGTCACCATACCAAACTACTTTCGGGAAGTCCTCACCTATCGTGATAGTTTCGGCCCACTTTGCCCAATGGTTTTTTAACCATTTCACCACATCAATAAGAAAGCGCCTAAATTCTTGCGTTAATAGGCCCGCAGAATGGTGCTGCTGAAAATGCTCTATCACTTTCATAACAGATAATTGAATATGCCGACTAAGTGATGGGTCATGGTGCTTTGGGATTAATTGCTTCCCATACATAAAAGCGATTAACCGATTAATAGAAAGGCCTTTCGGTTCTTGCTGATGCACGTCCAATATGTCTTGAATCGATTTCATCATCTGATTATCAATCGTCTTATCCAACTCCTCACTTAACACATGAACGGAGGAACTCTCTTGGTTCATCTCGAATAAGGCATTATAATACTCATCTTGATCCAGAGGTGTACCTAATACACGAATGCCCACTCGTTGAAACCCATAAGTTGAATCATTAATTAAATAGGAAGGCCTTTCTTTCACCGAAGCGAAAAATAATTTTAACCAATCCTCTGTCGATGTAGATAATACAGGTTCAATGTTTATATAATTCACCGTAGCCACTCCTTCCCTCAAGATCTCCGGCTTTTTCTCTTATTTCTATTATATACGTATTCATTAATACTTGCTTAATTTTAAGGAATAGCTAATCCAAAAATCAACAATGTTATTTAACAGAACTGAAATAAAAGCAGAATATTTGTGGAACTTTAACAGATGAATGTTATTTAAAGTAGAAAGGGATGTTTTTTTGAAAGCAGCTGAGCTTTTTGTAAAATGTTTAGAGAAACAAAATGTAGAATACATATTCGGAGTGCCTGGAGAAGAAAATATTGCTTTAGTGGATGCACTAAATCAGTCATCCATCAAGTTTATCGTTTGCAGACATGAAACAGGGGCAGCGTTAATCGCTGGGATGATGGGCAAATTGACAGGAAAACCGGGTGTTTGTCTTTCAACACTTGGACCTGGAGCTACCAATATGGTCACAGGTGTCGCCTGTGCTACCTTGGATAGAATGCCGTTAGTCGCCATTACAGCACAGACCGACCTCACGATGCAACATAAAAGTTCTCACCAATATTTAAATCTTATCGAATTATACCGTCCAATTTCGAAATGGAACACATCTATTCACGATGGTTCCGTTATTCCCGAAGTTGTCGCTAAGGCATTTACATTAGCGACAAGTAATCTACCTGGAGCCATTCATATAGAACTCCCAAATAATATCGCCTCCACTCTCGTACAAGGACAGCCTTTACAAAACCAGCTAAATAGCCAAAAAGTAATGGCATCTGACCAAGCCTTACACGATGTAGCCATGGCGATTAATGAAGCAAAATTCCCGCTTATTCTCATAGGGAATAATGCGATAGGAGAAGAAGTTTCTAGCGATATTATAACGTTCATTGAAAAGCTTCAATCTCCCTTTACGGAAACGTTTATGGCAAAAGGAGTTGTTCCTGAAAATCATTCTCTTCATTTACAAACAATTGGGTTGCCTGAAGGTGATTTTGTTAATCAAGCCTTTTACCGTGCTGATTTAGTCATTACAATTGGGTATGACCCAATCGAATATGGACCACAAAAGTGGAATACATTACTGGCACCGATTATTCATGTTGATGTAAAAGAACCTGAAATAGACCACTTTTATCCGGTAAAAGCCTCTCTCATTGGTGATTTATCCGCAAATCTTCAGTGTTTAACGGTTCAAATTCAACAAAGAAATGGGATCGATCCATTTTATCGTAATATAAAGGAAACCATAACGAATGATAGACTGATTAACACAACGAGCGATACATACCCGCTAAGCCCTCAACGCATTATTCAAGAAATTCAGGCAGTTCTATCAAACAATGATATTTTACTGTCAGATGTTGGAGCTCATAAGCTATGGATTGGTCGACAATATGAGGCCTCACAGCCAAATACATGTATCATTTCAAACGGACTTGCATCAATGGGAATTGCATTGCCCGGAGCAATCGGTGCAAAGCTTGCCTGTCCAGACAAAAAAGTAATCGCTGTATGTGGAGACGGAGCATTTGTCATGTCTGTAGCAGAATTTGCAACAGCAGTCCAATTAAAATTACCGATTGTTGTTATAATTTGGCGAGATGGCAGATATGGAATGATTGAGTGGGAGCAAGAAAACAAGTTGGGTCATTCCTCCAATATCGAATTCGATAACCCTGATTTTGTTGCCCTGGCAAAATCCTATGGTGCGAAAGGGTATAAAGTAACACAAGCGACTGAATTATCGGGAATTTTGCAGCAAGCACTTTTAGAAAAAGGACCGGTTCTTATTGAATGTCCGGTCGATTATGAAGAAAATTTCCGACTGAGTGAACGGTTGAAAAACTCTCACTAAATGTACATGATGCGTTTGCCCGTTTTGATCAACGGGCATTTTTCACTACTGACAAAAGGATAAGCTGAATATAGTATGCATAACGAACGATTGAAGGAGGATTACATGTTTTTACTTCAACCGATTACAAAGCATACGCAAAGCATTTCCGATACGTTTCATAGAACAGCCTCTAGGTCAAAGAAAATCACAACCGCTGCATTATTATGTACATTGTCAGCTATTCTTCAATCAGCCGGTGGATTTATTCCTGTAGTTGGTTTATTTATTAGTCCCTTTGCAACAGCACCCGTCATTGTCAGTACAATTTTATCCGCTCGATACGGCTTTCTTGGCTATTTATTAACTATATTTCTGCTATTTCTCATTCAACCGAGTGAAGTAATCATCTTTGCTTTTACCACTGGGTTGCTAGGCATTAGTATCAGTTTTTCCTTCCATTTATGGAAAAAGCGCCTTAGTATCCTAATAGCAAGTGCAATCTTCTTGCTTAGCGGAATTCTTCTTCTATTATTCGTCTTTCAGTTTCCAGTATTAGGACCATCGATTCAGCCCTCTATAAGCTTATTATTCTTTCTTTCACTCTCCCTTTTTTCATTATTGTATAGTTGGATTTGGATTGAACTGAGTGCATTTCTCTTTAAACGATGGAGCAGGAAAATCAACGTTACTATTCCAGATTAAATAATATGAAGCTCATCCGGTGAGTGTACAATTGGTCGGCTTCCTCGTTCATCAGTTTATCAATAGCCTAGTTGGTCGCGAACAAATGATTATAATAATTGTTAAGCCCTATGCAGCTTACAATTGCATCATTCAGGTAGTTATTCCTCCCCTTCAGTCTTAAAAGTGAAGGTCTTACTACTCATTAATGAACAATCAATCAATGGTATAATTCACTAAAAGGACCAACAAAAGGGGGGAGAAAATGAGCTGGTTCTCTGCAATCAAAAAGCGATGGAAGCAGAATAAACGAGAACGTTATCAAGAAGAATTCCGCCAAAACTTTGAAGACACATTAGTGATTCATGAATTAGAAACAGTCCATGTAAATTTGATTAAATACTTACATGTCGCTCTAAATCCAGAATATATGGAAGAGATCAATACAGCGTTTCGCTTGAAATTTCCGCGCTATTCGCAACGACAAGTAAATGAGCTTTGGCGAGAGTTAAAGAGGTATTTCGTATTAGCCGCTATTTTTAAACAAGTAGAGATGTTTCATGATAAAGTCGATGAGCTCTGGCACCTCATGTTAGACGATCCAAACAAATACAATCAGTTCTGCCAAACGTTTATCGGACACAAAATTGAGCATATCTCGCACAAACAGCCAACATGGAAACCGACAGAACGCACTTTATTTGATTTTTATTATGTACAGCTATTTACCGTAGACATGATTTCACTTAAAATTTGGCGAAAATTTTTTAAAGAAGATAAAGGCATTTCTTTCTTGAATGAATTTACATCTCATAAACTAACAAGTTTAAAGCAAACCTATATGCGCACGAACACGAGCCAAGAAGCGGAACAAACCTTTGAATTTTTCGTAGCAAGATTCAAAGACGCTCAAAACGAGGGAAATCTTCACTGGAAGAAACGATACGAACAGACCGACAATGCGAGTCCAGCTTACTTTGCTTATGTCGCGGCTGATGAAGATGCGAAGCATGAATTTAAAGACATTTTTGGCAGCGACTCTACAGACTCTGGAAGCTCCAGTGATTCCGCTTCTAGCTATAACGACAGCGGATCAGATACATCGAGCTGTTCGTCTTGCAGCTCATGTTCGTCTTCATAAGAGAGAACGAAAAAGCTCATTATTATCGTCCCGCATTTTCTGCTACTTAAATATTTAAAAAATTTGCCGATACATGTAGATTAATTTAGGGGGCATTTTGCAGGAAAATGCAGGTTCTTTCTATAAAGTATTAAAAAGGACAAAACAATGTCCAACAAATCAGTGGGAAGGTGGTCGTTGTTTGTGAGCCCGGATTTGACCATACAACAAATTGCTGAAACGATTCCAAAAGCCGTATTAAATGCATCAGATAAAGATTTAGAAAGCTTTCAAAAAATTCTCGAAGAAACGATCAAACTACGAGAAGGACATAGAAACTTACAGCAATTAATTAAAAGCTTTTCTTCTTCTGTCATCCAACGTTCATGAAACATTTCCTATAGAGAAGCCTCGATTAATGGTTCTTTTCCAAAGAATCCACTATTCGAGGCCATTTTAAATACCTTTTCAGGTACTCATCTAACTACCACGTTCATTCATCACCAATTTTAAAACTGATAAACTTTTGCTCCATCATTTCCTCCATTGCATATTTAACCCCTTCTCTACCAACACCGCTGTCCTTCCAGCCGCCATAAGGCATATTATCAATTCGATAGGTTGGAATATCATTTATAACAACTCCACCCGTTTCAAGCCGTTCCGCTGCATAAAATGCTCGTTCAATACTTGGCGTCATCACTCCCGAGTTTAATCCGTAGCGGGAATCATTCGCATCCTTAATCGCCTCATCCAACGTAGCAAACGGAAAAACACAAACAACAGGGCCAAATACTTCAAAACGAAACACTTTGGAGTCTCGATTTACATTCGTTAATACGGTTGGATATAATACATTTCCTTCTACATTCCCGCCGCATTCAATTGTAGCCCCTTCTTGTACGGCCTCATGTATCCAACTTTGCAGACGGTCCAATGATTTTTTTGAAATGACCGCCGTAATATTCGTATCCTCATCAAGCGGTGAACCGACAACAAGTTGCTTTGTCCGACTAACAAACCGTTCTAAAAATTGTTCATAAAGCGATTGATGAACATAGATTCGTTGAATAGAAATACACACTTGTCCATTATTAGAAAAAGCCCCTAATACACTACGTTCAATGACTTTATCAATGTTTACCCCTTCATCAATAATAAAAGGGGAATTGGAGCCGAGTTCAAGTGTCAATTTACGAAAACCTGCTTGCTGCTGAATCAGATGCCCCACCTCTACACTGCCTGTAAACGTCACTTTTTTCACATGCGGATGAGTCGTTAATGCTTCGCTCAAAACATCGCCTTTCCCAGGAATAACATTCAATACCCCTTCTGGAAGCCCCGCCTCTTTAAAAATCTCAGCAAGGACAAGTGAACTAATCGGTGTTTGCTCAGCTGGTTTTAACACAATTGAATTTCCGGCCGCAATAGCTGGTCCCACTTTGTGCGCTACGAGATTGAATGGAAAATTAAAAGGAGTAATCGCTGTCACCACCCCAATTGGCGTCCAAGTTGTAAAACCAAAACGTTTCTCCCCGCCTTCTGCAGCATCCATTGGAATTTGTGTTCCATAATTACTTTTAGCCGCTTCTGCTGCAAAACGATACGTTTGAACGGTCCGATTAATTTCCTCACGGGCATTGCGAATCGTTTTGGCCGATTCTAAAGAAATGATTTTGGCATATTCTTCACTACGTTCTTCCATAATCGTGGCCGCTCTTGCTAAAATCTTAGCACGACGATGTGCCGGATACTCTCGGAATTTCTGAAAAGCCGTATGCGCTTCAACAATCGCTTCTACGGCATCCGCGGGTTCAGCCTGTCCAATTTCAGTTAATTGTTCATTCGTATGCGGATTATATAAAGGCTCATAAGTTTTCGCTTCGCGCCATTTTCCACCAATCCATAATTGCCATTTTTGCCTCATCCTTCATCACACCTCATTCTTATAATTTACAAATATAATCGCCAAGTGTTTTGGATAATTTAACATTTTCGGAATAATCGACATCCACATCGATTAAAACAATATCTTGGCTCTGAATGGCCTCTTCTAATGCAGGAAGCAAGTCATCCGAATGTTTCACCTTAATTCCTTTCGCACCGAAACTTTCAGCGAACTCAATAAAATTCGGATCTTCAAATTGAATAGCATTGGATCGATTAAATTTATTCAGTTGTTTCCACTCGATTAAACCAAATTTAGAGTCATGAAAAATAATAATGACAATCGCCACACCTAAACGTTTCGCTGTGGCTAGCTCAACACCATTCATTAGAAAGCCGCCATCACCGGTAATCGCAATGACAGGTTTATCCGGCTGTGCTAATTTTGCAGCAATGGCGCCGGGAACAGCAATCCCCATTGAGGCAAATCCATTGGAAATAATGACATGATTTGGATTTTCAGGCTGATACATACGAGCAATCCATAGTTTATGAGCGCCCACATCCGAAATAACAATCGCTTCTCCTTTTTCCGCCTTTTTTAAGTCGGCAAGAATTCTTTGTGGAATAATAGGACTGCCGGATACCTCATCAGACTCATGCAGTTTCTCAACCAACTGATTCTTTAGCCGTATTACATCCGACCAAAGTTCTTTTTCTTCAACATAGCTGTTTAAAGCTTCAATCGCTTCTTTAACATCACCGACTAATTCGGCTTGGACTGGATAATACGCATCGACTTCAGCAGGCAAACTATCAATATGAACAATCGGGTTCATCGCTTCATCATTCCAATATTTCGGTAAATATTCGACAATGTCATAGCCTATCGTAATAATGACATCAGCAAGATCAAAGCCACAAAGCACATAATCCCTTGCTTGCATGCCAACCGTATATAGGGTCAATGGATGATCCGAAGGCAGCACACCCTTTGCCATAAACGTATTAACTACCGGAATATTTTTCGCTTCGGCGAACTGGCGTAACGCGTCTGTTGCTCCATCACGAATAACCCCGTTTCCAGCTAAAATAATCGGCCGTTTAGCACGGTTAATCAATTCTGCTGCCTTTTTGATTTCTTCCTCAGCCGGACAAGAGATAGGTAGTGATGTAACAGGAATTGGTTCTCCTTCTGTATCCATCCGCGCTACATCTTCCGGAAGCTCAATATGAACGGCACCTGGTTTATCAAGAAGGGCTGTTTTAAATGCTTTACGAATAATTTCTGGTATTGTGTGCGGCACGTGAATTTGTTGACTCCATTTTGTTGTTTCTTCAAACACACCAATAATATCCACATACTGATGAGATTGCTTATGAATACGTTCAAGACCTGCCTGGCCGGTAATGGCGACAACAGGTGAGTAATCTAAATAAGCATTTCCTACTCCTGTTAATAAATTGGTTGCACCCGGCCCAAGTGTAGCCAAACAAACACCTGGCTTTCCAGTTAAACGACCATATACATCGGCCATAAAAGCTGCTGCTTGTTCGTGATGCACTAAAATAAAGTCAATTTCAGAGCCAATAAGAGAATCAACAAGATCCGTATTTTCCTCTCCAGGAATGCCAAAGATATATTGAACCCCTTCATTTTCTAAACAGCGCACAAATAAATCCGAAGCTTTCAAGACCATTCCTCCATTATAAATTCGAAATATCTCCTCCTATGGTGGCTATTCAACTAAAAAATTATGTAGCTAAAATATGAGAGTTCAACCATCTTCTTTCATTATGCATAAAAAAACTCGTTACTTATAAATGAACGAGTGATGACAGAGTGAGACTTATTTTAGAAATATTCTATAGAGCTACAAGCTGCTTTAAAAATAATGTAATTGCTTTATCTTCAGAATACTTTCTTTTTCAGACGAACTTTTTTTGGTAGTCAATACACTTAAACACCTCGAACTTTTCTTGCAAAGGAAGGAGTGATATTGGAGAATAAACTTTTTATATGTATGGAAGGAAAAGGGGAAATAATATTTATGAGGGAATTTCTTCTTTACTTTTAGTCAAATTAGATTTTCCCTCATCAGTAAAAAGACAATTGTCTTCCTCTACTCTTTCGTTTCGTCACTTGAAAACCTTTCAATATGAACAATCTTTTCACGTGGTTGATGTTTTTTTCTTTGAGGCGCTTCCAATGGATAGCCCATGCCCAAAACAGCCACAATTCTACGATTATTAGGGATTCCCACAAGTTCTCTTACATATCGTTCCCGTCTTTCGGATTCTTCTTGATCCTCTGAGTGATAGACCGCTCCAAAAGCAAGTCCCAACCCTAAATCTGTAGCTGTAAGCCAAATAAAAGAACTGGCGATTGAAGCATCTTGCAACCAATATTTGCTTTCATCAGGTCTTCCCGTAATAATGATTGCTGCAGTAGCTTCTTTCAACCATTTCATAAATGGTGTTGTTTCAGATAGCTTGTCTAATCCTTCTCTTTTAGTTATTACAATCAATTCTCTTGAAGGTAAATTATTCCCTGTTGGAGCATAGTATCCCGCATCTACAACCTGTTCTAAAATTTCAGCGGGAATTTCTTTATTTTCAAAGCGGACGATTTCTCTTCTTCCTTTTATCACATCAAGTACACTCAATGATTTCACCACCTTTTTCATTTCCTTATCTCTATTAAATCATACATTCTTATTAATTTTCACTATAAAGTAAGGCCTGGGCGACTCCAACAAAATATTCGGATTCTCTGATAATATGATTCAACACAACCTTTGCTGTTGGATTTTCACTAATTGCCTTGCTTTCGTTTTTGATTTGTTGGCATAGCTTAATAAATTCCAAGCTTTGGTTTAAACAAAAAGAAGTGAGCTGTAACACTTGCTGATAAAGCTGCGCTGACACGTACGACCCTGAACGGGTAACAGATTCAATATATCGGACAACATGTTGATGTGTTTCTCCCAATACCTTCTCCCATTCCTTTAAGGCATTCACGAAATTCGATTCCAAATGAGAAACTAGCTCACGAATAACAACGGTGTGCTCTTCTTCTTGATGCTTCCAAAATTCAGCTTCATCCAATATACGTAAAGGCATTTGTGGACCGTAATAAAATTGCATGTTCTCCCTCCTATTTCCCTATCTCGTTTTAACGTATGGGGTTCATAAAAGGGATATGACTGTTCGGCTTATTTTCATGTTAGCTTTATCAGATGAATCTGTTAACTTTCGACTCACTCTGTATAGGACCGCAATCATTATTTAATACGGTTTTATTAAAGAATAATGGTTCTATAAAGAGCTCCCATTGAATAATTACACTCATCTTGGAGCATATTAACGCCAAATAGATTTAGCCAGTTCAGGAGGAAAAATATGATGAATCTCGCAAGTCAACTCATTATCATCGGATTTGCATTAATTGCACTTATTGTTCTAGTGCTTGTTATTTTTCTAGTTTATTTAATCTTATTTGACCGCAACCAAAAACGACACGCTATTTTAAGGAATTATCCTGCACTTGGCCGGGTCCGCTATTTTTTTGAAAAGATTGGCCCAGAAATGCGCCAATATTGGTTCAACAGTGATACGGAAGGCAGACCATTTTCACGAGATGACTACGAACATATTGTCAAAAGCGCCAAATATAATCGAGATGTTATCGGTTTTGGTTCAAAACGAGACTTTGACGAAGAAGGTTTTTTTGTTCGAAATGATATGTTTCCGAAATTATCGGAAGAAATAAAAATGGATAAGGAAACAAAAGTTTTAACGAAACGATATATTTTATTAAAAGATCCGCTTCTTTCACAAAGGGAAGAAAAATGGGAAGATGAGGAGTCATCTGCTCATTTATTGCATGACGATGACGCAATCGTCATTGGACCAAATACCAGACATCCATTTGTTTTAAAAGGTCTCATTGGTATGTCTGCAATGAGTTACGGTTCATTAGGACACCATGCAATCACTGCCTTATCAGAAGGTTTAGGGCTAGCAAAAGGAACATGGATGAATACAGGAGAAGGTGGACTCTCGCCCTACCATTTAAAAGGCGGAGTGGATATCATCATGCAGATTGGTCCCGCTATGTTTGGTATACGTGATAAAAACGGGAACGTAGATTGGGATGAATTAAAAAGAAAAAGTGAACTTCCACAAATAAAAGCATTTGAACTTAAACTAGCCCAAGGTGCTAAAACACGCGGCGGGCATATCGATGCTGAAAAAGTAACACCAGAAATCGCTGAGATTCGTAAAGTAGAGCCATACAAATCAGTTGATAGCCCAAACCGCTTTCCTCAATTCGGAAATATAGCCTCCTTACTGGATTTCGTTGAAAAAATTCGAGACCATACAGGAAAGCCCGTTGGCATAAAGATTGTTGTCGGCGGAAATGATAGTGTGGAAGAACTAGCAAAGTATATGAAGGAGACCGGTAAAGGACCTGACTTTATTACAATTGATGGTGGTGAGGGCGGCACAGGCGCTTCTTATCAAGAACTAATTGATAGTGTAGGACTGCCAATTAAATCTGCTCTCCCTATCGTTGTATCTACTCTCGAAAAATACGGTGTACGTGATCGTGTAAAAATTATTGCCTCTGGTAAGCTATTTACTCCTGACCGAATCGCTATTGCTTTAGCGATGGGAGCAGACCTAGTAAACATTGCTCGCGGTTTTATGATTGCGGTTGGCTGTATTCAAACATTAAAATGTCAATCCAATGCCTGTCCTGTTGGAGTAGCAACGACTGATCCAGATTTGCAAAAAGCTCTTGTTATTGATGAGAAGAAGTATCGTGTAGTTAATTTTCTTGTTACATTAAGAAAAGGACTATTCCGTATTTCAGCAGCCGCTGGTTTAGATTCACCTGTTCATTTTCAACCAAAACATATTATGTATAAAGATGATAAAGGAGTCGTTACTTCTTTAGAGCATATCCTTCATGACATCAAGCGTCAAATCGGCGCGAGTTAACAAGCTCTAAGCTTTAACCAGCCTATTATCTAGGACATCGCTGTTCTATGATTTTCAATAAAATGAAATACCGCAGCTCACTAAGGCTGCGATATTTCATTTTTACTTTTATATTCCTCCATTTATATTACTAATCGTCTAACTTCATCGATTGATTTTGTCTTCTTTCCTGTTCTGCCATTATCTCATTATCTTCAGCATTATCCCTCGTTACTTTTTGTGTCAAGATTGCACCTACTGCCACTAATATCATCACAGCAATATAATATCCTTTTTCATTCAACTGCAAACTGTCTTCATTATAAAGGCCGATACTGAATAAAAAGACCCCTGCAAAAAAAGTGAAATAAGCCAATACTGTAAAAGCCGTTGTATTCCTTCGCCTGTATCTCTGCACGTCTATTCCCCCTAAACAGTCATTCTTAACTAAATTACTACTTATTGTGCCTCAATTATTCATTAAATCTGGGGGATTTACCTAACAATCACTATAATAATTCTTGATGTACCATAGTATCAGATACGGAATGTCTTAATGCCTATTTATACAGTCTAATTGGTTATTAGAAGCTTCTTTTCACCCTTAATTTTAGAAAATAGTTACTAGATGGATTGGTTTATTCTCGATATAGTAGTATTTTTAATTATATACTATTTTTCTATAATTAGAGGTGTCATACTGTATGAATCAGGAATTTCTATTTTTACTGCTATTAATCATGGTTGGCTATGTTTTCAAACGGTTAAATCTTTTAAAAGAGAAAGATGGAGAAGCGATGGGAAGGATTATTTTTAATATTACTCTCCCCGCTCTCATTATTGTTACTTTTGATACGGTGAAGGTCGAGCCTTCCTTGCTGCTACTCACAGTCATTGTGTTAATTTATGGAATGCTCTCACTTTTTCTCGCCTGGCTAATCTTCAGAAAAGAGGAAAAGGAACTCAAAGGGACTCTATTAATGCTTGCCCCTGGCTATAATGTTGGAATTTTCGCCTTTCCACTTGTTCAAACCATTTGGGGAGCAGAAGGATTAGCCTATTTTGGGATGTTCGATGCTGGAAATGCATTCATCTTATTCGGAATCGTTTACATTATCGGAAGTTATTATTCAAAAGAGGGGCTAACGCTTAAGCCAAAGATCATCCTTAAAAAGTTTGGTACATCAATTCCACTAATGACTTATTTTATCGTTAGTATTTTAAACTACTGCCATCTACATTTACCGTCTGCATTCATTGATTTTGCTACGATTCTATCTAAAGCGAATATGCCTTTGTCTTTCTTATTACTAGGACTTTATTTAAATTTCAAGTTTGAAAAGCTGTACATCAAACCTATGGTAAAATTTCTACTTTTCCGGTATGGTACTGGTCTACTTTTTGGGCTTATTCTCTATTTTCTGCTTCCATTCAATGAAATGTTTAAATATACTATTCTAATCGGTCTTCTATTACCTATTGGATCATCCATTTTACCATTTGCCCTTGAATTTAAATATAGCACCACACGTTTTATTGGTACGCTCACAAATATGACCATCATCATTAGTATGCTGATTTTGTATCTCTTTGCGAATTTTATACTTTAACCCTTATACATATTATTTCATATAAAGATAAACCTTCTGTCAATCCAATTGATGATAATGACACCTATCTTTCTGGTAAAGCTGAAGCGTATGCAACAGTTCAGTTAAAAGTAAAACAGAAAGTCATCGGAAGCAAGAAAGCGGATAAGTCATGGAAATATACAATCAAAATCGCACCGCAAAAATCCGGAACAACAGTCACCGCAACAGCAACGGATGAAGCGGGAAACAAAAGTCAACCAGCTACAAAAACAGTACAGTAAACGAACGAGAAACGGCAGCAATTGTCGTTTCTCGTTCGTTTATTTTTTGTATCAATGAAAAAAACAAGAACATATAATATTGACAGAATTCCAAAACTGTTATACATTATTAATAACAAAAATAAGTTGTTATATAACAAAGGAGGAAAACAAAATGGAAATGTATCGCGAAGCATATGAATATTATAAAATGGCTTGTGAAAACCACGGAATGGAGTCGGTGAATTTTTACCACTTTATTAAGCATTTAACAGCAGAACAACTAAATGAATACAATAAAAAAGCTTACTAATAAAAAGGACGTGATGACTACGGATCTCCAAATAGAAGTCAAATAGAACCCCTGCCCGTTATGTATAAAAACAGGCAGGGGTTAATTATGTTTAACAATAGTTTCTTTCTCTCACTAATCAAAGCTTTAAATCTGCAATAAAAAAAGACGATCAATTTCTTTCGAAGGGAATTGATCGTCTAAATGAGTAAAAAGAAAACAATCATCGCAACACGATTGCTTCCTATCTATACTATATGGAATTCGTCATTTTTTGTCGACATGCAAATAATCATAGGAACTTAGTTGCGCACTCTCACTAAATTGTACAATAATGTTACTCTCCTCCTATTGAATAAAGGATAATTACGAAAATCATCGAATTATTTATATATATACTTTCGAAAGGACTGTTGAACATGTACAAGTTTTTTGAATGTATAACATATATCTTTTTTGTTCTTTTAGGAATCATTACTCTACTCGAACTTACGTTTGACGTTAAGCTAATCGATAGCAATCAACCTCTATTCCTCCCTGTTCTGGCTATTTTTTCAATCCTATTTATCTTGACAGAACTTAATCGATTTACTGCGAGAAAAAATAATAAATTAGAATAGTATCCCTCTAGATGCTTTAACCATTTTCTCTTCTCCATTCTTAAATTTAGTATTTTTGTCACATTTATTTGTTTGAGTGTTATTTTTGTATGTTATTATACCTATAAGGGCAAATTTTACGAAAGTAAAAGACGCAAAGCCACGGGCCTAAAGCAACAAATAGTTGTCATGGCAGCCGGGTTGCCAAGATATATTCTTGATTAAACTGAAGATTAAGAGTTTTTGGCTCCTTTTAAATTTGCCTGAATTTAGCAAACTGAGGAGAGAGTTATGTTTTATCCAACTATATTAATTAACGAAACAAATGAAAGACACATTGTGAAGGATAAAAACTATTGTATATGCGGAGCAAAATATAATGGTTTTTTCATGTTCACAAGAATCGACCTTAGAAAAATTAGGTTTAAGCAAGATCAGGAAATCACTTGTCCAACATGTAAATCACACGTAAAACAGAAATGTTAGCTACATATTTCTAATTCAGTTCATTTCTCCACGCATGTCTCTTTTGTAGCATTTGAATGCTCATTAATTTTTTATCGTATGAAGTTCTTGAAATCGTAAAGACTAACTTAGGTAAACGTGTCTTGCTTAAGTTATCGATGAAAGAATGGAGTGGCAAATATGGAGAAAAAGAAAAAGCCTGTTGTAAATGAAGCAGAATTAACGATTCGTGCGAATTTAAACAATTTAGAGCCTGGAGATTCTGTTAAAGAGCATCGTACAGTAGAAACAGGAAACTTAATTTTGGCTGAAAAGGAAATTGGGCAGCAAAATCAAAATAATAATCTATAAAATTTTCTTACCAACGAAGCTTCTCACGCTCTTCTCTTGAGCTAGGGACTTCGTTTTTATGGTTTCACCGCTAACAATAAATAATAGAAAAAGCACCTTAATTTCGCTATTTGAAATTAAGGTGCTTTGTTTTTTGATAACTTTATATTTAAGGTAAAACTGAACTTCCCATCAAATAACGATCTACTTCACGTGCTACTTCACGACCTTCATTGATTGCCCAAACGATTAAGCTTTGACCTCGTCTTGCATCACCTGCAGCAAAAACACCTTCAATGTTTGTTTTATACTCACCATAAGCTGCGGCAACTTTTTGATTTGTCGTTTCCACACCAAACTGCGTAAGAAGGGGCTGTTCTGTTCCTTCAAAACCGATAGCAATGAAAACAAATTGTGCTGGCCATACTTTTTCAGTTCCCGGAATTTCCTTGAAAATATATCCGCCGTTTTCGTCTTTTACTTTTTCCATTTGAATCGTATGAAGCTCTTTCACATTTCCATTGTCATCTGCAACAATTTTCTTCGTTTGAATGGAATATTCACGTGGATCATTTCCAAACTTCGCTTCAGCCTCTTCATATGCATATTCAAGCGTAAAGACATTTGGATAAGCAGGCCACATATTGTCAGATGTACGTGCTGTTGGCAATTTAGGATGTTTACCAAATTGAACCACACTGCGGCATTGTTGGCGAAGAGCAGTAGCTACACAGTCAGCTCCTGTATCCCCTCCTCCAATTACAATAACATCTTGACCTTTTGTATCAATGAATTGGCCATCTGCAAAGTTAGAGTCTAGTAAACTCTTCGTTGTTGTTGTTAAGTAATCCATTGCTAAATGAATACCTTTTGCTTCTCTACCTTCTATTACTAAATCACGTTGCTTTTGAGCACCAGTACAAAGAATTACGGCATCGTATTGATCTTGAAGCTCCTTAGCTGTGATATCTTTTCCAACTTCTGTGTTTGTAATAAAATCAATACCTTCTTGATTCAATAAACGAATTCTACGCTCAACCACTTCTTTTTCTAACTTCATGTTTGGAATACCGTATGTTAACAGCCCGCCAGCGCGATCTGAACGCTCATATACTGTTACTGTATGTCCGGCTTGATTTAATTGATCAGCACTTGCAAGCCCTGCAGGACCCGAACCGATAATCGCGATTTTTTTCCCTGTTCGTTTTGTTGGAATACGCGGGGTAATCCAACCATTTTCGAATCCTTTATCAATAATTGTTCGCTCAATGCTTTTAATCGTAACTGCAGGGTCAGAAATTCCCACTGTACAAGACCCTTCACATGGAGCTGGACAAACACGTCCTGTAAACTCAGGAAAATTATTCGTTTTTAAAAGACGATCTAACGCTTCCTTCCATCTTCCACGATACACTAAGTCATTCCATTCAGGAATTAAATTATGAATAGGACAACCTGTTGTCACCCGATTGATTTCTGTTCCCATATGGCAGAAAGGAGTGGCGCAGTCCATGCACCGCGCTCCTTGCTGACTTAACATATCATCTGAGAAACAATTTGAATATTCTTTCCAATCATTTAACCGTGTGAGAGGATTTCTCTCTTTTGGTTTTTGACGAGTATATTCCATAAATCCTGTTGCTTTTCCCATATTCCTCTCTCCTTTCTATTGCATAACTGCTTCTAATTTTTTAACAGGTACCTTTTTTTCTTGTGCAGCATTTGCTTGAAACGCACTCATAATCGCTTGTTCATCTGTTAAACCCGCTTGCTTTTGTTCTTCAATACTTTTCATCATGCGCTTATAGTCTTTCGGAATAATTTTGACAAACTTCTCTGCAAGCTCTTCCCAATTTTCAAGAACATAAGCTGCTTTTGCACTGCCTGTGTAAATATAATGACTTAATACCATTTCCCATACTTCACCAATATCATTCTCTGTTTCAAGTGACTCAAATTCAATCATTTCTGGATTGCATAGAGCTTTAAATGCCTCACGATCATCAGCTAGAACGTAAGCAATTCCACCAGACATACCTGCTCCAAAGTTTTTCCCTACTTCTCCTAGAATCACGACACGTCCACCAGTCATATACTCTAGACCATGATCTCCAATTCCTTCAACAACAACATTTACACCGCTGTTTCGAACAGCAAAACGCTCACCTGCACGCCCATTAATATAAGCTTCACCACTCGTTGCCCCAATTAAAGCAACGTTTCCTGCAATAACATTGTCAGACGCTTCAAATGAGGATTCAGCTGGTGCCTTAACAATTAACTTCCCACCAGATAACCCTTTTCCAAGATAGTCATTCACATCACCTGTTAAATGAAGCGACATACCATTCGGAATAAAAGCACCAAAGCTTTGACCAGCTGAACCTGTAAAACGAAGAGTGATTGTTTCTTCAGGTAACCCTTCTTCCCCATAGCGTTTAGAAATTTCACTACCCACAATTGTTCCTACAACACGATTTACATTCGTAATCGGCAGCGTAATATCGACTGGAATTTGATCATCTAAAGCCGGCTTTACTGCTGGCAAAATTTCTTTCATATCTAATGATTCATCAATTTTATGATTTTGAGGCGTTTGGAATGTACGAGCCCCTTCTGGTTGGTATAAAAGAGTAGACAAATCTAGATGCTTCGCTTTCCAATGTGCTTTAGCACGTTCACTCACTTGTAAAACATCTGTACGTCCAACCATTTCCTCTACTGTTCTAAATCCTAGTTCCGCCATTAACTCACGTACTTCTTCTGCAACGAAGCGCATATAGTTAACAACATGATCTGCATTTCCTGTGAATTTCGCACGAAGCTCAGGATTTTGTGTCGCCACTCCAACCGGACATGTATCTTTATGACATACACGCATCATTACACAGCCTAAAACAACAAGCGGTGCTGTCGCAAAACCAAATTCTTCTGCTCCAAGAATAGCAGCCATAACAACATCTTTACCCGTCATCAGCTTTCCGTCCGTCTCTAATACAACACGGTCACGCAAGCCATTTAACATCAATGTTTGATGAGCTTCTGCGAGTCCAAGCTCCCAAGGTAACCCTGTATGCTTAATACTTGTTTTTGGCGATGCTCCTGTACCGCCGTCATATCCACTAATAACAATTACATCTGCAGCACCTTTTGCAACACCCGCTGCAATCGTTCCTACACCTGCTTTTGATACAAGCTTAACGCTAATTCGTGCATCACGATTCGCATTTTTCAAATCATGAATTAATTGTGCTAAATCTTCAATCGAATAAATATCGTGATGCGGCGGTGGAGAAATCAATCCAACACCCGGTGTCGATCCACGTACTTCCGCTACCCATGGATATACTTTTTGTCCTGGAAGCTGTCCGCCTTCCCCTGGTTTTGCACCTTGTGCCATTTTAATTTGCAGCTCATCCGCATTCACTAAATAGTGGCTTTTTACACCAAAACGCCCTGAAGCAATTTGCTTAATTGCACTTCGACGATTGTCGCCATTCTTATCTAAAGCGTAACGTTTTGGATCTTCTCCGCCCTCACCACAGTTGCTTCTTGCACCTAAACGATTCATCGCAATCGCTAATGTTTCATGCGCTTCCTGGCTTAGTGACCCAAATGACATGGCACCAGATTTAAAGCGGCGAACAATTGAATCCACAGATTCCACTTCTTCAAGCGCTAATTTCGGACGCGTTGAATCAAATGAGAATAGATTACGTAAAAATCCAATTCTCTCTTCATTCGCAGCATGAGAATATTTTTTATATAACGCATAATCATTATTGCGGCTTGCCCATTGAAGCATATGAATCGTTTCTGGATTAAACGCATGATGCTCACCATGCTTTCTCCATTGAAATTCACTTCCAGTTTCTAACGTATTATCGTATGAATCAATATAAGCTGCGTTATGACGAATCAGTGCTTCTTCAGCAATCGTCTCTAATCCAATTCCATCGATTTGTGAAGCTGTTCCAGTGAAATAGCGTTCGATGACATCAGAGCCAATTCCAACAGCTTCAAAAATTTGAGCTCCGCGATAACTTTGTACTGTCGAAATCCCCATTTTAGACATTACTTTTACAACGCCTTCAGTCACGCCGTATACATATTTCTCAACTGCTTCTTCATAGCTAACCGTTAAGCTTCCATCTAAAGCAGCTTGTTTATATGTCGCATAAACAAGGTATGGAACAATCGCATCCACCCCATAACCAATCAGTGCTGCAAAATGATGAACTTCTCTTGCTTCCCCTGTTTCGATAATGATGCTCGCTTTACTGCGATTTCCTTGACGAATTAACTCTTGATGCAGTGCGCTCACAGCAAGTAAAGCTGGAATGGCTGCTTCTTGTTTATTCATATTACGATCAGAAAGGATTAACAAACTTGCGCCTTCTTCAATCGCTTGTTTAGCTTTTTGGAACATAGCATTTAAAGAATATTGCAAATCTTTTGAAAATAACGTATCGATGATGACACTTTTAAATTCTGGATAAGCATTCCCTTTTAATTGTGTTAACTGACCATTTGTTAAAATAGGCGTTTCAAGTTGAATTCGATGACAGTTTTCTTCAGTTGGGTGAAGTAAATTCCCTTCCGCTCCTAAGAATGTCATAGTAGATGTCACAATTTGTTCACGAATCGAATCAATTGGAGGATTCGTTACTTGAGCAAATGACTGTTTAAAGTAATTAAACAGAGATTGCGGACGATCTGATAAAACAGCAAGTGGTGTATCGTTCCCCATTGATCCCAGCGGGTCTTTTCCTTCTGTTATAAAAGGAACCAAATATTTTTGAACATCTTCATATGTGTAGCCAAATGCTTTTTGACGAACAATCAAATCTTCCACCGGCTCTTCTTCGCCCACTTCATTGTCCAGTTGTACAAGTTGTTCATCTAACCATTGTTGATAAGGATGAGCCGCTGCCATTTCGTTTTTAATCTCTTCGTCTGAAATAATGCGTCCTTCTTCTAAATCAATTAATAGCATTTTTCCTGGGCTTAAACGCTCTTTATATAGTACATTCTCAGGTTCAACGTCGATTACACCGACTTCTGAAGAGAAAATAATATAATCATCTTTTGTTACATAATAACGAGCTGGACGTAGACCATTTCGATCTAAAATCGCCCCAATTTGTTTCCCATCTGTAAAGGAAATCGCTGTTGGACCATCCCAAGGCTCCATCAAGCAGCTATGATACTCGTAAAAAGCTCTCTTTTCTTTTGGCATATGAGGATTTTCTGACCATGGCTCTGGAATTAACATCATAGCGGCATGTGCAGGCTTTCGACCAGCTAGGACAAAAAATTCTAAAGCATTATCTAAAATAGAAGAATCACTTCCATCTTTATTTAAAATCGGAAGCACTTTCGCTAAATCCTCACCAAAAACTTCTGATACAAACTGCTGCTCACGTGCTTTCATCCAGTTAATATTGCCTCGCAACGTGTTAATTTCTCCGTTATGAATCAGGTAGCGGTTTGGATGTGCTCTTTCCCAGCTTGGGAATGTATTTGTACTGAAACGAGAATGTACTAAAGCAAACGCTGAAACAAAAGACTCATCTTGTAAATCTAGATAAAACGCATCGACTTGCTCTGGTGTTAGTAATCCTTTATAAACAATTGTTCTAGTGGAAAGACTTGCAAAGTAAAAACGTAGTTCACGTTCTTCCGCCCAGTGCTCTGCTTGTTTACGAATGATATATAATTTACGTTCGAATGTTAATTCCTCTTTAATGTCTTTGCTTGCACCAATAAATATTTGACGAATAGTCGGACAAGTTGCTTTTCCACCTTCTCCAAGGTGTTTAGGATCAACAGGCACTGTTCTCCATCCAAGAACCGTTTGTCCTTCTTGTTCAATTAATTGATTCACTTGATTTTCAATTTCTTTTTGTTCACCCTCATCGTTCGAGAAAAATAGCATTCCAACCCCGTAACGTCCTTTTTCAGGCAGATTCATTTCTGGACATACTTGTCGGAAATAACGGTCTGGAATTTGCACCATTAAGCCGGCGCCATCCCCTGTAAGCGGGTCACTTCCTTGTCCACCTCGGTGATCTAATTGGCAAAGCATATTCAGTCCTTTTTTCACAATCTCATGTGTCTGTTGTCCTTTTAAATGAGCATATAAGCCAATTCCACATGCATCATGTTCAAACTCAGGACGGTAGAGACCTTGCGCTTTTGGTATTTGATTATAAGTCATGATTTATCTCCCCCGATTCATTTTCTTATCTTAATTCATATTTTAAGTTTTCAAATCAATATAAACAATATATCATTTAGATAGAAATCATCTATTTAACGAATGAATTAACAAAAATAGGAATATACTTCATCATTTTCATACCCTAATGAGTTGAAGCAAAGGGTTTTTATCCCTATTTATCCATTTTAGAATGCTATATTGATATAAACGATCCATTATTGAGATTGTTTATATATCATATAGATATAAAGAAAAAGTGAGGAAAATAATATGGAACTACGACAATTACGTTATTTTATAGAAGTTGCTGAACGAGAACATGTCACATCCGCTGCAGAACATCTGCACGTAGCTCAATCAGCCATCAGCCTTCAGATTACGAAGCTTGAAGCAGAACTAGGTGTAACGCTGTTTGAGCGAGTTGGGAGAAATATTAAATTAACAGAAATCGGAAAGATTTTTTTAACGCATGCGAAATCAGCGATTAAAGCGATTGATTATGCTAAAGAAAAAATTGATGAATACTTATCTCCAGAAAGCGGAACTATTAAAATCGGCTATCCAACAAGCCTTGCTAATCACTTGCTGCCAATGGTTATTTCCGCATTCAAAGCGAAGCAACCAAACGTTTCTTACCATCTGCGACAAGGTTCCTATGCCTTTTTAATTGATGCTGTTAAAAATGGCGATATCGGTTTAGCACTTCTTGGACCTGTCCCAACAAATGAAATCGATTTGGAAACTCATATTTTATTCTCAGAGGGTATTTCCGCTTTAGTTCCTTCGAGCCATCCTTTGGCTGAAAGAGAAAGCCTAGCACTTAGCGATTTACGAAATGATGACTTCGTATTATTCCCAAAAGGTTATGTTCTTCACCAGATTGCCTTTAATGCATGTGAACAAGCAGGCTTTATACCACAGATTACGGCGGAGGGAGAGGATATGGATGCGATAAAAGGGCTCGTTTCAGCCGGCATTGGCGTTAGCCTTTTACCGGATGGAACGCTCTATAATACAACTCCCCCCTCCACGGTAAAAATAAAAATCGATACACCGCGAGTAAAACGAACCGTCGGAATCATTACTTCTAAACATAGAGAACTAGCACCAACTGAAAAAGTATTTTATGAGTTTGTCAAAAAATTCTTCTCCATGCTGGAACAGTATCAGTAATCGAAAATCAAAAAAGAGATGCAAAAGTAATAAAGTTCCATTACTTTTGCATCTCTTACTTTTGTAGCCTTTATTTAGCTTCCATCTCCTTTACTTCTCCATCTTCAACGACACCAAAGTGTAATTCATAATCAAATGAACCTGCTTCTGTAATCTTCGGAACAAGATATGTTTTTCTTTCTTCTGGAATGGCATCCAATCCATCTTGGACATGTTCATATATTTTTTTCGGATCATCTACAGTTCCTGCTGCTTTCATTGCCTCAATAAATGCATGTAAACCTATATAATGAATACCAGCTTCTGATCCTGGATCCTCTTTATATTTAGCATTATATTTTTCTTTAAAACTTGGAACCCCTGGTGCTTTCGAATAAATAAGAGGCAATACACCTACTGCACCTTCTAGTACTTCATAGGAACCTGTTATTTTTTCCATTTCATTTAGCTTTGCTTGATCCATAACGATGAATCCACCTTTAAAGCCAAGTTCTCGTGCTTGTTTAGCTACTTTGGCCGTTGGCTCAGACGCACCACCAATAAAAAGAACATCTGGTTTCTTCTTCAGCGCATTCGTAATCACTGTAAAGAAATCAGTATCTTTCGCAAAGTTAATTGAAGACTCGTAGACAACCTCTCCACCTTGTTTCTTCCAATAAGTTAATAAAGTTTCCGTCCAATCTTTCCCATACTGTGAACTAGTTGGCAATGCCGCGATTTTTTTACCAAATCGATCCATTGCGTAATTTGTAAACGGCTCTACATATCCATCATATTTAGGAGGAATTTGTACCGTTAATTTGTTGCCCCCTTCTGTTACACTTGGCTCAGATGTATAAGCACCAATAATAAAGTTATCGACTTCATTAAATACTTGCAGAGCTAACACTCCGCCGCTATGTGGTGTAAAAATAATTGGTGTCTTATGCTCTTGAACTAATCGTTTTGCATTGGAGGCCGTTTCATTAGGAAGATATTTATCATCTAATGGCACAAGATTAATCGTATATGTCTTCCCATTCACTTCAAATCCGCCTTCATCGTTAATTTCTTCAGCAGCCATTTTTAAACCATTTAATGTTCGTTCTCCATAAAAAGCGGCAGCCCCACTAAGCGGGCCACTATACCCGATATTGACGACCCCTTTTTCGCCGTCTTTTCCAGATGAACCACCTGTTGTTGAGTCACTGCACGCCGTTACAAATACTAACATAACGATTACACTGAGCAAAAACAAACCTTTGAATCGTTTCATAAGCTTCTCCCTCCATAACGATTAGTTGATTGCGGACTAACAGAGATAAACATTCCCTACTGATAGAAACTCCACCTTATTAAGCACCGATGTAAGCTTTACGTATACGATCATTCGCAAGCAGCTGTTCTCGCGTTCCCTCTGTTACAATCGAACCACTTTCAAATACATAACCTTTTGAAGCAATTTTTAAAGCCGCATTCGCATTTTGTTCCGCAAGTAAAATCGTCATGCCTTCCTGATTGATTTGCTGAATAACAGCAAACATTTGCTCAACAATAAGCGGCGCTAATCCAACAGAAGGTTCATCCAACATCATTAGCTTTGGCTTAGACATTAATGCACGTCCAATTGCGAGCATTTGTTGCTGGCCTCCACTTAATGATCCCGCTGCGTCATGTCGCTTTTCGTGAAGTATCGGAAATAATTCATATACATGTTCCATCGACTGTTTAATTTGTTGTTTTTTTCTTCGATGAATATAGGCACCCATTTGCAAGTTTTCTTGTACACTCATCGCAGAAAATAAATTCCTTCCTTCCGAGCATTGAACGATACCAGCTTGTACAATTTTATCAGCAGAAAGTTTCAGGATAGAACGGCCTTGAAAAAGAATATCTCCTTGATGCGGTTTACTTAAGCCGCTTATCGCCCGAAATGACGTACTTTTCCCAGCTCCATTCGCTCCTAATAAAACAATAATCTCACCGGACTTCACCTCGATATTCACATTTGAAATCGCTGTGAATTCGCCATATTTAATCGAAACATCTTGTAGTCTAAGCAATCGCACTCCCTCCTAGATACGCTTTGATGACCGCTTCATTATTTTTAATCTCATCCGGCGTTCCTTCTGCGATTTTTTCACCATAATTCAATACCATAATCTTCTGAGCTAATTTCATCACCATTTGCATTTTATGTTCAATCAGACAAACAGTTAAACCATAATCGACCATCTTCTGCATTAACTCGGCTAGTCCTTCTGTTTCATCTGGATTCACTCCCGCTGCCGGTTCATCAAGAAAGATAATTTCCGGGTCTGTTGCGAGAGCTAAAGCAAAGGCCACTCTTTTTTTCTCTTCTTGCGAGATATTGGTAATCATTTTATGTGTAATATTTTGTAACCCAACAAAGGTGAGCACTTCCATCGCTTTGTCCCTGCATTGCTTATCTTCACGCTTCAAGCGCTTTGTTCTAAAAATAGCATCGAACAAATTCGACTCTGTTCGTAAGCGATGACCAACCATAACGTTATCTAAAACAGTTGCTTGTTCAAAAAGATTCGTTGTTTGAAACGTTCGTGATATGCCTAACTTAGCAATTTGATTAGCTGGCAGCGTCGTAATATCAGTCCCCTTAAATATGACTTGTCCAAATGTCGGGGGATGAAAACCACTAATCAAGTTAAAGAAAGTCGATTTCCCCGCTCCATTCGGACCAATGATTGCATTGATTTTCCCTTTTTCAATCGAAAAATCAACATTATTCACCGCTACTAACCCACCAAATTTCTTCGTTAACTGTTTTGTTTCTAAATACATGGCTCATCCCTCCTCTATTTGTTTTTGCGTTGGTGTCAATGACTCATTAACGATGGGAACTTTCCTCTTTTTTGCTTGCGCTCTAGTCTTTAGACTGATGAAAGCCCCCACAATGCCCCGTGGATAAAAAATAATAATGAGCGTTAAAAGAGGTCCGAATATAAGCATGCGATATTCTTGTAAAAACTGTAGCTGTTGTGAAACCCAAACAATTACAATCGCTCCGACAATTGGTCCGGAAATGGTACCAATCCCACCTACTAAAAGATACATAAGCAAATCAAACATTACAGACGTATAAGCAATTTCCGGACCAATAAACCGAATTACTGAGGCGTACAGGGCCCCAGACATCCCTGCAAAAAAAGTAGACAATACAAACGCAAGCAATTTATTTTTCATCGTTGAAACCCCAATTGTTGTCGCTAACTGTTCACTATTTCGAATAGCAATAAATGTTCTTCCCGTTAAAGAATGAACAATTCTATAAATAATCAACAGGGAAAGAAGCATAAAAAACAACACTAAATAATATTGGGAATGTACACTATCAAAAGCAAGCGATCCTATATTCGCTGGTGTAGGAATGCCAATTAAGCCACGAACTCCGCCAGTTAGCCCTTCCCACTTATCAATGACCAAATAAATAATATAACCGACACATAATGTGTAAATCGCGAAAAAGTGTTCCTTTGTTCGTAAAGCAATTAAGCCAACCAATAACCCGCTTAGCGAAGTAATCCCTAGTGTTAAAACAAAGGCGATCCAATAATTCATTTCAACCTTAACAGTCAGTAGACCTAGAGAATAAGCTCCAATAGCAAAGAAACCAGCATGTGCTAACGATAAATAGCCTGTATAGCCAGCAAGTATATTTAACCCAGATACAGCAATAACCCATATAAAAGCCGTTGTCATTAAGTATAGAAAATAGTCGTTTGGCACAACAGCTGGAAAGATAAGAGAAAGAAGGACAAAGAAAATGATACTATTTCTTTTGTTGAAGATTGAAGTCATGTATGTCCCCCCTTAACAAATAATCCCGTTGGTTTGATTGTTAAAATCAGCACGAGAAGTATGAAGGCAATAATATCTTTATAATCATTCGAAATATAGGTTGCACCTAGGCTTTCACTAAATCCTAAAATATAGCCACCTAGAATGGCTCCAGGAATACTGCCCATGCCGCCCAAAATGATAATGACAAAAGCCTTTAAGATTACTAAGTGCCCCATACCCGGAAAAACAAGATTAATTGGTGAAGCCAGTGAGGAAGCAAGTGCTGCCAGCCCACCTGAAATAAGAAATGTCAGCATCGCCACTTTTGTTGTATTGATCCCAACTAAATTCGCTCCTTCTCGATTTTGCGACATCGCAATAATCGTTGCTCCTGTGAACGTCTTTTTTAAGAACAAATTTAGAGCAATCATAATAACGATTGCAGCGATAATAATTAACAAACGTTGCATTGTAAAGGTTAAGCCAAAAATCGAAACTACTTGGTTATATGGTGTAGGCATCGTTAAATAATCCCCACCCCATACTAATTGGGCAAAGGATTCAAGAAACAAGAGGATTCCGATTGCAGCGATTTTATCATGTAATGGAGGAGCGTTTCTTAGCGGATGAAACACAAACCGCTCCATTAACACACCAAGCAGACCTACAGCCACAACAGCAATGAGAATTGCTAACCAATAATGAAAGCCGAACTTCGTCATCATTGTAAAGGTCATATACCCGCCCATCATATATAAGGCCCCATGTGCAAAATTAGGAATGTGCAAAATACCATATACTAACGTTAAACCTAATGCGACCAAACTGTAAACGCTTCCAATGGTTAGCCCATTAAATAACTGTTGTATAAGAATATCCACTTGTTCTCCTCCTTTTCCCCATCATCTCATTAAGCGTTTTCTAATTTCGACAACTCCTCTTCTTGAAGTTTTCTCCAAAGAATTTTGCCGCTGCTTGTAGTCGGAAAACTTTGCTTGAACTCAATAATTCGGGGATATTTATACGCAGCCATATGCTCTTTTGCCCATTGTTTAATTTCCCCCTCACTAATTCTACCAACATATTCATCTTGTAAAATGACGAAAGCCTTCACCGTTTCTCCTCTTCTTGCATCCGGGACACCGACAACACATGCTTGTTTAACAGCTGGATGTTTATAAAGAAACGATTCAATTTCGGTCGGCCATACTTTATAGCCGGACGCATTAATCATTCGTTTTACACGATCAACAATGAAAAAGTACCCTTCCTCATCATAACGACCGATATCCCCTGTTCTAAAAAAGGACTTGCCATCCAGTTCAATAAAAGCGTGTTTATTTTCTTCTTCACGGTTATAATAACCAGTCATAATTTGTGGTCCATGTGTAACGATTTCTCCTACTTCATTTGCACCAAGCTCTTTCCCCGTCGCGGGATCGATAATTCTTGAATCCACATCGAAAGTTGGCACACCTAAACATTGGAGCTTTGGTCGATCTGGCGGATTAACATGTGTCTGGGCAATCGTTTCAGATAGTCCATACCCTTCTACAAATCGAATACCCGTTAACTCTAACAATTTTTGACCTATCGCTTCTGGTAAAGTTGCACCGCCACCTGAAATCGAGAGGAAAGAAGCTACATCTTCGGCCCTCAAATTTGGATTCGATAAAAAATCGACTAACATCGTACTAATCGTCACCCAATGCGTACATTTATACAATCGAATGAATTCAAGCGCATGCTCACGATCCCATCTCGTCATAATGACAATCGTACTTCCCGTATAAATAGGCGTATGCATACTTTGAACCATTCCTGTTACGTGAAAGAGAGGAAGCGTCATTAAATGAACTGTATTGGGTGTTGGTCTGGAAAAATGAAATGAACCGAGAATATTGGCTTGAACCGTTTTATTCGGATGCATACACCCTTTTGGCAAACCTGTGGTGCCAGACGTATAAGGGATTACCGCTAAACTATTCGCATCTACTGTATGAGCAGTTGGTACATAATTAGCTGCAATAGCATCCTGCCAGTAAACATGCTGACTTCCCTCAAAGCCTTTTCGCGGCTCTACTACTTCTTTTGGCAAACGAATCACTTCGTTAGCCGTAAGATAATCTGAATAAGCTGCAATAACAAGATTGTTTAATGTTGTAGATTGTAATAAAGGAGCTACTTGATCATAGAGTTCTTGACCGATGATAGCCGTTTGAATCTCACAGTCTTTTATATAAAATTCAAGCTCTGAAGCCGTTAACATAGGGTTAATCGGAACAACAACGGCATCTGCACGATTAATAGCATAGTACGCAGCAATAAACTGAGGAGAATTTTGCATAAATAGCAATACTTTCTCACCCTTTTGCACTTCAAATGCCTGTTGTAAAAAGCCCGCTAGAGCAATTACTTCATCATGCAATGTTTTATAGGTTATGGTGTTTCCATAAAAAATTAACGCCGTTTTATCTGGATATCTTTTAGTAGTAACAGAGAGGTTATCGTACAGAGAAGTTTGCGGCAGGGTTAATGAGGTCGGAATTCTTGGCCAAAATTTGTAATGATTAGTAAGCATCTTCATCGCTCCCTTTTCATGAAATGATGCAGCAAATCTAAAGAAAGAACCCCTATATAGTATATTCCATATCGTTACGTGCCCGGATTAATAAACTGATTATTAGATTCATATCGTTTAAGCCCCTCATATAACGCATCGGGTATGGCTACAGATTGTTTATTTTGATGATTAAAACAGAAGACAACTGATTGTGCCTTCGCAACGAGACTTCCGGTCGCTCGATCAATGATTTGATGCTGCAGTGTATAGCTTTTCGTCCCAATTTTACTGACAGTTGTCTCAACCTGTAATATTTGGCCAAAGAATACCTCTTGTAAAAAATCACAATAACAAGAGGCTAAAACAAAACTCATCTGCTGTTCACCGCTACCAAAGCCTACTGCATCAAAAAACTGTGACCTCGCATCATCTAGGTAAATATAATAACTCGTATTACTCACATGTCCAGAAGCATTCGTCTCGGACATGCGAATATGAATATCGATAATATGTGAATTCATAAAAACCTCACCTCCTTACTAAGGAAATCTCTATTTACCGTTTAATGCCGTTTAAGATGACATCTAAATAAAGTTTCGCTAATTCTTCAACAGATACTTCACCTTCAGGATTATACCAATAGTAACCCCAATTCGTGATTCCCAGCATACCTAGAGTGATTAAATTCGGATGTACATTTTCTTTAAATTCCCCATTCTTCATGCCATCTTCCAAAATTTTCTGATAATTCAGACGGAAGCGATCGCGCATTTGTTTAATTTCTTCTATATGCTCCTCCTTGATATTTCTTATTTCTCGAAAAAAGATACGCGCTTCATTTCGTTCTCTTTCAATTCGATCAATGAGCATATAGATAATATCATGTAACTTCTCTGTATTTGTTTTCGTTGGATGATAAATGATTTCTTCTTGATGCTGTACCAGATTTTCAATATAAGCTAAGCAAATAGCTTTTAATAATTCTTCTTTACTAGAATAATAATAATAGAATGTTCCCTTCGTTACACCGAGTGAATCAACGATATCTTGAATAGAGGTTTCTCGATACCCTTTTTGATCAAAAAGAGTGAGGCTTGTTCGAAGTATTTTATCTCTCATACACATTTGTCCTCTCATTTAGCAGAATTTTCTACCATTATAACATACAAATATAAGGTTCTACCTTCTACTAAATAACGTACGAACTCATGCTATTCTCTTTCAATAATCGTCGCAATCCCCTGACCGCCGCCAATACATGCTGTAATTAATGCATACTTTCCTTGGCTTCTCCTTAATTCATAGATAGCCTTAGTTGCTAGAATAGCTCCTGTTGCTCCTAATGGATGACCGTGGGCAATCGCTCCTCCATTAACATTGACTTTCTCCGGGTTCATCTGAAGCTCTCGATCACAGGCAATAACTTGCGCTGCAAACGCCTCATTAATTTCGATTAAATCGATATCATCTAGTGCTAATCTTGATTTTTCAAGTACTTTTTTTGTAGCTGGAACAGGACCAATTCCCATAATATTCGGATCCACGCCTGCTACAGCATATTCCCGAATCGTTGCAAGCGGGTTAAGACCTAATTGTTCAGCTTTTTCTCGAGACATGATAACAAGCGCTGAAGCCGCATCATTTAAACCTGAACTACTTCCGGCTGTGACCGAACCACCCTCAAGAAAAGCGGGAGGAAGTTTTGCTAAAGCGTCTAGTGTCGTTTGCGGTCTTGGATGTTCATCACGATTAAAAATAATCGGCTCTCCCTTTCTATTCGGAATCTCAATGGCCACAATTTGCTCATCAAAGCGTCCTTCCTGCATAGCTACTGCCATTCGTTGCTGACTACGAAAAGAAAAGGCGTCTTGTTCTTCTCTCGTAATCTCGTATTTCTTCACAAGATTTTCAGCTGTAATACCCATAGGCGGATCTCCTATCTCTTTCGGTGAAAGCTGTGATTTACGAAAAGCAGGCGGAGCAGAACTATAGGCCTTTGTTGGTCGATTCATCAAGTATGGAGCTTGGCTCATGCTTTCTGTACCACCAGCGATATAAATATCCCCATCTCCTGCACGAATCGCTTGCGCTGCTAAATTAATGGCATTAATACCGGAGCCACACTGGCGATCAACTGTAATACCTGGTAGTTCAAGCGAAAGCCCAGCTTGCAAAGCCGTTAGTCGTGCAATATTCCCTCCACCGCTCAATACATTTCCCAAAATGACATCATCAATCATATCTGGAGTAATATTCGCTCGTTTAATCGCTTCTTTCAGTACCTCTGCCCCAAAAACATGGGCTGGAACCGTTGCAAGCGCACCTCCTTGACGACCAATAGCTGTACGGACAGCTGATACAATAACCGCATCTCTCTTCATTTTTTCCCTCCTCCTTTTAGGTAGCATTTGTACCGCCATCTACGACAAGAATTTCACCAGTAATAAAATCAGAAGCCTTAGAAGCTAGAAATACAACGGCTCCTTTTAAATCATTTTCTGTACCAAATTTTCGAAGTGGTGTTCCTTCTAAAAATTGTTCGGAGCCCTTTTCCATCGTTACTTTAGACATTTGCGTTGGAAAAAATCCTGGTGCAATAGCATTTACATAAATCCCACGCGGTCCCCATTTTACTGCTAAATCTTTCGTAAATGTAATGACGGCACCTTTACTAGAATTATAGCCAATCGTATCCATCAACTTTGGATTGCTTCCTTTTAGTCCAGCTACAGAAGCGATATTAATAATCTTTCCATATTGTTGCTCTAACATCACTTTCCCAACGGCTTGTGACATTAAGAATGTTCCGGTAACATTTGTATTCATTACTTTTTGCCAAGCAGAAAGCGGCATTTCTTCCACGGGAGCTCCCCACGTTGCCCCGCTATTATTGACTAAAATGTCAATTCGGCCAAACTTCTCAAGCGTTTTTGCAACAAGATTTTCAATGTCTTCAGGATTTGTAATATCACATTTCAACGCTAGTGATTCTACCCCCATTTTTTTCAATTGTTCACTTACTTCCATACAGGCAGCTTCTTTTCGTGAACAAACAACAACATTTGCTCCTGCCTCAGCAAAACCTTCTGCTATTTGCTTTCCGAGTCCACGACCACCACCAGTTACGACCGCTACTTGTCCTGTTAAATCAAACAATTCTTTTACATGCATCTTTCGTTCCCCCTTTATTTAACGGTATTTTTGCAGTTCGTATTTGGCTATAGCTCTACGATGAACTTCATCTGGACCATCTGCTAATCGTAATGTTCGAATATTGGCGTAGCTTGCTGCTAAAGTGAAATCATCGCTTACACCAGCACCACCTAGTGCTTGAATTGCACGATCAATTACCTTTAAAGCCATGTTCGGAGCGACGACTTTAATCATTGCAATTTCTGCTTTGGCCTCTTTGTTTCCAACTGTATCCATCATATAAGCCGCTTTTAATGTAAGCAGTCTCGCTTGTTCAATTTCAATCCTGGATTCAGCAATCCACTCTTGAATAACACCTTGCTCAGCTAGTTTCTTACCAAAAGCCTGTCGATTTTCTACTCGTTTACATAGTTCTTCTAACGCTCTTTCCGCAGCACCAATTATCCGCATACAATGATGAATCCGGCCAGGTCCTAATCGACCTTGAGCAATGGCAAATCCTTTCCCCTCATCCCAGATTATATTAGAGGCAGGCACCCTTACATTTTTATACTCAATTTCTGCATGACCATGTGGAGCATGATCATAACCGAAAACAGGTAACATTCGTTTAATCGTTACTCCCTCTGTATCTAAAGGTACAAGAATCATTGACTGCTGCTCATATTTATTCGCTTTTGTATCACTTTTCCCCATAACAATCGCAATTTTACAGCGCGAATCTCCTGCACCCGATGACCACCATTTTGTTCCGTTAATGACATATTCATCACCCTCACGAACAATACTCGTGCGAATATTCGTCGCATCTGAGGAAGCGACATCAGGCTCTGTCATCGAAAAACAAGAACGAATTTCCCCATTTAATAAGGGATGAAGCCATTGTTGCTTCTGTTCTTCTGTTCCATAGCGGACGAGCACTTCCATATTTCCTGTATCAGGGGCCGCACAATTAAACACTTCAGGCCCAATGCTAGAGCGACCCATTATTTCACAAAGAGGGGCATATTCCAAATTCGTTAATCCTGCCCCATATTCACTGTCAGGTAGAAATAAATTCCATAAGCCTTGATCTTTTGCTTTTTGTTTTAGCTCTTCCATAATCGGGGGCGTTTTAGCAAAACGATTATGCGGATCTAATTGCTCCTTATATAATCGTTCATTGGGATACACATAATCGTCCATAAAACGCAATAGTTTTTGTTCGTATTGCTTCACCTTATCTGAATATGTGAAATTCATCATAAACACACCCTTTTATGATTTTTAATTAATACTAACTAGTCAGTATGTTAGTTCAGGTTTTATTTCAATTGACTAGTCTTATGCTTATCTATCTGTCTATAATCTATTATGTAATGGTGATGGTTCTTTGTTAGGGAACCATCACTTTTGTATCCGTTTATCATTCATAAAGAGAATACATCACGTCTCCCGCTATCACATCTTCTCCACGTTGATTGACAGCTCTAACTTGAAAACGCAATGCTTGTGGTGATTTTTCAGCTAACGTAGCCTGTAAGCGAATCACATCATGTAGAAATACCATACCTTTAAATCGTATCGAGAAAGTTTCAATAAACCCTTCCTCATAATATGAGGTGAATAACTTGGATAAGTTCCCCATTGTCCACATACCGTGAGCAATGACCCCTGGTAACCCCGTCGCTTTTGCTTCTTCATCAATCGTATGAATCGGATTGTAATCCCCAGAAGCTCCTGCATATTTAATTAAAGCTAACCGTGATACAGGCTCTAATTGGATATCGACTAACGTTTCCCCGACTTCTAATTGTTGAAGTACCGTCATACAGAAATCTCCTTTCGAACCGTTTCTGTAATAATAACCACTTGCTTAGCTTTAAAGAGAAATTCACCATTGCGGTCTTCACCGGTATTGTGTAACACTAAAAAGCCCATTTTTCCGTTTTTCCCAGATTTCTCGTAATAATCCGTAATCTCTGTATAGCAATATACTTCTTCCTCTACTAATAACGGACGTTTGAACGTATATGTTTGTTCACCATGAATTAATCCTTTTGCTGGAAGGTTCAATCCATCAATCGTTCCATAGTCGAACACTCGTGAAAAAGTGGGCGGGGCAATATTTTGTTTATACCTAGATTTTCTTCCTGTTTCCTCATCTATATAAATAGGATGAAGATCTCCAATCGCAGCAGCAAACTTCTTGACCGCTCCTCTTTCAACCCGGTTTTTCACTTTATCCGAGCGTGCACCAATAAATGATTGAAACATCTATATCCCTCCCTTATGTTTTTGGTCCCCCAGCTACATAAATCACTTGGCCATTCACAAAAGAGGATTTTTCATCTGCAAAGAAAGCGACAGCGTTAGCAATATCAGCTGGTCGGCCACTTCGACCAACCGGAATATTAGCCACACTTGCTGAAACGAGTTCATCAAAGGAAATACCAATCCGTCTTGCGGTTTCTTTCGTCATATCTGACTCAATAAAACCAGGTGCAACAGCATTGGCAGTAATTCCGAATTTACCCAATTCGATTGCTAACGTTTTTGTAAATCCTTGTAAACCCGCTTTTGCCGTTGCATAGTTTGCTTGTCCACGATTACCAAGTGCAGAAGTAGAAGAAATATTAATAATTCGACCATATTTATTTTGAACCATATACTCTTGAACAGCCTGAGTCGCATTAAATGCGCCTTTTAAATGAACATCCATAACGGTTTGCCAATCAGAATCAGTCATTTTAAATAATAGATTGTCGCGAATAACACCCGCATTATTCACTAAAATATCAACTGAACCATACAAGTCATATACTTCTTTGACAGCCGCTTTTACTTGCTCTGAATCTACGACACTCGCAACCTTTGCATAAATCGTATAGCCTTTTTCTTTGAACTCATTCGCAGTGGATACTAACGCCTCTTCATTCACATCAATGACAGCTACAATTGCCCCTTCTTCAGCAAATTGCTCAAGCACTGCTTTCCCAATTCCCCTGCTGCCTCCTGTAATAAAAGCGACTTTCCCTTCAAAACGTTTATTCATCTGAACTCTCCCCCTTTGTTTTAGACGTACTGACCTACTTTCACATGACCTTTTAATAAATTTCTTGAAATAACAAGACGTTGAATTTCATCTGTTCCGTCATATATTCTCCACAATCTCGCTTCACGGTACCAACGTTCAATTGGCAATTCCTTTGTATACCCCATGCCTCCATGAATTTGCAATACGCGGTCTACGACCCGATTTCCCATATTCGCCCCATATAATTTGGCCATCGAAGCTAAATGACGATTATCCTCTCCTTGATCCAACGTAAACGCTGCATTTAAAACTAACCATTTAGCCGCTTCAATCTCAACTGCCGAATCAGCAATTTTCCATTGAATTGCTTGTCGATCAGCAATTGGTTTACCGAATGTATATCTTTCTTGTGAATAATCAATAGCCATTTGTAACAGTCGTTCGGCTGTTCCAACCGCACGGGCCCCTACAATCCAGCGAGCAAAACCAATCCATTCTAAACCTAATTTGTAGCCGCCATGCAATTCACCTAAAATATTCTCTTCAGGTACTCGTACATTATCAAATACTAAACCAGCAGGTCCCCAGTCCCCCATTGTATGAATATATTCCGATTTCCAGCCCATATCGCGATCTACAATAAAACAGGTTACTCCATCACGTCCTGTTTTCGCGTGTTTTTCTTTATCTGTAATCGCAATAACCATAACAAAATCTGCTTCATTCCCACCTGTGATAAACGTTTTTTCTCCGTTCAATACCCACTCATTTCCATCTTTAACAGCCGTCATCTTAATCCCTCTTGTATCGGATCCTGCATCTGGTTCTGTCATCGCAAAGCATGATTTTTTCTCCCCATTAATCGTTGGAAGTAAATACTTTTCCTTTTGTTCCGCGTTGGCATAATATAAAATATTATCCGCCGAACCTCCAAATGTGAAAGGGACAAACGTTTTCGATACCTCCATATAAACAAGCGCCATCATCATTTGTCCAAGATTCGCCCCGCCATATTCCTCAGGTGTATTAATTCCCCAAAAACCAGCTTCTTTCGCCTTTAATTGAAGCTCTTTTAATTTCTCAGGAGCTAAGGAAGGCTTCCCTTCTCTTTCATTTCGAAGTACCTCATTTTCTAATGGAATAAGCTCCTTTTCAACGAATTTTCGAATCGTCTTTTGAACCATCTTTTGTTCATCTGATAAACGTAAATACATATGATCAGCTCCTATTTTTTATTTTTCTCAAGAGATAGGCCTACTTCACAATATGTTGTTCTTCTGCGATGACTCTAAAATTATTCGTAAGAACCGGAACAGTCGGAATCATTCCCTCACTTGCCACAAAGTTTATTTCATCTTGCAGCCCGTATTGTTTCAACAGTTTTCCTACTCGAGATTGATTCAACAATGAGGGCCCATTCTTAGGTGAATGTGTATAAAAAGCTAAGGCAGCCTGTGCAGCATCGGAAAGCTCCCACTTCATTTGTTTTTGTTGAAGAAGCTCATATAGAAAATAACCAGCTCCATAAAAATCTTCTAAACAAAATTCATTTGATGAGCCAGAGCAAACGACAATAATTGTTTCATCATGTAAGGTAGCAGCAAGTCTATTGGCGACAGCTTGCCCATTTAGCAAAGAACAAATGTACACCTTTTTTGCTGCTGAACTTTTTCGAATGGCAACGGTTCCATTTGTTGTTGATAAAATCAGCGACTTTTGAAAAAGTGACGATTGTAGCTGAAGAGGATGTGGACCTAGAAAACCGTCAATCACTTTCCCTTCATATTCCCCTGCTAAAATGCAGCTATCATCTTTTCTTTTATTCGCTTCCAATAGTGCCTGTTCCGCATTTAATACTGGAATCACTTCTTTTGCTCCATGATAGAGGGCTGATGTAATCGTTGATGTAGCTAGCAGTACATCAAATACAACAGCAATTTTATTGTCAGACATCTTCGTACAATCAATTTCTTCTTTTTTCATTAATAAGTGAATTTTTGTCAAGCGTGCACCTCCTTATTCTTCAGTAGAAATATTAATGGCATGTTGAATAATACTGTTCACAGTTCGATGAAGATGCTCGAATCTCGGATCATTCGTTTGTCCTTTGTAATAGCGATAAAAAATCTGCTGACAAATGACGGCTAATTTGAAATACGCAAATGTTAAGTAAAAATGAATATTGCTTACATCTCGTCCACTCTTCTTCGCATATAATTCGATAAATTCATGACGAGTGAGAAAACCATCTTGAACCGTAATTGGTGTTTTTCCCAATCCTTGAATTAATAAATCCGGATCATCTGCCTGTGTCCAATAGCTCATCGCTGCACCAAGATCCGCTAAAGGATCACCAACTGTGGACATTTCCCAATCAAATAAACCAATCATTGAAGTTAAATCTTCGGAAAACATCACATTATTAAATTTATAATCGTAATGGATAATCGTAGCAGCAGAAGGGGTTGGAATTTCTTTAACAAGCCATTTTTGAAGCTGTTCGACTCCTTTAATATCATGAGTTTTAGCTCGTTCATATCGAGCAATCCAGCCATGTACTTGTCGTTCCATAAACCCATTAGGTCGGCTAATTTCAATAAGGTGTGTTGTTGTGTAATCAATATTATGAAGGGTAACTAGTTGATCTACCATCATCTTAGATAGCGATTGACGTAGTTCAGGAGTAGGTTGAATATGCGACGGAAATTGTGAATCGATTACAATGCCTTTTTTTCGTTCCATAATAAAAAATGGGCTGCCGACAATTGAATCATCTACAGAAAAGAGGTAAGGTTTTGGAGCTAATGAATAAATCGGATGAATTTCAGATAAAATACGAAATTCTCTCCCCATATCATGGGCCTTCGGAGCAACTGGACCTTTAGGCGGCCGACGTAAAACGGCTTCCCACTCTCCTATTTTTAAACAGTATGTAAGATTCGATAAGCCTGTTCCAAACTGTTCAATTATTAACGTTTCATCCGGCAGTTTATCTAGATGTTTTCTTAAGAAGGTTTCCAATACACGAGCGTTTAATTCTTCGCCCTTTCGTACCGGCTTTGTATCGATGATTTTATGACTCATCCATTTCCCCCCCTATTCTATTTGAATCCGCTTTCATTCATTAACTAACCGGTTGGTATGTTATAGATTTATTGTACATAGATACACGAAACTTTTCAAGTATTTTCCATTTTAATTTTCTCGTACAATAAAAATGACTCAAAAGGAATACACCTCTTGAGTCATCGCTTTCTACATCTTTATGCCGCTCCTGAACTTTCAGGCTTTACAAGAGCATGCTTTTCCCAAGCACGGCTCTTCCAGCGAAAAGACATAATAATAGCCCTTGTCCATTCATCCGCTGCAATGGCTAGCCAAATTCCTACTAATCCAAGATTCAACTGAAACACAAGAAAATACCCTAATGGCAGACTCATGCCGACCATTGAGATTAAACCAATATATACAGGATATTTTGCATCTCCAGCTGCTCTTAGCGAATTAATAATGACAATATTAAGAGTCCGTCCTGTTTCCAACAAAACGCTGAGTATTAAAACACTTGCTCCCATACGAATAATCTCAGGATCGTCTGAAAATAAACGCATAAATTGTTCACGAAACACAATGACGATGACTATCATGACAAGAGTTAACCCACTTGCCCATTTTGCACTTTTCCATACTCTAATGTACGCTTCATTCTGCCGATTTCCACCAACTAACTGACCGACGATAATCGCTGTTCCCATACCAATAGCTAAAGCAAATAAATAGATAAACATCGATATGTTCATCGCATACTGTCTAGCCGCTAAGGAACTAGCTCCTAAATACGTTACATAATATAAAAACACAACTTGACAGCTCTGATACATAATTTGTTCAAAGGCAGAAGGTACACCGATTTTTAAGATTTTTCGAATATACTGCCAGGACAATGAAACATAATAAGCGAGCTTTACACGCACTTCCATTACGCGATACAACAGCCAGAAAAACACAAATATAGTGAGAAAACGACTCACGGTAGAAGAAATCGCCGCTCCCTGAACGCCCCATTCAGGAAAACCAAATTTCCCAAATATCAGTACGTAATTACCAATAATATGAAAAATATTCATACCAAGCGACACAAACATCGCTTGTTTTGTAAAACCATGCACCCGAATAATAGAGGCTAAGGAATTAATTATTGCTTGAAGGAAAATCGCCCCGCCAACAATCGTTAAGTAGCTTTCCGCATAATACAAAATGTCACCAGACAAATGCAATGCACGCATCATCCTGCCGCTGAAAAAAATAAATACAGCACTCAAACATAAACCAACAAGTAGATTAAGTATAATAGCTAAGGCAGAAATCTTGGCAACTTCCAGCATTCTACGCGAGCCGATATACTGAGCAACAACAATCGCAGCCCCATTCCCAATCACTTCTAAAATTAAAATAGCAATATGCAAATATTGATTAGCTGCACCGACCCCAGACACCGCATTATCTGATATCGCACTTAACATGAACGTATCGACAATTCCCATTAACATAAATAGAAAGAGTTCTAAAAAGATAGGCCATGTAAGGAAAAACAAATGATATTCTTTAGAGGTTTGTCCCTCTTTTTTTACGTCTATGGGGTTACCCACAAGCTGTCACCTTCTTACAATTACTTCTCTATGTTTAAGACAAATGGTATCATACCACAAATTGACACTGGTCACGTGATTTTTCATTTAAATGAATTTTCAAAAAATCATTCATGAACAACTCGAAGTCAATAAACGTAGAGATTAATTATAATTTATAGCACATATTAAAAAGCACCTTCTCTGCAAGAGAAAAGGTGCTTCCTATCTAATTAGCTTTCTTTCATATTCATTTATTATCCATGAATCCGATTACATTTTTCGCTTAATCATTATTGTGCTGTATATCCTCCATCTAGTACAACCGCTTGACCTGTAACCCCTTTCGCCTTATCACTTGCTAAAAACATGGCATAATCCGCTATCTCCTGAACCGATAGCAGCCGTTTTTGAGGAATCAGTGGATATAAAACCTCTTCAATGGCTTTCTCTAATGAGACATTGCGATTATGGGCTAAATCGGTCAACTGATTTCGAACGAGCGGTGTATCCACATAACCAGGACATAAAGCGTTAACAGTAATACCGTAATTCGCCACTTCTAGCGCTGCAACTTTCGTTAATCCAATTACCCCATGCTTAGCACTATTATAGGCTGCTTTCCCAGCAAATCCGACAAGTCCATTAATCGATGCCATATTAATAATTCTTCCTGATTTCTGTTGTTTCATAATGGGAAGTGCGTATTTCATTGCGATAAAAGGAGCCGTCAGCATCACTTGAATGAGCAATTCAAATTTTTCAGTAGGGAATTCTTCAATTAAATCAATATGCTGTAATCCAGCATTATTAATTAACACATCCAGTTGTCCATACGTCTCGATTGTTTGATGAATGGCTTGCTGTAATTCTGTTTCCTTTGTCACATCACACTTTAATCCTAAGCAATCATATCCCTCATCTACTAACGCTGCTATACTTTGCTTTACCTTTTTCTCATCTAAATCGGTAAATACCACTTTCGCGCCGCTTTTTGCAAATGCTACGCCGATTTCATTCCCAATACCACTTGCTGCTCCAGTAATAAACACAACCTTACCTTCTACCATATTAGCTCCCCCCATAAAACAAGTTTTTATTATTTTATGACATTTACCAGATTCCTAGAAGAAAAAATGGTCAAGCTTAACAATAACTAGATTATCTACATGTTCTACTCATTTATATTTCTTTCGATTTTACTATTATTTCAATGGTTCCGTTAAATAATATTATTAATCAAACGCGTTATATAACAAAATCATTGAAATCGATTCCCCTAATCTAAAACGTTAAAAAGCCAATATTAAGAATATTGACTTTTTAACGTTTTAGAACTATACAATTTAATAAGTAATACTTAATTAAACTGCTGATTCTTTAGTTGCTGTATTACCTGTAGTGTTTGTTTTTTTATTTTGTTCTTTTGAAGTAGAAGCCTGTTTGGCTAAATCTTTTACCCGTTGGATTTCAGCCTTAGCTAAACTCTGAAGTTCTTTAGACTTTGCTGTTAATGCATCAAATTCAGCAGTATTTACCTTATGTTTTTTCTTATAAGAAGCTAACTGTTTATCAATAGCACGAAGTTTATTAATATCTGCTTTTAGTTTTCCTTTATAGCTATTGTACTTTTTAGATGCTGCTTTTTTGCTCAATTTTTTATCAACTATTGTATCTTCAGTAACACCAAAATATAAATTAATAGATTTAGTGATATTTGTAATTGAAGACTCTACATTAGTTAAACGCTTTTCAACTGTTTTACCAGTTTTAGATTTCACAACAATCTTTTTCTGTTCTTCCTTTTTCTTAGAAGATTTATCTTCTTTCTGAACTTTACTTGTTTGCTCTGTTTTTTTACTGTCTGAACTCTGTGCATTTGCAAATGAAGCTGTACTAAAAGCTAGGGAGACAGCTAATGCGCTTGCTAAAACCTTTGAAGACCATTTTATTTTCATAATCTCTTCCTCCTATTGTTAACACTATAGTCGCTTTAATGCTGTTCAATTAAATTTCTACAGCCTTTCCTTTTTGTTGTATAGTCCCCTTCAAAAGGAATCATCAACAACAATTACCTACAATATTAATTTTTTGGGATTTAAAATAAACGAGCAAAAAGACTTATTTGTAGAAGTTTGGCGGTTTTTAACCCATAATGCCTACTATTAAACTTGCTGTACATTCTAGTTATGGAATGATGAATCTCATACACTTCATTTATGTAAATGGTCATCACCAACTGGATATTATTAGAACATTTGTAATTGTAATGAGCAGCAATCACCATTTTATTCCTGATTCTTCTCGTGTCTATTTAACTAATCAAAGCCCTATACTGCTAGTTTGTCAGTGTTAGTCCATTCATCAAAAATCACCGAAACACCCTTTTTTTTAATATAAACAAAGCATTTGGCTCATACTACTAATGGTGATAAATATGCTATGTCAATCAAATGATGAATTAAAGGCCTTAGTAACAGAGGCGAAGACATGTACAAAAAACGGTAAGGTTGCAGATTATATTCCCGCTCTCGGAAAAGCAAATCCAAACGATTTATCCATAGCGATTCACTATCCTGACGGGCGATGTGTCTCAGCAGGAGATATCGAAAAAAGGATTACCCTCCAAAGCATCTCAAAAGTGATTAGCTTGGCCCTCGTTTTGATGGACAGAGGATCGGACTATGTGTTTGAGCGTGTTGGAATGGAGCCGACCGGAGACCCTTTCAATTCGATTGCTAAATTAGAAACAATGGCTCCCGGAAAACCGTTAAATCCTATGATTAATGCGGGAGCACTTGTCGTAACCCATATGATTAAAGGGAACACTATTGAAGAGCGGTTTCAGCGACTTCTATCCTTTATTCAGGAAATGACAAATGATTCAACAATCAGTTATTGTGAGGAAGTAGCTCGTTCCGAATTCGAAACGGCTCATTTAAACTGAGCATTATGTTATTTTTTAAAACAGCATAACATTCTGGATGAGGATGTAGAACAACTAATGGATTTATATACGAAGCAATGTGCCATTGAAATGAACTGTTTGGATTTGGCCCGAATTGGAGTGGTGTTTGCGATGGATGGAGTCGATCCTCTAAGCTGTAAACAAATCATGCCTACAGACGTAGCTCGTATTTGTAAAACATTTATGGTCACATGCGGAATGTATAATGCTTCTGGAGAATTTGCTATCAAAATTGGGATTCCTTCGAAAAGTGGTGTATCCGGCGGAATAATGGGCGCTGTTCCAGGAAGGTTTGGCATTGGAATTTTCGGACCTGCTTTAGATGAAAAAGGAAACAGTATTGCAGGAATAAAATTATTAGAGCTGTTATCAAAGAACTATAGTTTGAGCATGTTTTAAAAGGTGTTTATATGGTCACCCTATCAAGACCATATAAACACCCTTTGCTGCACATCCTATTACCGACGTGCAGCTCTAAATATGTAGATTAGGTAAATAATACAGCATTAAGAATAATTTATTTAACGACTGTGGTTTGCCAACAGGGAATTTCGGTAAGTAAATAAATTATCTAAAAAGGAGATGCTTCTCCTTTGTGTACATACTTATTTTGCTATATTTACAATTCCTTCATACCTACTTCATACAGCAGTAGTAAACTTCTATTACACTTACTTTAATAGGAGGTGCATTTCTTATCAGGTAATTCTGCTCAAAATTTTCTATTATAACTATAACGAATCCATGTATATCTCAAAATATTTTGAGGAGGAATACGTCTATGGAAATTTTATTTAACACATTATTCTTAATGGGGATAATAACGGCATTTACCTTTATTTTTTATTCAACCTTTTTTAGTGTTAAGTAAGTGAGGGGGTCTACCCTTTATAGTAACTCGCCATTCACTAATCGGATAAAATCTCCTATCCACAAATCTCCATTCTATGTTTTAACTTAAATTCTGCTATTAGTGGAGCTTTCTTTATGACGATGACTTTCATAGATTCATCCAAGCTATAGACCTCAAAACCTGCTACATATTCAACCTTGCGCAACGTTCCCCTACTCCATAAGATTTGTAAGAGAGAAATTCTTCAAAAGCACTTCAAAAAGAAATCTCCAGGTAAGAAATGTAGTCAATCTACCAAAAAAGCACTGAATAATCCTTATATAGCAAGGATTATTCAGTGCTAGAAATTACATCACCCGTTTAAACATCTTTTCCATGTCATATGACGAGT